>OLQV01000871.1_pt1 | contig 24854 bp, 22 predicted proteins | sample 1672371 | NCBI WGS metagenome assembly OLQV01 (sample SAMEA3136676, study PRJEB25190) | human gut metagenome
TCATGCGGAAGCTCCCTATACCACGCATTCACTCTTTCACAGTTGCGGTATATGCAGCAATGACCACGGGTATAAAGCCGATCATACTGTTCAAGCAATTCATCGGTTATAAAGCTCGAAATATCCCCCCACAGCAAATCTACATCGCAATATCCCCAAAAATCATATTTTTTCAATTCTTCTTTAAAAATCTGTCCATAAGCTGGCTTAAAAAGTGATAATGTCCAAGGTTTTTCTATTTCAATATCAAATTCAAAATTATTCTGAATTCTATTTTTTATATCCTCAAAACTGCAATACTTTACTTTTACATTATTAGGATAATCATATACAGCTGTATCATCAGTGAAAATCAAAAAATCTATACTGGGATTATATTCACAACTTTTTAACCATAACTCAAAATTTTTTGGAAATGTTCCAAAATAAGGTAATACAAATGCTATTGTCTTCATTATTTCTTTTCTCCATCTTCATCAATAGAAAATTTTATAGGCTTTATTTTTAACAAATCTTTTACAAATAATTGACCTGATGTAACGTCTCCATATTGCTTACTTTTATTTAATGTCTTCTCTTTTACATTATCATAAGATCCTATAACTTTAGCCGGCACACCACCTACTACTGTTCCTGCCGGTACATCCTTAGTAACTACAGCTCCAGCTGCAACTATTGCATTAGGTCCTATTGTAACACCTGGATTCACACACACATCCGCACCAATATATACATTATCCATTATTTCTATTTTTCCAAAATCTGTAATATATTTATTTGTATCTTCTTCATGATTAAATACATTAGCTGCTATACTATGAGTTATCAACCTAACACCTGCTGAAATTGCAACATTATTATGTAAACAAACTAAAAATGGTTCTGCAGGCAAAATATTTGGTGTATAATATACGTTTTCTCCTATATAATAAAAAATCTTATGTTTCTTCAACCATTTTGCTTTTTTCCATCCATCTCTAATTATTAACATTTTATACTGTCTGTAATAACGTCTTATTTTATCAAGTATTATTTTTAATGCTGTATTCATTTTATTCACCTGTAACTTTGAACTTTCTCTATTATTTTTTTTAACATTAACGAAAAAACCACAGCACCAACCAAGGTCATTAACACAGTAACCACATACGATATCTCCGCGTTACTTGTAATATTAGTTAGTCCTATTTTTTGTAGTAATCTAAATATTACCATATGAGATAAATATATCTCTAAACTAATATTTCCCATAAATTTTGTAAAATGATTTTGAAGAATCACTGATCTATTATCTGAATTTCCTATTGCATAAATCAATAATAAACCAAATAAAATTAACATAATAAATGTTTCAGAATTTCCTTCATAAAAATACATTCCTCCAACAGCTATACATAAAATAATTAAAATCCATTTATATTTTTCTGCTAATTTTGATAATTCTTCTTTATATAAAAATATAATTCCTCCAACAATAAAAAACATTGCCGAATATATAATATTTCCTCTTCTATCATAATTAAAAAGCACATGATTTTTATCAAAAAAATAAATTCTACACAATACATGATATATAATGGTTATTCCTAATATAAACCATGCTCTTTTTTTATTACTAATTAAATAACAAAAAAAAGGAAAAATCATATAAAAAACAAAAATCAACCCTAAAAACCAACCAATACCGATGACTGATATATTAGCATTTGGTAATAATCCAAAACTTAATGTTAAATTAGCAAACAATTCATATATAGCACTTTTACTTGGCGAAATAATAACATCAATAAAACATAACGTGGCAAAAAATGGAAGTATTTTACTATATCTCCTACTGTAAAAATATTCTATTGATATTTCTTGTTTTATAATTTTATTATAGTACCCACAACACATAGAAAATGCACTTACTAGCATAAACAAAAAGACTAAATTTCCTAATGATGTTATAAACTTATCAAAAATAAATCCACTTACTTGATATTGCCCATTCATTAAAATATGCATCATTGCAACACCTATTGCTGAATACGCCCGAAGACCATCTATTGCTTCATATCGTACGTTTGTATTATTTTGTTTTATACTCTTATTCATTAGTTATTCCCTCAAATTATTTTTCCATTTTAAATATAACATATGCGCAGGTAGTATAACTATTCCAAAACATATTTTTTGTTTACTTCTCTTCCACAGCGTCTTTACATTTTCTCCCGCAAATCTACCATATATATAATACTGCATCATAGCCTTAACCTTAGCTTTCAAATTAGCATCAGATTTAAGAAAGGCCTCTGCTCTAACAACACATCCCTGTGGTGAAGCAATATTATGCTTTCGTCGATTATTCGTCAATCCTTCATCCAGATAATCAGAAATATAAATAACTTTATTAAAAAATCTCATTTTATATTTCTCCGCCATTCGAATCCATACAACATCTTCACCCAAGAATTTTTCTTCCTTAAACTCTGGAAAAGGATATTCTTTCAAACAATGTGTATACCATACCTCTGCCATATCTCCACCAATTCCACGATTGATACGACATTCTACATAGGATTCTTTCATTCCATTTTTAGGTACTCCTGAATCACTCAAATATCCACCATCCGGTTTACCTCTAAGGAAACTGAATCCACAAATATCTTTTTCATCTTGATATTTACGATAAACTTTTTTTATAGCAACTACAGCATCATCTGTTAACTTATCATCACTATCAACAATAAACGTTAATGGGGATTTGATAAATTGATAAGCATAATTCAATGCTGTATGTTTTCCACCATTTTCTTTTAATTCATATCTAATACTGAAATCAGCATTAGATATGAATTGATCTATAATCTCGGATGTTCCATCTGTACTTCCATCATCAACAATTAACCACTCAAAATCTTTATCTTTTTGTAATTGCAGTGATTCATATAACTTTGATAAAAGTTCTTTTCTATTATAAGTTGGAGTTAAAATTGTAACTGTAGTATCAACACCCATCTTTTACTTCTCCATCTGTGCCGCAATATCCGCATCCACAATTTCTTCTCCACTCTTACCAACTAACTGCTCCTTAGAAGCCGCAGACAATCCATCATTGATCGTCGCACACATATCACATGTAGAGCATTTATCAAGTTCTTCCTTTGTAACAATACCCTTCTTATAATCACGAACAATCTTATTCTCATACATGCTATATTTTTTCTTCTTAAAGAAACGTAAGAATTTATGTTTCATAACCCAAAGAGCAGGAACCCAAATATACTTATGCATAGCAGGTGATACAGAACCGATCATCCAACAATCACGATCACAGCAACGAACTTTCTTACGAACTTCTTCTGCTTCTTTACTGTTCCATAATTCATTCCAGCTCTGTTCGTTTAAGTTACCCATAACTTCTTTATCTTTTGTTCCGTTACATGGCATAACATCACCATATGGATCGATAAAGAATGTATCAAAACTCATGTCACATGGAAGTAATCTCTTCTGTCCATAAATATAGTTGATCAATCCATGGTTAAAGTAAGCACGGAACCATTTCTTTGGTGAATTGCTGTTTAACAGTTCATTTACTAAGTTTTCAAACTGTTTTGCAACCATTGGACGGTTTTTGATGATATTCTTTGCTTCTACAAAGTAAAAGCTGTTATGTAAGGAAGCAGTTGCAAATTCCATTCCCATCTTATCTGAAATCTTATAAAGAGGTACTAAGTCTTTACAGTTTGCATCCTGTACTGTCATACCAAATCCAACGTCTTTCATACCCATCTGTCTTAATTTCTTTAATGTTGTATATCCACGCTGAAATCCATTTTCTAATCCACGGATCTTGTTATTTGTTTCTTCTAATCCTTCGATAGAAATACGAATTCCGACATTAGGAAACTCTTTACACAGATCTACAATACGATCTGTAAAGAAACCATTTGTTGAGATAACGATACGATCGGATTTTTTCTGTAATTCCCGTACAATATCTTTTAAGTCTGTACGGATAAATGGTTCTCCACCAGTAATGTTTGTAAAGTACATTGGTGGTAACTTCTTAATTGTTTCTAAGCTGATTTCTTCATCTGGTGTAGATGGTTTCTTGTAACGATTACACATATTACATCTTGCATTACAACGATATGTAACAATAACTGTACCATTTAACTTCTTAACTTTCTTATCTTTACTCATATTTTTCTCACTCAACTTCCCTTTTTGTTTACTTGCTGCTCGATTGCCTCGAACTCTTCCTGTATAAATCTTCATCAACTTCTCATAATACTCGTCAATTGTATCAAAACTAATATCTTTACAATTGTCTGTATAAGAAGCTGTTAATTCCTTATCTTCCCACAGATGTTTAATCTTTTCTTTCAAATCAACTGCATCTGCACTTTCAAATAATTCTCCTGTTTTTCCTTCCTGAATCAGCTCTGGAATTCCACCAATGTTCGCTCCTAATACTGGAGTTCCATACATCTGTGATTCCATCACTGAGAATGGGCAGTTTTCATACCATTCAGACGGATAAATAGAAAATCTTGCTTCTCTGATCAGTTTTTCTAAATCTTTGCCTGTCTGGAATCCTACATTCTTAATGTTTGGAATTCCTTCAATTTGATCTTCTAACGGACCAGTTCCAGCAAAGATAAATGGAACATCTGGTAATAACTTACATACATCAATTAATGTCCCAATTCCCTTTTCTTCAGAAAAACGTCCAAAATACAGAACATAGTCTTTTTTCTCTGTATTCTTCCATTCTACTTTATCAATAAAGTTATGTAATGCGATTGTTTTCTTTGCAAACAATGGATTACTATCTAACTTTTCTTTCATAAAATGACTGCAACAGATCATTGCATCAATATATTTATAAGTTCCTTTTAGTTTCCAGAACTCTGCTTCCATGGTTCCAACTGCACTCTTTGCGGTGCTTCCATGAATACATTTTCCTTTTGTACAATTTAAGAAATGTCCACCTAAACATTTTTCACAGTTTTCATGTGTGTTAGGATTGTTACACATATGGTTTGGACAAACAAGCTGATAGTCATGTGCTGTAAATACTATTTTACAGTTCTTTCCTGTCTTTTTTCTCCATTTCTGGATTTCTACAATAATACTTGGTGTCAACTGATAGTTGAAGTTATTAATATGACACACATCTGGCTGAAAATCATCCAGTACCTGCCTGATCTTTGTTCTTGCTTCTTTGGAATAGATTGTTTTTAATGGATATGTTAATTTTGCTAATTTACTTCCACCATGAAAGTCCATATCAGATGTATAAGCATCTACACTGTTTCCTACACATCTTCCTTCATGTTCCATACCAAAGAACTCTACTTTGTGTCCCTGTTTTTCTAAATATTCTCCTAATTTGAAGATATATGTTTCTGATCCACCATTAGGATATAGAAACTTGTTTATCATTAAGATTTTCATTGATCTTTTTTCCCTTCTGATATACTCTCAATGTCCGACTAACAACATCTTCCCAATTATACTTCCCACAGATATACCCAGATGCTTCACTCTTATACTTCTCCACAAGCTCCACATCATCACAAACCATCTGTAGCTTTTCTTTAAGGTCTTCCACATTAGCCTTCTTAAACAATATCGCCTTATCCTCAACCACATCAGCAATCTCAGCAATATCAGACCCGATCACACAGTTCCCATAACTCATAGCCTCAAGCAGACTAAGTGGCATCCCCTCCAACTTAGAAGGCAACACATAAACATAAGCATTACTATAAATCTCTTCCAGCAACTTCCCTGAAACAAATCCAGTAAAGATAATATTCGGATCATTTCCAGCCATCTCTTTCAGCATCTTCACGTACCCATCCGTATCACTCGCAGCCCCAGCGATCACCAGTTTCTTATCTGTCTTAAGCTCCTTATAAGCCTCAATCAGAAAATGTATTCCCTTTTCTTCTGTCAATCGTGATAACGCACAAATATACTCATCCTTATGAAGTCCAAACTTCTGAGTGATCAAATTTGCTTTCCGATTCTCATGTGTCATAACCCCATTCGGAATCAAAACAGTATCTCTGTCATAAAACTTCTTAAAATACTTCTGTACTTTTTCACTTAATACAATCACTTCATCTGCATACTTTGCTGCAATATATTCCCCAAACTTAATATATCTGGAACCAAATCCGTGTTTCCATTTATCTCTCGCCCAGTCAATTCCATGAATCGTTACGATACAGCGCTTTCCAAACAGTTTCGGAATCCATAGAAATGCACTTGGTCCTTCTGCATGAAAATGTACAATATCATATTTTCCAAATGCTGCACAAATTGCAGCAGAAAAAGAGGATGTCATCGCTGCTAATCCTCTTTTATTGATCGTTATTACTTTCTTTAGCTGAACTCCCCTATACTTTTTCCTTTTTACAGTTTTTACATATTCATTTTCCACTTTATCGCCAGATCGGTTAAAGCATGTTACTTGGTGGCCTTTTTTTATCATTAATGGACACATAATCGTCAATACGCGCTCAATTCCACCTCTTCTAGATGGAACAACCTTATGACCGATCATCGCAATTCTTAAATTCTTGTTACCTCTTTTTTTCAATTTGATAGTCCCCTTCATTCAATCAACAATCAACTAATCCACAACTCCACACTCTCAAATCTACCTACTGTGCCCCATCATCCCCACAAACAACAAGCCACACTGTCTTAAACAATATCCCAATATCCCTCCAGATAGACCAATGATCGATATAATCAACATCCATCTGAACAATTTCCTCGAAGTCCGTGATCGTACTTCTTCCACTAACCTGCCAAACCCCAGTCAGTCCAGGCTTCTGGCAAAGTCTCTTCTTATGATAAGCACTATACTGTTCAAACTCATCCACTGTAGGCGGTCTTGTCCCTACCAGACTCATATCCCCCTTCAGTACATTCCAAAACTGTGGAAGTTCATCAATACTAGTCTTCCTGATAAACTTTCCAACCTTGGTGATTCTCGGATCGTCTTTCATCTTAAACATCAAGCCGTCCATCTCATTCTGCGCCATAAGCTCTTTCTTGCGCTCTTCCGCATCCTGATACATCGAACGGATCTTATAGATCTTGAAGATCCTTCCATTCTTCCCAACTCTCTTCTGTGAGAAGAACAGCGGCCCCGGTGATTCTAGCTTCACCAGTGGTCCAACAATGATCACTGCGATCGCTGTGATCAACATTCCAACCAATCCCCCTGCAATGTCCATTGCTCTCTTCATCATCAGCATGACAAATGATACATTATGACCAGAAAAACTTACACTCTCATAAGGTCCAACCTTCTCCAGTGATCGTTCCAGATTCTCATTGATCTGGAACTGAGAAATGTTAAGATTCGTCTTAATTCCCATGTCCTCAAGGTTCTGTACCGTCATCGCAATTGGAAATTCGTCATCCATCGGTATATATAAGAATACTTCATCTACAACCGACCGCATCGCATATTCAAAAATACTTCGATACGAATGTGCTACAACCGGAATCTCGTTGATGAACCATCCTGTCATGTCTTTGTCCACAACTGCAACACTTGTGATCCACAGGTCCCAGTTCTTCTCTTCCATGATATTCCCGATCACTTCTTCTGCATGATCACTCGTTGTGATGATCATCATCTTTCTTGCATAAGAATGATCCTTTCTTCTTGATAACCAATACTTCCGATAAACTCGATGTGTGATCTGCATCCATACAAAACTGAATCCAGAAGTAAAGATATAGATAAATCTGGAGTAATCTTTTGCATCTTGGATCAGGAATGCAACCATCGCCATTCCTGCTGCCATCAGGATGACCGTCTGCAAATTCATTCTCATTTCTTCTATAAATTTGCGCTTAAAAAAACCACGATTTGGACGAAACAGAAAGTAGATCATCATAAGTACTACGATTGCAATGAGCCAACGATAATACGTATCGTTCCCCATCACGGTATACCCTGTTTCAATATTTCCAAACCGCAGCCATACTGCTGCAAAATAACCAACAGTAACTCCCACCAGATCTAATAAAAAGATTAGGAAGTTCTGCATCTGTAATCTTGTTGCTTCCATATTCTATTTCATCCCCATTTATTTTTACACTTTGTGTTAATTATTTATACTTTCCAAAGTATAGCATATATTTTCTAAATTTCAATACAAATCTTTGTACTTTTTGTCGAACTTTAATTTTTTTTCTTATTTTGTATATTGTTTCTTTGAACTTTCGGCTTTTATTTTGAACTTTTTATTGAACTTTTCTTGTTTTTGTGCTATATTAAACAAAATCATTTGAACTTTGAATTTTATTTTGAACTTTTATCGGAGGGTGTTATGAATCAGACATTTACCTTTGCAGATCGTTTAAAGTCTGCAATGGAACAAAAACATATGAAACAGGTTGATCTTATTCATGCAGCAGAGACTGCCGGAGTCAAGGTCGGGAAGAGTCATATCAGCCAGTATGTCAGTGGCAAGACGGTTCCTCGCGCGGAGATTCTTCATTTCTTATCAGAAACTCTTGATGTCGATGCTGACTGGCTTTCTGGAAATGAAGGGAATGCTGTGAATCTAGAAACTTCTCCAAGGAGAACATTTAGCAAATCTACCAAATTAGATAATGTACTTTACGATGTACGTGGTCCTGTCGTAGATGAAGCGAACCGCATGGAACGTAATGGAACTCATATCCTAAAATTAAATATCGGGAATCCTGCTCCATTTGGTTTCAGAACCCCGGATGAAGTCATCTATGATATGAGACATCAGTTAGCTGACTGCCAGGGATATTCTGCTTCTCAGGGATTATTTGCTGCAAGAAAGGCGATCATGCAGTATGCGCAGCTTAAGAAGATCCCAAATGTTGATATCGATGACATTTATACTGGAAATGGTGTCAGTGAGCTGATCAATCTGTCAATGTCTGCTTTATTAGATGATGGGGATGAGATCTTGATCCCTTCTCCGGATTATCCTTTATGGACGGCTTGTGCAACACTTGCTGGCGGGAAAGCAGTTCATTATATCTGTGATGAACAATCTGAGTGGTATCCTGATATGGAAGATATCAAGCGAAAAGTAAATTCCCATACAAAAGCGATCGTTCTGATCAATCCTAACAATCCAACGGGGGCTCTTTATCCAAGAGAAGTCTTACAGCAGATCGTTGATATCGCGAGAGAACATCAGTTGATGATCTTCTCTGATGAGATTTATGACCGTCTGGTGATGGATGGAGAAGAGCATGTATCTATTGCTTCCTTAGCTCCTGATCTGTTCTGTGTGACATTCTCTGGTCTATCCAAGTCTCATATGATCGCTGGTTTCCGTATCGGATGGATGATCTTAAGTGGTAATAAGGCGATCGCGAGGGATTATATTGAAGGTTTAAATATGTTATCAAATATGCGACTTTGTTCCAATGTTCCTGCACAGGCAGTTGTCCAGACAGCACTTGGCGGCCATCAGAGTGTCAATGATTACATCATTCCTGGTGGACGTATTTATGAACAGAGAGAGTTTATTTATAATGCGTTGTGTGATATCCCTGGTATCAGTGCAGTGAAACCAAAAGCTGCTTTTTATATCTTCCCGAAGATTGATACGAAGAAGTTTAACATTACAAATGATGAGCAGTTTGCTCTGGATCTGCTTCGTGAGAAGAAGATTCTGATCGTGCATGGAAGCGGATTTAACTGGAAGGATCCGGATCATTTCAGAGTAGTTTATCTGCCTCGTGTGGAAGTGCTTGAGGATGCTTCTGTGAAGCTGAGGGATTTCTTGGAGTATTATAGACAATAAAATCTTACTCCATTATAAATTTTTGAAGAATGTACAATCAAAAAGAGAACTTACCCGCTTGTATGTAAGTTCTCTTTTTTATTATTTCTTATTATACTATCATTATCATTTTTGTCAATATTTTACTTGTAATTATTTTACATCACAAATTCATATAAAAATAAACAAACACCGGCATAGTAACCACCGCCAGCAATGTCGTCATTACATTGATCGCGCTTGCATATTTCGAATCGTTTCCGTACACCTGACACATCTGTGTGATCGTTGAGGCGCATGGTGTGATCGCTGCCATGTATGTAATCAGGATGATGTTTTCTGCCTGTGGGTGCCAGTTTTTCATTCCTAACAGAATAATGACTGCAAGTGCTATGATCGGTTCGATCACTAATCGGATGAATGTGACCAGGTAGATTCTTTTGTTTGTAAATACTTTCTTTAGATCAACGCCTGCAATCAGCATTCCTGTGACGATCATACTTAATGGTCCGATCATACTTCCAACGGATGACAGGGTATTTCCTATGATCTCTGGAAATCTGATCTTCGTGAAGAATAAGAATACTCCTGCGAATACAGAGATCATGTTTATATTTAACAGGATCTTCTTTAAACTGATTTCTGTTTCTCCACTGATCTTACATTTGCAGTGGGTCCAGATGAAAAATAATTGAACACTCATGAAGACGCAGCCGTAGATGACCCATTCTTTTCCTAAGATATAGGTGACTAATGGTACGATCAGGTTTCCTGAGTTGGAATAGTAGGCAGATGTGTATTCCACCATGTTCAAATGAAACATTTTTCCCATGATCCATGTGACAAACAGTAATAAAAACTGCAGGATCACAGATGCAATACATACAACTGCCAGTCCTTTCATAATGCTTGGGGTATAGTCTACCTGAAATGCGGTGATGATCACAGATGGTACGATCAGATAGAGTATGATCTTTGAGATCACTTTGCTGTCTTCTTCTTTTAAAAATTTGATCTTTACCATAATGTAACCCATGAGGATCATCAGGAATAGTTGTACGATCTGTTTTAACAGCAGAATACTGATTTGCATGGTGTTTTCCTTCTTTCGTGTATTTTCTTAATGTCTCATCCTAGTATATCATTCTGCTTCTTTTATACAAGAAATGTTTCGAATTTGATACATCTTTCTTCGTTGTTTTTCCTGGAATCATCTTGATAATCTTCCCAAAAAGTATTAGAATCTGTATAGTTTTTTGAAAGAGGGTATTGTATATGAAGAATTCTTCGAAACAGTCCGTGAAGATGGATATGCTTCATGGAAGTTTATTCGATAAGATGTTAATGTTTGCTATGCCGCTTGCTGCCTGTAGTATCTTACAGCAGCTTTTTAATTCGGTCGGTACTGCCGTTGTCGGATGGTTTGCGAGCAGCGAGGCTTTAGCGGCGGTTGGTAGTAATAGTTCTGTGATCGCTTTGATGGTTACATTGTTTTCTGGAATTTCTCTTGGTTCTAATGTTGTGATCGCCAATTATATCGGACAGAATGATACGAAGCGGATTCCTCGTGTGGTACATACCGCTGTGTCTCTTGCACTGCTTAGTGGTGTGTTTTTACTGATTCTTGGACAGTTTGTGGCTCATCCGATCCTTTTGCTGATGGGTGCACCGAAGGATATCATTCATCTTGCAACGTTATATCTGCGGATTTATTTTCTTGGAATGCCATTTTTTATGTTATATGACTTCGGTGCTTCCATTCTTCGCAGTATCGGAGATACACGTCGTCCGATGTATGCTTTGATCGTGTCTGGTATTGTGAATGTGATCTTGAATCTTCTATTTGTCGTTGTATTTCATATGGGTGTTGCGGGTGCCGGACTTGCGACGGTTGGTGCGAATGCAACAAGTGCGATTCAGATCCTTTATTTTCTGACGCATGAAGAACTTCCGATCCGCTTGTCTTTTAAGTCTTTGACGATCGATCGGGATGCTGTTTCTAAGATCCTGAAGATTGGGGTTCCTGCGGGACTTCAGGGAATGGTGTTCTCTCTTGCCAATGTCTGTATCCAGTCTGGGATCAACAGTTTTGGAGCTGGCGGGATCGCGGGTTCTGCTGTGGAATTAAATTATGAGTATTTTGCTTATTATCTGGTCAATGCCTTTGCTCAGACGGTGGTTACATTTACCGGACAGAATTATGGTGCGAAGGATGAGGGACGTTGTAAGAAGATTTTTCGTCTTGGAATGTTGTGCAGTGTGATCTCTTGTGGAATCCTTAGTACGATCTTTGTTGTATTCCGTACGTTCTTTATTGGATTATTTACAAGTGATCCATCTGTCTATCATTATGCTCAGCTTCGTTTTTTGATCGTTCTGATATTCGAGTGTCTGACAAGTTCTTATGAGATCAGTGGTGGCTGTCTGCGTGGATTTGGACGTTCCATGACTCCTGCGATCCTAACAGTGTTTGGATCTTGTGTATTACGTTTGATCTGGCTTGCAACGGTCTGTAACTGGTTCCATGATTATAAGTTTTTGATGGCGATCTATCCGATCTCTTGGGTGTTAACTGGAACGATGGTTCTGGTGGCTTATTTTAGGACACGTAAGAAGCTGTTTTTATAATTTGATGATGTAATTAAAATGTCTGTTATACCTATTTGTTTCATAATAGATCTAACAGACATTTTTCTTTGCTATTTTTAATATTTAGCACACAAAAAACCGAACAATTTACGTAAATTGAAATCATATTTACGTGAATTGTTCGGTTTTATTTCACATATTTACTTCCTATTCATCTTCTTGCAATGCATATGCTCTTTCTTCGATCGATTTCTTCTTTGTTTCTTCATAGTTCTTTAACTCTTTGATTGCCTGTCCTGACATTGCATACAGGATGAAGATATTAAAGATCGTCATTAACCCAATTCCGACATCTCCTAAATCCCATACGAATGTATAGGTCTGGATTCCTCCGATAAATAACATCACAAGTGCTAATACTTTATAGGCTGTCTGCCATCCCCATTTGTCACCGAACAGGTAGGCGACGTTGGATCTTGCATAGAATAAGATTCCAAGAAATGTCGAGAAGCTGAACATCCAGAGGATCACTGCGATAAATACAACTCCGAATCCTCCTAAATGGTAGTTCATTGCTGTCTGTAACAAGTTCATACCGGTTAATCCATTGGTCAGATTCTGTGGTGCTAATAACATCAACATTGCCGTACAGCTGCAGATCACGATCGTGTCGATAAAGACTCCTAATGCCTGTACCAGTCCCATCTGTGCTGGGCGTTCACAGTCTGCTGCTGCGGCTGCACATGGTGCGGATCCTGATCCTGCTTCGTTGGAGAATAATCCTCGTTTCACTCCGTTCATAAGAACTGCTCCAAATCCTCCGGCTGCGACCTGACGGATTCCAAAGGCTTCTTTGAAGATTCTTGCAAAAACCCCTGGAATGCTTGGCAGATTCGTTAGGATCACAAAAATCGTAATCCCGAAGTAAATGACTGCCATGATCGGTACCACGATATCTAATACTTTGACAGTTGCATTCTTCCTTAGTACGATCACTGCTGCCACAATAACAAGCACGATCGTTGTATAAAGTGTTGGAATATGGAAAGCATTGTGGAATGATTCTGCCACGGAATTACTTACCACCTGACTGATCCCACACCAGCAGATCAATCCTGAAATCGCAAATAAGACAGCGATCAGCGTGTGTTTTTTCTTCTTTCCTTGTCTCTCTTCCATAAAGTGGTGAATATAATAAGCTGGTCCTCCTCGATATCCACCATACAGAGGGTCTTTTTCTTTATGTAACTGTGCAAGAGTTGCTTCGATAAAGGCTGTCGATGATCCAAGCAATGCTGTGATCCACATCCAGAATACGGCCCCTGCTCCACCTGCGGATATTGCTGCGACAACTCCTGTCAGATTCCCCATTCCGACACGTGTTGCTGTTGATACGATCAAGGTCTGTAAAGAAGAAAGACTGCTTTTTTCATCTTTTCCATTCTTATTGTTTGCTGTTAGTGCTTTGACCATATCCGGGAACAGACGGATTGGTAAAAATTTTGTTTTGATCGTAAAAACGATACCTGCTGGAAGCAGCAATATAATGAGCAGCGAAAGTCCCAGGCTTCCACCTCCTGGTAACGGAACATGAATCCATTCTCCCCATAAAAACTGATATATATTTTCTATTAGCTGAACAATCATTGACTTGCCTTTCCTTTCATTGTTTTTTCCAAAAAAGAAGGCATGCAGTTTTATTCTGTTATGCATGCCTTCCTTTTATTATATAAAATTTTCTGATAAATGTCAAAAAATTTACTTCGTATACCTGCTTATCAGTGCAAGGATCAGGAAACATATCACCTCGAGCAGTACGATCGTTCCTCCTGGCTTAAGACCTACATAATAAGACAGTGTTAATCCGATCACTGTTGTGACCAATGCTGTGATCACACCGATGATCATGACTGCTTTGTAGCTTCGTCCTACCTGCATTCCGCATGCGATTGGGATCACAAGCATGGATGAGACGATCAGTGTTCCAACCGTTCTTGATGCGATCGATACCGTCAATGCGGTCAATAAAGTAAAGATAAAATTGATCGTCTTGACAGGTACACCGCTGATCCTTGCTGCATTTTCATCAAATCCGATATAGAATAGTTCTTTATATAGAAGCAATACACAGAGCAATACTAACACACTGATCACACATACGATCTTCAGTTCGTCTTTGCTGATGGATATGATACTTCCAAATAAGAAACTATTAAAGTTCGTTCCGTTTTTTACGAATCCGGATAGGATACCAGCAAGTCCGATCCCTGTTGACATAATGATTGATATCGCCATCTCAGAATATCTTGGGATCTTTCTTCGGATCGCTTCAACTCCCAGGGCTGCAAACAGACAGATTCCCATTGCTCCTAAGATTGGATTGATCCCTAATAACAAGCCCAGAGCAACACCTGCCAGGGATGCATGAGAGAGTGCATCTCCAATCATGGACATTCTCTTTAAGACGATCGTGATTCCGATCAATGGTGCGATCACGGCCAGTAAGATTCCTGTAATAAATGCACGCTGCATAAATCCGTATTGTAACATCTCGATCATTCTTCCACGATCCTCCCTTCATCCATTCTTAAAATACGATCACATCCTTTACATTCCTGCAGTCTTCCGTGTGTGATCATAAAAATGGTCGTATTGTATTTTGTATTGATCTCATAGAGCATATCGTACAAGATCTTTGTTGATCTTGCATCTACTCCCGTTGTTGGTTCATCTAAGATCAGAAGTTTCGGATCTCCGATCATTGCTCTTGCGATCATCACTCGCTGCTGCTGTCCACCAGATAATTCTCCGATCCGTCTCTTAAGGAATTCTTCCATTCCAAAATCCCTTAGTGTCTCTTTGATCTTATTCTTATGTTTTTTATGTGGCAGATGAAACAAGCCAAGTTCCTGATAAAGTCCTGTGATCATGATCTCTTCTACCGTTGCTGGGAAGCTCTGGTTCTTACTGATCCCATTCTGTGACACGTAACCGATCCGTTTCTTTAATCTTGGATCGTTATTCATCAGGATGATTTCTCCTTCATCTGGTTTCATTTCACCTAAGATCAGACGCATAAGTGTACTTTTTCCGCTTCCATTTTCACCAGTCAGAACGACATATTCGCCTTCATGGATCGTCAGATTGATCTCTTCTAAGACTTCCGTATCACTGTATCCGAATTTTACATGATTTAATTGTATCATCTGTTTTGTGTTTGATTCACTCATTCGCTTAATGCCTCTTTGATCGCAGCGAGATTTTGTTTCATTACGGAAAAATAATCTTCTCCTGCTTTGATTTTTTTGTTACTTAGTCCTTCCAGGGGGTTTAACATCTTTGCATTGGCTCCGGTCTCTTTTGCAATGGTTTTCGCTACTTTCGGACTCACCAGTTCTTCAAAAAAGATTGTTTTTACCTGATGTTCTTTTGCAAAGCGGATCACTTCGCTCATCTGTTTGGGATCTGGTTCATCGTCTGCGGATAATCCCTCAATTCCCATCTGTTCTAACCCATATGCGTGACATAGATAGCCAAATGCTTCATGTGCCACAACAAGTTCTTTCTTTGTAAGTTTGGATGTTTCTTCCTTATATAATGTATCTAATTTGTCACATTCTTTTGCGTATCTCTTATAATTCGCTTCGTAATAATCTTTATTCTCTGCATCCACTTTGATCAATGCTTTCTTGATCTTGTTCATCTCATACTTTGCATTCTGTGGATCTAACCAGACATGGGGATCATTCTCACTGTTGTGTTCGTGATCGTGTTCATGTGCATCCTGATCTTTTAGTAACTTGATCCCTTTGGATGCTTCAACGCTTGTAAGTTCTTCCGTATCAAGGCTTTTCAAAACGTCATCTACCCATTGTTCCATGCCGGCTCCATTGTAAATAAAGATGTCTGATTTCTCCATCTCGATCAGATCCTTCGTTGATGGTTCCCAGTCATGAGGTTCTGTTCCTGCTGGTACTAAATTGATCACTTCTACTTTGTCTCCACCGATCTTCTTTGCAAAATCATACATGGTATAAAAACTTGTTGTAATTCTTATCTTGCCATTCGATTTCTTCTTGCTTGTATTGCCAGTACATCCTGCCATACAAAAACTCATGGATATGATGCATACCAGGATCATCCAAATCTTTTTTCTCATTCTTCTCTACTCCAATTTCTGCGGTTTCTCTCTGGTATTTATAGCAAATCTTTCTTGGTCGTGTCAAGCGTGGTTCACGAATGATCGCTGAAAATAGACGTGCGAAATGCATTCTGTGACCATAATTCATTCCCATAGATGATCCTGTAACATCCAGTATACATCAGGGCTGCGAGCACTACGTCCACCACACTGTGTTGTTTTAAGAACATCGTCGACATGATAATTAATATCGTTAAGACAACACATGCTGTATCGGTGCTTTTCTTATATTTTCTCTGATTCTTCAAAATCGCAACGCAACATGCCAGAGAGTTAAATACATGGATACTTGGAAGTACATTCGTCGGAGTATCCGTGTGATAGATCATCTGTACTGCTTTGATAAAAATGCTGTCTCCAGTAAGAACTGGTCTTAGATCCTGTCCATTCGGAAATACTAATGAGATGATCAAAAACAGGGTCATACCTATTCCAAGTGTTATGATCAGCTGATAATATTCTTTCCATTGATTCTTATTAAAAAACATAAAATAAAAAACTGTAACTGCTACAAATAAGAACCATAATAGATATGGTACGATGAAATATTCACAGAATGGTATCTGATCATCTATCGTTGTATGTATGATGTAATGATGCACATCTCGATCTTCAATGTATGAAAATGTGATCATATAAACTATAAAAAATACTGCGATCATACCAAGATGCCCATTTTTTATGATCTCATTTAATTTTGTTCTCAATTGTGACTCCTTTCTTCAAAATCATTGCCTGTTAGAAAGTGTATACATATAGTAGTACCACGATTTTGTAGAAATTTCAAATCTTTTATCGAAATAGTTGTGGCGGGATCTTCTTAACTAGCACTCCACTTAACACTCCGATGATGATCCCTGCAATCGTTCCTGTGATCAGTAATACTGGTGCATAATAATAAATCTTTGCATTCTCCATTAAGAAAACAGCGACACTGAGCTGCCCGATATTATGCGCTACTCCGCCTCCAACGCTGATTCCAATGGGTGAGAATCCTTCGATTTTCTTTAGAAGTCCCATGATGACCAGACTTAAGATCCCTCCTGCCAGACTGTAGGCGATCGTCATTGGATTTCCAAACAAGAATCCTGCCAGTACAACTCGGATCACTGAGATCTCAAGCGTTCTTGTCCATGTTGTAAAGAATAACAAAACCATGATCACTCCATTGGCAAGTCCTAATTTCACTCCGGGAATTCCAACTGGTACCGGGATCAATACTTCTATATAGGATACAACAAGTGCCAATGTTAAAAACATCGCATCTGTCGCTAATCTTTTTGTTGACATATATTTTATTTCTCCTGTTGTTTTCTATCTCATCTGATATTTATTGTGTTACCCCGTCTAATTCCTGTTCTTTGTCATCTTCTGACCGGATCTCGATCACTACTTTATGTGGCAGACATACGATCGTTTCTCCTGATTTCTCGATTGCTTTATGGTCTGCACAGATCTGGTCTTTACAGTCTGCTTTTTTCATTGTAACTTTTCCATCTTTGATCTGCATGACGTTCGTGCCATTTTCCTCTGGAATTTGATAGATCTGATCTTTCTTGATGGATGTTTTGTACACTTCTTTTCCGTCAACTGTCACGATCACTTCTTTTCCGTCTTTTTGTGTCATCTTGATCGCTGCCAAACTGATCAGTGAAATTGCCAGTACTGCTGCGATCAAGATTATATCTTTTTTCTTCATCTTTATACCCTGATTCTTCCCAGTACTTCTCCAATTGGGTCTGTAATGCACAAATCTGCCTGTTTATCTCTGCTTGTCGCATCACGATTCAGTACTGCAAGATATTTTCCTTTAAAATAATCGATCATTCCAGCGGCTGGATAAACAACCAGTGATGTTCCTCCAATGATCAGCATATCTGCCTTGGAAATGGCTCTGACTGCCCCATTGATCGTCTGAGAGTCTAAGCCTTCTTCATATAATACAACATCTGGTTTGATGATTCCCCCACATTCATCACAATATGGGACTCCTTTGGCATTCACGACATAATTCACATCGAAGAACTTGCCGCATTTCTGGCAATAGTTTCTGTGAACACTGCCGTGCAGTTCAAAGACATTTTTACTTCCTGCTGCCTGATGAAGCCCGTCGATATTTTGCGTAACGATCGCAGACAGTTTTCCCGCCTGTTCCATCTCTGCAAGTTTTAAATGTGCCTTATTCGGTTTTGCATCCAAGAAGATCATCTTATTCTTATAAAAATCATAAAATTCTTCCGTATGCTGTGTATAAAATGTATGGCTTACCATAACCTCGGGTGGATATTTATAAGTCTGGTGATACAAACCATCCGTGCTACGAAAGTCTGGAATATGACTCTCTGTTGAAACACCTGCGCCACCAAAGAATACGATATGATCACTTTCATCGATCATCTGTTGTAATTTTTCAATCTTTTCGTTATCCATGACTTTTTCCTCCTTGAAATCTAATTGATCAAAAATCATCTACAAAGTTAGTTGCTTATAACTTATTTTTATATACTTTATCTTTTATTGTACAAGAAAAAAAGGCCTCTTGTAAAGAAGCCTTTTCATTTTTTTAATCATTGCTTTGTTCTTGAATCTTACTGATCTGGTGTAAAGTCTCAAAAACTGCTGCCATATCGTCTTTGATCAGTTTTCTTTGTTGTTCATAAATACTGCGATAGTATTTTGTTCTTATTGGATCAGGTTCATAAATTTTCTTGATCTTTCTCGTTTTTTCAAATACCTGACTTGGATCTTCCAGATCTCCTACCGCATATGCTGCGATCACTGCATCTGTAAGAACTGCTCCTTGTGCATTTTCTAATGTGGCACTCTTACATCCTAACATGTCTGCTTTGATCTGATTCCAGACTTCTGAATTGCTTCCACCTTCTGTGATCGTCATAAATTCAAGTGGCACGCCTGCTTTTTTATAAATATCTGTCACACTCATATAATCGTAACCGATCGCTTCTAAAACTGCACGCCACTGTACTCCCTGATCTGTGTCCATCGTCATATTCAGGAAACAGGCACTTGCATTGGATGTTTCTCCAAATCCTCCTGTTAAATATGGAAGGAACAGGACTCCTTTGGATCCGCATGGCACATTTTGTGCTTTCTCATTTAATTCATCAAAATATGCTCCATTTCCTGCTTCGTTGCATACATTATCTCGATACCAACGAAGTGCTAATCCACCGGTTCTTATGAATCCCCAATAAAAGTATGTATTTTCTAAAGTTCCGCTGTTAAAGATCAGTTCATTTTCTGGTTTGCTTAATTCTTCATTGATCCCATCGGTTGCGATACAAAACATCGCACATGTTCCTGCTACGTCGGCTGCCTGATCTGGTTTGATCACTCCGCATCCGATCATAGACTGCATCGTATCTCCGGCTCCCGCACAGATTGGGATTCCTGGTTTCAATCCGGTTTCTCTTGCAAATGTCTCTGATAATGTTCCAATGATATCCCATGGTTTTTGAATCTTTGGCATCATTTCCATTGGAATTCCAAGGATCTCTAATTGTTCTTTGGACCATTTTTTCTCTGTTACACGGTATCCTAGTCCCCATCCAGACATTGTTCCCCAGTCGATAAATGCATCTTCTGCAGACAGTCCTGCAAGATTGGCCAGGATATATGGGGCATTGTGCATGAATTTTCTGCCTTTTTCTTTAAAGCCCTCACAATTGTTCATCATCCAACGTGCAAACATCGCTGGAAACATGCAGTTTGGCTGAGGATTTCCAGTCTCTTTTGCCCAGATCTCATAATGATGAGATGCTAGTTCCTCAACATCTTCTTTTGTTCTGGAATCCAGATAATTGATGTAAGGTGTGATCGCATGACAATCCTTATCAACACCGACAATCCCGCAGATAATCCCATCTCCAAAAATAGAGCGGATGTTGTCTGGATCCAGATTCTTTTCTTTCATCTTTGTAACGCAGTTTCTGATCCCTGTAACCGTTGCATGAAGATACTGGTCTGCGTCCATTTCCACCCATCCCGGATGTGGATAATTTAAGATTGTTGCATTGGTATCCTGCACGATCAGGTTCATATCAATATCATAAACTGCTGTTTTTACACTTTGTGTTCCTGCGTCAAATCCTAAATAATATTGTTCCATACTAACTTCCTGCTTTAATTTCTGATTCTTTTTATGCTTCTACTTCTTTGATCAGCTGTACCATTTCGATTGCAGATAATGCACAGTCATATCCTTTGTTTCCTGCTTTTGTTCCAGCACGTTCAATCGCCTGCTCGATATTTTCTGTTGTAACAACTCCGAATAAGACTGGAATTCCTGTATTTAATGATACCTGTGCGATTCCTTTGGATACTTCGTTACATACATAATCATAATGGCTTGTTGCTCCACGGATCACTGTTCCAAGACAGATCACTGCATCGTATTTTTTGCTTTTTGCCATCTTGTCTGCGATCAGTGGAATCTCAAAAGCTCCTGGTACCCATGCGATATCGATATCTTCCTCTTTCACATCATGTCTTTTCAGTCCGTCTAAAGCTCCGGATACTAATTTGGATACGATAAATTCATTAAATCTGGCTGCTACGATTCCTACTTTTAATCCGCTTGCTACTAATTTACCTTCTAATACTCTCATTTTAATTACTCCTTTTTTCTTCGTTAATTTCGTTAATCTTAAGGTCCCTGGGACCTTAATTTTTTTAATTTTTCTGTTAATTTAAACTTCGTATGTTGTCATGTGTCCCATTTTCTTTTGCTTTGTCTGCATATAATATTTATCAAATGGATTGATCGGCATCTGGATTGGTACTCGTTCTACGATCTCGAGTCCATATTCATTTAATCCATCTATTTTGGTTGGATTGTTTGTCATCAGTCGTAGTTTTTTGATTCCTAGATCCTGTAAGATCATGGCTCCTGCACTGTAATCTCGTTCATCATCTTTAAATCCAAGAGCTAAGTTGGCCTCGACTGTATCCATTCCCTGTTCCTGTAATACATAAGCTTTCAGTTTATTGATCAATCCGATTCCTCGTCCTTCTTGACGCATATATAAGAAAACCCCTCGTCCTTCTTTCTCGATCTGACGCATTGCACGGCTTCGCTGTTCTCCACAATCACAGCGTAGAGATCCAAAAGTATCCCCAGTCAGGCACTCAGAATGCACACGGCATAAAACTGGTTCTCCGTCTGCGATATCTCCTTTGACCAGTGCTACATGATGTTCCCCACTTCTCTGGTCTACATACCCATGTGCCTCAAATGTTCCATATTTTGTTGGAAGCTGTGCGATTACTTCGCATACTACATCGCTCATCTTGTCTTTTCCCTCCTCGTTTTTTATTAAAATCCAGCATTTCTTAACATTTCCATTGTTAAGGTGCTGTTTGTATGTTTGTCGTTTGTTTCCTGCTGATCAAAATGCAGCAGTTTATCTATATATTTCCCAACCATGTCATTCTCCAGATTGATCTTATCTCCTGGTTTTTTATATCCAAAATTGGTATTTTTTATGGTATGTGGGATCATGGATACGGAAATGGTATCATCGCTTAACTTAGCGATCGTCAGGCTGATTCCATCGAGTGCGATCGATCCTTTTTCAATACAGTATTTCATGATATTTTCTGGGGCTTTGATCGTAAACCATACAGCATTATCATCTTGTTTTACACTAACAAGTTCCCCTGTATCGTCCACATGGCCTGCTACCATATGACCTCCGAACCTTCCATTGGCTGCCATCGCTCGCTCTAAGTTGACGACAGATCCCTTTTTTAAACTTCCAAGACTGCTTCGGTTGAATGTCTCATTCATCACGTCTGCCTGAAATGTATTGCCGCTAATGTGAGTCGCTGTCAGGCAGACACCATTAACTGCTACGCTGTCTCCCAATTTAAGATCTTCAAAAATAACATTTGCTTTGATCGTAAGGACTGCTGCTTTGCTTCCTCGCTTCAGGGATATGACTGTTCCTAATTCTTCTACGATTCCGGTAAACATGATCTCACCTTCCCTTCCAGTAATATGTCATTTCCAAGTGGTGTTGCCTTTAATTCATCAAATACCAAAGCTTCTTGGATCCTTTCGATCCCTTTGCCTTCTACAGGTGTTTTGGCCTTTTCTCCTCCAAATAATTTTGGAGCAATATAGGCGTAAACTTTGTGAACACAGTCGTTTTTGATCAAGGATTCATTCAAGATTCCACCACCCTCAACTAAAACACTGTCAATTTCCATATTTCTTAACTGTTTTAAAACTTCTTTGACATTGACCTTTCCATCTTGCTCTGACGTTTTTAAGATCTTGCATCCTTTTTGTTCTAATTTTGCAATTTTTTCTTGATCTTCACTTATGGTAGCAATGATCGTTGGAATTTCTCTGGCTGTTTTTACGATATTTGATTCTTCCGAAATCCTTAAGTTTGAATCACATATCACACGAATTGGATCATTCCCATGTTCGATCCGTGCATTTAACATCGGATCATCTGCTAAAACCGTACCGATTCCTGCCATGATCGCTGCATACTGGTGTCGTAATGTATGTGCATGTCTTCTGGCTTCTTCTCCTGTGATCCACTTGGATTCACCAGTTGCCGTTGCGATTTTTCCATCCAATGTCATTGCGTATTTTAGTGCTGTATATGGAATATCATTCTGAATATAATGAAAAAATATATCGTTTAACTGTCTGCACTCTTCTTCAAGGATTCCTGTTTCTGTTTCTATGCCATGATCATTCAGGATTTTGATCCCGCCTCCTGCCACTTTCGGATTAGGGTCTAAGTTCCCGACATATACTTTCTTAATCCCCGCTTCGATCAATGCTTCCGTACATGGTGGTGTTTTTCCATAATGGCAACATGGCTCCAATGTTACATAAATCTCAGCTCCCTCAGGATCTTCTATGCAGTTTTTTAAGGCATTTCGCTCTGCATGTAATCCGCCGATCTTCTCATGATATCCTTCCCCAATAACCCTTTGATCTTTTACGATCACTGCTCCGACTAAAGGATTTGGATTGGTATATCCACAGCCTTTCTTGGCAAGTTCGATCGCACGCCGCATATATTCTTCTTTCAAATATTTTTCTCCCTTCCCTTCAGGTTCTTTGATTTTGGGAGGTTGGATTTTGATTGGTATTGAAATCGGAAATATAAAAAGGAGCTCCTGATCTTTGTTCTAATTCTTCAGGAACTCCTTTTTGATATCTTGATATTTCTTTTTGAAATAAAAAATTCTGGAATTATAAAAATCCCAGGACATGATGATCAATATCACTTCTTAAATCTTCTTCCATCCAGACTGTACTGTCGGCCTTGGAATCTCACCAAGTCATGCCATATAAGGCTCGCGGGCTATAACCGCCGGTAGGGACTTGCACCCTGCCCTGAAGACGTTATGTAATTTATTTATAAAATAGCACTAACTCACTTTTGTGTCAAGTCGTTTTTACATTTTCTTACGCATGATCAATACTAAAATCGCAAAAACTGCAACTGCCGCAATCGCAATTGTAATTCCTGTCATATGCTTCTTCTTTTCTTTTTTCTGCTCCTGTTTCTTTTTCTCTTCTTTTTGTTTCTGCTGTTCTTTCGTTTCTGTTGTTACTGTTTTTTCTGTAGTAGTCGTTGTTGTTTCGCTTGTAGCAGATGTCTGTGATTCTGTATTCTTTGTATCTGTATTCTTAGTATCTGTTGTATCTTCTGATCCTGTCTTTTGACTTGTTTTATTCGTAGTTGAAGTGCTGTTCTTCTTTTCTTCTATTTTCGTCTGCTTATTTCTTCCAAGATATGCATCAGCCTCTGGCACATCAATCTTTCCATCCATATAATCCTGATAAGCTTGCTCTGCTCCTGCCCTTGTTGGTGGATAACCATGTGCAGAAAGCCATGATTTCGCCTGTTGTTTTTGCTCTTCTGTATATGCATAAGTCTGTACTGGACGGCTTGTGATCATTACTGCTCCCAGAATCAGCATTAAAACTAATAATAACCTTTTCATTTGATACTCCCTCTTTCATTTTGAAACTGTTTGATTAATCTTGTATATTATAGCATAATTTAGTAAGAATTCTATAGATTATTCGTTTTTATACAATCCTGATTTGAAGGTAGTATTGGTCATGTATGAGTCAGAAAGAAGATAAGAAGAACTATTTATAAGGATCCAAGGTGACACTCCGCATTTTTGAAAGCGTTTTTTACAAATCGCCGATCCGCGCCTGTTCCTTTGATAACTTCCTGGCTGCGAGCCAAAATGCCCGCAGC
>OLQV01000878.1_pt1 | contig 24730 bp, 17 predicted proteins | sample 1672371 | NCBI WGS metagenome assembly OLQV01 (sample SAMEA3136676, study PRJEB25190) | human gut metagenome
GGTCGTGCTCCATGACGTACTGTGTGATGGTGTCCACCGCAATGCGGAAGGCCTGCTCCTTGGGGTAGCCGTAGTTTCCGCTGGACAGCAGCGGAAAAGCCACGCTCTCGCAGTGGTATTCTGCAGCTAGTTCCAGTGCAGAATGGTATGCACCGGCCAGTTGTTCCGCTTCACCAGCCCCGCCGCCCTGCCACGCCGGACAGACCGCATGGAAGATATATTTTGCAGGCAAGCCGAACGCCGGGGTGCACACCGCCCTGCCCAAATCGCAATGCCCGATGGCTTCACAGGCGGCGGTCAGCTCCTGCTCCCCTGCTGCCTGATAGATAGCGTGGCTGGTGCCGCTGCCCTGCAAAAGGTTTCGGTTCGCCGGGTTGACGATGGCATCCGCTGCCACCTTAGTGATGTCGTTGCGGATCATCAAAAAAGGCATGGTGGTTCCTCCTCAAAGCGTATTTGAAAAAATATACTCGTAAGTTGGTTTCTTGCGAGTATATTACTTCATCCTCTGCACAAGGTCAAGCAGAATATTTTTAACACTGCATCATCCCTCTGGCTACACGCAAAAAACAGGCTCCTGCAAGCGTTCAACCACTGGCAGGAGCCCGTTTATTTCTTAAAGTTTCGTCATCCACAGACCATGCAGGTTGCAGTAGGCATAGACCGCCACCGGATTTTCGCTGCCCAGTTCAAACACCGCCTTGGGTGCCTGACCGGGGGCGAGGTAGCGGAGCTGTCCGCCGTTTTCGGTCTCCACAAAGAGCCACTGGATGTGGTGCACATCCACCATGGGGTGCTCCACCGCACCCACCGTAACCGTGAGGGTGCTGCCGGAGTGCTCTGCCACCGGCAGATGCTTTTCGCCGCTGGCTTCCACCGTGTTGGGGAGCAGCTCCTTCATTTTTTCGCCGCAGCAGACCAGCGGGACGCCTGCGTTGTGGATGGTGGTGACCAGGTTGCCACAGTGCTCACAGATATAAAACTTTGCCTTCATATTCAAATCCTCCATCGGAATGTTGTTGGTGTTTCCTGTGGCTATATGATAACATTTCCTAGTTAGATTTTCTGTGACCGGGTCACGCAAGACAGTTTTTCACTTAGCGGCAATAAATTTCAATAGCTTTCTGAGCAAATTCTGCCGCACCCTCTCCCCCGGCAGCATTGATATTCTCTGTAAACTCGCCGCCGGCACCATACATCTGTCCAAGTTGATGCAGAATGGGCTTCGTGCAGGTATAGTAATTCTCGGTGATAAAGTCCTGCAGTTTTTTCACCTGTGCCTGTACTGCGGGGTCTGCCGGTTCTCTGGTTTGCAGCGTTCCGAATGCCGCTACGAGCCCCATCAACTGCTCGTTGATGCTGCCGGATTCCTTCTGCGTCCGCCTGGCGTTTTTTGCCTCAAATTCCTGATACTCTGTGGTTTCGCCCCACTCTTTCTTTGCACGTTCTGCGTATTCCTTGATCTTCTGTGTGTCAAATGCGTTGAAGTCCATAACGTTTCCTCCTGTTGTCCGAATCTTCTCCGCAAGAGCGATCAACTTTTCCAGATGCTGTTTTTTCAGGGTCAGCAATGTGATCTGCTGTTCCAGTGCCTTTTCCCGGTCAAACTCCGGGTTTTTCAGAATTTTTCGGATATCCTCCAGTGAAAATTCCAGTTCTCGGAACAGCAAGATCTGTTGCAATCGTTCCAGTGCAGTATCATCATACAGGCGATATCCCGCCTGCGTTCGATGCGCCGGATGCAGCAGACCGATTTTATCGTAATATTGCAGTGTCCGAATGCTCACCCCGGTCAGATTGCTCACTTCCTTGACAGTCATCATTTCGTTTTCCTCCCTTGCGACAAGCTCAGTATACGCTATGACGCAACGTCAGGGTCAAGTGCTTTTTTAGTTTTTTCCGCCGTTTACCACAAGCAGCTCTGCACCGTGGGGATGCCCTCAGCTTCCCATGCCGAGGAGCACCAGCACGACCACCACCGCAATGGCGATGGGGCAGCCACAGCCGCTGCCATCTCCCCCGCCACCGCCGCCGGACGAGCCGCCAAAGTTGCGGTTGAAGGCCGTCATGTACTGGGCATAGCCCGTGTCGCCCTTGCCAAAGTAGCCGTAATCACCGTTTGCCATTGTGTTTTCCTCCGTCTGAAGTGTGTTTTGCTTCTCTTTCTGAGCCTATTCTATCAGGAGCGTTGTCCCATAAAAATCCCTTTCAGAAAATTAGTCCATCTCTTTCCAGCGCCTTTACCAGTAGTACTCTGCGGCATGAGCAATGAAAAATGTCTCCGTGTCACCGGCACGGTAAGGGCGAATACCCGCAGGGAACGACAAAGCAGCCATTGCATGAACCAGCTTCACCCTTGGCGTGAGCTGGATGAAAAACTAGAAGGGTCGTTTTTCTTGACTTCGACCCGGCAGAAGAGTATACTCCGTGGCAGTGAAATATTCGGCTATGACGAGAAAGAGTACCCGGAAAGAATGCTGCAGAGAGCTGCCGGATGGTGCAAGGCAGTGCAGGGCGTCCGTGGGAAGATCCTCTCCGAGCTTTCCGGCTGAATGGGCGGTATTTACGCCCCAGTAAGCGGGAACGGCAGGCCCCCGTTATCACGGGCCGCGCATTGTTGGATGCGCACTGAGGGGCCGGGCTTTGCACCGGCAATAAGAGTGGTACCGCAGAGGAGTTTATACGCCTTTGTCTCTTACGAACCGTAAGGGACAAAGGCGTTTTTGTTTGCGGGAAAGCCATTTTCCGGATGTTTCATTGCCTTTGCATCCGCAAAAATAAGTGTTTTGAAAAAGGAGATTTCATCATGAAAACATTGGAAAAAGTAAGCGACTTTGTGGGCAAATACATGGCCGCCATCGTCATTGTGGTAGCGGCACTGGCGCTGCTGTTCCCCGGCACCTTCAGCGTGGTAAAGACCGCATGGGTCAACACCCTGCTGGGCATCGTCATGTTCGGCATGGGTCTTACCCTGAAGCCGGAGGACTTCAAGGTAGTGTTCAGCCGCCCGAAAGACGTGGTCGTTGGCTGCATTGCCCAGTTCACCCTGATGCCTTTTCTGGCATGGGCGCTGACCCAGGTGTTCCACTTGCCCACCGAGCTTGCCATCGGTGTCATTCTGGTGGGCACCTGCCCCGGCGGCACCTCCTCTAACGTGATGACCTACCTTTCCAAGGGCGACGTTGCACTGTCCGTTGGCATGACCGCAGTTTCCACCGTGCTGGCTCCCTTCCTCACCCCGCTGCTGACCCTGCTGTATGCCGGTCAGCGGGTGGAGGTAAACCCCATGAGCATGTTCCTGTCCATCGTCAAGGTGGTGCTGGTTCCCATCGCACTGGGCTTTGTGGTCAATCACTTCTTCCACGCCTTCACCCAGAACGCCGTCCGGGTGCTGCCGCTGATCTCCACCACTTCCATCGTGCTCATCATCTGCGCTGTTGTGTCCGCAAACTCCGCCAAGATCATGACCAGCGGCCTGCTGATCCTTGCCGTGGTCATCCTGCACAACCTGCTGGGCTACCTCACCGGCTTTGGCGTGGGCAAGCTGCTGAAGCTGGATTCCACCAAGTGCCGCGCGATCTCCATCGAGGTCGGTATGCAGAACTCCGGTCTGGCCACCTCTCTGGCCGCTGCCCACTTTGCGCAGTATCCGCTGGCAACCATCCCCGGCGCTGTGTTCTCGGTGTGGCATAACATTTCCGGCGCCGTCCTCGCCAACTTCTTTGCCCGCACCGCCGAGAAGAAGGACTGATCTTATACCATAATAAAAATGGCTGCTGCACAGGATTTCTTCCCGGTGCAGCAGCCATTTCTTTGTTTATTGAACGTGATCTGCGCGGTTTTCCTGTCTTTTCCTGTTTCCCGGGCTGTTGCGCAAACGCAAGCAGCCCGGGAGCAAAAACACCCGAATCCCAGACCCCCTGCGTGTGATGCATGATGGCTTTTTGATTTTTATAGCGTTAATTCGTCAAATATATGAAATTTGCTACAGATCTGCTACAAACGGCAGTTTTTACCCGGCACTAAATCTGCTGTTCTGGTTTTCTCGATTTTTGTTTTTTAGATTGTTTCTTTTGTTGGTGCAGTTCTTTCAAGTCTTCAATTGCCAGCTCTGGAGCCATGGTGTGGAACATCAGATAGTTTGTGTTCATGGTCTTTGCTGAAGCCTGCGCATAAATCTCCCTGCTGGGTTCGTTGGTCAGAATATGCCAGTAACGGTAAAGATAGCCTGCCCAATACATTACTTCCCTATCATACTGGGCATTGTCCTTTTGCGTCTGAGGGCACTCGTCTGCAAATTCTTCCAGAAGATATTCTTCTCCCGCCCACTGCATCCGGTTGTACTCCGAATCCAGATCTCGGGCAACCTTAGAGCGCATGAACCGCTTCATGAAATCCTCGCTGTCATAGCCCGCTTGCAAAGAAAGCTCAAACAAGCGGCCCTGAATATCGCATAGTTTCAATTGAATCAGGTCCATAACGATTCACCTTCTCTGCTTTGCACCATCAAGGATTTCATCAAAAAAGCGGCCTTCTCTACGATACTCTTTGCAGATTTGGTTTGCAAATGCAATGCCATTACTACGGTTCTGCTCGCTGGCCTTCTTCAGTGCCTGCCGTTCCATCCAAAGCAATTTGACTTCACGCTCAATCTTGACCGCATCACAGGCTTTCTGCGTAATAGCAACATACTGACGTCCAAGTTTCAGAGCAGACAGACTTTTCACCAATGCCGTATCGGTAATCGTTCCTTCAAAAAAGCTATCCAGAACATAGAACATTCTATCATTTGCAATGCTGCCAATCACCATGTCATAGCCTTTATCCAGCTCCTGATACTTCTGGAAGAACTTCGTTCCTCGTGTGGTTTCCATTCTACCACGATGATATGCTACCAGCATAGCCCATTCAATATCAGCCGGAACATCCAAAGTTTTTAAGCTATGAAGATCAACCGATAAAATATAAAAAACAGATTGCTCATAGTCACAGATCAGCGTAAGCGGCTGGAGCGGATCAGTTCCCATATAAAATCCAGCTCCGAAGTCACAGCGGTCACGGCTGGCTGGTTTGATTTTCCCCTGAATGCCTGATTTGGAGCCATGGTATAAAACCATTTTATCCGGATGCATAGCAGAGATTTCTGTAGCATCTCCGATAATAGCATCGTGTATAATTTCAGCCAACGTGATATGATTTTCTTCGCAAATCGCAAGCATTTTCTCCTGTGCAAGACGATTCGGCGTAGATTTTTCATTTTCCCAGCGGTTTACGGTTGCAAAGGACACTCCGATTTCATCCGCCAATTTCGACTGGCTCCATTGTAAAGCTGAACGAATCTCAAAGACAGTGTTCATTGGACACCTCCCGCAAGTATAACATTTGTCATCAATTTTATTGTAGCAAACGTTATATCATACGTCAAGTATTACCGGCTTACCTTCTTTAATATAAGCGGAAAAGCGTAGTGATAATTCAAAGAATAAAGTGGTCCTATACAAACGGCGCCTTTAAGATACATCTATGTCATAAAAATCCAAACACTTCCAAAGCAAATTTTTTTGTTTTATAAGCCCAAAATGGTCTTTCACAGTTGCATTAAAGCTAAATACCGCCGTCCTAGCATTGTGATTGAATACGAGTCTGTTCCAAACGGTTTTTTCAACTTTGGTACTTTTACATCTTTAGGCTTGCTTTTATGGCTTTCTCGCTCAACATCCTGCATGTATTTGACCATGCTTTCCATATTTTTATCGTTTATCTCTTCGTTTCTGCTCTGCAGCAATCCGTACCGACTCAATTTTTCCTTGACAAATCTGACTTGTGTATAATCTATCCCTGTATTTTCGCAGATGTCCTGAACGCTTTCTCCGCCATCACCCATATAACCAGCATAACACCTCAAAATTCTTATATCTAATTCATTGAGTTGCGCCAATGTCTTAAAAAATGTTAGTGAAAAGTCTTCATTAACTTCTGAGCCATTCAGTATGTTAGCATATCCATTGATGTTATATTCAATCTTTTTCTCTTGAATTTCATCAACGGTATTATCTAAAAGTGCTTCTGTTACATTTCTCAAGCATTTAGGATTGGTCTTTTGCAGTTCGCCAATCCTTACTTCTAGCTCATCTTGCCTCTTTAGCAAAGCTAGCAAAACACTGTTCACATTTCGTTCCAAACGGTTTTGGCGATATGACATCCTTATATTGTTTACCGTCGGACAAACTGCACCAAGTATTCCACCTATAAGCGCACCTACGCTTTCGTTAACTAGTACTCCACCGACAGTTTTTGCAACGTCTGGAAGAAGTTGCTCAACCATTATTTTTTGACCTTCATCATCTACTGCCTGATAAAGGTCTGCTACTTTCTTTTTTTCCATAGAATAGCTCCTCTAGCATATGGTTAATCTTCTAATTTATAAAAATCCCCTTGCTCTACAATCCTTCTAAAAATCACTTTAGGGTTTTCACATAGCATATATTCACAAAACTTTTTCCTACCTAGTATTCTAACTAAATTTTTTTGCAAACTAAGTTTACTATTTTTATCATAATAGTAAATCCAAACATTTGCATTTTTCAGTTCAAAAAAAGGCAACAGAATGTCTTTATCAGTCAAGTCCAGCGAATGACCGTAAATATGGATTTGCAGCCTATTTTCGTTTTCATCCAAATCATCAACATTCTGATTTCTAAAGTAATCAATCCACTGCAAATAATTTAGACTTGTTTCACTTTTGTATTGATACCTTTGAAAAAACTTAAAGCACTCCAAAAACTTTTCATGTTTCTCTTCATTATAGAAGTCACTTCCTACTCCCATTACTATTTTAGAATCAGGATTTTCATCAATCATTCCATGAACAAAGCAAAACTTATCGGCATTGATTTGTTTCTGATAAGCCTTAAATAAAGTTGTCGTATAATTAAATGAAAGGAAAAAATCAACCTTAAAATTTTCGAAATACTGTTTTTTCTTAACTTCCGGAATTTTTGTTTTTGTCACCCATACAATATACTCTTTGAACAGCTCAACAAAATCCATAGCCTGACTGAGTACATCCTTTTCCAACTCATCAAACCCGCTTTGCGTCCAAGGGCCTCTCCCACCTTCATACAAAACCATTTTCAAAAACAGGGAACATTCTGTCAATGTTCCCTTCTTTAAATATAACCTTTCTGTATAGCTTCCATCTTCATTTTTCTTTGAATGCTTTGCCAAGCAGTTCTCCAGTTCGCAAATTCCCTCAATAATCCTTCGCAGTTCGTTTTCGAAGTCTACCCATCCCGCTTCACGCTGTTGTTCAATATATTTGAATAGTACAGATTTTCTTATTCTATTATAAAGGACAGTTTTTTCATTATCTGCACCTTGAGTTTCCCATAAGTATTCATAAAACCCCTGGTGTTCTGCTATTTGATCAACATAATCCGAGTATTTTGTAGGCAATCCATGTGCCAAATCAAAACCATTTCCGATAATCAAAATGTTCATTTTCTACCCTTTAGCCTTACACATCATCCTACGCGTTGGTGAGAATATCTAGCCGCTTCCGAAGTCTTCTTTCGCAAATCATCTGCTTTCCAAATATAGAAGCATCTATGTCACAATTCCGGTTCAAGCCTATATTTCTTACTGCCTCCACAGCTGCTTCTCTCTGGCTCAAATGCCGCTTTCCAACGGTCAGGCAGTTTGCGCCATCCAGCGTGTCATACTGCTGGAACGCTCGATTGAAGTCCATCAGATCATGCAACCGGATAGGTTGATTCGTCTCATTGTCCACCAACAAACCCCAGTTTTCCCAATGGCGGTCGGTGTTGCCCACCAGCTAATCCAGAATGTTCATCATATAGTATCCGTGGGCATCCAGTTCCAGAATTTTATCCAACGTGTTCCAATCATGGTTTGTGCAGTAGACATCGTAGGCTGCATACGTCACAAGGCTATATCGCTGCGAGGTCATAATTTTGCTGATGGAAACCGGCTCATTCTCAAACATCCCCTGCTCATACAAAACCTGATGACAGTCAAAGCATCGGCAGATTTTACTTGCCAGCACCTCACGCTCGACTGCATCTTGTCCGCCAGCTTTATAAAGATAGAAGCCTTCCTCTTTGCGCACCCACGCAGTGCAATATCCACAAGAGCATTGCTTAAAGAGAGTGTGTAGAGATTGATATCCTCAAATCGGACAGTCTCATTTTCTTCTTTTACCCAGAACACATCCAGCAGAGACAGGCAATAGTACGAAAGCGCAATCTGTGCACGCTTCCGATCCGTAACACTCTGGGATGCGCCAATGCTGTTCAGAATTTCCTTTGCATAAGTACGGTCACGTGGTATCAGCCGAGATGCACACCATGAATGGAAGCTAATCACATTATTGATTCGAGTATCAAAGTCATTCGATTCTTTCAGCACTAGACCCATAGGGCATGAAATCTTCAAAATAAATTTTACACTCACCAGCCGTACTCACCTGTGCCACACATCTTTCCGTGTGCATAATGCAGTAGACTGTTGCCTTGCCCATCGCCTCCACCACCTTATTTGACTGATGCACGTTTTCTTTTCCATTATTGTATCGTCTTTTTCTATTCAAAGCAAGACACAAAAGATAATTGTTTTATAAAATAAGACATATACAAAACAGAGGCACTAAGTTCAACTCAGTGCCTCTGTTCTACATTTGTTTTTCGGCTTGCTTTGCACCTTATAGTAGCAACGCCATTTTAGTTTTGAGAAAGACTTTTTAGCAATTCTTTTCGCTCTTCAGCATTAAGATCATTGATCAGCGAAACAATATAATCAACTTTCTTCCTAATCAACAGTGTATTAACTGTGGCTGCCGTTGATTCAATCTGTGCAATGGTTTCAGAAGTCAGATATCCCGGCATCCGTACAACTTCTTCTTTCCAGTTTTTCAACTGTTCCACAGTCAACCTTGGAAAATTTTGCTCCAGATACTTTTTCTTCCATTGTTTATCAAGATTATTCAACTGATTGACTCTCGTTGAATAAATCTTATCTAACAATGGCTTCACGTCCACATCAGCATCAGAGGTCTCATATTTTTTACAGTATTGGTCATATGTTTCCTGTAACAAGTGTCGATCGTCATCCATCCGATAGAATAAATCCGCATCCGTACAAAAACCATCAATGAAGTTTCTCAAACTCTCAAAGTCATCACGATCATTAGCGGAAACCCCTGCATTCAAAAGAGCCCCTATTCTGTTTCCGATTGTTTTTAGATCCGACAACGACTCCAAATCGTACAGATCATTCCAGATCTCATCCATTTCCTTCTTTCGAGATGCCATGATATTGGAAATGTCAGAAACTTTTCCAGCTAGAGTCTTAAACAATTTTTTCTGTTGGAGCGTAAACTCTTCTGCTGGGTACTGCGCATACTCTGCAATGAGCTTTTTCCCTAATGACTGAAATTCATCCAGAGTTTGCAAAGAACTGGTAGTGCGAATATTATCCGTGTGTTCCAGAAATGTTGTTGTTTCGCTAACTAGTTTCGTTCGTCGTTGAATCTTTGCGCTGCTTTCAAGTTCCTTTTCTAAAATACCTCGTGCCGTTCGAGCTTCTGAAACATATCCCATTTCTTCCAAAGAACGAATGAGTTTTTTCATTCGGTGCTCGTACCGGTCCATTTCAGCGACAGCTTGACAGCGTTGCGTAGGAAGCCATTCAGACAGATTTGTATCTAAATAATTCTTAGACTTAGTTTGAATTTCCTTAAATGGTTGAATCTGCAAATTAGAAAACGCAAACGTAAAACCATTCATACTTATAACAGAAGTCATAAGAGATGCATTTTGGTAAGCAGTTATAAAAGAGCCCAAATTCTTGTTTTCTAACGCAGTATTATATATTGTTTGCAACTCGCCTAATTTTTTGTCGTATGCAGATTCCGCCATGGTAGCTGCGGTAAGCTTGATAGACGCTAGCTTATACTGCATTTCCAATTCTTTAGGAAGTTCCTCGCTCTGCTGTAGGTCATCTAGCTCACACTTTAATGATAGCAAAATTTCGAGGTCCGAAACATCTTCTACACGTTTAAACAGCGATACATACTTTTGGATAGTCTCTGCAATGTCGATCACCGACAGCTTTGTAAGCGCAAAAGTTTTTAATTCAACTTTTGTTTCCCCAAACACCTGAATGCTCCATGAGGAAACAGTATACTTTTGCGCCGAAACGGAAAGCTTTGTATGATACCCTTCGTTAATGGCCAAAATCAACAGCAGCAGAACCGCACTATATTGATTGAGGCCATATGGCGGCTTGTACAAGACCTCAAGCGTCTCTCCAAAATCAAGATATCGTTGCTCATGCAACTGATTTTCTAATATCTGATAGACACGCGCAACAGACTGATTCTGAGGATATACTAAAGTGTAATCCTGGCTTACAGTTTTCCAAGCGTACTCACCATATCTTAGCAGCGAATCAAATCGACTTTTCAGTTCACCACTCTGAACCTTAAAGAACTGTTCCGACTCGTTTGCAGCAATCATACGGGCAATCGAAGAAAACAGCTTTCGACCCTTTGTTACTGATTTTTTCCCGAAGTTTTCGAAGTCGAACGGGACAACAAGTGGATAAGTTGTTTCAAAAATATCACTTAGATATTTTGCCATTCTAAGACTTGTTCTCTCTAGTCCAACGGGGGTAAACACCTGACGCTCCCGTTTTAATAAATCGAATTGATTTTCAAGGATGTCAGAAGCCTTTTTTAACCCATCTTCGTAGAACCGAACATAGCGTTGTCTGCTAGCATCATCCATTTGTATGTATGCCAGGTACGAAACAACTGCATTTTGTAGTGCGCCATCTGCGTCGTTTAACGCTAAAACTACAATAGGACGATTGCTACAGTATTTTTTTACCAATTGAGGAATGGCCTCGATTTTTTTGCTTTCAGTATCTTTGTTGAAATACACCCATACTAGTAGACCTTTGGGTTGCTCTGGTGCTGTCGATTTTCGCCAACGATCTACATAGAGCTCAAACGCAGTACTGTTTAGCTGCTCCGCCGAAAGAAGTTGTTGTTGAAAAGCCCACTCGCTCGTTTGGATACCATGCATTTCACCAAAAGGCGTTACGAACGGCTCATCGATCTTTGCAAACGAACGAACGGCTTCGTTTCGTTCAAGAATGGCAGGAGAAAAGGGAATTTTCCTTATTTTTTGTTGGACAAAACGGCGGAATTCATTTGCTCCAACTGCGTCTGCTATGAAGTCAAAACAGTTCGCGCGTGCATCATATTCCAAAACAGCATATTCGTTTTCAAGCGTCGAAATCGCCTCAACGATTTCCGTTCTTGAAAGTGCTGTGCAAAAAGCGATTGCTTTAAGCGCATCATCGCGACTTTCCGTCGCAAAATGGCAAATTCGAAGGATAACGTTTGCCAGCAAAACATTCCGCTCATTCTTTGAGAGTTTGCTATTGTATCTCGTTAGGATTGCATTGTACAAAATACAGATCTGGCTTCGCTGTCGGCCTTGTTCTTCCGCATTGAGCAATTCAACAAAAAAGTTTCCAGAGATAAGATCTATTGGACGAATCCAAGGAATTGTTTTTCCACTCTCAATTTCTTGTGCTGACATTGAATGGAATTTTTCATTGAGCAATGTCAGCGAAGATCGATTTTGCAGCCAGTCGGTCAGCGATGTTAATAGATACGTTGAGATTGGATGCAGCGGATAAAGTTCTAGAATAATGTTTTTCCCAAAGGAGGGAAGGAGCTTCCAGACACCCTTCATCGGAAGCCATCTCTGCAGACACTGGTAGATATCCTGTATTTCTGTTTGATGCGTAGAAAAATAATTTGCAATGCAAGATTGGAACATTGCAGAATTTTTCACTTCGATCAAATTTGCAAAAATCGTTTCCAGATTAGAAGATAGATAGACCTTGTCGCTAGCATCAAAACGGTCGATATATCTACTAATGTTACTTGATTTATCAACCCGCTGAAGATAGGCTTTAATATCCGCCTGAATGAAGCCGATAAATTGGATATCCCCTTCTGCGTTTTGAACTGCCTCAAAGATTTGCTGAAGTGCGGAGTCGCCAGCTCTTCCTGGATTCGCAGATGCGTATTCCAAAAATCGCCCAAATTCGTCAAAAAGAATGATTATTTTATCAAAGCTTCCATAATTGCCACAACACTCATTTAACAGGATCTGTAGAATCTGTTTTGCAGAAACGCCCTCATCCCAGCGGATGTAGTGGCCATTGATAGAGTGGTATACCTCATTTACGATTTCATAAGTATCATCATCAGAAATCGTATCGTTGAGATATTTTTGCAGGTCTGCCCCTTGTAATACTACGCCACGCTTATGTGCACATGCTTCATAGGCGGTTTGCATATTTGCAAAGCTATTACCCAAAAAGATACGTGCGGTTTCGTGAGCTCGATCGAGTTGTTGAATAATTTCTTCTGATTCTCCGTACAGTTTCAGTGCTTTTTGTGCTGTACGAAGAAGTTCATAGTGAAGATCAAAATCATTAACGCCGTTTAATGTAAGAACTAGATTCTTGCTTGTGAAAGAGTTTTGGATTTCTCTTCCTATCCCAGGATCTGCTTTTTTGATATTAGCCAGAATACTGTGGTAAACATCCGGGTGAAAGGATGGTCCTGACAAAAATTCCGATAGCGTTACTGCTAAATGTGATTTACCGGTACCATATCCAGCAATTGCAAGCGTAAACGGATTATCATGCTCGCCAGAGTCATCTAGCTTTTCTACTATCTTTTGGGCAAAGCTCGCCGTATCAATCAAATTGCGATATCCAACTTCTTCTGTTGTGACCGCATGATTTTGAGGACCGTGAAAGACAAAACTCTCCGAGACTTTTTTAGATTGTGAAGGATTATAGAACCAATCTGCTTGGACTGCACCCTCAAAGTATAGGTCACTTCGGAAAGAAAGGATCTCATCAAACCGCACGATTTCTCACCACATCTTTCTTAAAAAAGTAAAGTATAGAGTTTGGGCAGCATTTCACTTTTTGAGGTTAATTTTCGAACTGTAAAAGGCACCAATTGGCGATTCAAACCAATCACGGATGCTAGGCACAATTTTTCCAGTACTTCATATTCTTCCGCTTGAGTCCATCCAAATGTATGCCTAAAACATAGCTTTTCCAAATCAACTGCGGTGATTTCAGTTTTTTCCGGATAAATAGCTTCCCACTCATTAAAAAGGGCATATCCATAAACATAGAGAAGATCTTTATCGAAAGCGGATGGATTTTGTATGATATAGTCGCCTTCCAAAGAAATCAGGTTCAACTCCGTAAATTGCTTAGTATACATTGTAATCAACGGTGCGAACTTTGCAGTTGCACCAAATTTGATCTTCATCGAATCTGAAATCAATCCGTTGCTAATATGGCCTTGATTCTCTGGAAATAATTCATGGAACAAATATCTCCACATAGGAGCACCCGTTGGCGAGATCATATTGACATGACATAACATCTGAGTCAATTTCTCTGTCAGCATACAGTCTTCTAGATATACGATTTTACCAAGAGGAGTTCGCGTAAAATCCGAAGAATTAAGCAACCCCATGTAACTTGCATACTGAATATGTGGACGGACTTTTCCAGAAGATGCGCCTTCTGGAATGCCTGTTTCTTCCGCGATTTCTGCCACAGTGCGAACACGACCATCTGCTATTTTTAGAAGACGACCTATGTATGCAGGCGTCGGAGGAAACGTCATATGAAAATTAACATTCTCACTCATTTTCGTTCTCCAAAACTGGTCACATTAACGAGAGCGGGCTGAATCGAACCAAATTCTCCATTTGGTTTGATTCTGTCTCCCTGAACTATACATTGACCCTTTTGCATATTTTTAAGTCTGTTATACCAATCCTGTATTTCGGTTCGTTCGCTTGCAATTTGTCCAGCGATATAATTCATTTCTTCTCCGGACGGTTTGAAGTAAAGACGCTCGGCAGCTTGTTGCAAGTTAGAAATCTCGCCGGAATCAAGCGCACCCTTCAAAAACTGCGTTGCAAACCAAGCAGACCATCCGTACTTTCGTCCTTCACGCAGGATTTTTTCAGCCGGGGACCCGCTCTTAAACGACAAATTTTGCGCTTCATCCAAAACAACAACAAACGGAGTATCCTTGTTTCCGAACTTTGTCAGACTATACCAGGCATCCCAAAGCGTGATTTCAGTAATGATCGTCTGTAAGGTTCGATCAAGATTCGTCAATTGGATTACTGTGACTTTTCCGTCGTTATTGAGAATATCCTTCCAGTCAAACGAGTTAGATGTGTCAAACAGGTCATTATCAAAGAACTGCGTCATCTTAGAAGAGACAGTTTTTGCCTCTTTTATCTTACTTTCTTCGAGCAGCTCTTGCAACCGAGCAAAACTCATCTGCGCACCATAACGGTCAATGCCTTCTTTACATGCTTTGTAAATAGCGGCTCTCTGTTGGTCGCCAAATCCATAAACATGTGTCAGTATATCTGAAATTCTTCCTGCCACGGCAGAGGCATTTTCAGGAATACTACCTATGGAGGGAATTTCAACACTCTGAAGGACGAATGGGTTCACCGGAATTCGATTTACAACCGCAACTTTCTGTTCAATTTTTTCGCCGAGCGCTTCCTGAAATTCAGGCTCTAATTTGTTGGGCAAAAAACCATCTGTATAGTCAAAAATCACGCTTGAGATACCCTGTCTAGCAAGTTCCAACAAAAGTGTCTGAATGCAGTATGTTTTTCCTTGACCAGAAGTTCCTGTGATCAAAAGATGCCGGTTGCTTAGCTTCGGGTGTCCAAATTCCCAAAAAACATCTGTGCCTCGTTTCTCCTTACCGATAAGCAAGCGGACGTCTTCTAAAGGCGTTTCTTCAACGGGGGATGTTTTATCCAAATCAGCTGTTTCGGAAGTCAAAGCAATTTCTGCAGCCGGTTCAACCGGGATCTCCGGCTGAATCGTTTCTTCTGCCTTTGGGGACACCAGCACTGCAACAGATTTTTTGTCTTCTTCCAATATTTCCGGAAGATTTGTTGAAGTATCCTTATCTTCCTGAGTATCCGGCATAGTTATAGCGTCGTCTTCATGGACCGTTTCAGAAAAGTCATCATCTAATGCATCGAATTCTTCATTTGCAGGTTCATCCTCCTGCTCTAACGCACCAATTTCTCGGATAAACTCCACTTCCTCCGAGGGAGTCTTTTTCAGCAACACGCGCTGAATTGTTTTTTGACAAATGTTATGTACGATAATATCCTGTGCGCCACTGTAGTCAGTATACAGCGTATCCTGTTCATCATCAGAATCAAACCAGAATCCATAAATTTCTCCAGACCAATCAATATCGAATTCTCCATCGATAATAGCATCTAACAATTTGCTCGTTCTGGAATCCGTCCTCGTAAATGCTAATGCGCGATAAAGCTGTGCATACCAATAACGACGCTCTATAGATTTTGAATCCGGAGAGAAATGCGCCTTTAAAACGCTGATTCCATTTTCAACCTGAGATTTAGCTTTTTGAATGTGCTCGTCTTTATGAATACATTTCGCAATTTTGCATTCAGCAACGGTTGCGTGCAGCACAGTTTTCCCCGCCGCGTCAGAATCAACAGCAACAACGAGGAAGTCAGGAATCTTCTGCTCCTCATCCGGATTTTTCGCATCGAACCAATGCCGGTAAGAATCAAGATGGATCAGGCAGTAGTTTTTCCCGGTATCCTCATAGATTTTATCCAGCATCAAGTATGCCAGAAAATTGTTGATCTCATACGCATTGGGATTTAGAGCGAGCAAAACGCTAACACCATCCAGACGAGGTGCTCGATCAATGCAGGTCTGACTTGCCGTATTCAACGAGGCGTCATCCCACGTATAGAAAATCGACTTCAACCTTCTTTTGCATCGCTGCTGAATGTCCGTCTTAACAGTTTGCCGTGTTGTAATTGTCAGGTTAAGCTGTCCGTAAGAGCCATCTCCTGTTGAAAATCCAATAACCGGATACTCCTCAGGGTATTCTTCGCCTTTGCAGATGCCACGAATGCATTCCTTATCGATGGCTTCATCCACGCAAACTACCCATATCGCCTGATTATGAGCCGAGCAAATTTCTGCTCGAAGAGCATCATTCATCTTGTCCCGACGGTAAATTTTATTGATTTTCGTAATATCCGGATGTGCTGCATACAATAATGCCTGTGTATGCGCTGTCGCTGCAGGAAATTGAGGCTGGCTAATGTCAACAGATCTGCTGATATTTGAAACATAATCAATATTCGGCTTGAAAACCATTGGATATCTGCATTCTAACGGCTTCATTGTAGTCGGCCAGTCCGCTGTTTGATATCCAAGGAACGTTTGTCCGGGTTCCTGCAGAACATCCATAAAAAATGCGATATCTGTATTGCTTCGTATTTTATTATGGATATCTTTATACTCGTCCCAGTATTCCAGATAGCTTTCAATATGGACGCCAGCATCTGCATCTACTAAATTATCCAACCAATAGGAGAGATAATTTCTTCCACCTTTGTTCTTTTCCGGAAGAATAATGGTTGCAATAATATAAATTGGGATATCAAGTTTCTTTACGGAAGCAACATAGCCGGTGATTGCAGATACAACGACCTGTAAGTCTGACGGATTGATAAAGGCAAGGGTCAGACAGTCTGTGTTTTTTCCATAGGTTTTCCGATAATGACGAATCACATTAATGATCATTTTCGCTTCAGCGTTTGCCTGATTAAAGGAACGAACATTAAAATCGTCATCGTAGATTGCTTCTTTTTCAAGAACAGTTCCCATTCGTACAAAGTGATTTTCCTTTAGATATCTCCCATATAAAGTAAAATATCCAAAAGTCTTTTCAACTCCCTGCAGGTCACGATCATCGTAAATTGCGTCGATGCTTGAGTGAATATAACTCAGATTCAGTAATCTATCCAATGCGTTGTCCATTTTTTCAATGGTAGATTCCATATTTTTTTCGTACCATTCCCTCATTCCAGTACGAATAAAAACCATCTGGTCTGCAATTTTCTCTAACATGGCCGGATGATAGGGTAAAACCACACACTGCTCTATGGAGAGTTCTGACTGAATGGGAGTATTGTTTTTTACGATCACAAAAGCATTAACAAAGCACCGTAACAATTCCGGATTGCTCAAGACATTCTGATTCCAAGTCAGAACTGAGGCGGCATTCTTGTATTTGTCAATCAGGTTGACAACACTCCTTGAAATTGCAAAATAGAATCCATTTTGCAAGATTTCTTGGCCAAATGTAAAGAAGGCTGCCCCTAACGCATTGAAAGCATACACTTCGTTTGTATACTGCTTAGGATCAACTTTTCCAACGGTTCGAAGTAGATTTCTAACTTCAAAATCGTCTTTATGAATTTCCTGGCTTAAAATCTGGACAAATTCCTCGGTGCTCTTTGCGCGGAAGATCTCGTTAATATTTTTCCACGTTATAAATGGCAGGCAAGCATTATAGTCATCCTCTTGGAACATAATTTCCAATGTGTCAAACGCAGCTAGCCAATCTTCATCCGGGCGAATATTCCACTCATACTCTGTTTCAAAAAGCAAAGCGTTGCCATTAGAGATTTTCACACTAAACGAAATTTTTGTATTATCGGTATTAAGCCATTTGAGGCGGCCTTCAGAAACAGCTATTTCCACATTCTGAGGTTCAAATATGTCTTTATCAGTACAACAGAATTCAATTGCTGTATCGTCAGATGTTTTCCAGTCTTCTTGTTGAATAAAATCGAAAATCCCTCCTGCGAAACGACAAATCCGAACCCATTGCTCTTTTCCCGAGGTCTCTTTGTCATCTGCTCCTTTTACACCAACCGCAACATTTTTAATTTCATAAGTGACATTGTCATACTGGAGATTTCCGAACGCAGGATCAGAAACAGTTTTTAGATATGCTGTCAGAAAAGCAACCAACGGATTTCCCGTGACCTTTATTGCTGTCGAGCGTTTAGGTTTTTTAGGAAGTCTTGTTTGGAGAATCTTGCCGACAATGGAATAATCTGTTTTTAAAAGTTTTTTATAGTTCTGTTCTGTATCGATATTACTGACAAAATCAATAACGCCTGTTTTAAATTCCTCAAACGAAGAAAACCCTTGATTACTCGGAAAATCTTCGCTATACTTTCCGGATTCCTGAACATACTGTTCAAATTGGTCTATGATTTTCTTTCGCTCAGATTTTGATATTTTAGAATAACTACGTCTTGAAATGAACGCACAGTCCTCTGCCAAGATGCGGATCTTATCATCTTTTGCATTTGCAACAAATGTCATGGAGCAAATACTGTCTAAAATTGGAGAGACTTTCCAAACATCCGGCAGTGAACTAAACATATCCTGCCAAATTTCATCTGCTGACATAGACTTTTTTCGCCAGATATCGATTTGCTCACACAATTTTAAAATGTCTTTTTCTACACTATCAAAAAGTGTTCCGTAGAATTTATCAAAAGCGTAGTCGAAGACAGCAACGGAATCTAATCTCTGGTGAAAATCATCCGGAATCAGCCGATGATAGTCATTTTTTATTTGCTGCTCAATCTGCTGCGGACTAAGGGTGAAGAAGTCCGAAAGACCACCACGATCCGGAACAGATTCGGTTCCCATCATGAGGATCAATAACTTTTCACCAGCTACAGCCGGTTTGTTACGATAAGAAGTCATTTTGTCTTCTGTATCTACCCACTGGTGATTGAACATCAGTTTCGTCGCAGCACAATCAGCATCGTTTGCAAGAAAATCCTGATATTTTCCGTTAGAAAGCTTTGCTACAAAGCTGATATCGTTATTGGAAGCATAAAGATTTAGCTGTGTGCAAATATCACAATAGACTTCTGCACTATTGATACCTTTGATGCAAATAATATTCTTGGAATCATTCGCTGCTTGCTGAATTTCGCGTTTAATATTATTTACTAAAAAAACAGCCAAACTTTTCACTCGAACTTCACCTCCGCATACGGATTTTCAACAATCGATGTCGCATCCGAAAGGTCTCTCAAGAGTCCGCAATTCTTCAAGAACATCTGAAATTGTATCTGATTTTCATCAAAATAGCCGCCCATGCCAGGCTCAACGTTTTCTTTCAATTGTGCATACTGAGCTGCACCGATCACGATGCCATAGTGATCGTATAGGACCTGCAGAAACGAATCAAACGTCATCTTTTTCCCCGGGCGCACCAATGAAAGCACCAGGTAGCGAACGATATCCTCCGACAGCGAGAATCTTTCATACGCACCCTTTCTAGGAATAACGATTTGAAGTTCTTTTCCCATTTTTTTGAAAATATCGGCAGAATCTGAAAGTTCTTTCGATACAACATCAAAAGCTTCCTTTTCACCGTTGCTGTTAGCATATATTATGTTCAACGCATTTCCAAACTCCGAATACGCTGTTCTATAACTAGCTGCCGCCAATTTTGCTATATTGGATGTTGCAGATCCTGTATGCATATCTATTATCCATGCTGGTGGCTGCTGTGCATCCGGATGCACACAGTAAAATGCTTGAAGATGCATACTGCGTAAAAGAGCTAAAACTATGCCTTTTGACATCAAATCAATTCGTGTGATTGGATGGATCTCATTGCTCAAAAAACATGCTAGTTCCTGCAAGCTCTGTTTTGCCCTACGATCAAATCCTGGCTGCAAGTAGCCCAAAGACATTTTTCGGGTTAGTTTAGTCGCATATATGGACTCATCATTAAGATTTTGGTCCTCTAACCACCAATTTTGAAGATGTGTTGCAATCGTAGAGAATCCAGCGCTTTTCTCTTTTAACATATAGGAAATTCCGCGTTCGATATCTTTTTTATACTGTAGAATTTTTGGATCATCCTGATTTTTATAGATTCCTTCTAACAGCTGCAGATAATACATTTCTCCACCACGCGCCAAAAAATCATGTTGTCCATATTCAAACATGGTCTCCACTTCAATGTTAGGCGTATCAAGTGGTTTATTTTTTCGCGCTTTGATGCCAAGCGTTTCAGGAAATAGAAGTTCTGGTGCGATTGGCATGAGCGATTGTGCATACCAGCCACGCTTTCGGATAATCAAAGCGTACCCATATAGGAGATCTTGCAAAATATATGGCCAGTCTGGGTCTTCACTCTTTTTCTGCAGCATCGATAGCATATTTTTGTATGCTAATGTATCAATTGCAGAACGGCTTTCTTGTTTGCTTCTGTCGTAAAAAATAAATCTTTTTAACCCATTTCGCGGGACAGTGTAATATGAAAGCGCCCCTGCTGTTTGAGCCTGGTTTATCTGATCCATAGTGTGAAATTCAAATTTTCCACTCTCATCATCCTTCTTAGCAGATGAAAAGACCAGAAGGAATTCAAGGAGATATTCGCCGAGGGTTTGATCTCCCTGAAGGCGATTTCCAAACAAGCGTATAGACAAAGAGTCTTTTTCTTTTGTAGACATCACAGGAAAAACAGTGTCCATAATCCACCTCACAAAAATAGTGGCTCAATTCGATTCAATCGAAGTATCTTCAAAACACATACGCACAATTTTCCAGGAATCTTCTTCTCTGACTAAAAGAGAAACCTCATTGGGATCAGTTGTTATTGGTTTACAGTATGCAATCAACTTAGCTTTCAAGCTTTCAATACCATGCGAAAGCATTGGGTCAATATCTGCCACAATTAAACCGCTTGATATTTTAGAAAAATAATCCAAAAGAGGCATATTGATTGTAATTGCTTCATTTTCAGCACATCGCAGCACGAGCTTATATTTTTGATTTTCATCGCTTACACTAGGAATTTTTTGCAATTCAATATGGATATCGGTCTCCGCAATACGTCCAATGAGCATCTGGACATTTTGAATTTGTTCTCCGCTACGGCGCAGTGTAATTAAAATCGATTCATTCAGATTGATATCTTCTCCAGTGAACATGATACGCAATGCGCGTAAAATCATTTTTTTCATCTTACGATTCGGACGATTCGGAGATTTACCTTCTGCGCACTCAAGGAAATCCGGATAATACGTTGAAAAAACATCTTTATATATTTCGTATCTTAGATCATCACCTAAGGGGAAAACGATCAACATTCGTTTCAGGACACGTTTTACGTCGAGGCTTTGATTCGGGATCTTTTCCAAGTCATTGCATAACGAAACAAGCGCTGGTTCAAATAAATCACGATAATTTCGTTGAACAAGCACTTCATAGTCTTTACTGGTATTTTTTACATCAATTCTGGACCGGGATAGCATTTGAACACCCTTTATTTGAAGAGCTGCGCTGCCCCCGCTTTGCGGTCCTCCAAATAAAAGGTTTGAGAATAAATATTTTGCTTTCCAGCTGGGCTTAACGCGTTGATGAACGCGTGTACAGTTCAAGCCTCCTGTAAGAGCAAATGCTAGATGCGCTGTAATCTGACGAATAGTTGCGCGATTATCTAAATTCTGCTCCCAAATGTAAAACGACTTCAAAAAATGAAGAGCAGATTTGTTCTGTCGCACCAATTGTGCATTAAATGCGATTGGGCATAAATCCCGTTTGTCACAGGTTGAGCAGTGCTCCCAATTGGATTCGTCTACGATTTTTTGTCCAAACTCACTGACAAAAGTCGTGTTATCAATGCGAGCGATATTCATCGTTATAATGCGATGACCATACAAGTCGGTTTCTTTTGCTTGCGACGAATCCATCTGCTCAATAATTGTGCTTTCAGCATCATCTTGATCAGGAAAAACGTCTTTAAATGTATCAATCAAGGGTCCGGTGTTCGCAACAAGGATCGTATAAATTCCAATTTCAGCATCATCTAATGCTTTTTTAAAAGACAAACGCCGTTCATCCTTTGTTAATTCACTAAAGTCTTTTATGTATCGAACTTTTTTGTTTTGGTTCGTTAAAAGTTCTCCGCTGGGTACAACTTTAATATCAGAAATATTCCGAGCAATTTTTTCCAAAACTTGAAACAACAGCGTGGTTTTTCCATCACCCGCATGTCCTGTGAGAATCATCAAACACGCGTTTTCACCGGTTTCAATACGGTTGGCTATGTATTGAGCTTCAGGACGTTCAACTTTAACCTTTTTAAAATATGGATTGTTCTGCTGTGCTTCAGCAAGCGCGTTTTCGTTGTTTGCCTGTTCATTATGCAAGGTGTTAAGATAATCCACGAATCCATTATTTTCCATGTCTCTCACCTCAGTTGCAACATCTGTCCTATTTTTCACGCTACAGCAGCACTATTTGATTATGTACTGCAAATAGTGTTCATCGATTTGCACGATTTTTTGATTTGCGACAAAATCAGAGCTGGTCGTCAATATAGCGCAACGCATCATCTAATAGCCTAAAATCATCATCACTTGTGAAATACCCGATACTAAACCGAATCGTACCTGCCGGATAAGTACCCAAGAACTTATGGGCGAGAGGGGCACATTGCAATCCCGTCCGAACGGATATGCCACGCTCGCTTAAGAGATTGCCCGCAATATCACTGCTGATACCATCAAAAAGGCAAGAGACAATGCCAACATACTGCTGTTCAGGTGCATTCCCGACAATAGTGATGAAATCATACTGCGATAATATTTCGAGTAACTTTCGTCTGTTCTCTTGTTCATGTCGGTAGACGTTCTGAATTCCAATCTCCTGACTCCATCGTAAAGCTGCATTTAATCCTGCAATACCAGCAATATTACTGGTTCCCATTTCATACTTTTCGGGCAGACTATCCGGCATATCCTGATTTGCAGAATCATAGCCCGTTCCACCAAAAAGAACAGGAGGCAGCTTGATTTCCGGTTTCATTATGAAGCCAGAGATTCCGGTTGGTCCGTATAACGTCTTATGGCCCGCAAACACCGCAAAATCGAATGTGTTGCGTCCTACATCACAATCAACAAGTCCCGCTGTCTGCGACATATCCAGCACTGTGTAACTGCTGTATGATTTCGCTAAATCAAAAATTTTTGCGGCAGGGGCAATCAGGCCAATCACATTGCTGGCATGACTTACGACAACAACATCGGGCTTGCAGTCATCAAACTGATAGCGAATTTTTTCTAAATCGTATTTCAGTTCCGATGTTACAGAAAGCTGATGAACCTTGATGTGCCCAAGTTTTTCAAAGTGATGTAGTGTTCGCGTAACGGCATTATGCTCAAAGGGGCTGATATAGAAGTTTTTCATGCCCATCTCACATAATCCTTGCAGGATAATGTTCAGCGCAATCGTGGCGGTCGGTGTAAAAATCACCTGCTTTGCAGGGCAGTGTAAAAGCTCTTGCAGCCGCGATCTTGTGTCTGCTACAAGTGCGCCAGCAGATTTAGCAATGCCATAATCGCCACGACCAACATTTCCTCCGCACTGACGATAGAATTCATTCATAAAGGAATAAACATCGTCAGGCTTTGGATATGTGGTAGCTGCATTATCAAAGTATGCCATAATGTTTTCTCCTTTGAGGTTTTAGCACAGCTCTCTTAACACGTCCATCAGGATTTGGCGTTTTTCCTGTTCAGAGACAGCCTGTCCCATGCCGCTAATCGCAGACTCAATCGCATTGTAAAGCAGCTTCCCTCGCTTGCTCGTTTCCACTTTATCAAAGCGTTTTATTACCGTGCAGCCCGCTTCATCCTCATAAGTCAACTGATAACCATTGATGGATTCTGTTTCTGCTTTGGGTGTTTCCTTACGGAATCCCTCGGCAGTCGTTTTGTACTGTTTGATGCTCTCCAAAGCGGCAGTCTGCGTATTTGCATCCCAATCGCTCAGGTTCAAATCCGTTGCGAGCTTTGCAAGATTTAAGGTTAGGATATGCTCACTTGCCTCGCTATTCGCATAGAATAATTGCAGCATTCTATCGGTTCCGTCAGCAAATAATTGTTCGTGAATGGACGGGTCAAGGCGATTTGCCCATTCAACAACTACGCTCGGCAAAGATTTTCTGCTTAGAATTGCTTCGTCCTGCCCCTCACCAAAAAGTTTCTTGACTTCATCACAAAATGCAAGTTCTAACTGACCAAGCATCTGATCGTAGAAAAATTTAATCTCAGAAACCGCCTTTACAGTTTCCAAACTGCATTCTGTTCCTCCAGTAATAAGAGTGGGAAGCTTCTCAAATAACAAGGTATGGGTGCCAATGTTTTGCTTGAGCATCCGAATAAACTGACGCTTGAGTTTGTCAATCTGCTGCCCTTTGGGATCATATTTGGCTTCCTTGGCGTACTTGGGCAGCTCCATATACCAACGGTGCATGGCAGCTACAACATAATTGTAACCCGAAGCTGCTTTTTCGGCTTCAACAACATAATCCTTGAAAACATCTGCAAGGGCGTCAACATACTCGTCTTTTTCATTGTTCCAATCCAAGCACTGTAATGCAAAGTCTTGTGGTGCTGCTTCGATTTGGAGCAAGGTATCGTTGTTCAGCGGAACTTGAGAGAATTTATCGTAGATGATGATTTCTTTTTTGTATTCGTGGAATACAGTAGCAACATAGATAGGAACAAGTCCTCTCCGCAACCCGATATAGCATTTATCGGTAGTCAACCGAGCATACAGCTCTGCAAAGCTCATTTTCTGCTCGCGCGCTTCTCGGACAAATTTCTCAATCTCGCCCAGCAGATTTGCCATAAGGTAATCATGCGGGTGCAGGTTGACTTTAGGCACA
>OLQV01000886.1_pt1 | contig 24593 bp, 29 predicted proteins | sample 1672371 | NCBI WGS metagenome assembly OLQV01 (sample SAMEA3136676, study PRJEB25190) | human gut metagenome
TTTACTGTAATTAATTCTAAGTAAGAAGTAGTTCCAGCAACACCTGGTGTACCAGCAGTAACAATAATTTGTTCACCTGGTTCAACTAAGTTTTCTTTAGCGATAACTTGAGCATATTCAATCATAGCAGCTCTTGTATCCATTTGTTTACATAATACTGATTTAACACCCCAGTTGATAGCTAATGCTCTTGTAGTTTGTTCATTTGGAGTAGCAGCAATAATCATAGATTTTGTACGATATCTAGACATTTTTCTAGCTGTGAATCCTGAATCAGTGAATGCAACGATTGCAGCAACGTTGAATTTAGATGCGATTTCAGCAACTGACATACAAATAGCTTCACTTGTATCATCTGGTGCTGTACGAATAGCTTGTCTTTGTAAGCTTTGATAATCTAAAGTTCCTTCAGTTTTTAAAGCAATTTTAGTCATTGTTTCAACAGCTTCTACTGGATATTTACCTTGAGCAGATTCACCAGATAACATGATTGCATCAGTACCATCATAGATTGCGTTAGCAACGTCAGATACTTCAGCACGAGTTGGACGTGGATTTTGTTGCATACTTTCTAACATTTGAGTGGCAGTAATAACGATTTTACCACGTTGTTTACATTTTTTAATAATTGATTTTTTGCACTAGCTGCACCTGCAACTTTGTTAAACTCTTCCTTAAACATTAAATTTCCTCCATCATCATTTGTTATTTTTATAACTATCTCTTGTTAATATAATAACTTACATTACCACTTATTACCGTGATTTTTATCACGCTTTTAGTATTTTTTTAGCACTTATTCTGTTTTTTATCACATTTTCTATTATTTCTTGATATTTTTTTATCAATACTTTGTCTTTAAATATACATTCTAAAGCTTTACTTTTATCTTAAACATAAAAAACCACCTCCACTTTTCATGTATAGGCAGCTTATTACCATTTCCAATCTATTTTAATAGCTTCATAATTAATTTATTTTCTTTCACTTTTTAATTCCTCTCTATAAAAATCTTCTATCTATATTTCATTATAAAGCCAAAAATAATAAGCACCCATATTACACATCTTTAAATATCTAACCATGTGTATATGAATGCTTTATTCATTACTATGCTCCTAATAAGCCACCTACAATTATCCCAAAATAAGTTCCTATTACATACCCTAAAGTTCCAATAAGCATAATTGGTCCAATAAGTTTTGTCCATCCTTTAGAAATAGCCATAGCTACTGCTGTTGTTGGACCTCCTATGTTAGCATTAGATGCTAATACTATGTCTTCTAAGTTGAATTTTAAAAGCTTACCAAACACAAAACAGAAAATCATATTTGTTAAAGCAATTATTAATGTAAAAACAAATAATAAAGGTGCATTTGTTATAATCATTGGTATAGATGCTGGAACACCTATTACAAAGAAGAATAAATAAATTAATGTATTCATCATATTCCTCCTCTATTTGTTATTGTGATATTTTCCCTATCTATTTTATACTGTAATGACTCTTATGTAAATTTAAAGTATATAAAAAGCTAGCACTAAAATGTACTAACTTTTATTTTAATTAATCTGTCATATACTGATTTACTAATTCATAACATTTTTCCTTAGTTGCTTCATACAAAACTATATATCCTGCAACAGGCTCAAAAGTTCCTCCTTTGAACTTTGCTTCTTCTTCCCTAGCTTTTCCCTCTTTCTCCTCTATCCATTTAAGCTGTTTAATTTCTAAATCATTCATTATCTCTGGAGATAACTCCTCTTTTAGCAAAGCATAAATATCATTGAGTTCTTTATCATACATTTCATAAGCTTTTCCATAATAACTCTTCATAGCATTTGTAATACCTTCATCGGCATTCTTCTTTTCTGGTAATTCATCAAGCTTTTTTTGTATGTTATCTAATCTCTCTATATACTCGTTTCTCCTTCCTTCTACTTTACTTACTACATCCGGTATATCTGTTGTTTTAATATCTTCATTTGCTTTAGTATCATCTACTATTTGTTGTGGTTTACTACTATCAGAATCACTAATCATACTGTTACTTGTATCATTTACTGTTTGCTTTGAACTTTGATTATTACAACCAAACAGAGTACCACCAATTATGGTTATTATACTTATTGTACATACTAATTTTATCTTATTCATAAATACCTCCATACCACTTTATCACATGTAAAACAAACAAACTATTCTATGCACAGATCCTCACAAATAATACATTCAGTTTACTATTAACAACCATTTGTACAATTATTTTAAAATTTTGTAGTTAATGTACCTTGATGAAACATCATTAAATTTTAGATAGTCCTTTATCGCAATTCCACACAAAATAGCATATTTTTTAATACATCAGTAACTGTAGCTTCCTATGTTGTTGCATAAATTATATGTCATGATACTGACGATAAAAATCCAACTGTAATTGTTCCTGATAAAATTAAATATAATATTATCTTTCTAATTCCTATAATTCCTTTATTATTTTTTAAAATTTTTCCATATGTTTTTCAATTTTGCTTGACAAAGAAAAAAAATAGTGTTATTATATATTTTGTTCATGGGTCAGTAGCTCAGTTGGATAGAGCACAGGCCTTCTAAGCCTGGGGTCGGGGGTTCGAATCCCTCCTGGCTCACCAAAAACACTATACAAATATGTATAGTGTTTTTTATTTGTTCTTATTCCATTTCATTATATATTCCTTTTCTCCTGTCTCATCATCTATTTGTATTTTTGTATTAACAAATCCAAGTGCAACATAAAATAATGTGGCACTTACATTTTTTTCATATACCTTTAAAATTAAGTTATCACGTCTATCCTTGCAATAATTAATAAGTGTTCTTCCAATTCCTTGTCTCTGAAATTTTCTACACACAAAAAGTGCTCCTATATATCCATCATTTAATAAACTTATAAAACCTATAATCTCATTATCTTTTACATATACATATGTTTCTGCATTTTTTAAATATTTCTCTTTTACCTCATTATAATTTAACAACCAATAATCCTTATCTATAAAATCATGAGCTTCAAAATTTCCCTTTGTCCATAGTGCCATAACTCGAGTTGTATCTTCCTCTTTAAATTTCCTTATCATCTGTTTCCTCCTAAACTTTAACAATACATACATTTTTTATTACTTTTAGTATACTCTTATTTCAATCTTTTATCAATATTCTCCTTTTATTTGTCTTTTGCTTTTTTTCCATTTTTTCCAACTCTAACTGTGATAATTCTTTTACTGAATAATAATCTCCATTGCTAACACAAGCAATCACCCTTTTTAAAAAGCATATATATTCTTCATCTTTTATCATTTCTTTCATACCTTCTTTTTTTATATCTATATTTTCTTCCTTTTGCGGGTATAACTAATAGTGATACCAAGTTTTTAATGATAGTATCATATTTTACTTGTTAATTCAAGTTTTTTTATCTTTTTTAGAAAAATTTACCATCTTTTTGTTCACAGTATTACTGTGTTCAACATTTTTATTGCAGTTGTTATACTGTTACTAATACTAATATTTATTATGGAGGTATGAAAATGGACTCTATTTCAAAATCAGATATAGATAAAATTTTCGGTAAAATATTAAGAAAATTTCGCAAAAAATCTGGACTTACTCAAGAACAGCTAGCTGAGCAATTGGGTATTTCTTTAAAATATATATCTAGAATTGAAAATGGTAATAATGGAATTAAAACTCAAACTCTAATTAAATATATGAATATTCTAAAAATTACTCCTAATACATTGTATAAAGAATTTATTACAGACTCTCAAACAAAGAAAAATATTGAATTAACTGAAAAAATCTGTTCTTTATCAGAAGAGAAAAAAGTATTTATTACTTCAGTTATAGATTTATTAAATGATATGTAAAAACCAACTCTACCGAGTTGGTTTTTACTATTTTTATATTATTCTTCCCAAAATGCTTTATAAGTTTTATATGCAGAATAAATATCATATTTACTTGTAACTTCATATGGTGCATGCATAGAAAGAACTGGAACTCCACAATCTATTACATCTGCTCCTTTATTAGCTATAATATATGCAATGGTTCCTCCACCACCAATATCGACTTTTCCTAATTCTGCTATTTGATATTTAATATCATTTCTTTCTAAAATATTTCTTACCCATGCTACATACTCTGCATTTGCATCAGATGCTCCTGATTTTCCTCTTGCACCTGTATATTTATTTAAGCTAATTCCTTTTCCTAAAAATCCAGCATTATGTTTGTCTGAAACAGAAGCATAAATAGGATCAAATCCTGCATCTACATCAGATGATAACATTTTTGAAAAACAAAATACTTTATCTAATAAATTTGGTCTGTTTACACCTAATTTATTTAATATCTCAGAAATAAAGAAGTCAAACATATGTGATTCCATCCCTGTATTTCCCATACTTCCTATTTCTTCTTTATCTGATAAAATACATACTGCTGTATTTTTAACATTTTCTAATTCCATCATTGCATGAAGTGAAGTATATGCACAAACCTTATCATCTTGGCCATAAGCCGCAACCATACTTCCATCAAATCCTAAACTTCTTGCTTTAAATGCTGGCACTAATTCAATCTCAGAACTTGTTAAATCCGCTTCTGTAATTCCATATTTTTGATTTAAAATATTTAAAATATTTAATTTAACTTTCTCTGAAATTTTAGAACTGTTATATGGAATACTTCCAATTAATAAATTTAAATCTTCTCCATCTACTCCATTTTTTAATTTTTTCTCCATTTGCTCTTGAGCCAAATGTGGTAATAAATCAGTAATTGTAAAAATTGGATCTTCTTCATCTTCCCCAATATTAACTTCAATTTTTTCTCCATTTGCTTTTACAATAACACCATGAATACTAAGTGGAATTGTAGTCCATTGATATTTTTTAATTCCACCATAATAATGTGTTTTAAAATATGCTAATCCTGTATCTTCATAAAGTGGGTTTGGTTTTAAATCTAATCTTGGAGAATCTACATGTGATCCTATAATATGCAATCCCTCTTCTATTGATTTTTCACCAATAATAGCTAAATACATACTTTTTTCTCTATTAACAAAATAAATTTTATCTCCTGGCTTTAAAGTATCAAATTCCATAATATCTTTATATCCATTTTCATTAGCTAATTTTCTTGCATGTTTGATAAATTCTCTTTCTGTTTTTGCAATATTTAAAAAATCCATATATTTTTTTGATAAGTCAAAAACTTCCTCTTTTTGATTAGAATCTAAAGTTTCCCATCCATTATCTTTTTTATTAAAAAGCTTTTCTTTTAATTCTTCTTCCATAATAATCCTCCTTTGTTTTTTATTAGTATATCACTCTATAAATTATTTTGCTACATTTTTAATAATTTATTCCAAAAAATTGGTTATACTATTTTAGAGGTGAAATTTTTATGAATTCTTTATGGTTATCTAATAATAAATTAATTAATAATAACTTTATTAAAGAAATTGATACATCTAATACTTCAAATAAAACTTTATTAGAAACTAACGTATGTATTGTAGGTGCTGGAATCTTTGGGCTTACTTGTGCTTACTATTTGTCAAATTTAGGTTACAGAGTTACTGTTCTTGAAAAAGATAAAATAGGAGAAAAAACAACTGGTCATACTACCGCAAAAATCACTAGTCAACACGGTTTATTTTATAGCTACTTAGCTAATTCCTACAGTCAAAAATTTGCACAAGATTATTTAGAAGCAAATGAACAAGCAATTAAAAACATTAAAAATATTATAGATAAAGAAAAAATCAAATGTGATTTTGAATATAAAAATAGCTATGTATATACAACAAAAAAAGAAGATTTAAAATTTATAAAAAAAGAACAAAAAACAATAGAAAATCTAGGTTTTAATTGTGAATATGTAACAAAAACAGGACTTCCTTTTGAAATAGAAGGTGCTATTTGTTTTAAAAATCAAGCACAATTTCATCCTTTAAAATATTTAAATGGTTTATGCCACTGTATTGCAAAAAATAATAATGAAATTTATACAAATAGTACTGTTTTTGATGTACAAAAAGAAAATGATTTTTACATTACTTTTTCTAATAATTTTAATGTAAAATCTAAATATGTAATAGTAGCTACTCACTATCCTTTTATAAATTTTCCTGGATTTTATTTTGCAAAAATGTACCAATCAACATCTTATTTAATTGCTGTTGATACAAAGAAAACATTATTTAACGGTATGTATATTTCTGCTACAAATCCTATACTATCATTTAGAACTGCTAATTACAATGGTAAAGAATTGTTACTAATTGGTGGAGGCGAACACAAAACAGGTCAACCAACTAGTTATCAAAATAGTTATGGTATGTTAGAAGAAGAAGCAAAAAAATACTATCCAAATTGTGAAATATTATTTCGTTGGGACACTAGAGATTGTATTTCTTTAGATAAACTACCTTATATTGGTTCATATTCTCATATATTACCACACATGTATGTAGGAACCGGATTTAAAAAATGGGGAATGACATTATCTAATGTTGCTGCTAATATAATTGTAGATATGATTAACAACAAAAAAAATAAATTCTCTTATTTGTTTGATTCTTCTCGTTTAAAGCCTCTTAAAAATGCAGATGAAATGAAAAATATTTTAGTTCAATCTGCAAATTCTCTTTTATTAAATAAATTAAAACGTGCTAACATGAATTTTGATGAAATTGCTAATGATTCAGGTAGTATAATTGAAATAAATAATGAAAAAATAGGAATTTATAAAAATGCTAGTGGAAAAATATATGCCGTAAAGCCTATTTGTACTCATTTAGGCTGTTTGCTGTCTTGGAATGATGTAGATAAAACATGGGATTGTCCTTGCCATGGTTCTCGATTTAATTTTGATGGAAAAAGCTTATATGATCCTGCTTTTAAAGATTTAGAAGTTTACAATTTAGATGAATAATTTTCTTTTTTTCCTTGTTTTTTAATTTTTCTTCTTTGTTTTGCTTATTTTTGTTGACTTGTAGCTGTTTTTTTGCTACAATGCAAATAATAAATCATATATTTATATGTTTATTTTTTGTTTATTGAACTAGATTTCTCCTTAAAAAGTAATCTAGTTCTTATTATATTCTCTACATGATTCAAATGATATTTTTATAGAAAGAAGCCTAACCAATATTAGTATGGTTAGGCTTATGAATTATAAATAACGATCTATCTTTTTCCTTCATTTATAAATTCTCTTATAAATGATTTGTATTTTTCTTTTGGCAACTTCCTGATTTGTCCTTTATTATATATTTTTTTAAAATATATAATTTTGCAATTATTTTCTTCATCAGTAGAATTTATCTCATAATGAATAAAAAATATGCAATCATCCTTTGTTGTCCTTGCAATGTAAACATTGTCTCCCTTTTTTAAAGCAATACTTCCTGAACTATATTGAATATCTTTTGATATTACTTTAATTGATTTAAACTTACCTACAAAGCAAGTAATTTTCAGCTCATTTCCATTTCTTTTTGCCTCATATAAAGTTGATACTTTTTTATGCGGTTTTTTCATCGAGTTTTCTGCAGATTTTGGCTGCTTAAAAAACTTTGTTTTTACCCCAAAAGCTCTCGCTTTTAGGTCCATAGTTTTATCTGCAGTAAACAATATTACATTTGATTTATTACCAGCACAATACTTGATAATACAATCATCTGGAGTCTCAAGTGTTTCATCAATTACAACACACTCAAAATCTTTTACCCCTGTAATTGACGCATCAATTACTACTTTAAAAATCTTCTCCATGTTTTTTTCAAAATCCCGCGGATTTTGTCTCAAACTTGTTTTTACCTTGCTTTCACTTAAGTGAACTGCTTTAGCAATTTCTTTAATTGAAACTCTTGGATGACTATCTATATATTTCTTACATAGCCAATAATCCTTCTGAATTTCTTCTTGTCTTCTTCTGTACATTTTATGTCTCCTTTGTTAAATTTTTTTGATTAGTTCGTTATTTATTATCTCCTTTCTTTTAACCCAATGCGGGTTTTAGTCAACATAATAATAGTTGCACTTGTATTATGCTATAATTTACATAATTTTTCAAGTTTCTTTGCTATTTATTAAGGATTATATTTTTCTATTAATAATAGATATTAAATATAATGAATGATGATATTGTAATATTATGAAATAAAATTTATAATTTTTTAAAGAAAGATAAATGTCTAAAATGGTTATTTAAAATAAAAAAACTACTTTACCAGTAGTTTTTATCTAAAATTGGTCGAGGTGAGTACTCGACAATTTGTACTATTTTCTTTGATATTTCAGCCTTTGCAGTGATTGTACTTTATTTTACGGAACACTTTTGCGGAACATTTAAAGTCCTAAATGCTTTAAAATTCCGCACAGTTCCAGTATTCTTTTATAAGTTTTTTAAAATTTTAACTAGCTACTATCTGCTTATTCATTATTGCTCCAAATATATTTTTGTTTATTAAATAATTAACAACACTCTTGTTTTCAGATTTAATAAAATCAGTATCTATATCGACATAGTATTTCATTGTAATAGATATATCTGAATGACCTAATATTTCTTTTAATACTACTGGAGCAATTTTTGCCTCTGCACATCTTGTTGCAAAAGTTCCTCTTAGCATGTGAGTGTGTATATCTGTTCTTGTTACCTTTTTGCCTTTTGAATTAACTTCTTCGTAAAGTCCAATTCCTAATTTCAATCCTGCTCGTTTTAATGCAGAATTTATACTACTCTCTTCATATAATCCATATTGTTTATTTGTAGGATTATAGAATAGTAAATGAAACTTATTTGGAATGATATGGTTCATAGCATCTACAAGTGCTTTTCTACTAATATCATTTAAATCAATAGTTCTTTGACCAGAAAAGGTTTTTGTTGATTCTCCTATTCTTGATTTTCCTTTTGTATCTTTAGTTTGTGTTCTTCTAATAATTACAATTCCTTTTTCGAGGTCAATATCTTTAGTATAATCTAACACTAAAGCTTCGCCTATTCTCATTCCTGTACTAAGCAATAACAAAAATAGATATTTGTGTTTAAAATTTGAATAATCAACTTCATTTAAAAAATCTATTAGCTTTCTTTGTTCTTCTATTGTAAGTGCTATTCTATGATGTCCGTTGTATTCGCTTTTAGGTTTTTCAATTCTTTTATAACCATCTAAAAAGTTATCTTTTATTAGTTGTTGATGATAAGCTTCTCCAAATCCCATACATAGTAGTTCATAATTTTGCTTTATTGTTGTTTTTGAATAAGTTTTAAGTTTTGCAAGATAATTAACTACTTCATCTCTAGTTACCTTTGCAATTGGCTTTCTTGCAAATGATGCGTTTTCAACTTGTTTTAATGTGTCTAATTTTCTTTTATAAGTTGATTCTTTAATTCCATTTAATTTAAATTGTTCTTCTATCATTGGTTTTACTAAATCTATTAAAGTTTTATTTGTTTTTGTTATAATTCTTGGTCCACCGTTTCTATCTAGGTTGATTTTATATTCCAAAGCATTGTTTAAAGCTTCTTCTTCAGTATCAGCAACAAATGATTTTCTTTGATTCTTGCCTGTTGTCTGATCTCTACCTATCGTTAAAACAGCTTTACAAGTTTTTGAAACGTAAAACTTATCGCATCCTTTGCATAATTCATATTGTTTTTCTTTGTCAATGTTCTTATTTTTATTTTTTTCGCAACCCGTACATATTGATTCATCAAATTTTCCTTTTGGTCTTTTTGAGATATATGTGCCAACAGTTATTCCCTTAAATTTCATAATATTGTTCTCTCCTTTTCGTAATAAATTTAAGGAAAACTATTGCTATAATTTGATTTTATGGTATAATTATATCAGTTAAGGAAAGCTATAGCAATAGTTTCCTTTCAGTTTTTAAAAAATACATAATCTTGTATTTGAAGGTTTAAATGTCGCATATTTAAATCTTCAGCTAACGCATATAGCTATTGACACAAAATCGAAGATTTTGACAATAGCTTATTTTTTTATCTTTCATCTTCTTCATTATTAACATGTCTTGTCTTTAGATATTCTTTTAAATTTTCTTCTGTAATTTTATAAGCTCTTCCAAATTTTTGGCAAGGAAAATCTTCTCTATGAAATAATTCTAAACAAGTTTTATTTCCTATTTTTAAAAGTTTCCTTACATCTGCTGTTGTAAGAAGTTGAATAGTTTCTCCCATATAAATTGCTCCTCCTTTCGTTAATTTTTTGAATGATATTTTTCCTGTCCCTCTATTCTGGGCTAATAGCAAACGGTATTTTCATACTCCACTGGAATTTCACCACTCCGACTCTGTCCGAGTTGCACCCATTGCTTGCGACGGTTTTATCACGCTCGAGCTGTGGCTATGCAAGTGTATCATTATTTTGTATTTAGCTATAGGGTATTCAATTTTCAATGTGCTGTTCAAGAATTTTCTTACATATTCTTGACACTTTTTTGTAATTATTGTATACTATTGTTATAGATAATCGCTTACTTGATGGATGTTAAAAAAGTAAGCTGTTACCACTTACAATCAATTACTATACATTAATATAATATAGTAATCGATTATCTTTGTCAATAGATTACAAGAAAATTTTTAAAAAAATTTGGGAGATTGTAAAATGAATGTTAATTTTAATTTTGAAAATGGACAAATTAGCTATGTTTATAGCAATTACAAAATTGAAAAAATAAGAGATAGAAAATATATTCTACCAGAAAAGAAAGCTACCCAAAACGCTATTAGCTTAACAGAAAATATTGATAAAAAATTATTAGCTTTATTAAATATTGGAAAAAAAGCCTACTTTTTTGAAGATATTAATGATTTAGAAATATTAAATTTTGCAAAGAGTTATGGTTTATTAGGATTTATGGCTGATTTTCCTATAAATAAGTATTACATATTAGAAGATGAAGTTATTTTTAGAGATTATAACTTTTCTGAAGCTAAAGAATATATATCAACTATGAAAGTTGAAGAATATTTAGAAACATTTATGCCAAGAATAAATAAAAGGGAAATGAAGAAAATTATAGATGAATGCAGAAAGCAAATACATTCTTGTGATTCTGAAAAAAATATAATAACAAATATGAATGAAAAACTTATTTATTCAATTAATTATGGAGAATCTGTTGATTTAATAATTTACTATGCAAGAGATTTATATAAGGCTTTGTATGAGTTAATTGATAGTAAATACACAGTTAAGTTTCCTGCTCTTTCTAACATACATCATTTAGCAACCAATATAGATGGTTTATCAAATGCAGAAATAGAATTGAATGTGTTTAATTTAAAACAAGTAATAGATTTAGCTTTTTCAATTCAATTAGCACAAGATGTAAGACTATTAAAAATTTGTAATTTTTGCAATAATGCATTTATTGCAAATAACCCAAAAGCTGAATATGATACACCACAATGTAAGAATAAAGCTAATGTGTATAAAAGTAGAGGAAAGCATTTAAGTAGAAATGTAGTACATACTGAAAACGGAATTGCAGTAAAAATTCCAAGTCAAGAACTATCAGATAGCTTGATAAAAAGATTAAAGAAAAAATAGAATAAGAATTTAACTATGGCACTGAATTTATAATATATATTCAGTGTCATAATTAAAAAATAAAAATTAACCTAATTCACTCCATACCTATTGACTTATGGAGCGAATTAGGTTAAAATGTTTTTGGAGGGAAAAAGTATGTTATATAATCATAGTGAAATAAAAAATAAGTATAAAAGTACTTATCAAATTAGAAAAGCCTTAGAAAATAAAGAAATATATAAAATTGAAAAAGGAATATATTCTGATGTGCCAAGTGTACATTATTTAGCAGTTATAATGAAGAAATATCCATATGGAGTATTCACTTCTTATTCTGCTTATTATTATCATAATCTTACAGATGTAATTCCAGATAAAATATATTTAGCTACAGATAGAAATAACAGAATGATATCTTCTAATAAGATAAAGCAAGTTCGTATGAAAGAAGAGTTATATAATTTAGGAAAAACTCAAATTGATTATGAAGGAATCATTATTAATATTTATGATAAAGAGAGAATGTTAATTGATTTAGCTAGAAATAAAAATAAAATAGGATATGATTTATATAAAGAAATTATATCTAATTATAGAAAACTTGTAAATTCATTAGATACACAAAAGATAGAAGAATATTTACAATACTTTGTAAATGGAGATAAAATTTTTGAAATAATACAAGACGAGGTGTTTTAATGGATATATATGAATTAGTAAATAAATACATATCAGTAGGTTATTCTGAAGATGATGCAATTCCAAAAGTTGCTCAAGATATTGTTTTACTTAAAATTGGAAATAGCAAATATAATAAGAATATAACTGTAAAAGGTGGAGTTGTAATGCATAACATTTCTAAAGATATGCGTCGTGCAACTCGAGATATGGATATAGACTTTATAAAATATTCTTTAGAAGATAAATCAATTCTTAATTTTATAAAGGAATTAAATAATACAGATGATGGCATAAAAATAAAAGTTACTGGAAAAATTGAACCATTACATCATCAAGACTACGATGGAAAAAGAGTTTATATACAACTAACTGATAATAACAAGTATTCAATAAGTTCAAAACTAGATATTGGAGTACATAAATATTTTGATATGGAACAAGACGAGTATTATTTTGATTTTAACATAATAGATGAAAGTGTTAGTTTACTTATAAATTCTAAAGAACAAATAATTGTTGAAAAATTAAAATCATTATTAAAATTTGGTATTACCTCTACTAGATTTAAAGACATCTTTGATTTTTACTATTTAATTAATAATGAAAAATTAGATAAGGACAAGCTTATAAAATACATAGATATTTTAATTTTTCAAGATGAAAATATGCGTGAAAATACATTAGAAGATGTAAATAGAAGATTAACAAATATATTAAATAATAGGAGATTTCAGTCAAGAATTAATACGGCAAATAACAATTGGTTAGAAATACCTATTAAAGATGTTATTGATAATGTTTTAGAATATTTTGATGGATTAATAAAGGTTAAAAATTAGTTGTAAAGTATTAAAAACATATAATTATTTAATTATAAAGAAAGGATTTTGTTAAATGGATAAATATATAAAAATTGGAATAGGTGTAATGATATTAGATGGCAATAAAATATTATTAGGACATAGAGCTAAAGATAAAAAAGATACTGGTGGAATATTTGAAGTAGATTGCTGGACTTTGCCAGGTGGAAAACAAGAATATAATGAAACTTTTTTTGAAGGAGCAAAAAGAGAAGTAAAAGAAGAAACTAATTTAGACATAGATGAACTAGAGTTATTTGATGCAGCAGATGATATTCAACCAGATAGACATTATATAACAATGCATGTAATTGCTAAAAAACATAGTGGTGAACTAAAAATAATGGAACCTACTAAAGAAGATAAGTGGAAATGGTTTGATTTAGATAATTTACCAGAAAAATTATATTCACCAAGTAAAAAATTTATAGAGAATTATTTAAATAATAAAAATAAATTAAATAAAGAATTTGCTGAAGAATGGTTAAAGAAATTAAAAGATTATTGGTTTAATAAAGATATTGAAAAAGCAGTTTCTTTATTTACTAAAACAACATTTTATCAAGAAACTCCATTTATGAAACCTTATACAACTATAGAGGAAATAAATCAAGAATGGCAACATATAAAAAATGAAAATATACAAGATATTGATTTAAAAGTATTAGCAATAGACAATAATACTTTAATTGCAGAATGGTTATTAAAACAAAGTAATCAAGAATTTGATGGAATATATGAAATAAAATTTAATGACGATTTAGAATGTATCTGTTTCAAGAGTTGGGAAATGAATAAATAAATATGTATGATTAAAGAGCTACTTTTTGTAGCTCTTATTATATTTGCTTATTTAGATTTAGTATTTTCTATTCTACTATGTATATAACCCAGTTGCTTTTTATATGATATTACAAATAATACAAGAAGAAATATGAATAATATTGTGCATATAATTGTAGAATTAATATTTAACCAATTTTTTACTGCATATGCAAACTTAGATACTAATAGAAGAAAAAAAGTTGCTATAAAATTTCTATACATATTGTAATCTGTAAATAGTATTTTTATTTTTTCATCTTTCTTTTCAGCCTTATAAAAATCTACACATTCTGAGCTGTCCTTTTTATTTAAGACTTTTAATTTCCACAATAATGGTTTTATAATTAAGGAGCCTACTCTGCTAATAACCAACCCTAAAAAATAATATATAAAAATTGAAATAAATATATTATCAGTAGGAATTAATTCAATATTAATATAATATCTGCAACCAACATCAAAAATAATAGCTGGTAAAATATAGTTTAGTATATTATAGTTTTCTAATTTATTTAAAAAATCTTCCATATTTATTTTATCCTTTCAAAATTTTCGTTTAATTTTTCAATAATATTACTTTTATAACTATTGTAAAAATCTAGTTCTGATAATGTTATTTTAAAATTTAATCCCCATTTACTACCATCGTAATAATCTGCCTCATCATTATTTTGTCTAGTCAAATATATTGATGTACATTTTAAGGTAGATAATAGTCTATTAATTTTCTTTTTATTATTTTTAACGCAAGTTATTATAACTAATGTTTTTCCATTAAATTCTTCCTTGTGTGTATTTATATATTCTATAACAAAATTTGTATCGCCTACAACCACATAGATATTATTCATAGAATTAAAGGGAAAGCTTTCAAGAATATAATATTGTGGTAATGTAAAGTTTCCCTTTAAATACACAGTTTTCTTTATTACAAAATATAATTTAAAAATATTATATAAATAATCTTTTCTTCCTATAATTTCTGTATTGAAATTTTTATATTCTTTTTTATATGAATGTTGTAAAATGTATATCATATATACGACCCCACTCTATAAGATTTTTGATAAGTTGTAGAGTTTATAGTTTTAGTGTCTTCGGTTCTAGTATTAAATATAGTATGTCCTTTGTCTTTTCCTCTACTTATTAATTCTTCTGAACCTCCTGAGCTAGAACCTTTGTTATCTGATATTATATATACTGTATCTTTATCGTCTTTTTTTATCTCAAATAACTCTTCAGCGTGATCTAGTCTTCCATGATGAGGGATTTGAATTATTTGATGTTTTTTAGCATTATCTTCAATGGCTTTTGTACTAGCATCTCCAACCAGTAAGATTTTTGATGTTCCTAAATCAATGCTTATTTGAACGCTAGCAGCATTCACGGTTGTTTCATTATCTATAGAATCCCCTTGTCTAGAATCTAAGGCTTGTCCAGCAACTTCTAATACATACTCTTTAGAAGGACCTACGACCTCTATTCCATTACATATTTGTACAAAGGAATTATCTTCATTGTAGATGTTTTGCAATACTCCCTGTTCTCCTAAAGAAGCAATATTTGAATATCTTTCTAATATTTGTCTCTTTATAGAATCTTTAGTTTTTCTATCATCATCAATTTCTTCTAATAATTCTTCATAAAATTTTAACAATAGAATAGTATAAACTTTTTCTACTTTATTTTCTTCAATTAATTTTGGTATACCATTAAAATGGTCTGAATCGTTATGTGATAAAACAATTATTGCTTTTTTGTCTGGACCATAATTGTTTTCTAAATATTCTATTACTTTTTCAGCATGTTCATTTGAGCCACAGTCAAACACAACAACATCATTTCCATTATCTGATATAAAACAATCCCCAAAATCATGTTCCTTACTTTCTTTATAACTCTTAGAGCTTAACATTAAAGTATTCATAAAACCCTCCTTGTATGATATAATATTTATGTATGTATATAAAAGCACAACTTAAGTGTGATTTATATTTTTATTACATTTTGATTATACTAACTATTTTAGCAATTGTCAATACACTATGCTAAAAAACTTACATTTTATTTAAAAAATATTTACATTTTATTTATTTTATAATATAATTACTTTAAATGGAGGGAAATATTATGAACGAAAATAAATTTTCTCAAATAATAAAAGAATTAAGGAAAAAAAATAATCTAACACAACAACAACTAGCTGATATAGTTGGAATTACTGCTACAGGAGTATCATATTGGGAATCTGGAAATGCAACTCCAAACACTGAAACATTAAATAAATTATCAAATTATTTTGGAGTTACTGTTAATTATTTATTAGGAATTAAAGATAAAATAGAGGAAGAAGATAATTCTAGGACTGCTATAATTTTTAGAAAAGCTGAACAAGTAGATCCAAAAGAAAAAGAAAAGCTACTGGACATATTAGATAGCACAATAGATATATTTTTAGGGAATAACAAGAATGGTTAAACCAAATTTTAAAAGAGCGAAAGAAGAAGCTTACAAAACTTTAATGTTACAAGAAAATTTTTCTTTTCCAATAAATCCTAAAAATATAAAATTAAAAGAATATGATATTAAAATAATCAGTTTCCAAGAATATGCACAAAAGACAAATCTGAGTATAAATCAATTAACTTCTAATGGAAATACTAATGATGGATATACATATATTAAAAACAACAATATATTAATTTTTTATAATGAGGATATAGAAACAGAAGGAAGAAAAACTTGGACAATATCTCATGAATTAGGACATATAGTTTTAAACCATACTACTCAATGTGATAAAAATGAAGCTGAAGCTAATTTCTTTGCAGCTCAATTATTAGCACCTCAATGTGTTTTAAAAGACTTAGTTAAAAATGGTGCGAAAATAACACCTTTATATTTATCTGAAAAATTTAAAATATCTAAGGAAGCTAGTGAAAATTGTATTAATACTTTAGGTAAAGTTATTGATAATGAATTTATAACAACGGATTATGATGATATTGTAATACAATTATTTAAACCATATATCAGTATAGATTATTCCTACGATTCATATTTTGATGAATTAGAGGATAGAAGAAAAAGCTTTTATTTTTAAGGCTATATAAATATTAATTGTAAGAAAGGGAAATAACTCTATGTTTGAATTATTTGAAGTAGAAGAAAAAGACAAAAATATTATTTATAATTTAATGCAACTATATACTTATGAATTAAGCTTTTTTGAAGATGAAACAACTAATTTTCAACTAATAGAAAACGGTTTGTTTAAAATGAGTAAGTATATAGAATTATATTGGACACAAGAAAAAAGGCATCCATATATTTTAAAATGTGATGGTAAATTAGCAGGTTTTGTTTTAGAAAGATTTAATGAAAATGGAATGAATGAGATAGCAGAATTTTTTGTTTTAAATAAATATAGAACACTTGGAGCTGGAACATTTATGGCAAACGAAATGTTTAAAAAATATAAAGGAAAATGGGAGATACGAACATTATTAAAAAATAAACGAGCTCAAGAATTTTGGAGAAAAGTTGTAAATAATGCTAGTAATGGAAACTATGAAGAACATTTAATAAGAGATAATACTAGATATGCATTTTATTTTGAGAATTAAAATAACAAATATAATTTTAAAAGGAGCTAATAATTATGATAGATATTTCAAAGGCAAAAATTGCATTCAAAAAATTTTTAGACAAGTACGAAGATAAAAGTGATTTAAGTTTTCAATTAAAAGTTGTACATACATATCACGTCGCAGAAAATTCAAAATATATTGCAGAAAAATTAAATCTGAGTAAAGAAGATATAGAACTTGCAGAATTAATTGGATTACTTCATGATATAGGAAGATTTGAAGAATTAAAAATAACAAAAGAGTTAAATAGTGTAAAATTCGATCATGCAACACATGGCTCAACAATGTTATTTGAGAATGGAATGATTAGAAATTTTATAGAAGACAGTCAATACGATGAAATAATAAAGAAATCAATAGAGAATCATAGTAGATTAGTTATTGAAAAAGGATTAAATGAAAGAGAATTATTGCATTCAAAAATAATCAGAGATGCAGATAAATTAGATAATTATAGGGTAAAGAAAGAAGAAAAAATAGAAGCAATCTTCCCTAAAAGAGTAAATAAAAAAGAAGATATGGAAGAATGCTTGTTAAGTGATAAAGTATATGAAACCGTATTAAATAGAGAGTGTGTTAATATCTATGATAGAGTAACACCATTAGACTTTTGGGTTTGCATATTGGCATTTACATTTGATTTGAATTTTGATGTAACATATAATATCGTAAAAGAAAATGACTATATAAATATATTAATAGATAGATTTGATTATAAAGATATAGACACAAGTATTAGGATGGAAAATATAAGAAATATTATAAATAAATTTATAGATGAAAAAATAACAAATTTTAAGTAATAGGGTGATAATATGATACTAATAAATGATAGAATTAAAGAACTATTCAACGTCTCTACCAATGACTTATACATATTAACAGATTTTGATGGAACTATAACGAAAGATTCTAGTGATAGTTCTTGGGCTAGCATTTTCAAAAATCCTAATGTAACAGATGAATTTGTTCAAGAATGTATAAGAATATTTAATTATTACCATAAATATGAAATTGACGAAAGCATTCCACTAGAAGAAAAAATGGTAATTATGAGTGAATGGTATAACAAAAACATAGAAACACTAAAAAAGTTTGGTATTACTGAACAAACAATAAATTACTCAGCTAATAATGAGAATATAATGTATTTTAGAGATGGTGCAAAAGAATTTTTAAAAGAAATGAATGATAGAGGCATTCCTATAATAGTAATATCAGCAGGAGTAGGAAATATTATACAACAATTTTTAATCAATAATGACTGTAATTTTCCCAATATTTATATTTGCTCAAATTTCTTGGAATATGAAGATGGCGTTATTAGAAGCATTAGAGATAATAATTTAATACATCCATTAAATAAAAATGAAATCTCATTGCCGACACATATTCAAGAGAAAGTTGCTAATAGAAATACTATTATACTTCTTGGAAATAGTATCTCAGATATTAAAATGATAAATGATAGAACGAAAACATATAGAATAGGATTTTTAGATGAAAAAGTAGAAGATAGAATATCTGCATTTCAAGAGCACTATGATGTGGTGTGTACAGATAATACATCATATTATGAATTAGGAAAGAGAATATCAGAGCATTTAAATAGAGCAACGGATAAAGAAGAAAGATAGTATATAGTTAATTTATATGTGAAATTAGATAAGGGACTAATCCCCCTATCTAATTCTTTTTTTATCTTTATTTTTTAAACCTTCCAACTCATTATTTAGTTGATTTTCTGCTACTCTATTTTTTATTAGAATAGCTTCTTTTTCGCCTTTTTCAGCTTTAGTAATAATTCGTTTGCAAGTTTGTATTTTTGAATTTATTTTATTTATATCTTTTGTGAGATTATTTAATTTATATTCAAGAAAAGACCTATCAGTTTCATTAGTAGTTTTCTTATATATCTGCCTTATTTTTTCTCGTTCTGCCTTTAATGGTGTAACTTCTTCAATATATTTAATTCTTAAATTTTGAACAGCTTCTTTCGAGTTTAGATTATAAGTGCATATTAAACTCATTTCATCTGCTAATTTATTAAATTTATCTATTTCTTGATAATATTCTTTTGTTCTTTTTTCATAATGAATTTTAGGTGGCAATTTTCCGAGTAGATATAAATAATGCACATATAACCTATAAAAAGAGGAGGTCTTTAATTTTTCTTGATCAATCTTAATACCATCATATATTCTTACCTTATATACTTTTTCCTGTTTATTTGCATTTATATAATCATATAATCCTCTATGATATATTCTAGTTTTAATATTTTCAAAAGTATAATCTTCTCCAAATGCTCTTGCAAGCCTTATATTTCTATTATAGTACGGAGATGAAACAGACATATAATTTCCAGATTTTTTTATATAATAGCCTTTATAATTTAATATATCCACAAACTCTTGATATTTTTGAGCATCTTTAATTGCTTCATCAATATCAGCTTTTATAAGTTCCATTTTTCCAGAATTACGGTTATAATTTGCAATTCTACTTTTGGCTATATCACTCACTTGAGTAGCTTTTGTACTTTTAATTATAGATAGTCCATATTTTCTACAAATAGCATCATTTGTTTCTCGAAGTAAAGCAATTTCTACATTTGAATTATGATATTTATTTCCATCTATAAATGAAACTGAATTTAAAACTATATGATTATGAACATTTTGCTTATTAGTATGAGTGCAAACTATAACTTGATATCTGTCTCCCCATAGTTCTTCAGCAAGTTCCATTCCAATTTTATTACACTTGTCTGGAGAAATTTCATTACCATTGAAAGATTGTATTATATGATAACCTAATCTGCCATCTTCTTTATGAAATGCTTTTTTAGTTAGCGTCATTTGAGAATAGGCTGTTTGTGGTAAACAATTTATACCAGATACTAAAATACCATTTTCAGTTTTTTCTCCATTCATTGCATAATTTATTACTGCATCTAAATTTTTCTTAATAACTTTATATTTTGTAATTGCCATTTAAATACCTCCTTTTATTTTTGTCTTGAATAAATTTTTCTTTCAAACCTTAAAATAAAATCAGCTAAAGTATTTGAAATATATTTATAATCATCGTGAGAAACACTGTATCTTGAATTTGCAACTTTAGCAATTTGATTTATATTATTTGCTATGCCATATAAATCTCTTTGAAAAGATTTTATTTCTTCAGTTGGTTGAGCTTTTATTCTATAACTTTTGATTAAACTTCTAATAAATTCAGCTTCACTTAAACCTGCTTCCTTTGATTTTCTTTTTAATAATTCATTTTCTTTTATATCTAACCATATTTGTTTTTTTATATTTCTTTTTCTCATAATTTTCATTCTCCTTTTTCAAAAAAATTGGCAGTCTTTTTTCTAAAAGACTGCCAGAAAAATGCTTATACTTTTAAGGGGATTGGGGAAGAAATTCCCCATAAATTAGTTTTAGCGTAAAACTACAAGCGGTATTTATACGGGAGTATAAATGCGATGCTTGCTTTCAAAATAGCATAAAGTTTTAAAGTATCTAAAACATACTAAAAAAGAGAAGAAAGTTTTAGATTTCTTCTCTTAAAAAAGTTATTTTAGCCTTTAATAATTCCTAAATTTTTAAAATAAAAATAGTTTTCTCTTGCTCCTAAAAAGAAAATTTTTCTATCTTCATAATCACTCATCTGTAAATAAAGAGATACTAACTTTTGCAACATTTTGCATTCTTCTTCGTTTAAATTCATAGCTTTATCATCTTCAAAAAGTAATTGCAAATTTGGATACATCTCCATAATTTCACTAACTTTATTTTGCAATTCTTTATATTCAGGATTATTATTTTTTAGTTCAACTCTTGCAGCATCTATTAACTCACTAAATTCAATTGAATTTATATCATATAATCTTATTTCTTCCATAACTTTTACCTCTTTTCCTATACATATATTAATTCTTTAAATATAATTTCTTCAACACGATTTTTAATATTGTTCATGCATCTAACCCATTCCATTTGATTAGTTGCTTTTAATTCTTCAGTTATATTTTCTTGCTCTGCAAATTGTTTCATTAACAAATGAAATCTTTCATTGGCTGTTTTATCTATTTCTAATAAATGACTTCTTAATTTATTATCAAGCCATAAAATTGTATATTCTACTTTCTTATGCTCTAATAAATATTTCAATCTTAACTTTCCATATTTACCAAGTTCACTTTTATTTACACTAGCCGAATCGACTAAATTTGGAAAGTAGAAATCACCTTTTCTTATATATTCAATTCCTTTTTTTTCATCAATAAATCTATCTTTTAATTCTTTATTTTCCATAATTTTAAATCTCCTTTTCTATACATTACAATATAATTTATCTAATTGTTCAGGTGCATAAACTCTTTGTTCATAATTTGAATATGAATTTTTTTCTCTGGGGCGTATTACTATAATTAGTTTTATTATATTTATTATTACTACATCGTAAATTCTCCGACTCTTGATTCGTAAATTTTCCGTTTCTTGAATCGTAATTTTTACGGCTCATAATTTTTTCGGTTGATATATGATTTATCTTTCCAACATAGATAATATTCTTTTTTCTAAAACCTAACCTCTTTTCATATATCAATTTTACATTGTTTAGCTCTCTAAATGCTTTTGTGACTGTTTTGTCTGATAAGTTTAGTTTCTCCCCAGCCTCTTTTCTTGAAAATATTAAAAATATATTTCCATCTTCATCAATCCATTCATTTTTCATTGAAACTGATAGTCTATCTAGTAAAAGTGCATATAATAATTTACTATCTGAATTTAGTTTCTCATAATATGGATTTATAAATAGTTCTTTTGGAACTTGATAAAAAGTATTTTCAAGACATTCATTCACTTTATAAGGTATAAAATCCATAGCAATAGTTCTCCTTTCAGTTTTTTTGAACAACACTGAAAGTGCCTAAATATCAATGAATTTTGCTTTGCGGAAATTTGCGGAACAATTTTTTTAAAGATTTTAAAAATTGCGGAACATTTTTCTAAACAAAATATTGGAATTTTTGAGAATTTTTTAGAATGTAAAAAAATTGTGCTATTCTCTAAAATTCTTAGAAAATAGCACTTTTAAATATTTTTGACTGTTTTCAAATTCTATTGAATTTTCTTGAAAAACGGTCTAATATGGTCGAGGTGACAGGGATCGAACCTGCGACCTCATGGTCCCAAACCACGCGCGCTACCAACTGCGCTACGCCTCGATTTTTCTCATTACTTATATACTATACCACACTTTTTTTACATTTGCAAGATTTTTTTCAAAATTCTATTGAATATTTTTAAATTTCAATGTATAATAATTATGTTATGCAACTGTAGCTTAGCTGGATAGAGCGTTCGGCTACGAACCGGAAGGTCGGGGGTTCGAATCCCTCCAGTTGCACCAAAAATAGTGTCCAAATTGGGCACTATTTTTCATTATTATTAATTTTTCTTGCAGTCTCTTTTATAACCTCATCATATCCAGTCAATGCCGAAAATGGTGCAAACTGTGCTGATCTTTCTTCAAGTGACATTCTTGCATGTTTTTCAGATACATGATGTGGTAAATTTATTATATCGTTATATTTATCACTTTTTTCTAACATTTTTATTCTTTATGACCTCCTATTTGCCTATTTCTTTCAATAGTTGTTCCTTCTTTTTGCAAATTCATACCTTTTAAAATAGCATTTTTTCCATATTTGCTTTTTATACCAATCATTGCTTTTTGTATCTCTTTTTCCGCTTCTTCCTTTTTTCGTTTCTCGTTAACTTCTTTGTAATCTACAAATAAGTTAATTTGCTCATAGTCACTAGTTTTTACCATATTTTCATTTACAACATTATTAACAGTAATATTTATTCTTCTTACTAAAAGTTGTTTATTCACAATTTGCTTATATAATTCCATTATGTGTTCTGTAAGAACTTTACTAGATGCTGTTTGATGATCTATATTTATTGTTCCATGTGCATGTTTTGGCACTTTTCTTCCATATTTATCAGTTGTTATTTCTCCGTTATACAAACTGCTAATTGCTTGATTTTTTAAATTGTCCACATCATAACCAACTTCTAGCACAATTTGATTTGTAACTAACCCCCTTTCTACTAAATCTAGTGCAAGTAATTCAGTCATTTCCTTTACAATTATTTTTGTATTTTCGTAATTGTATGGACAATGTAAAACTTGTCCAGAGCATATACTATTTGTGGCTGGTCTATATGCCTTAATACTCTCAATTGTTACACTTTCCCATCCCCAAGCATGGTCAATTAGTAGCTCTGCATTTACGCCAAATAATTTATATAATAAATCTTCGTTTTTAACCGACATTCTAGCCACATCACCCATTGTATACATTCCATGTTCTTCTAGTTTTTTTGTATACCCTTTTCCAACTCTCCAAAAATCTGTTAAAGGTCTGTGGCCCCAGAGCAATTTTCTATATGCCATTTCATCAAGACCAGCTATTCTTACACCATTGTTATCTGGTTTTGCATGCTTTGCTACAATGTCCATTGCTATTTTGCAAAGATATAAATTAGTTCCAATTCCTGCAGTTGCTGTTATTCCTGTTGTTTGATAAACATCTTGCATTACTTTTGTTACTAACTCTTTTGCCCCCATATTATATGTTTTTAGGTAATGTGTAACATCTATAAATACTTCGTCTATTGAATATACATATATGTCTTCAGATGAAAAATATTTTAAATATATTTTATAAATTTTTGAACTGTATTTCATATAATATGCCATTCTTGGTGGTGCTATTATATAACTTAATTCTAAATTTTTATTTTTCTTTAATTCAATATCACTATATGATGATCCTGTAAATGTTCTATTTGTTGCCTTTCTTTTTCTGTATACATTTATCTCTTTTACTTTTTGAACAACTTCAAAAAGCCTTGCTCTACCTGGTATTCCAT
>OLQV01000888.1_pt1 | contig 24588 bp, 19 predicted proteins | sample 1672371 | NCBI WGS metagenome assembly OLQV01 (sample SAMEA3136676, study PRJEB25190) | human gut metagenome
TCTGCCGCACCTCGCTCGCCGTATCGGCACTTAGAATTATGCGGTATTGCCTTTGCTTTTTGGGCGGATCCTCACGGTCAGGCATCATCCCGTGCTCTTGCTCTTATCGAACAACCCGCCAAAAAAGTTTGCCACGGTGCTGCCTGCTTTCTTCAAAAATTCGCGGAACGGTTCTCTTGTTTTTTCGTCAGCAGCCGTTGTTTCTTCCCGAGTTGCAGCTGGGGCTTCGGTTGCTCTTGGCATTTTGGGCGGGGCCGCAGTTTCCGGCGTGGCCGTTTTTGCTGTTTCGGGTGTGGCGGCGCTTTCCGGTGTTGCCGGAGCTGCACTTTCGGGGGTAGCCGTTTCCGGGGTAGCGGTTTCTGGAGTAGCAGCAGTTTCAGGCGTTGCGGGTTCAGCACTCTCCGGCGTGGCCGTTTCCGGGATAGCGGTCTCTGGAGTAGCAGCAGTTTCAGGCGTTGCGGGTTCAGCACTCTCCGGCGTGGCTGTTTCCGGGGTCGACTGGGCAGCAGTCTCCGGGGTCGCGAGGGCTGCGTTTTCCGGCGTGGCGGCTTCCACAACATTAATGTTCACTTCGGCATAAAAATCCAGGTCCACACAGCTTACCAACACGGTTGCCGTGCCGGGGGTCACAGCGGTCACGTTGCCGTCCTGGTCTACTGCGGCCACACTGGGGTCAGTCGAAGCAATATGTACCACTGCATCGGTCACAGCTTGGGCAAACTCTGCCCGGTCCTGCGGCGTAATATCGGAAAGGCTGCCGGTAAACCGCAGCTCCCCGGCCAGCGCGCACTGCTGGCCAACGGCAAGCTGCACTTCATGCGGCAGGGCAAAATCTTCTGCACTGCACCCACACAACAGGCAAAGCGCTGCTGTCAGCGCGGCCAAAATCCAAATCCTGAACTTTTTCATACCGGTTTCCATTCCTTTCTGCGGCAGTGGTGCATACATCTTAAAATGCGCCTTATCCTGCCAAAAAGCTTTCTGTAATAACGAACATCGCACGAAGTACAATTTTAGATAACAGTGTTCCCTCTCGGAGCGACATATATTTTCGATACGAACCTAAGGCAATACCGCACAATTCCCGCCTAACGGCTCAAGCACCGCTCCGGCGGCCGCGGCACTTAGAATTATGCGGTATTGCCCTGAAAGCAGGGCTAACAATTCCCAACTTCTACTTCCTAACTCCTACCTGTTTTTATCGTAGTAAGGAGATTCTGTATGCCTCTTGCAATCAAGATCAACCCCAAGGATAATGTTGTGGTTGCCCTGCATCCCATTGCCAAAGGCACCGCTGTGCCGGTGGACGGTGCATCTGTGACCGCTGTTGAAGATATCCCCCAGGGCCACAAGATGGCCATTGCCCCCATCCATGCGGGCGAAAACGTCATCAAGTACGGGTTCCCCATCGGCCATGCCACCGCTGATGCCGTGCCCGGCACCTGGATGCACACCCACAATGTAAAAACCAACCTGTCCGGCGAGATCGAGTACAGCTACCACCCCAATGTGCACCCGCTGGCCCCCGTTGCTCCCGAAACCTTTATGGGCTACCGCCGCGAGGATGGCCGTGCAGCCACCCGCAACGAGATTTGGATCATCCCCACCGTTGGCTGCGTGAACGACTGCGCCAAAGCCCTTGTGCGGGACAATCAGGATCTTGTGACCGACAGCATTGACGGGCTGTACACCTTCACCCATCCGTTCGGCTGCTCCCAGACCGGCCATGACCACGCCCAGACCCGCAAACTGCTGGCTGCGCTGGCCCGCCATCCCAACGCCGGTGCCGTGCTGGTGCTCTCCCTTGGCTGCGAAAACCTGACCCATGAGCAGTTCCTGACCGAATTGGGCGAATACGACCATGACCGCATCAAGTTCCTGACCTGCCAGGATGTGGACGATGAGCTGGTTGCGGGTCGTGAGATCCTGAAGGAACTGGCCGCTTATGCTGCCCAGTTCCAGCGCGAGCCGATTCCCTCCAGCGAGCTGGTGGTCGGCATGAAGTGCGGCGGTTCGGACGGTTTGTCCGGCATTACCGCCAACCCCACCATCGGCCGCTTCAGCGATATGCTGTGCGCCCGCGGCGGTTCCACCGTGCTGACCGAAGTGCCGGAAATGTTCGGTGCCGAGGGCTTTTTGATGGATCGCTGCCAGAACGAAAAAGTGTTTGAGAAGGCCGTGCATATGATCAACGGCTTCAAGGAATACTTCATCAGCCACAACGAAGTTGTGTACGACAACCCCAGCCCCGGCAACAAGCAGGGCGGCATCACCACGCTGGAGGATAAATCCTGCGGCTGTGTGCAGAAGGGCGGCAGCGCCCCCATCATGGACGTTATCGGCTATGGCGATGCTGTGACCACCAAGGGCCTGAACATGCTGTACGGTCCCGGCAACGATCTTGTTTCCGCCACCGCCCTGACCGCCGCCGGCGCCCACATGATCTTGTTCAGCACGGGCCGCGGCACTCCGTTCGGTGCCCCCGCTCCCACCCTGAAAATTGCTACCAACAGCCAGCTGGCTGCCAAAAAATCCACCTGGATCGATTTTAACGCCGGTGTTGTTGCTGACGGCGAAAAAACGCTGGATGAAGCCGGTGCTGACCTGTACCAGCTGGTGCTGGACGTTGCTTCCGGCAAGCAGACCTGCGCCGAGAAGAAGGGCTTCCGCGAAATTTCCATCTTCAAGGATGGCGTTGTGCTGTAATTTTTGCACTGATGCTCTGGCTCCCGCCGCATTTTTTACCCAAAAGGGTAGAGCCGGGAACATTTTGAGAGTATAATAGAATTAAGAAGTGCCCGCTGGGAGCTGTGTCTGCCTGCGGTGCACAAAGTGGAACGGCTCCGGGCGTTCCGGGTGCTCTGGGATCAAGGCGCTGTGCGCTGCTCCAAGAATCCCGGTGCGGTCGGGCCGTTTTTGTAACTGAAGAAAGGGGACTGTAACAATGTCCAAGCTGACTGCCGGTACTTACGAAAAGTACAATGCCAAATATTCTACCCTTACCCTGACCGATGGGGAGTACGCCCTGACCGTTACACCGGAAAAGGGCGGCATGGCAACCTCCTTCACCAAAAGCGGTGAGGAATACCTCTGGCTGCGCGATAAGAACTATGAATCCTCGGACCGCCCCCGCTGCGGCGTGCCCATCCTGTTCCCCAGCTGCGGCAAGCCGGACGGCGGTGTGCACCACTTTAACGGCTCCGATTATCCCATTGAGGTCCACGGCTTTGCCGATTTGCTGCCCTGGCAGGTCAAGACCGCTGCGGATGATGAGATCGTGCTGACCCTGACCCCCAACGGCCTGACCAAGTTTGTTTACCCCTTTGATTTTCTGCTGGAAATGCGCTATACCCTGTCCGGTGCCAAGGCCGGGTTGGAACTGACCGTGCACAACACCAGCGACAAAGCCCTGCCGTTCAGCATCGGCTTCCACCCGTATTTCGCAGCTTCCAAGCTGGAGAACGTCCACTTTGACATCAACGCCGCCACCTGCTCCGAGAATGCCAAGGGCGAGCAGCCCGCCGCACCGGAAACCATCACCTTGACCCGCAAGGAAGGCTCCGCAGATTCCATCCGCCTGATGACCGGCGTAAAGAGCCCGATGCGCCTGACCGATTCCGGCAGCGGCCACACGGTGGAAGTTGCCTTTGATGAAAGCGTGTTCACCAACGGCGTGCTGTGGCAGCAGGATGCCGAGACGTTCGTCTGCATGGAGCCCTGGAACGGCTGGGCCAACAGCGTGAACGAAGCCGGCCGCCACATTGAGCTGGCCCCCGGCGCAAGCAAGACCTTTGCCTGGAGCATTACCATCGGCTGAGCTTAACCGCCTGCCCTGCATCTGCTGAACATTTTTAACCAACTGCCCTCTGCTGTGTGGAAAACTGCAGGGGGCAGTTTGCTTTGCCCGGCTGCCAAAATTTCCTGCCCAAAATTACACAATCTGCCTGCTTTACCGGATTGTATTTTGTTTGACAAAATGTTACCATATTCTTATAAATATAAAAGTTTTAACTCCAACATTCCGCTGCCCGCCGGGCAGCTGCGATCATAGAGGAAACCGCCGATGGAACAAAACAAACAGCCGTCGGGGCAGCCCCGCAAGCCGGAACAACAGCCCCGCCAAACCTACCGCAAACAGTCCCAGCCCAAGTCCCCGCAGGGCCGCCGCCCACAGCCCAAAAAGAAACAGCAGCCCAACCTGCGTCTTGCACTGGCCGCGTGCGTGCTGGTTGCCGTTGTGGCGCTGGTAGTGATCGGGCTGGTCGCCTGCAACAGCGGGCAGAAAGCCCCCCTGACCATTGACCCCGGCACCAGTGCCGGAGCGTGGGCCAAGAACGATGCCGGGTACTACTTTAACAGTGACGGAGAGCCGATTCTGGCCGCCACCAAAAAAGGCATTGACGTGAGCAAGTATCAGGGTGAAGTGGACTGGGAGAAAGCCCAGGCTGCCGGGATCGATTTTGCCATGATCCGCTGCGGCTTTGGCAGCGAGTGGAACGGCACCGGCGATTACGCCCAGGACGATGAACAGTGGCGCCGCAACGCGGACGAATGCACCCGCCTTGGCATCCCCTTTGGCACCTATCTGTACTCTTACGCCACCACCGAGGAACAGGCCAAATCAGAAGCCGAACACGTTGCCCGCCTGCTGGGCCTTGTGGCACCCCCGCACGAGGGGCTGGACGATTACACCGCCACCCCCTACCAGCTCAGTTACCCGGTCTATTATGACCTGGAGGATAAATCCATCACCGGCCTGTACCCGGACGAGATGGCCCACCTGACCGAAGTATTTTTCGACCGCCTGAAAGAACTGGGCTACAAGGGCGAGGAAGGCATTTACGCCTCCATCAACTGGACCCGCGGCCGCCTGACGGACCCCGCGTTTGACCGCTGGCGCGATAATTTCTGGATCGCGCGGTTCAATTCCGCGTTGGGCTACACCGGGCCGTATTCCATCTGGCAGGCCACCTATACGGAGCCGGGCGAAAAGTACGGCGTGCAGAGCGACACGGTGGATGTTGACTTTGTGATGGAAGAGCTGACCTTTACCGGCATCAAAGCAACCAGCAAGGACATCCTGCCCTCGCTGACCAACGACACCTACAAAAACGAGCTGTGGCTACCCAAGGCGAAAGCCACCGCCACCCTGCTGACCGATGAGCCCAGCGAAAGCGAGGGCGGGCAGAAAATCTTCTGGTCCAGCGATAATGAAGACGTTGCCACCGTGAATAAGCACGGCGAGGTAAAAGCCAAGGCGGACGGCACCTGCACCATCACCGCCACCCTGGCGGATGGTCGCATGAGCGCCGATGTGACGGTGCGGGTGGGGGCATTCACCATTCCCGTTTACGTTACCGGTAATCTGCAGGGCTTGACCGAGGGCGAAGAGGTCAGCCTTGCGGACATTGCTGCCCTGAAAGCGGGCAGCGAGGACTCCATTCTGGTGGATGCAGGCGGCAGTTTGCAGGGCACCGCCCGCGCCAGCCTGACCGGCGGTATGGATATGACCAGCGCCTTTGCCGCAGCCGGGTATGATTTGCAGGCCTTTGATGCTTCCGATATGGCGTATGGCACTGACCGCCTTCTCAACGATGTAATGACCGCCACTGGGCCTTCGATTGCTTCCAACCTGTACACGACAGAAAACGAAGCGTTGCTGGCCCGTTCCACCAGCTGGAGCCGCAACCGCATTTCCAACGGCATGAACACCATTGTGGAGGAAGCAGGCAAAAAGATCGGCTTCTTCTCGCTGGCCTCGATCGGCAATTCCGCCCAGACGAAAGAACTGACCGCTGCGGACCTGGCGCTGGCGGCTTCCGAACAGGTTGCTGCTTTGCAGGCCCAGGGGGCTGACGCCATCCTTTGCATTGCCGGGCCGGATACCGACATCAGCGGCATTTATGCCGACCTGGCAGACCTTGGCGTGACCGCCGTCTTGGATGCCGGCGCCACAGCCAACAGCACCGCAAAGGCAAACGGCATTGCCGTTGTTGCCGCCGGGTCCGGCTGGGACAGCGTGGGCTGCCTGAACCTGACCTTTGCGGCGGATGGCAGCATGACAGCCGAACCCGCCAGCATGAGCGCCGCCGACCTGAAATCCGCCCGCGGCAGCTACACCACCGCCCAGCAGACTGCCTATGATTCCGCCTTTACCAGCCTGCAGAGCCTGGCAGACGGCGACGAGGATGTGCGCAGCCAGACGCTGTTCACCTTTGAAGCCAACGAAAGTGCGGATAAAACCATCAGCTTTGCCAACTATGCCGCCGCACTTTACCTGGCCTATGCCGACGGTGACCGCGCCAACTGCCCGCAGGATGCCGCCGACCTGACCGTAACCGCGCTGGCAGGCGGCATTACCGAGCTTGACTTTGGCGATGTTACCCGCGGGGCGCTGTGTGATGCCGTTCCCGCCGGGCAGCGGCTGGTGCTGGCGCGGACGACCTCCGCCGCCATCGGTGCCCTGATCGACACCGGTACCGTGACCCGCACCTATGAGGAAAGCCTGACTGCCCTTGAGCCGACGGACGGCGACGCCCTTGTGGTGACCGATACCGCCACGCTGGAAGCTCTGGAGCAGGCAGGCGGCAGTTATACGATTCTGCGTGATTATGGGGATGTCTTTTGGGATATCCGCATGAATATCAATGATGTAACCAATAACTTTGCAAACCCGTTTACGTTGCCCGAAGCACCGCAGCGCGGTGCCGGGAGAAAGTGAGGCTGTTATGAAGCTGACCTTTTTGGGCGCTGCCCGTGAAGTGACCGGCAGCTGCACCCTGATTGAAGCAGGCGGCCACCGCTTTTTGGTGGACTGCGGCATGGAGCAGGGCAAAGACGTTTACCCCAATGCGGACCTGCCCTGCGCCCCCGGTGAGATTGAAGCCATCCTTTTGACCCACGCTCACATTGACCATTCGGGACGCATCCCCTATCTGTACAAGAACGGATTCCGCGGCCCCATTTACAGCACAGATGCCACCATGGACCTGTGCGAAATCATGCTGGAAGATTCCGCCCACATTCAGGAGCAGGAAGCCGAGTGGAAAAACCGCAAAGCCCAGCGCAGCGGCAATGAGCTGGTAGAGCCGGACTACACAGTAGAAGACGCCATAGCCGTGATGAAGCAGTTTGTACCGCAAAGCTACGGCAAGCCGCTGGAAGTGTTCCCCGGCATTACGGCCACCTTTACCGATGTAGGCCACCTGCTGGGCAGCGCTTCCATCACCTTGCAGGTAACGGAGAACGGCGAAAGCCAGACCATTGTGTTCTCCGGCGATATCGGCAACCTGGACCAGCCGCTGATCCGTAACCCGCAGTACCTGACCAAAGCGGATTTTGTGGTGATGGAATCCACCTATGGTGACCGCACCCACGGCCCCAAGCCGGACTATGTGGCCGAGCTGACCCAGATTTTGCAGGAAACGTTCGACCGCGGCGGCAATGTGGTCATTCCCAGTTTCGCCGTGGGTCGCACGCAGGAAATGCTCTATTTTATCCGCCAGATCAAAGAGGAGCACCGCATCCACGGGCACGATAACTTCCCCGTGTTTGTGGACAGCCCGCTGGCCAGCAAATCCACCACCATTTTCCGGGAAAACTTCAGTGAATGTTATGACGCCGAAGCCCTAGCCCTGGTGACGAAGGGCGAAAACCCGCTGGCGTTCCCCGGTTTGCAGATCAGTGAAACCAAAGAGGATTCTGTTGCCATCAACCTGGACTCCACCCCCAAGGTCATCATCTCCGCTTCCGGCATGTGTGATGCCGGGCGCATCCGCCACCACCTCAAGCACAACCTGTGGCGCGGGGAATGCACCATCCTGTTTGTGGGGTTCCAGTCCCCCGGCACGCTGGGGCGCGCACTGATCGAGGGTGCCGATGAAGTACGGCTGTTTGGCGAAACGGTGCAGGTCAATGCGCAGATTCGCCAGATGAGCGGCTTGTCCGGCCATGCGGACCGGGACGGCCTGTTGACCTGGATCCACCACTTTGATCCCAAACCCAAACATGTGTTTGTGAACCACGGCGAGGACTTGGTTGCCGATCACTTTGCCCGCACCCTGACGGCGGAAGGCATCCCGGCAGAAGCGCCGTACAACGGTGCCGTGTATGAGCTGACCGGCGGGGCCGTTGCCCTACTGCGGCAGGGCACCATGGTGCCGCTGGCCAAGGCCAGCCAGCCTGCCGACAAGCCGCGCACCAGCCCGGCGTTTGAACGCCTGCTGAACATGGGCAAGCGGCTGCTGGTTGTGATCGAGCACAACCGCGGCGGTGCCAACAAGGATCTTGCCCGATTTGCCAGCCAGATCGCCAGCTTGTGCGATAAGTGGGACAGGTAGGCAGGTAGGAGTTTGGCTCATAGAACTCGCTGGTTTCCTTTCTTTGTTCCTGCTTTTTCAACTTTTTAGACGATATTGATTCTATACGTTAGGAACTTATTATTTTGAAGCAAAAATTTCGATCCTTGCCTGCGGCGGTGCAGGTGGCTGTAACGGCGGTGGTGGTTGTGGTGCTGGCGGTTGTTTTGACCGTTTGGCGGCACAACGGCAGCACCTATCTGACCGGCTTTTGGGACAATGGCTCCCAGACTCTCGTGTTCGGCCGCATGCTGCAGATGCAGCAGAACCAGACCAGCCCCGGCGGCTTTATGGGGGTATATACCCAGGACTGGAGCGATGAACAAAACCGCTACTGGTACCAGGACAACACCCCCGTTTCCCCGCAGGATTTTCAGGCTTACACCCACCAGACCGGGCTGCAGGGCTGGGCGTTCGGCGTGCTGAACAAAGTGCTCTCTGTTTTTGAGGACCGCGGCGAAGCGCGGGAAATCATACTGTACAACATCAACAGTATGTTGTTCTATGCGGCTACTCTGCTGGTCTGCCTGGCCGTATGGCGGGCGTGGGGGCCGCTTTCCGCGCTGGCGTGGCTGTGCGCCGTGGTGTTTGCCCCCTGGCCGCAGCGCGGCATGAAAGACCTGTACTGGTGCCTGTGGACCTGGTTGCTGCCCACTTTGGCGGGGCTGCTGCTCTGTGCCGTTACCCGGCGGCGCGGCAAAACGCCCTGGTGGTGTTACCTGCTGGTGTTCGCCGCCTGCATGGTGCGCTGCATGTGCGGGTTTGAGTTTATTTCCACCTTTTTGATCCTGTGCGAAGCCCCGCTTGTCTACTGTTGGGCCGGCGGGGACCGCCGCGCCTGGCTGCGCCGCATGATATGCACCGGCTTTGCTGCTGTGGGCGGCGTGGCAGCGGCGCTGGGGGCCTGGTTTATTCAGGGGGTCATCTATTTTGGCAGTGCCGCAGGCAGCTGGCAGAACCTGACCGGGGCTGTTACCAGCCGTGTCAGCCTGACGGATGATATGGTGAGCGATGTCAGCGTTGCACAGGTTCTGACCCGCTATTTTGTGGAGGTGGATGAACCCCTGCTGCAATTCGGCCCCTTGACCATCACCTTAAAGCCGCTGATCGCCGTTACCCTGCTGAGCTTTGCCCTGTGCCTTGCGGTGCTGGCCCTGCGCAAAAAGCCGCTGGTCGTGTTAGCCGGGCCTGCGCTGGTGTGGGTGCTCAGCTTGGCGGCACCGGTATCCTGGATGGTGCTTTCCAAAGCACACGCCTATGTGCATGTCCATCTGGTGCCCATGCTGTGGCATTTTGCACTGGTGCCGGTCAGCTGTGCGCTGCTGGTGTGGCTGGTTAAAACCGCCATCACTGCGGTAAAAGAATAATTGGAATCCCGCCGCCGGGCTTGCGCACCGGCGGCGTTTGTATTACAATCAAAGGCAGCAATGCGTTTTTGATTGAGTAGCAAAGGGGGAATCTGCCATGTGGCATCCCATCAAACATTATAAAACCATCCATCACCACAAAATGCTGGTCATGCAGGGGTGTTTCCGCTGCGGGCTGTACTGGCAGGGGTTGACCCATGATTTGAGCAAACTGTCCCCCGTGGAATTCTGGGCCGGTGCCAAATATTGGCAGGGCACCTGCAGCCCCAACAACGCCCAGCGCAAGGCGGAAGGCTACTCTGCCGCATGGCTGCACCACAAGGGGCGCAACAAGCACCACCTGGAATACTGGATTGACTATGCCCCCAACGGCGACCACGCCATGGCCGGGATGCGCATGCCCAACCGCTATGTGGCGGAAATGGTGTGTGACCGCATTGCCGCCAGCAAGAATTACAAGGGCACCAGCTACACAGACGCCGCCGCGTGGGAGTATTACGAACACAGCCGTGACCACTACATCCTGCACCCCGAAACCCGCAAACAGCTGGAAACCTGCCTGTTGATTTTGCGGGATGAAGGCGAGGACGAATGTTTCCGGTATATCCGCACGCAGTTGCTGGGGAAGAAAAAATAAAAACGGGGTACCGCTACCAACCCCGTAGGGGCGCACATTGTGCGCCCGCTTGCCATTTTTACGAGATGTTCTGCCTGTGGGCCGATGCAAGCATCGGCCCCTGCGCGGGGAGTTATCCTCAGGGGAAGTCAAAATTTCTCATAAATTTGTTACACCATCCACCACAAAGTTTCGGAACGGTCAAGACCGTTCCCTACAGAGCACTTTATAATTAGGGCAATACCGCATAATTCTAAGTGCCGATACGGCGAGCGAGGTGCGGCAGATGCCAAGCCAAAAGCGCAGATAATACTGGATGTCTTATCGAGCATTTTGGCAACGCAGATGCCGTGCCGCAGCTGCCGGAGCGGTGCTTAAGCCGCAAGGCGGGAATTGTGCGGTGTTGCCCCTTAGGAATTGGAAATCAGGAATGAGGAATTTCGGTGCAGACCGCCAGTTCCATCTTTCGGGTTTCCGATTCCTAATTTTTGTTTTATGCTTTACAGTGTAGAGGAAAGGGAATCCACTATGAACTTTATCACCAAAGCCCCTGTGATGCTGTGCGGCGGCGATTATAACCCGGATCAATGGCTGGACCGCCCGGATATTCTTGAAGCGGACATCCGCATGATGAAAAAGGCCGGAATGAACAGCGTTACGCTGGGTGTGTTTGCCTGGGCAGCATATGAGCCGCGCGAGGGGGAATATAACTTTACTTGGCTGCGCGAGATCATGGATCGACTGTATGACCAGGGCATTTATACCGAGCTGGCAACGCCCACTGGTGCAAAGCCCAATTGGCTGGCACGCAAATACCCCGAAGTGCTGCGCGTGCAGTCCAACGGTGTGCGGGACCACCAGGGCATGCGCCACAACCACTGCCTGACCAGCCCTATTTACCGCCAGAAGGTAGAGGAGCTGCTGAACCACATGATCGACGCTGTGGGCGACCACCCCGGCCTGATCTTGTGGCACATTTCCAATGAGCTGGGCGGCGAATGCTACTGCCCGCTGTGCCAAGAGCGCTTCCGCGGCTGGCTGAAAGAAAAGTATCACACCATTGATGCCCTGAACCATGCCTGGTGGACTAGCTTCTGGAGCCACCACTACGACAGCTTTGACGAGGTGGAGCCGCCGTTTGATAACGGGGAGCAGAGCCTGAACGGCCTGAAGCTGGACTGGCGGCGCTTTACCACCTGGAACATGATGAACTATGTACACAGCGAAACGGCGATCCTGCGCAAGCGGACCCCCAATGTGCCCATTACCACGAACCTGATGGAGTACTTCCCCGGATTGGACTACCACAAGCTGCAAAGAGAGCTGGATTTTGTCTGCTGGGACAGTTACCCCCATTGGGGGCGCCCCGACCGCAGCACCACCGTGACGGCGGGCATGACGGCGTTTGATCATGCGCTGATCCGCGGCTGCAAGCCGGACAAGCCGTTCCTGCTGATGGAAAGCACCCCCAGCCTGGTGAACTGGCACGAGTATAATAAGCTCAAGCGCCCCGGCGTGAACCGGATGAGCGCTATCCAGACAGTGGCCTGTGGTGCGGACGGCGTGCAGTACTTCCAGTGGCGCAAGGGCCGCGGCGGCTCTGAGCAGTTCCACGGCGCGGTTGTGGACCACGATGGCCGCGATGATACCCGCGTGTTCAACGAAGTGACCGCCACCAACGAAGCCCTGGCCGCCCTGACCCCGGTGTGCGGCAGCCTGCCCAAAGCGGACGCGGCCATGATCTTTGACTGGGACAACCGCTGGGCGCTGGATGACGCCTGGGGCATGCAGATCAAGCAGAAGAATCTGCGCGAAACCTGCTGCCAGCTGTACGCCCAGCTGAACCACTGCGGTGTGGAAACCGACGTTGTGGGCGTGGATGCAGACCTGAACCGCTATAAGCTGGTGGTGCTGCCCATGCTGTTTATGACCAAGCCTGGTTTTGCACAAAAGATCCGCGAATATGTGGAAAACGGCGGCACCGTTGTGGCCACCTATCTGCTGGGCTATGTGGATGAAAGCACCCTGTGTTGGCTGGGCGGGTTCCCCGGTGACGGCCTGCGCGAAGTGTTTGGTGTGACCGCAAGCGAACTGGACACCCTGTATCCTGGCGAGGGCAACCGTGCCATTTGGGTCAAGAGCAGCCAGCAGAGCAGCATCAAGGATTACTGCGAACTGTTGCAGCCTGCCGAGGGTACCGAGGTGGTGGCTGTGTATGGACAGGATTTCTATTCCGGCCATGCGGCTGTGACCCACCATGTGTTCGGCAAGGGGCACGCTTATTACATCGGTGCGCGCCTGGATGATGCCGGCAACGCCGCTGTGCTGCGTGCAGCTTTGGCCGATGCCAAGGTGTACCTGCGTGACCTGCCGCAGGGTGTGGAATACCACTGCCGCGAAAGCGAGAACGCGCGCTACCATTTCTACATCAACACCACCCAGAGCGCAGTTAAGGTGCAGGTGGAATCCGGTGCAGACCTGTTGAGCGGCAAAAACGTTTTGGGCAGCATGGAGCTGAAACCCTATGATGCCTGCGCAATTGAGGAAAAAGTGAAATAAGAAAAACGCCATGCTTTCCGGAGAAAGCATGGCGTTTTTTAGTTAGGAGTTAGGAAGTAGGAGTGAGGAGGTAATGTGGAATTAGGAATTGGAGGTGGGGAAAGGGAGCGGCGAGGTTGGTTTGAGCAGATGTTTTGTGGTGCCAGAACGGTCAAGACCGTTCCCTACAGCGCATTTTATAATGTGCGGCAATATTTATGGTGCACCCCACCCGTAGGGGCGCACAATGTGCGCCCGCTGCGCTGAAGGGGAACTGCTCCTTTTTAGGCTGTGCGTATCTCTCAAATATACTTATCCAACATATCCTGCAAAGCCTGCTTGGGCAGGAAACCGACGCTGCGGGCGGATTCCTGCCCGTTTTTCAGTACGACCAAGCAGGGGATGCTGGAAATGCCGTATTCGGTGGCAAGCTGGCGGTTTTCGTCCACATCAATGCTGTAAAATGTGGCTTTGCCGCCAACTTCATCGGCAAGCTCATGCAGGACCGGGGCAAGCATCTGGCAGGGACCGCACCAGGTTGCAGAAAAATCCAGAATGGCCACGCCCTGTGCTTTGGCCTGGGAAAGATCATTATTGCTGATTTTGGTAACCATAAAAAGGTTCCCTCCTTTAATTATGACTGTAAAGCAGCGTGTTCCGCTGCTGTTTGCCGGACATGGTTATGGCGTATCTACACCATAGTATGGGCCGGGAGGGGGAAAGACATTCCCTTACTGCTGATTGTACACAGTTTGGGCTGCTTTGTCAATAAGAAAAAGACTGAATCTTAATTTCGACATAAAATTACTATAACAAGTAAGGCAAATTAAGACGAAAAGCAGATACAGGATAAAACAAAGCCACCCGCTCTGCGCAGGGATCCCCTGCACAGAACGGGTGGCAACTTTGTTGGAAGGTAATCAGCGGTTGTATTTTGCAGTAGCCTGCAGGCGCTGCATGGCACGGTTCAGGGCAATCTTGCTCTGGTAATACTCGTGCATGCTCTGCTTGTGCTGCAAGCGTTCCTCGGCGCGGATGCGGGCGGCCTCGGCACGGTTCTTATCGATATCCTCCGGGCGCTCGGCGCTGTCGACCAGCAGCATAACGTAAGCGGGGGTCACTTCGGCAATGCCATCGCCCACCAGTACGTTGCGGGTTTCGCCGTTCACGGTGAACTGCATGATGCCCATTTCCAGGGCAACCAGCACCGGGCTGTGTCCGGCCTGTACGCCGTACTGGCCGTCAGCGGTGGGCAGGGTCAGGCTTTCGCACTCGCCCTGGAAAAACTCGCCACTGCTGGCCGTGATGTTCAGAATGAACTTTTCCATCAGGCCACACCGCCCTTTTCGGCAGCCTTCTTGCGAGCATCGTCCAGCGTGCCCACGTTGAAGAACGCCCATTCGGGCAGATCATCGACCTGACCGTCCACGATGGCGGCAAAGCCCTTGACAGTTTCGGCCAGGGGCACATATTTGCCCGGCAGGCCGGTAAAGTTCTCGGCGACAAAGAACGGCTGGGACAGGAATTTCTGGATTTTGCGGGCGCGGGCAACGGTCAGCTTATCGTTGTCGTCCAGTTCGTCCATGCCAAGGATGGCGATAATGTCCTGCAGTTCCTGGTAGCGCTGCAAGGTAGCCTGTACCTTGCGGGCCACGCGATAATGCTCCTCGCCCACAATGTCTGCTTCCAGGATGCGGCTGGTGGAATCCAGCGGATCCACGGCGGGGTAGATACCCTGTTCCACAATCTTACGGGACAGAACGGTAGTGGCATCCAGGTGGGCAAAGGTGGTGGCCGGGGCGGGGTCGGTCAGGTCGTCGGCAGGCACATAAACGGCCTGAACCGAGGTGATGGACCCATCACGGGTGGAAGTGATACGCTCCTGCAGGGCACCCAGCTCGTTGGCCAGCGTGGGCTGGTAACCAACGGCGGAGGGCATACGGCCCATCAGGGCGGAAACTTCGGAGCCGGCCTGCACAAAACGGAAGATGTTGTCAATAAACAGCAGCACGTCCTTGTGGCTTTCCTCGCGGAAGTATTCTGCCATGGTCAGGCCGGTTTCGGCAACGCGCATACGGGCTCCCGGCGGTTCGTTCATCTGGCCGAAGATCAGGGCGGTCTTGTTCAGAACGCCGGAAGCGTTCATTTCGCCCCAAAGGTCACAGCCCTCACGGCTGCGCTCGCCAACGCCGGTAAAGATGGAGTAGCCGCCGTGCTCGGTGGCTACGTTGTGGATCAGCTCCTGGATCAGCACGGTTTTGCCAACACCGGCGCCGCCAAACAGGCCGATCTTGCCGCCCTTGGCATACGGTGCCAGCAGGTCAATGACCTTGATGCCGGTTTCCAGAATTTCGGTTGCAGGTTTCTGGTCCTCAAAGCCGGGGGCCTTGCGATGGATGGGCCAGGTAGGGACGTCTTCGGCCATGGGGCCTTTGCCGTCAATGGGGCGGCCCAGGGGGTCAAACATGCGGCCCAGGGTGGCTTCGCCCACCGGGGCAGTCAGGCCGTGGCCCAGTGCGTTCACGGTCATCCCCTTGCCAAGACCCTCGCTGGCAGAAAGCATAATGCAGCGAACGGTGGTTTCGTTCACATGCTGCGTTACTTCCATCGTGCGCTCGGTGCCCTCAGCGGTCACTGTCAGCGCTTCCTGCAGGGCAGGCAGCTTGCCCTCGGTGAACTGAACGTCCACCACGGGGCCTGCTACACGAATAATTGTTCCCTGTGTCATACGATAGCCTCTTCCTTAATTTCAGAAGTAGATAAATGTTTGAATATTGTATCCCGATAGGGGATACAGTGCAAAAAGTTTAATAGTCGCTGGTTTGCACAGCAGAAGCACCGCCGATGATCTCGGTGATCTCCTGGGTGATTGCACCCTGGCGGGTGCGGTTATACTCCAGCTGGAGCGCGTGAATCATATCGGTGGCGCTCTTGGTGGCGGAATCCATGGCGGTCATGCGGGCGCTCTGCTCGGCGCAATAGCTCTCGGTCATGGCACCGAAGATCATGCCGTGCATGTAGATGGGGGCCATCTGCTTGAACACCGACCACGCATCGGGGAACAGCTCAACCTCGCCATGGGGATCGCCCAGTGCGGGCGGCAGCGGCGCAAAGTGGGAGCGTTCCAGCGGCAGCAGCTGCAGCATGACCGGTTCAGCGGTCAGGGCGTTCTGGATCTTGGTGTAGATGAGGTAAACCTCATCCACCTCATCCGCCTTGAACGTATCGATCATGTCCGCCGTGATGTCACGCGCACGCTGCAATGTGGGGGCCTGGCCGCTGTACAAAAAATCTTCCACCAGGCGGGGGTCCTTGTGCAGCAGGGCGCGGTAGCCGGTCTGGCCCACCACATAAAAGCGGGCCTTGGGGTCATCGCCGCAGTGCGATTTCAGAAACTTGAGCAGGTTCTGGTTGTACGCACCGGCCATGCCTTTGTCCGCCGTCAGCACCAGATAGGCGCGGCGCGGAGATTCCGGGTTGCGGGTGTGGAAGAACGGGTGGACCGGTTCTTCCGGCAGGTGGGGCAGCACGCGGGTCATCGTCATCTGCATGCGCTCAAAGTAAGGCGAAACCGCCTGGTAATTTTTGCGTGCCTTGCGCAGCTTGGAGGAGGAGATCAGGTACATGGCATTGGTGATCTTCATGGTGTCCTGAATGCTCTCAATACGCTCCTTGAGCAGCTTAGTGGATGGCATGGGCATCGCCTCCCGCAAATGCGTTCCAGGCGTTCAGGATGGTCTGCACCTGTTCGGGGCTGAGCTTACCGGAAGCCTGGATCTCGTCCATCACGCCGGACGGGTCCGTACGGAACTGACGCACAAATGCGGAGGTTTTCTGGCGCAGCTCGCCGGTTTTGATCTCGTCGAGCACGCCGTGGGCGGCGAGGGTCAGCAAAACGACCTGCTCGGCGTCGGATTTGGGCTGGTACAGCGGTTGTTTCAGCAGTTCCATCAAAGCCTTGCCGTGTTCCAGCTGGCGGCGGGTCTCAGCGTCAAGGTCAGAGCTGAACTGCGAGAAGGATTCCATATCCTTGTACTGGGCCAGCTCGATACGCAGGTTGGCGTTGGCCTTTTTCATGGCCTTGGTCTGGGCAGCGCCGCCGACACGGGAAACCGACAAGCCAACGTTGACAGCCGGGCGGTTGCCTGCGTTGAACAGTGCGGTCTCCAGGAAGATCTGGCCATCGGTGATGGAAATAACGTTGGTGGGAATGTAGGCGGAAACATCGCCTGCCTGGGTTTCAACAATGGGCAGTGCGGTGATGGAACCGCCGCCCAGGTCGTCCCGCATACGGCAGGAACGTTCCAGCAGACGGGAATGCAGGTAGAAAACGTCGCCGGGGTAAGCCTCACGGCCGGGGGAGCGGCGCAGCAGCAGGGAAATGGCACGGTATGCCACGGCGTGCTTGGAAAGGTCGTCATAGACGATCAGCACGCTCTTGCCCTGGGCCATAAAATATTCGGCCAGTGCGGTGCCGGCATACGGGGCAATGTACTGCAGGGGGGCGCTGTCGCTGGCGGTGGCGGCCACAATGGTGGTGTAGCCCATAGCGCCATGCTTTTTCAGGTCCTCGGCCACGCGGGCAATGGAGGAAGCCTTCTGCCCGATGGCAACGTAGATGCAGAGCACGCCGGTATCTTTCTGGTTCAGGATGGTATCGGTGGCGATGGAGGTCTTGCCGGTCTGGCGGTCGCCGATGATCAACTCACGCTGGCCACGGCCGATGGGGAACATCGAGTCGATGGACAGAATGCCGGTGTGCAGCGGGGTGTCCACGCTCTGGCGCTCCAGAATGCCAGGGGCCTGCTTCTCGATGGGGTTGTAACCAACGGCTTCGATGGCACCCTTGCCGTCGATGGGCTCGCCCAGCGGGTTGATGACGCGGCCCAGGAAAGCTTCGCCGACGGGGATACCGGCGCGCTTGCCGGTACGGGTCACCAGGGTGCCCACGCCGACGGATTCGGCACCATCAAACAGCATAATGCCCAGGTGGGAAGGCTCAACACTTTCCACCATGCCCTTGGCACCGTTTTCAAAGGTGACGATCTCGCCGTACACGGCGCGGTCCATGCCTTCAACGGTAACAATGCCGTCGGCAGCGGACACAACCGTGCCTCCCTCGGCGGTGTTGGCGGCGGGCTTGTAATCCTCCACGCGGGTCTTCAGGGTGGCCAGGTCGGGCTTGTCGCCGGTCATCTGGTCCAGGGCATGGCGGCCAGAGTTATCAAACACACGGTCGCCCACCTGCAATACATAGCCGGAAAGCAGGCTTTCATCCACGCTGACATCCAGCAGGACTTCGGTTGCATCGTACAGGGATTTCAGCTCGGCCTTGATCTTGTCCAGGTCCTGCTCCCGCGGCTGGCGGGCGCAGTGCAGGTCGGCCTTTACAATGCGGTTGGCGGAGAAAAACTCGCGGCTGAATTCACTTGCCATTGCTGTCCCCCGCTTTCTGCAGCAGGTCATCCAGCAGGCGTGCATCGTCCTGCTGCGTCAGGTTGCGCGCCAGCAGCTTTTCACACATATCGCGGGCCAGGGCGGAAGTTTCAGCATTGGCATCGCGCAGGCGGCGGGCATGCTCTGCTTCGGCAGCGGCTTTGCCTTCGGCCACAATCGCATCTGCCTGGCGCTGGGCGTCCTGCAAAAGCTGTTCTTTCTCTTTTTCAGCCTGCTTTTCGTAGGCTTCGCGGCGCTGGGCAGCTTCGGTATCCACATTCTGCAGTTTATCCTGCGCCTGTGCCAAAACAGCCTGTGCGTCGTTCTTTTTGCCTTCTGCATCGGCGATCGCATCATCGATCTGCTTCTGGCGCTGCTCAATCACGTTCATAACGGGACGGTACAAAAACTTGCGCAGCAGAACAAACAGAACCAGAATGTTGACGACCGTCCACAGAATATTCAAATTCAGTGTCAGCATCGTTTATGCCTCCGTTATCAGCCCAGGAACAGGATGATGAGCAGGGCAACAACGAAGCCGAAAATGGCGGTGCCTTCTGCCAGGGCGGCGCCCAGCAGCAGGTTCTTGCTGATCTTGCTTTCAGCTTCCGGCTGGCGGCTGATGGCCTCCGCTGCCTTACCGGTTGCAATGCCAATGCCGATGCCGGCGCCAATGCCGGTCAGTGCTGCGATGCCAGCGCCCAAAGCTACCAAACTTGCCATAATAAATTACTCCTTTTTATAATAATGTAAAAGTGGGAAAGAAAACGCAGGTCATTCCATCGTTTCTTTCATGAACAGGGAGGTCAGGAAGACAAACACATAGGTTTGGATCAGACCGTCAAACAAATCAAAATACAGGCTGAAAATTGCGGGGACAAAAACCGGAACCACCAGTTTGATGAGTTCCATGATGACAAATGCGCCCAGAACGTTGCCGAACAAACGCATGCACAGGCTGGTGGGCCGGATGGCGATTTCCAGAATGTTCATGGGGGTCATCAGGGCAATGGGTTCCGCCAGGCTGTGTACAAATCGCTTGCCGCCCTTTGCATGGATGCCGGAATATTCGATCAGCACAATGCTCATAATAGCCAGCGCTGCGGTAACATTCAGGTCCTTTGTGGGGGGCTTGAGACCAATGATGCCGATCAGGTTGGAGCAGGCAATGTACAGTGCAACCGTGATCAGGTACGGCACATACTGTTTGCCGGCTTCGCCCAGCAGATCTTTGAAGAAGTTATCCATGGTTACCACAGCGGTTTCCAGGATGGCCTGGCGCTTGCTGATATGATTGACCTTGAGATTGCGTGTGAGCAAAATCGAAACGATCACCAAAAACGCCATGATGCCCCAGCTTACCGCGATGGATTCCGGGATGTCGATGCCGCCAAAAATGGGAAGGGTAAACGCCGTATCAACGTTAAGCTCCTCTTTTAAGGCGGCGGTCAGTTCGTTCATTATTCCGCCTCCTCTGGCCAGCGGGGCAGCTTGTGCGCCGGGCTGGCTTTATGTTTTGAATTTATCTGATAAAAAGCGCACCAAGGAGAAAAACAGAAGGGGGAAACGGCGATGTTCCGTTTCCGCACCCTCCTTGCTGCGCTCTTTATGCCGCCATAATACCACCATTCCCCGCCATTTGTAAGCCCCTTGCCGCACATTCTGCCTTTTGGATATTCCGTAATTCTGACAGATTAAAAATACTGTGTATGATGCACAATAAAGTACACTGAAAATTGAGCTAATTGCTGAATTTAATGACAAAAAATACGGAAAAGTTCTTGATTTCAAACAAATCTTGCAGTTTTATGCGGTTTTGATGGTGAGGGAAAGGAACGGTGTTTGTGCAAAACTGCCAAGGAGCGGAAATTCAGGCGATGCGCTCCGCGCCAAGGGCGGTTTCGGATGCAAAGCGGGTAGCCGCCAGCTTTTCCAGTGTGGCAAGCCGCACGCAGATGGTAAACAGCCGGGCCGCAGGTTCGATCTCCTCGGCGCTGGCAAAGCTGGGGGCAATACGGATGTTGCTGTCCTGCGGGTCGCGGCCATAGGGCCAGGTGGAACCGGCGGGGGTGAATTTGACACCGGCCCGGCGGCAAAGCTCCACCGTGCGGGCCGCGCAGCCCGGCATGGTATCGAAGGAAAGAAAGTAGCCGCCGCGGGGTTCCGTCCAGCTGGCAATGCCGCTGCCGTCCAGTTCCTCGCGGAAAATGGAGATGACCTGCTCGAACTTAGGGCGCAGCAGGCGGGCATGGCGTGCCATATGGGCTTCAATGCCGCTTTCATTGCGGAAAAAACGTGCCTGGCGCAGCTGGTTGAGCTTATCGGGGCCGATGGTGGCAAACTTCCACACTTTGCGCAGATCGATCAGGTTGGCGGAACTTGCCGCCACGCCGCTGATGCCTGCACCGGGGAAGGAAACCTTGCTGGTGGAGCAGAACTCATACACCATATCCGGGTGCCCGGCATTGGCGCAGGCGGACAGGATGTCTGGCAGGACGGCCGGGGCGTTGGGGTAAAGGTCATGCACGCAGTAGGCGTTATCCCAGAAAATGCGGAAATCCGGCGCTGCGGGTTGCAGGTGGGCAAAGCGCTCCACCACCGTGGGGCTGAACACAATGCCGGTGGGGTTCTGGTACTTGGGTACGCACCAGATGCCTTTGATGGAAGCATCCCGCTGGACCAGGTCTTCGATCATGTCCATATCGGGGCCATCATTGTGCATGGGGATGGGGATTAGCTGGAAGCCGAAATGCTCCGTCATGGCAAAATGGCGGTCATAACCCGGCACGGGGCAAAGGAACTTGCGGTCCTTGACCTGCACCCACGGCTCTGCGCCCAGCAGGCCGTCCAGCATGGCGTGGCTGAGGATATCGAACATCATGGTCAGGCTGCTGTTGCCGCCCACCATGACCTGCTCCGGCCGCGCGCCGATCATACCGGCCAGCAGGGCTTTTGCTTCGGGAATGCCGTCCAGCCCGCCGTAATTGCGGCAGTCGGTGCCATCCTCACTGTCCAGCACGCTGCGGGAGTTCAGTTCACCCAGCATGCGCTGCGAAAGTGCCAGCTGCTCCGGCGCAGGCTTTCCGCGGGAAAGATCCAGCTGCAGGCCCTGCTGTTCGTACTCTTGGTAGCGCTGGCACAGACGGTGGTATTCCCGCTGCATTTCTTTTTTTGTCATATCCTGATACTGCATGGTGTCATCCTTCCTGGGCAATACCGGCAGGGCCGCTTGCTTACCTGGTGTAGCTGAAAACGAAGAAAATGACGAAGATTTCGCAAATGTGCGATGGATTCGAGGCAAAAAGCCGCAGGAATCTTTTGTGGATTCCAAGGATTTTTAACGCGGAATCCGGCCGCGTTTTAAATTTTCGACGTTTCAGGTACACCCTGGGGGGAGTATGCACGAACCCTGCCGGTATGCCTTGTTTTCTGGAACGGTTTGTATTATACTGTCGGAAAACACATTTGTAAAATATATGTTTCGCATACGAAATATTTGTATTTGATATGGCAAAACGCAGGAAAAGAGGAAAAACTGTGAATGTAAACTATGAATATTACCGCTTATTTTACTATGTCTGCAAATATCACAGTATAACCCGCGCGGCCAATGTGCTGCGCATGAGCCAGCCCAATGTGACCCGCGCCCTGAACCGGCTGGAGGAACAGCTGGGCTGCAAGCTGCTGGTGCGCAGCACCCGCGGCGTGACGATGACGCCGGAGGGCGAGGTGCTGTTTGCCCACGTGGAAATCGCCCAGGAGCAGCTGCAGGCGGGGGAAAGCGAGCTGGCGGGCATTACCGCGCTGGAAAGCGGTGCGCTGACTATTAGCGCCAGCGAGACCGCTTTGAATGTGTTTTTGCTGGATAAGCTGCGGGAATTCCACCGGCATTACCCCGGCGTGCGGCTGCGTATTGCCAACCATTCCACCCCGCAGGCCATCCGTGCGCTGGGGCGCGGGCTGGTGGATCTTTGTGTGATCACCACCCCGGCCCGGTTGGAATCCACGATGCGCCGTACCCTGCTGATGCCGTTCCAGGAAATTCTGATTGCCGGCAGGGACTTTGAATTTTTGCAGGGCCGCCGCTGGGCGCTGAAAGAACTGCAGCAATACCCTCTGATCTGCCTGGGCAGCGAGACGATGACCTATGCGTTCTATAACCAGTTTTACTTAAGCAACAATCTTGTTTTGCAGCCGGATACTGAGGCCGCTACCACCGACCAGGTGGTGCCGCTGGTCAAAAGCGGGCTGGGGCTGGGGTATGTGCCGCAGAATTTTGCCAAGGACGCCCTGGCCGCGGGGGATGTGTTTACCATCCAGTTGAAAGAGGAAATCCCCACCCGTCATGTTGTGCTGGTGCAGGATGGCGGCCGTGTTCCCAACGCAGCTGCGCGCGAATTTGCCCGGATGCTGAACAGCAGCGTTACGCAGCAGAATGCACCATAAGCGGATAAAATTGTGCACCGGCACCAGAAAATTAAAAATATCTGCGTCTGTTTTTGTGAAAGACGATTGACAACTGCCGTGCGGAACCGTATGATAAAAGTGGAACTTTGCCCGGTGCAGCGGGAACCATACGGTGCGCCGGATTCCGCGCAGAGGGACAGAAAATAATAGGAGGGATTGTTTTGAAACAATGGCTGAAAGACGCAGTTTTTTACGAAATTTACCCCCAAAGCTTTTATGATACCAACGGGGATGGCATCGGCGATCTGAAGGGGATTATCGAAAAGCTGGATTACATCAAAGAGCTGGGGTGCAACGCCCTTTGGATCAACCCCTGCTTTGATTCCCCGTTCAAGGACGCCGGGTATGATGTGCGCGATTATAAGCTGATTGCCCCCCGCTATGGCACCAACGCGGATGCCAAAGCACTGTTTGAAGCAGCTCATGCCAAGGGCATCCATGTGCTGCTGGACCTGGTGCCCGGCCATACCAGCGAGGAACACGCATGGTTTAAGGAGAGCAGCAAGCCGGAAAAGAATGAGTATTCCGACCGCTATATCTGGACGGACTCCTGCTTTAGCGCCGGTGACGGTATGCCGTTCATTGGCGGCGAGACCGACCGCAACGGTACTTATATTTTGAACTTCTTCAAGTGCCAGCCTGCTTTGAACTATGGTTACGGCAAGTGCCGCGAAAAGTGGCAAATGCCCACCGACGCCCCCGGCCCGCGCGCAACGGTGGAAGCCGTGAAGGATGTGATGCGCTTTTGGCTGGATATGGGCTGCGATGGTTTCCGTGTGGATATGGCATCCAGCCTGGTCAAGAATGATACCCACCACAAAAAGTATACCTGTGCCATCTGGCGCGATATTGCCGCTATGCTGGACAAGGAATACCCCGAAGCCGCTCTGTTGAGCGAATGGAACCAGCCGCGCCAGTCCCTGAAAAACGGCTTTGATATGGACTTTATGCTGGAATGGCAGGGCAATGGCTACAGCTGGCTGATGCGCAATTATGATGGCGCAATAGATTCTGACCCGCATAACATCGGCAAGGCGTATTTCTGTGCGGATTCCGGCACGGGTATTGACAAGTTCCTGGATGACTGGCTGCCCAGCTACAAGGCGACCCGCAAGGACGGCCTGTACTGCTTGATTACCTGCAACCATGATACCATCCGCCCCTCCGCCGGTTTGACCCCGGATGAGCTGAAAATTGCTTACGCCATGCTGTTTACCCTGCCCGGCGCACCGTTTGTGTATTATGGCGATGAGATCGGCATGCGCTATCTGCCGCTGCCCACCAAGGAGGGCGGCTATTTCCGCACCGGTTCCCGCACCCCCATGCAGTGGGATAACAGCGCCAACAAGGGATTTTCTACCGCCGCAGCCGACAAGCTGTACCTGCCGGTGGACGATGCCGCGGACGCCCCCACCGTGGCTGCCCAGCAGGCAGACCCTGACAGCCTGTGGCATACCGTGCAGGGGGTGCTGAACTTCCGCCACAGCCACCGGGATCTGGATTCCGATGCGCCGTTCCATGTGCGGTTTGCCCCCAAGGCAAAGGGCAGCTACCGCCCGTTTGCCTGGGAGCGCGGCAAGCTGATCTGCGCGGTGAACCCCGCCCGCGAGGAAGCAGAACTGCCCCTGAAGCTGGAAGACGGTACCCGCGTGCTGCATGTGATCGGCAAAGCCGAAGTGAAGGGCGATGAGCTGGTGCTGGGTGCACAGAGCTTTGCAATTTTGGGGTAAGCAGAATAGATTGCAAACGCAAATGTTAAGGCAATACCGCATAATTCTAAGTGCCGATACGGCGAGCGAGGTGCGGC
>OLQV01000889.1_pt1 | contig 24586 bp, 24 predicted proteins | sample 1672371 | NCBI WGS metagenome assembly OLQV01 (sample SAMEA3136676, study PRJEB25190) | human gut metagenome
ATAAAGGGTTTTCGGACAGGTAAAGATAAAAATGAAATTAGGTATCGTAGGTCTGCCGAATGTCGGCAAAAGCACCTTATTCAATGCTATCACCAAAGCCGGGGCAGAAGCCGCAAACTATCCGTTCTGCACGATTGAACCGAATGTCGGCGTGGTTACCGTTCCGGATGAGCGCATAACCAAGCTTCATGAAATATACAATTCAAAGAAAACAATCTACGCAACTATTGAGTTCTGCGATATCGCAGGTCTTGTAAAAGGCGCCTCCAAGGGCGAGGGTCTCGGTAACAAGTTCCTCGGTCACATTCGCGAGGTTGAGGCTGTTGTGCATGTTGTACGCTGCTTCGAAAACGATAACATCGTGCATGTCGACGGAAAAATCAATCCTGCAAACGATATTGACACCATAAATACCGAACTTCTTCTCAGCGATATGGAAGTTATGGAACGCAAGATTCAGAAAGCAGAGAAAAATGCAAAGTTTGACAAATCCGCAAGAGAGGAACTCGACCTTCTCCAGAGGGTATACGCCCATCTTTCCGAGGGAAAAAATGCCCGCTCCATGGATCTTGACGAAGAAGAGGCGGATTATGTGAAGACCATCGGTCTTCTTTCCTACAAGCCGATTATCTATGTTGCAAATGTTTCCGATGACGGCGTTGCCGATGCGGAAGCCGGTAAAAATCCTTATGTTGAGGCTGTCCGCAAAATCGCAGCGGAAGAAGGTGCTGAAGTCGTTGTCATCTGTGCGGAAATCGAAGCCGAAATGGCAGAACTCGATGACGAAGAGCGCAGCATGTTCCTCGAAGAGCTTGGAATCGAAGAGTCGGGGCTTGATAAACTCGTAAAAGCATCTTATGCGCTTCTGAATCTGATTTCCTTCCTGACGGCCGGTGAAGACGAATGCCGTGCATGGACAATTAAGCGCGGAACCAAAGCTCCACAGGCGGCCGGCAAGATCCATACCGACTTCGAGAAGGGCTTCATCCGTGCCGAAACGATTGCCTACGATAAATTCATGGAAGTCGGCGGCTCCATGGCGGCTGCCAAAGAAAAAGGCTTTCTGCGTTCCGAAGGCAAGGAATATGTGATGAAAGACGGAGATATTGTAAACTTCCTGTTTAATGTTTAAAGGTAAAAAAGCAAAGAGCCTTTGCGCTGCGGGCGTGTTCGTCCTGCAATGCAAAGGCTTTTTTTCTGAATTGATTTGCCGAATAAATTTGCTGCATTAATTTCTAAATCAATGCCAGGAGCGCGTCCCGCTCCTCTTCCGTCAGCTGCATGCTCAGGCATACACGCTCGATGGTTTCCATGTCCGGTATAAAGTCAGGCTCCATGCAAAGCTTCGTAAAGTCGTTCTTGCTCATGCCCATCCTCGAGAAGGTAATCGTTCCGTCGGCAATTTTCCTGTCATAATATCTGAAAAACAGTGTCTTAAATGTGATTTCTTCCATATTGCTTCCTCTTCTTTCTGTATATAAGTTCCAAAAGGATATTAATAACCGCTGCAAGCAGGATAATCAGAATCCCGCAGTGCAGGAAATACGCATCCGGCAGAATTTTGATAATCGGATCGGTTGCCGGATTAAACAGCCAGTAATCGTTTCTGAAAAAAATCGCATGCACCATCGCGAACGTCTTGTTCCAATCGGCTGCAGCCGCCGCAAGCACAATCACGCACAAAATCGCAGATTCCGCTGCAGCCGCCCGCATCCATCCGAAGTCCCTTCGCTTTGCAATCATTGCCGCTGCAAACACCGTTCCGAATATGGCAATCCACTGCGTCGCAAGGAAGATTTCTTTCACCTCTTCAAAGTGGATTCTGCCCTCTCGCGACATTCCGAAATCCTTGAATTCGAGCCTGTCCGGGCCGCCAATCCGGTTATAGTCAATCAGGATGTCAAAGTTTTCTCTGCACGCTTCGGCGCTTACCCCGGAAGTTTCCGGAATATTAAGCTTCTCGATATCATAATAGTAAAGCGGTTTAAAAAGCACCACCGCAGTGATTGCAATACACACGGCAGTCACCGCGGCAGCAAGCCCGATTAAAATGTTCTTTCCCCTCTGCGCCATTCTTTTACCCCTATGCCTCCCCTTTCGTGCCGGCTCCGGTTTATACTGGATTAAGCCCCAATCCTGTGATACAATACTGCATGTAAGAAAGGAGCTTCGTATTCTGCTATGAACATTATACCATATAACTACCATACGCATACAACTTTTTGTGACGGAACCGCATCTTTGGAAGAAATGGTTCTGTCTGCCATCGACCGCGGTTTCAAAGTCATCGGTTTCTCCGGGCACAGCTGCACTGCATATGATGGCTGCTACTGCATGAGTCTTGACGGAACGCGCAAGTACAAGGACGAAATTAAACGGCTCCGGCTGAAATACGCGGGCAAAATTTTGATTTTGTGCGGCATCGAGCAAGATTTCGGTTCTGACGAGCCAATCGATGACTATGATTATGTGATTGGCTCGGTTCATGCGACATTCCCGGATGCCGCGGAGGATGCCCGCGACTGTTTCCACGGTTTTGACCGGAGCTGGTATTATTACATTGACTGGAGCACGGACCGGATTCGTGAGGCAGTAGCTTCCGATTTCGGCGGTGACCCGTACAGCTTCATCGAGCATTACTACGACACCGTTGCCTTGCTGCCGAAGGTCACGAATTGCCACATCATCGGGCATTTTGATCTTGTGACCAAATTCAACGAAAAAGAGCCTTGGTTCGATGAAGCCAGCCCGCGGTACAAGGCCGCCGCGCGAAAGGCTCTGGATCGGATTTTTGAGACTTACCCGCTTTCGCGTGCCTCGAAATTGCCGGGGTCGGACGGCATGCCGATCTTTGAAATCAATACCGGGGCAATTTCGAGGGGCTGGCGGACCTCTCCGTACCCGGCACCTGAGATTCTGAAGGAGGTCCGCCGACGCGGCGGTCATGTCATGATCAACAGTGACAGTCATGCCACCGATACCATTGACTTCGCCTTCGAAACCGCTGCAAAGCTGGCACGCGCATGTGGCTTCACGAGCGTAAAAATCATCACCGAAAGAGGTATTGAAGACCTGCACATATAAATATCCAAAAAGGAGCTGATGCATTAGCGGTTTTCCTCTGATGCAAGCAGCTCCTTCGTTTTTTGTATTTGCCGTATTTTGCCGTATTTTGCCGCAGCAAGTATGACAGGATCAGCCGACCCTCTTCAGGCAGCATTTTTCCGCAAGTGCCGTTCCGATTGCCGTACCGTATTCTCCGTCTTCCGGCACAATGAAATTAAGATCCGGGAACATAGTTTTGATCATGCGGCATACGCATTCACATTCCGGGAAATTCGTAAGGGCACCGATAAGGATGAAATCCTTTATATTCGTTCCCTGCGAAATAAGGGCAGCGGTCTGGCAGATGGACTCGATGACCATATGAACGATTCCGGCCGCCTTGTCCTCGCAGGTTGCCCTTGAGGATGCTTTGCCGAAATTGGAAGCAGTCACTTCAAGGTTCAGGCCCGGAAGCGGCTTGTCGGATATGTCGCCCACGCGAAGGTCGATATGTCCCACCTTTCCGCCGGAAGCAAGCTCCTGAATTTTGTCGATGTCATCGGTATTAAGCATGAGCTTCGAAAGTCCTATAATGGTTCCTCCGCCTATGCCGATTCCTCCCAAATGTGTCGTGATCCCGTCTTTAACGCCGACAAACGAAGTTCCGGTTCCCATGCTTACGACCATGAACTCGGCTTTGCCTTGTGCAAAATATCCGCCTCCCACGCCGTTTGCGGTAAACTCATCAACCTTATATGTAGGCAGACCGTATATCGGCTGCTCTACGCCGGCACATCCCACGCCCGTAAGATTTACCTGCTGTATGTCATCTAAATTCAAGTGATTGTCATACAAAAATTTTCCGAATGCACCGAATAAAGATGCAATCGCATTATTCGCCGAAATTTGAACCGGCTTCAGCATTTTTCCCTTATCAAACCCTGCGATTTTGGTGGTGCTTCCGCCTATATCAATCCCTACTACGATTCCCATTATGCAAAGTCCTCTTTTCTTTTCTGTAGTCAAACTTTGTTAATTATATCACAGCACATATATCTTGTCTACATTATTTTAGATTAAAGTTTGCTCAGATTATGCTTCTTTTTTTCCGTTCGTTCCTCTTTTTTCGACGCGCTGATAAACCCCAAAGCACAGAAAAGCATGAGAAGAAAATAAATGCCTGCTGCCGATTCATCGCCTGTCTTTGGAATTTCTTCCTTTGGCTTGTCCGGTTTCTTCGGTTTTTCCGGTTTTTCCGGTTTTTCCTGCTTGTCAAACGAGATGGTCTGCCCTTTATCTGTGATATCCCTATGCTCCGCAATCTTTACCCCATCGCAATAAATTTCCTCAAATACCACGACGTCTTTGCCTGCTAAATCCGTTGCATCAAAGGTAAAGTGGATGTCCTGCGTTCCGGTGGAAACTACCGGCTTAAATGCTGCTTGCGCTGTCACTTCTTTCCCGTTAATCAGAACCGGCTTTCCGCTTTCCTTATCCATAATCTTTCCGCAAAGCTTGTATTCCTGCCCGGCAGTCAGGTTATAGAAGTAAACCGTATCGACGATGGTTACATCCTTTCCCGCAAGGGCAATGTGGTCGTTTGTCCTGCTGTCCTTTGCGATGGTTCGGATAGTCGGTTTTGCAGTGTTTGGCGTTGGCGGTGTTTCCGGTTTTGTCTTATCGTTCCTAACCGGCGATGCGTTTAGATTGTCCAGGGTGTTTATCTTAATCTTGATTACATCCGCCTTGCTGTCCTGTCTTGCAAGGGTTACGGATTTTGCAAATTTGACAGCATCCGACCGATTCACGCCGTTTACCGATGCAAGCATACGCTCGCCGTCCTTAAGCTCCCCTTTCAAAGTATTGTTTAGAATCGTCTTAAGCTTTCCGCTTCTGTCGAGGATTACTCTTACATTTGTGCCGCTTTCCGTTTTGAAGGATACAATATCGCCGGCGATTAGAAATATCTCCTTGCTTTCGGAAAGCACTTCTTCGCTTGTTTTTCCGCCTCTTTCGCGGAAGATGCTTCCTTCAATTACATTCTCGCCTGCAAGATTTACATACTTAGCCTTTGCTTCCTGCGTATAGGTCTGATTTTCGTCCTTTGTTATCGGAGTTCTCGTAACTTCTGCTGTGAGTCGGTCTGCGCCGCTTCCCGGCTCGGTTACCACAATGCGATCTGTGATTACGGCAGGGGATTCGCCTTCCGGCGGGGTAAACTCTGCCTCAAACACGCCGCTGTAACCTGTGTAGCTTACCTTTGGAAGGAAGGGCTTTGTTACGCCGTCGTAAGTGTATGTGAACGTGTTTCCGAATACGGTCACTTTCAGCGTTTTTTCGTTTGGAAGAATGACATCTGCACCTATCTCACCTGTAATGGCAATCTCTGTTTTCGAAAGGTCGCTTCCTGCCGTAATCTTGATACCATCTGCTTCCACATCTTTATCGAGCGGATATTCGATTCCGTTAATCGTGATTGTCGGCATTGGATATCTTGCCTCGGTATTGATCGTGACCTTTGCATGGTTAAAGCCGCATGCGAGAATTTCTCCTGTTACACCGTCTGCGCTTCCTTCACCAAAGGTGCATTGCTGGGAAGTGATTTCTTCATCCTCGCCCACTGCAAAATAAAACGGCATGTCATTGAGAAGATACCCCTGCTTTGTCGCAAGTTCTTTGATATAGTAAACGCCAAACGGAAGCTTGATATGGCTTAAGGCTTTCCCCTTGTCCTCAATCTTGATGATGTCCATGAGGGATCCCTCTTTCAGCGTGGACTTTCCTGCCTTCAGCTCCTTGGCATTGTAAAGTCCAAAGGCTGCGCCGCCGGATTCCGCATACTGGCCGCTTTCAAATGCGGTTTCAAACACTTTCTCAAGGTCGATTTCGGCTGTGAAGAAGCGGTTTTCAAGATTTGCACCCGCCCATACAAGCGGTGTGAACCGGTCTTTGTAGGATAATTCCACTTCGTAGCCTGTATCATCCTTCACATAACCGTTTGGAGCCGAGATTTCGCGGATGATATATTTTCCGAGTGGGAGAAGCTTTGAGACTGCTTTTCCGTCTTCGCCGGTTGTGATGGTATCCACAAGCTGACCGAGGCTCGCGCGGTTTGTCTTGTAAATGTTATCAAGAACAATCACGCCAACACCGTTTCCGGATTCTGCGGTGTCAGCAAACATTGTCATGGTGTAGCCGTCTGTGAAGGTAATTTCCATCGGATTTTCGGCTGTCTGATTAGAAACGATCTCAATGCGGTAACTTTCCGCTTCGCCGGTTTCTGCCGATTCAATTCTTTCGGATTTCCATGTTACGCCCGGAATCGGCGAGCCTTCTGCGGTCGGGTTTTCCGGACGAAGAGCCGAGTACCAGTCGATAATGTTGTCGTTTCCGCCTTCCTTAAAGTTCAAAGTCGGAACAATATCCTGATAGTCTTTGTCAACCGCACTCTGCGGAAGCGTAAGAATCGTCTTCATGGAGCCGCCCGCATAATACATTTCCGTCTTGATCCCGTCTTTGGTTAAGAAGAAAATCGGGGAAGTCGGTTCTTTTCCTGTGAAAGTTACGGTATTTCCGTCTTCGCTGTAGGTATAGCCTGCGCCGATGTCATAGACCGGAGTAATGGAAGATACCGGCTTTGTGATCTTTACTACCACATTTTTGTCCGCAGCGGAGGCCTTTGCATCTACCGTAAAGCCGTCCCAGGCGAAAGTGAAGCCGTTCTCATCGCCGCAGGCCTGTTCGTATCTTGCGGTAAATTTCTGAACGAGCATCTTTTTGAAGCTGCCGTCCGCATCGCAGCCCTGCCAGGTTGTGCCGTCGCTGAGTAAAATCTTGTACTTTGTGCCGTCTTCTGCGGCTTTGCTTGCGATAATGTGGTGCGTTTCTTCTTCCGGATCACCGGTAAAGGAAACAAGGCTATAGCCTTCCGGAAGCGTATAGGTTGGAATCGGAGTTCCGTCTTCATCACAGCGAACCATGGAGTTTTCGGAAACAAATTCGCCTGCCTGATAGTAACCGATGGTTTCTACCGCGAAATCATCGCCAATCTTTACAACTGCTTTTTCGCCTTTTGTCTTCTTTGCAAGTTCGCAGCCGTTTTTCCATTCGTAGGAAGTTTTTGTTTCCTTTTCTTCCGGTTTTACATCCTCTGCGGTAAGGATGTATGCCTTGTAGTCCTTTTCTTCGTAAGCAGAAACCCCGATATCGGAAAGGTCAACTTCGTTTCCGCTGATATCGGTGTCTTTTCCGCCAAGAAGTTCGTAGGTGTAGCTTTTCTCACTGACAGAGAGGCTGGATGCTTTTCTTGTATCGGTCGGATCTTCTTTTGCAAGATAGCTTTCGATTGGGGAAAAGAATTGCTCGCCAACCGAGCCGCTCGGCTTTGTTTCCGGAAGCGAAAGGCTGTAGCCGGAAGCAGTTGAGGTTACTTTTGTGACTTCCACATCCGTTACCGCATCGCCGTTTGCCTTGTAGTTCATGTTTACCGTTACATCGCAGCGGTACTTAAAGCCTGCTTCTTCCTTTTCGTAGCTGTAAGAATACTTCGTATCCTTTTGCTCCGGTGAAACATAGACTCTTGTGTACCTTCCGTCTTCCTTAGCGGCTCTGTCTCTTAAGTACCAAAGCTTTGCGCCGGAAGCATGAAGCATTTCGCCTGTCTCATAGATGTCGCCTGTGCCCTTAAAGAACTTCGAAAGGGCACTTGTGATGGTTTCAAAGAGGTTTCCTAGATTCGTGGATTTCGTCTTTGGAATCGTAAACTGCTTTCCGGTTTTACTGTCATAAAGGTCCGGTCCGTCCGTTCCGTCATTGAGCCAAGTGTCAATGGCAGCATAGATGTTATAGATAGCATCCTTTAAAGCTGCTCCCATTTCATAAATCGGCGTAAAGACTTTCTTTCCGTCTTTGATCTCTTCCTGAAAGCCGGAAAGCACTTCTCCGTCTTTTTTTATCTCAATTTTACCCTTTACCATGTTGTTTGCCATGGCAACCGCTTTGTAATAGCTTGTGTACGGATAGTCTTTCGCATCATAAGCAGGGTCTGCATCGGTGATGTTTCCGTCTTTATCGACTCTCTGTGCAAAGTTTCCGTCGTTATGATCTTCCTGTTTTTCCACCGTGAAAGTGTAGAAGTTAAAGACTTCGTTTACCTTGTAGCTGTCTTTTCCCTTGTAGGTGATTTTCTTTCCGGCAGCATCATAGACACCGACTAAATCGCTGTACTCATGCCCAAGAAGTGCTTTTTGCTGTCCTTCTTCTACTTTTCCGTAGTCGTGATTTTTGGCAGTATCACTTTTGCCGTATTCACCAACAAAGTAGCCGGCAGGAAGCAGCCATTCTTCGAGGCGGTAAGTTCCCCATTCGAGTTCATACGGAATGGTGATTTCGCCGTTTTCGTCCGCTTCCCAGGTGTAAGGGCCGTCTTTTGTGATATCTTCTGCATTCGGAAGGAGTCTTCCGTAGTTCTTTGCTTTCGCCGGGTCTAAGAGGAGCGGATCTCCCATATAGCGGATATAGAACTTGGTTCCGGTCGCTCTTACCTGTTTTCCGGTCTCCGCATTGGTCTTAATCACCTTAATGACATTCGTAATCTTCTTGTCGCGAACATTATAGTCATATTTATCATCATTCTTTTCTGTTACATCATAAGTCTTATTATGTTCTCCGATTTCTACCTGAAAATGTTCAAGAACATAAGACGCATCGTCTGCGGAGACTTCGCTCATTGTGTAAGTTCCATACGGAATATCCAAAACCAGAAGGTCGCCGTTTGTGCCAATCTTCATGTCGGTTACGGTATTGTCTTCTCCGGAAGTATCCCGAACAACCCGGTATACGGCCGTTCCGTCCGCAAGGTCCGCTTCGCGAACAAAGCGCACATACGGGTGGTTTTCAAAGCCGCCGGAGTTCAGTTTTAATTTCCATAAAGACTTGGTGGAGTCTTTTTCACCGCCTGCAAGACCGCCTTTCCGCTCCGAAAAAACATCCGAGCCTTCGATGGACTTGGAAAGCGTGAGTTTTCCGCGGTAGCAGTCGTTTACGAAAGTATCGGCTGCTGCTGAAATCGGGTCAGCGACGGCACTTAAGATCCCGTTTTGTGCTTCGAGCGTGATGCCAGCACTTGCCGAGGCTTTCACATCGTAAACAATCTCAGACCAGCTCTGCTTTTCGCAGGCATAGTTTCTTTGATCCCGGGTATATGCGTTATATTTTACCGTAACGCTGCGGCTTCCGCTGTCAGGCTCAATAAATCTTCCGTCCGGGCGGATTTCGCGGATGGTATAAGTCACTTCTGCGTCCCAGTCATATCTTGTCGGACCGTCGGTTCCGCAGTGGTCGGACGGCGGATCGCCAACCAAGTGAACGGAAGTGGTTCCGCTTGCGGTTTTCGTAAGCATGGATTCATCGCTCCACGGTTTATCGGAAAGCGTCTCGGTGCTTCCGTATTCATCCAGCGTTACCCGGTCAACCTCTTCTTCGTCCCTGAGAAGCACATAGGTTGCCGAAAGGGCAGCATCTCCCATTGGTGTCTTTGTATCTCCGTCAAATCCGGGATTTAAGTCTTCTTTATCGACATCTATCTGAATGGTCGGAAAATATTCCGGGCTTGGAGGTTCTTCCGGTTCCGGCTCCGGTGGGATATCTTTGGTAAACTTCACATAACGGGCAATCGGGTCGCACGAGCCGGTTGCAAGAGCCTGCACATGGCCGCCTCTTCCGTCTTTACATTCCCAAATGAGCATATCATCCGGAACCTGCTTGAAGTAGTCAATCTTTTTCTTTACCGTATAGGTCTTATCCCAGTTTGGCTCCGAGTCCATGATGTACTGATAGTAATATTTCTCGCCTTCCGGTGTAATCTTGATATGATAATTCTTGTACTCGCTTTCTTTCTTGTCGTTTTTCACCATTTTAAGGGCAATGGCTTCTTTCTTTGAGACATAGATTTTCTCCGAGTACCATTTCTTATCCTCGCCTTGCGTGAGTTTCAATACTTTTGGCTTATCGTCACTCTTGCTTGCCATTTTTTCGGAAAGATTGATATGGTCTTTAATGAGTTTCGCCATGTAGTTGTAAATATCTACGGCTCCGCACTTTTCAATCGGCTTTTTGTAGTGGCTTCCTGAAATTTTCTTGCCGGTTCCGGTGCCGGGATTCTCTACCCCTTGATACCAGTGATCCTCGTAGTAAAGGCCGTTTGTGGAAAGCTTGTTAAAGTCCTTGTCGCGAAAACGCTGCTGGGTTTCATGGATGAGCTGCCGGGTTGCAAGTTCCCAGTCGTCTAAGTTGTAGCTCGATGCCGTTTTCTTGTAGTAGCTGCTTTCTTCAAAGCCAAGATCCTTCATGAGGACATCCAGCGAGCGTCCGGACTGCCGGCCGTAAAGAAGACAGAGACTCATATTGTTTAAGATATAGCTTAACTTCTTTTTTCCGTACAGTTCTTCAAGGAAAGACTCATCTTTCTCTCTCCCGGTTAGCGTTACCGTTTCATCGGCCATAACCCCGTGTTCCAGGCAGTAGGCAACATCGCCGTTGACCCGGTAGGCGCGAATCGGGCTGACTTCCCTTACCGGACCGATTTTAAAACTTCCGCCACCCGCATAGGAAACAAAATATACCTGCATCCAGTTTGCATCTTTACCGGTATACTCGATTTTTCCGCCGCTTGCGGATTCTAACACGCGGGTGTCCTTAAAGGTTCCCGTGATTCCGCTTGTCGCATCTGCTTTTCCCGCCCCAATGCCAAGCGGCATGTAGGTAAAGGCAATCAGAAACGCAAGGAAAACCACAAGAAGCTTCTTTGTTTTACTGATTTTGTTCATCGTTTCTTTTCCTTTCTTAAATTTTTTGTATGAAAAAAGCCGCATCAGCGGCTCTCTCACGGTAGGTTCTCTTGTCTTATTCATACTTTCCCTCCTTTTTGCAATAAAAAAACGGTAAAGATTTCTCTTTCCGTTTGACAATTCACCTCATTTGGTGTATTTTATATATAGAAAAAGGATTACCGCTTGTGGTTAGGCGGTTCCGTCAAAAGTATTTAACAGAAACCGTCAAACGCTAGTTTGGCGGTTTTTCCTTACTTGCGCTTAATCGAAACGATCAGTGACGCAAGCCCTATCAGTACAAGCGAATAGGTGAGTAAATCACTTACTGTTATGTATGTCATAGGCGCCACCTCCTTTCGGAAAGTGACGAAACCGCCCGGCGGATAATCCTTATTCTAACTGAAGTTTATTCTATTTTTTCTTTTCCTGCAAGGGGACTAGTTAATCCACCATACCTGGTAGGTACCATTTCCACGATCTCTTGTGTAAAGAATGCCTGTGGTATGTTCCGCATAGCCCCACCATGCACCGAAATAGTCCTTGAGTATACTCTCGCAAAAAATATCAAGCATGTATTCTTTGCTATCGTACTGGTTTATTGTTTGCCAAGTCCACGCGGTTCCCCAGTTTACCCCGTCTTTTTCCGGGTAGACATCGGCATTGATCCGTTCTTCCTCTGCCCGGTCATAGGTCGGATAGTTTTCATCGACCCAGGTATGCACAAAGTCCTGAAGTTCTTTTCCGGATTTCCAAACCGGATAAATAGTAACCGGCTCCGAATACAGGCCAAAGACTTTCTTTCCGTTTACCGTCTTGTAGGCTCTGACACGGAAGCTGTAGCTGTCTTCACTGTAGCCCGTTGCCCAGTATGCTTTCGTTCCGAGTGTAATATATTTTGTATTGTAATGCTCTTTTTTATCGTTCCATTCGTCGGGATAGTAATTTTCCCATCTCTTCGTAAAGTTGTTATATTCCCTCACATAAGTGTGCCAATTCCCATTCGCTGCCTTGTATTGCAGCTGATAGCCAGAAGCACCAGTGGTTTTCTCCCAGTTTATTTCGAATCCAACGGAGTCTTGATCTGAAAACTTTACGCTTGCATTCTTAACCTTGCTCGGCTTCGCATAGCAGCTTATATTCTTAGAATACTTCGAGTAGACTTTCTTGCCGTTTTTTACCTGATAGGCACGGAGCTTATAGTAGTAGGTCTTGCCGCAGGTCAGCTTTGTGTTGATGTATTCTGTCTTTTCCGCGCTGACGGTAGCAATTCTTGTATACTTTCCGCTTTTCTTTGTTGCCCGGTAAATCTGATATCCGGATGCGCCGTCTACCTTGTCCCACGACAGCTTGATCTTGCTGTAGGAATAGCTTTTTGCAGTAAGCTTTGGAAGCACCGTCTTAATGTTTTGGCTCTGAACCATGATAGGCATGTCCGCATCTGCGCTGATCGGAACGGCTTCTTCTGTTTCCGCAAAGGCCGGGACTGCTGCTGTGATTGCAAGAACCATAGAAAGCGTGCTTGCGAGTAATATCTTTCTTAACTTCATTTCTTTTTCCTCCTTGTTCTTTGTTTCTAATATCTTCTGATTTACCCCTTTATATATTATTATATTAGTTGGCGAAAGTTTTCGCACAAAAAATATGAAAAAAAGGACAAGTTTTTTTTCTAAGAGAGTTTCCGAGGGCGAAAATATGCCGAAAAAGGAAGTCTTTTTTTCTAAGAAAAAAAGGCTCTGCGCAACCGTTGCGCAAGTGCCTTAAGGCAAGTAATTGCAAGGGTTAGAACCCCTGCAAGAATTTTCGGTTTTTTTGGCGAATTTTGCGCTTGAAAAACGGGGGAGCAGTACATTTATGACAACTCCTGTATAATTTGCTTCAGCACACCCGGAGAATATATTTTTACGTCTTCCGTCTGATAATCTTTTAGATTTCGCGTAACGATTCCGTCTGCCTTCATTCGCTTTGCCGTTTCGACCATAATAGCATCCTCGTAATCTTTCATATCCGAAATTAAGGCAAGTTTACAATCTGCACCTGTCGTATCAACAATATCGAATAGCTCTGTCATATTGCTGAGCAACTCACGCACAGCTTGTTCGTTTAAGCTCTTGCGTAAAAGATAATAGATATCCGTCAGTGATTTTGCGGTGATGATTCCATTTATCTGTTGATTGGAAACAGCATACAAAAGATTGACGGCATCCTCACAAAATGGCTCGCGTTTTTGTAGAATATCCACTATTACACATGTATCGAATACAATGTTCATATTTTTTCCACCCTTTCATCTTTTGCCTCCTGTAGTGTAATGTCTGCCGGAATGACTCCTATCAAGGCTTCGGCCATCTGCATTCGATTTTTATTTGGGTTGCTGAGTTTTGCGATAACTTTTCCATTTTTGCTGATGTAAATATCTTCTTTGGCAGAGAGTGCCAAGTATTTCCCCATATTATTCTTGAATTCTGTCGCTGTAATTGACATACATTAACCCTCCTTTTCTTTAATTATATAGATATTATATTCCATTTCGCACATTTTATCAATAATTTTGAACGATTTTAAAGATATTTCGTTCGTTTTTTCGCCAGCCCGCAAAATATCACTATGTTACAATCATCTATGATAGTGATAACGGCAAGAAAGGATGTAGATATTTGATGCGTCGCTCTTATAAACCAAACGATTTGTTTCGTCAATTCTGCGGCTCCAAAATCCGCTTAATTCACCGACTAACGGTTCCGGTTTTCCGATTCCGTTATTTCCGTTTCTGGAAACATCTTCGATGAGCCTGTTAATCTTTTTTAATGTCTTTCGGCCCTCTGTCTGCCAGTATATATAATCCTGCCATGCGTTTTCGGTCCATACCTTATTCATCTATTTCCTTCGCAAGCTCCTTTCTGACAACGCATCCTGCTTCAAGCTGTGCCTTTGATTCCATCAGCCAATCGTAATTTTCTCTGCAGCCTAATAAATGCATATTTTCCAACATGTTATTGTAGGCACTTTCAGATATCATAATAATATTTCGATTCTCCTTTCTTGTAACAACTACGGTCTCATAGTCATCCGAAACTGTATCCATATATGCTTTTAAATTTTCACGCAATCCTGAATAATTCGTCGCAATCATCTTTATACCTCCATATAGTTTAAGTACAATTTTTCGTACTTAAATTATATGAATTATTTTGATAAATGTCAATACACTTATAGACCCCCATCTCTCACATAAGTGCCTCTTTCCTGCACAAAAAAAAGAGGACCGAAGTCCTCTGAAAAAAATCAAATTTTATTTCTGCATTTTCCTTTGAATGAGTTTGATGATCTCAACGATTGGCATTACAAGGAATGCAAGACCGAGTGCAATCGCATATTCCATGAAGCTTATATGTTCGAATTCAAACGCTTCCGCAAGGAACGGCACATAGATTACCAGAGTTGTTGCCGCAAGGCTGGCAATGGATGACCAAATTAAAGCTCTGTTCATGTATTTCATTCCGAACAGGCTTCCGCGCTGCGAACGCATATTGAAGCTGTGGAAGATTTCAGCCATGGAAAGGGTCAGGAATGCCATCGTCGTTCCGTCCGGACTTGTCGTAATTTCCCATACACCCGCTTCGATATAATGTCCTACGAAGTATGCCGCGAGTGTAAGTACGGTCAGAACAACACCCTGATACATCATGTCTACGCCAAGACCGCCGGCAAATATACCGTCTGTCGTCTTACGCGGCTGTCTCTTCATAATATCATCTTCCGGTCTTTCCATTCCAAGCGCAAGTGCAGGGAAACAGTCTGTAATCAGATTGATCCACAGAAGGTGCACCGGCTGTAAAATTACGAATCCAAGCATTGTAGCAGTAAATATGCTGAGCACTTCACTCATATTGGATGCAAGCAGGAATTGAATCGACTTACGAATATTATCGTAAATCCTTCTTCCTTCTTCAACCGCTCCAACAATCGTAGCAAAGTTATCGTCCGCAAGAACCATATCCGCTACATTCTTGGTAACATCAGTTCCTGTGATACCCATACCAACGCCGATATCCGCGGATTTAATGCTCGGTGCATCGTTTACACCGTCACCGGTCATGGCTGTTACATAGCCTTTTTTCTTCCACATGTTTACGATGCGAACCTTATGCTCCGGCTGAACACGTGCGTAAACGCTGATGTTTTCGATTTCTTTCTCAAATTCCTCATCGCTCAAGTCATTCAGCATTGCGCCGGTGATTGCGCGTGTATTCTCGCTCAGGATTCCCAGTTCTCTGCCGATTGCCGATGCCGTGTCGATGTGGTCACCGGTTATCATAATCGGTCTGATTCCCGCTTCGTTACATTCTTCAATCGCCGCCTTAACTTCCGGTCTTACCGGGTCGATCATGCCCTCAAGGCCGATGTAGCAAAGGTCTTTTTCCACTCCCGCAGGCGAAATGTCGCCTGGCATTTCGTCATAGGTTTTGAAGGCCGCCATGAGAACACGCAGTGCCTTGTCTGCCATCTGCTTGTTTGCACCTGCGATTTCTCTTCTGTCTTCTTCGGTGATTTCACGGATTTTTCCGCCCTTTATAATCTTGGTACACTTCTTAAGGACTTCATCCGGAGCACCTTTGGTGTACTGAATGATTTTTCCGTCGGAGACTCTTTTGTGCAGGGTTGACATCATTTTTCTGCTGCTGTCGAACGGAACCTCGGAAATTCTCGGCATCTCCTTTTCAAACTCCGCTTTTTCAATTCCAACCTTGTGAGCATAATTTACAAGCGCACATTCGGTAGGCTCTCCGATTGCGGAGTCTTCGCCTTTCTCGATTTTTGCATCACAGCAAAGAGCCATTGCTTCTGCCAAAAGACCATCCTCAGCTTCTCCGCTGCTGCATTCAACGACCGTCATCTTATTCTGCGTAAGCGTTCCTGTTTTGTCGGAACAAATAATCTGTGCGCATCCGAGCGTTTCAACCGCCGTGAGCTTTCTTATGATGGCGTTTCGTTTACTCATATTCGTAACGCCGATGGAAAGTACGATGGTTACAACCGCTGCAAGTCCTTCCGGTATTGCCGCAACGGCAAGGCTTACCGCGATCATGAAGGTGTTAAGCAAAACAGTTCCGTTAATGTCTCCCGCGCGCAGAAGGCTGACTGCAAAAATAACGACACAAATTGCAAGAACCAGAATCGTCAAAATCTTACTGAGCTGCGTAAGCTTAATCTGCAAAGGAGTTTTTCCTTCCTGTGCCTGTGCAAGTGCATCTGCGATTTTACCCATTTCGGTGTTCATGCCGGTTCCGCAGATAACGGCCTTGCCTCTTCCGTAAACGACCGTGCTTCCCATGTACATCATGTTCTTACGGTCTCCGAGAGGGATGTCTTTCGCTTCTCCAAGGGAGAGCGGTTCACAGAACTTGCTTACAGGAACGCTTTCTCCCGTAAGTGCTGCTTCTTCAATCTTTAGGCTGTTGCTCTCGATAATTCTTCCATCTGCCGGAACGGCATCTCCGGCTTCCAGAATCACAATGTCCCCTACAACCAGTTCTTCGCTCTTTACAGTCTGAACTTTGCCGTCTCTGAGCACTTTGCTGGTTGCTGCCGCCATTTCCTGCAGAGCCTCGATTGCCTTTTCGGCCTTGCTTTCCTGATACATTCCCAGGATAGCGTTAATGACAACAACTGCCATAATTATGATAACATCCGCAAAGTTTTCACCCGCATAGTATGAGGTGATTCCCGACACTGCCGCAGCCGCAATCAGCACGATAATCATCGGGTCTGCAAGCTGCGAGAGAAATCTCTTCAGCAGTGAATCTTTCTTGGCCTCTGCCATCTTGTTTTTTCCGTCGCGGGCAAGCCTTTCGCCTGCCTCAGCGGATGTCAATCCTCCTATGCCGGATTTCACTTCCGACAAGGTTTCGTCAACATTTTTTAAGTAGTATTGCATTTCTCCTCCTCCGGTAGTAAGTCAATAAAAAAAAGACTTCCACCATATATTTAGTATATACGGTAAAAGTCTTACTATTTAAGATATCAGCGAATCGGGCCTCCCCGATTGGGATGTCGCAAAATACCACGCGTACACGCGCCAGTTACTCCCTTTTACAATTTATATATTCTACTACACAATACAATTAAATGTCAACAAAAATTATATATTTTGAACGAAAATAATATTCAGCTCCGTCTGAAACTTAAGAAGCAGACAGAACAGAATCATGATCCCCATCGTCATGATCAGGTTTTTCATCCTCCTCGTCCTCCTTTGGTGCCAAAACGACTCCTTTGAAATGATATTCCACTCTGTTTTCTTCCTCAGATATTCCGAGCATTTTTGCTGCTCCGATGATATTTTTCAGCGGCACACGCACATCATAGACATAAGTTTCGGATTCCGCTTCCTTCACATCGATATGGATTTCATCCGGCAGGCAGTTCAGCACCTGTGCGGCATTTCGCCTTAAGTTTTGGATGTTTTCGGCTGAAACTTCGCCGGCTTCGACCGCAATATGCTCAAATTGCTTTACATAACTTCCGCTGCCTGCGAGTTTCGTATAGGTTATTTGATTTGTAACAAACTGCAGAACAAAAATCATCAATATCATGATTGAAGCGATTGTAGTTATCATATCCTTCATCCATATGCCTCCACCGTTCTTCTCATGGCCTCCGCACTTACGGAGCGAAGGCTGCCTGGCTGCCCGCCTGCCATCATCTCAAATATGATGCATCCAAGCAGTATGGTTCCCATTATGATAATCAGCTGTTTCATATGCCACCCGCCGCCTTTCCGAAATCAATCGTGTCCATAATTGCACTTGTTCCTTCATCCATAATATCCTCAGCTGCTGTTTTCAGCGAATTTCCGTCACCCAGTATGAGTGAATTCACAATCAATGCTCCAAGCAAAATCGTTCCTATAATAATAATCAAATTTTTCAACTCATTTCCTCCTAAAAAAAATTCTTAAGCATATTCAGTGTGTCCATGAATACCGCAACCACGACAAAGTTGATAAGCAGTGAAAAAACCGTGGCACTTGACCAAATCGTGGTTATGACACTGTTTCTCTGTGCAGTCTTAAGAGCCTGCGTCATTCGCTTTTCTGCTATCATGTTCTGAAAAACCTCCATCTGTTCGATCAGTTCGGACGGATTTATCTTCTCGACTTTTGTCAGTATGGCTGCGAAATTCCTTCCTGCCTTGGTATTCACGGCATCTGCAAAGTATCTAAATGCCTCTTCGTCTCTGCCCTGTCTGTACATCAACAGCATTTCCCGGTAAATCGGTTTTAATTTGACCGCATTTTCCATCAGCATCGTATACAAAAACTCACCCGAAAAAGGTTTTGCCCCATTTACGATTGCAAGGTTTTTCAGGGTAATGCAGCTGTCATACAATTCGAGCTCCAAAATTTCTTTCTTCATTTCTCCCTCCTACAAGTCAAGTTTGCCGCGTGAAATATAGGTGAATACAATGACTCCGGAAATATAAAGAATCAGCGAAACAACAAACCATGTGAGTCCTGCGGCGGTTTGAAATTGATACAGTAAAAATTTTCTCCAGCTTAAATTGAAAAAGAAAATTCCACCTGCCGCTGTAAGGAGATAACAAATCGGTGCAAGATACTTGAGCATCAGTTTGGCCTCATTGTTTTCTCTTTTTACATATTCGTTAATTTTTCTTGCCATTTCCACCGACCTTGCAAGATCGGCAAGTGCATGCGTAACTTCTATGCCCGAAGACAATGCAAAGTATAGATTAACCGCAAGAATTCCCGCCCATGAGGTATTGATGGAAAGCCTGAATTCATCCAGAATTTGCTTCAGTTCGTCATTGCTTCCCGCAGAGTTTATGCCTTTTGACAAATTAAAAAGAAGCCTCCTGCAATTCGGTGCTTCTTCCATGCTTGCCGCGCTCGCTTCAATCGCACGCTGCATATTAAAATAATTAATCTTATAGTTTTCCAAAAGTTCCGTAATCAGTATTTCACCTTCCCTTGAACTCTCGACCCGAATAAACCGAAGTTTCACGCGAAGCAGTGCATAGGGCAGCAGCAATGCGAACACAGCCGCCGTTAAACACAAAATGGCACCGATTCTCCCGCTCAGCAATGAAAACACAACGCTGCCCGCTCCTGCAGAAAGAAACAAGAAAATTCTCATTTGTTTTCCGCCGCCTTTTCCCGTTGTGACCTTGAGCAGGGTTTTGATATGCTGTGAAAAAGCATTTTCGTACTTTTTCACATAACCTTTGCTGATTTCATCAATCCACGGCATAAGCAAAAGCAAGGTCCCGCTGAATGCACACAGTAAAGCCGCTGTTTCAACCATTTGCATCCTCCCTTTTCTTCATGTTTGGATGATAGTATCTCGGATAAATCACTTTTTTCCCCACCATCGGGTATTTTTCGGACAGCGCTCGTAGTTCTTCTCTCATGGTTTCCGCCTCCTTCGGCCAAAGTGCAAGCAGCTTTTCTTTTTCCGCACCTATGTGATTGTTCCACTTCCAAGTCCGGCTTCGTTCGTCGTAAATGCAGATAAGGTGAATGCTTACACGGTCTGTTTCAATATCGTAACATAATTCGGAAATCGACTTCAGCTTCTTCACAGCCCGGTTATCTTCCTGCTGAGCAAGTTCAAAGATGTAGTGAAAAGCACAAAACACTTGCAAAATCAGGCTTTGCTCGTCTCCCCCGTATCGGCTCTTTATCTTGGTTGCAATTTTGTAGGGCAGGTTCGGAATATCTCCCGAATGAACCGTGGCTTTGCATCGCCCCGCTCCAATTCCTGATATTTCCAATGCCAGTCGGAAGCTTTGAGCATCACGCATCTCCTCCAGAATCACATAATCGTTATCGCCTCTCAATAGGGATTTTGTCAGTGTTTCCAGCTCCTCACCATCGGCCACGAGCTGCATAAGCGGTGCTTCCGGCATAATTTTATCCCACGGTGTTTCCGGGTCTGTCGATATCGCAAGCCCTTCTTTATCTGCTTCTTCATATCGCTGCCATGTCTGCAGAAACGTCGTCTTTCCCGACCTCACGGTCCCCGCAAACATAACATTGAACCCTGCAGCAACCATCGTTTTGAAAAGCCGGCAGCCTTCGGCCGGTATTGTGCCCAGTTCGGCAAGTTTTTCAAAGCTGAGATCTCTCAGGAGATATTTTCGAAAGACCATGATGTCCTGGTTCGGCTTCGTCCTTTCCCCCGCATAAATGGTCGCCCGTATTCCGTTGGAAAGATATAGTTCATGAAAGCCTTGTTCCATTCTTTGCCTTGGATTTCCCATCAAAAGCGCTCGTCGCAGCTGCTGTCTCCGCTCCGATGGGATTCTCTGCGGCTGAAGTACAGATTTTCCGTCTATCAGGCAGTAAAGCCTGTCTCCTATCAGTTTTGCCGAAGAAGATCTTTTGTATTCCTCTGTTTCGTCGTACACCCACGGTGCAAGCCCCGCAAGCCCGTAAAGTTCCGCAAAAACACCCTCTGTAAGGTTACGATACCAAAATGGCGGAATTACTTCCTGAAGCTGCTGCTGCGAAAGTATTTCATTTATTTCCTGTTTGTAAAAACGCATCTCTTCTTCGCTTCCCAATATTGCAGCTTTTTCACGCTCGAGCATGTTCATCTTCGCTAAGTCGTCCATACCCTTCCAGTGGGTGTCAAGGCAGATTTTTACCTGCTCACAGCATTTCTGAAAATCAATGGCTTTGGTTTGTATCAAATTATCCATCAGCCGTCACCTCCTGCCGCGTAAAGCAGAACAAACTTGTTCCCTTTATCTGCAAGTTTTCCCAGCATATTTGCTTGTTTCTCGCTCACAACGACTTCGATGCTGCTTACCGGTGCCGATCCCGAAAGTCTTTCATTCTCAGAAAAAATAACCTCCGCGTTGTTTCCGTCTCGTGCATATGCCACTACCGCCTTTGTCACAACCGCGCCCTTGCAACAGAACAATACATCGTCACCCCTCCTTAGTGTCTGTGGATAAGATTCCAGCCAATCATCGGGCAGCGAAAGCACATAATCCTCTGAAATACCTCCTGTGGCAAGTCTGTTGTCGATGAAATATTCACGATACAGAGCCTCCGATTTCGGTATGTAATGACTGCTTTCCTTGCCGATTATGAAGGCTTCCTCTCCCGGTTTCAGAGCATCCTTGGCTGCATTCTCGACCTTCTTTGTAGTGAGCATATGCTTGTCGATGATACTGCTCTTTGGAATGTTCTCTTTAAATGTTAAGATCTCATTATATCCAATATTCCGTCTTCCCCAGAATTCCCAAAATCCAAGGGTCAAAAGTGCAGCACATATCAAAGCAATGCCTACGATTTTTTTCTTCATCCGCGTGCCTCCTTTACACTATTTTACAGTAACATATTACCATATAATTTTGTATTTTTCAGCACATTTTTAAAAAAAATTAATAAATTTGCAAATTTTTTGCAACATGATACATAAGTATCTGTTGCCATTTCTTCCATGTATTGATGTGTGCATCCCCCGGATATCCTAAATTTTCAACGTTTTTTCTCCAAAGTCCTCTGCGGTATTTTTCCGGAATTTCGTCAAATGCCGCCTCTATGGCAAGAATCCTTGAAGAGAGATGTGCAATTTTTACGGCCCTGTTCCCTGTTATATCGCTTATTCTGCCTGTACCAAAACCATAATTCGACATATTCTTTTCTCCGACTGCAATCACATCCCTTTCCTCATTTAACCGCTTCAGTTCCTCCTTCATTCTGTTCAAATCCCTGAGTGCCCAATAAGACTGTCTGTATACCGGCTCGGGCAAAAGATAGACTTTCATCTTTTTCTGTTGATAATCTCTCATACTATTCACCTCTTTTCGCCTTAATCATACAGTATATAATGTTACATATTTGCTAATTTTTGTAACATTATGTCGAATTTACCAAAAATAAAAAGCTCCGCTGCATATCGCAGGGAACTTTTTAATGAAAGAGAATTTGAATATGTTTTTGCGTTTACATGATTTTTTTCAAAACAATCGGTGTGATAACCGTTGTGGCAATTACCACAATTACAATCGGCGGGAACATGGACGCATCTATGAGCCCGATATCGTATCCTTTTTGTGCCACAATCAAGGCAACTTCGCCTCTTGATATCATTCCCACACCGACCTGAATGGATTCTTTCTTATCGAATCCGCATACTTTCGCACCAAGTCCGCATCCGACGATCTTGGTCAGTATCGCTACTGCAAGCAGGATAAGGGAGAAGATCAAAAGCGAACTGGTAAACCCATCAAGGGAAACCTTCAGTCCTACGCTCGCAAAGAAAATCGGCGAGAAGAACAGGTAGGACGGTGAGGAAACCTTTTTGGCGATTTCATGCTTGATTTCATGCTGCGAAAGGAACAAACCAAGCAAATATGCACCGGTTATGTCCGCAATTCCGAAATATTCTTCAGAAGCAAAGGCAACGATAAAACATGCCGCCACGACATAGGTCGTAATTCTGCGCTTGCCTCTGTTTGCATCTATAATTCCCTTGAAAGATTTGCATATATATGCAATCATAATCATCAAAGCTACGTAAAGCAGAATCTTAAGTAAAATGCTCACGATGGAAACACTTTCGTCCTTGAGGCTTATAACAACAGTAAGAACGATAATTCCCATGATATCGTCTATTACCGCAGCGCCCAAAATCGCATTTCCTACTTTACCGTCGAGTTTTCCCATTTCTCTGAGGGCTTCTACGGTAATACTTACCGATGTAGCCGTAAGAACAACACCAATGAAAATAGCCTTTAAAATGCTGTCATAGTCGGTATTTCCCTCTTCGAAATAGAAATAGTAACATGCAGTGCCGCCAATCAACGGAACAATAACGCCTATCGCAGCGATAACAAAACAAGCAACGCTGTTTTTCCTAAGCTGCTCCATATCCGTATCAAGTCCCGCGGTGAACATCAGCAAAACAACACCGATTTCTGCCGTTTTGGAAATGAAGTCCGTTTGTTCAATCAATCCAAGACATGACGGGCCTATGATAATTCCCGCTAACAAAGCACCGACAACCTGTGGCATATTAACCTTGTTTGTCATGTCTCCCAGTATTTTGGTTGTAAGCATAATTATCGCAATACTCACAAAGAAAACATAATTTTCCATTGTCACAATTCCTCCAGTTCATAAGATTAATATCAGGTACCACAATTGATTATTATAGACAAGTTTCGACAAAATTTCAAGGAAATTTCACTTTTTTGACATTAATCTAAGCGGAACGTGAACAAAATTTGCGATTCATTGTAACTAAAGGACTTTATTCAGGAAATTCTTCGTTCTTTCTTCCTTCGGATGATCAAAAAGTTCAGATGGGGTTCCTTCCTCAACAATCGCACCGTCCGCCATGAAAATCACGCGGTCGGCAACTTCCCTTGCAAAACCCATTTCATGTGTTACAACGATCATCGTCATGCCTTCACCCGCAAGCTCACGCATTACATCAAGCACCTCCCCGACCATTTCCGGGTCGAGTGCTGATGTCGGCTCGTCAAAAAGCATAACTTCCGGATGCATCGCAAGTGCCCTTACGATTGCAATACGCTGTTTCTGCCCACCGGAGAGCATATTGGGATATTCGTCTTTTTTGTCGGCAAGACCTACCCGTTCCAGAAGCTTCACCGCCTGTTCTTCGGCATCCTCTTTGCTTGCAAGCTTAAGGGTTACCGGTGCCATCATAATGTTTTCGATGACCGTTTTGTGTGGAAAGAGATTGAAATGCTGAAATACCATTCCCATCTTCTGACGATGCAGATTTATATCTACATCTTTTGATGCGAGATTTACACCTTCGAAAAATATTTCTCCCGATGTCGGCTCTTCAAGAAGATTAAGGCTTCTGAGAAGCGTTGATTTTCCTGAGCCTGACGGCCCGATAATTGCCACAACTTCACCCTTCTTTACATCAAGATTACAATGGCTGAGTGCTGTGACTTTGCCGTCGTTATATTCTTTTACCAAATCCTTCACGGAAATAATATAGTTAGTGTTTGTCTCCACGACGCATTCTCCTTTCGATATGTTCAATAACCTTGGATGTCGGGTAGGTAATCAAGAAGTAGGTAAATGCTGCAAGCATAAATGGTCCTACCGATATAATCGTTGCACCTGCAATTGTCTGTGCGGTAAACATAATTTCCGCCATACCGATCATCATGCAGATTGAGCTTTCTTTAACCATAGTAACAATTTCATTTGCGAGTGCCGGCAACACATTTTTAATTGCCTGCGGGAGTATTACAAGCTGCATACTCTGTTTTTGCGAAAGCCCGAGAGAGCGTGCTGCTTCCATCTGCCCGCTATCCACGGCAAGAATTCCTGCTCTGAAAATTTCCGCAACATATGCCGCACTGTTGAGTGCAAGCGCCGTTACTCCCGGTATGAATCTCGTGGAATCAATAAATCCGAAAAGCATGACCTTCGGAACAGGGATATAGAAGAAAACTCCGAAGTAGATTATCATAAGCTGCACCAGCATCGGTGTTGAACGGAAGATTGCAATATAAGCTCCTGAAAGCCACCGAATCGGCCTGTTTTTGCTCAATCTCATCGTTGCAAGCAGCAGTGCCGGAAGCACTGCCAAAAGCACAGATACCACAGAAAGAAGGGGCTGTCGCATTAACGGAAAATAACCGTTAGGGCGCAGCCCTCTTTCTATAGATGTCGGTTTACGAAAGGAAGCGGAATT
>OLQV01000895.1_pt1 | contig 24528 bp, 21 predicted proteins | sample 1672371 | NCBI WGS metagenome assembly OLQV01 (sample SAMEA3136676, study PRJEB25190) | human gut metagenome
AGGACAGCCCGCCGCAACAGCCAATCACACCAGTTCACACGAGGTTACGCGCGCGTGCGAATCTCCTCGCGCACCTTCGCGCAAAAGTCCTCAATCGTGGAGGGATGCGTCTCGTTTGTGCGGTCGCGCACGGAGATGGTGCCCTCCTCGGCCTCCTTCTCGCCCACGATCACCATATAGGGCACGCGGTCGATGGAGCGCGCCTCGCGGATCTTGTAGCCGATCTTCTCGTCGCGGTTGTCCACCACGACGCGGATGCCAGCGGCCTCGATCGCATCGGCGACCTTGTGCGCATAATCGCGGCTCTTCTCGGAAACGGGAAGCACCTTCACCTGCATCGGCGCGAGCCACACGGGGAACTTGCCCGCGTAATGCTCGATCAGGATGCCGATGAAGCGCTCGACCGAGCCGTAGCACACGCGATGGAGCATGACCGGGCGCTTCTTCGAGCCATCCGCATCGGTGTATTCAAGATCGAAGTTCTGCGGCATCTGGAAGTCGAGCTGCACGGTGCCGCACTGCCAGGTGCGTCCAAGCGAGTCGGTCAGATGGAAGTCGATCTTGGGGCCGTAGAAGGCGCCGTCGCCTTCGTTGACCTCGTATTCCATACCGAGCTCCTCGAGCGCGGTCTTGAGGCCCGCCTCGGCTGCTTCCCAATCCTCGTCCGAGCCCATCGAATCCTCGGGGCGCGTGGAGAGCTCGACATGGTAGGTGAACCCGAACTGCTGGTACACCGAGTCGATGAGCTTGACGACGCCCACGATTTCCTCAGTCAGCTGGTCGGGACGCACGAACAGGTGCGCATCGTCCTGGTTGAAGCAGCGCACGCGGAACAGGCCATGCAGCGCGCCCTTCATCTCGTGGCGATGCACCAGGCCAATCTCGCCCGCGCGAATGGGCAGGTCGCGATAGCTATGCGGCTTGGACGCGTACACGAGCACGCCGCCCGGGCAGTTCATCGGCTTCACGCAGTACTCTTCTTCGTCGATGACCGTCGAGTACATGTTGTCCTTGTAGTGGTCCCAGTGGCCCGACGTCTGCCACAGCTGCTTGTTCATGATCATCGGCGTGGATATTTCCACGTAGCCGGCCTTTTTGTGGATCTCGCGCCAGTAGTCGAGCAGCGTGTTCTTCAAGATCATGCCGTTGGGCAGGAAGAACGGGAAGCCCGGCGCCTCGTCGCGCATCATGAAGATGTCCATCTCGCGGCCAATGCGGCGATGATCGCGCTTCTCGGCCTCCTCGAGGTTGTGCAGGTACTCCTCGAGCTCCGACTTCTTGAAGAAGGCCGTTCCGTAGAGGCGCTGCAACTGCTCGCGCGTCGCGTCGCCGCGCCAATAGGCACCGGCGAGCTTCATCATCTTGAAGGCGCCGATCTTGCCGGCGGAGGGAACATGCGGGCCGGCGCACAGGTCAACGAAGGACCCGTGGCGGTAGATCGAGATTTCCTGGTCGGTCAAATCGTCGATGTGCTCGAGCTTGAAGCGCTGGTCAGCGAAGATCTTCTTCGCCTCGTCGATGCTCACGACCTCGCGCACGAAAGGCTCGTCGGCCTTGACGATTTCGGCCATCTTCTTCTCGATGGCGCCGAAGTCGTCGGAGGAGATATTATTAGGAAGCTCGAAATCGTAGAAGTAGCCGTCGTCGGTCGCAGGGCCGAAGGCGATCTGCGTGCCGGGATAGAGCTCCTGCACGGCTTCCGCCATGATGTGGGCGCAGGAGTGGCGCATGATGCGGAGCGCCTCGGGGCTTTTCGCGGTGATGATCTCAACGGTTGCCCCATCCGTCACGGTTGCTGTGAGGTCGACCAGTGTGCCGTCAACCTTGCCAGCCAGCGCAGCCTTCGCAAGGCCCGCGCCGATGGAAGCCGCAACGTCGGCGACGGTCGCGCCGGCAGCGAGCTCTTTTACCGAGCCATCGGGTAGTGCAATATTCATGAGAGTCCTTCCCCATGTCAGGCGGCCATCCCGCCTGAACCGTTGATTTCCTCGCTTGCGCAATTCGATGCACAAGCCAAACAAACATGATAAGCGATGAAAACGCTTGCGCAACCGCAAGCACGAAACTTGCGTTAAGATAGTGCGGTTTCGGAAGGCGAAACGAAAACGAACCGTACAACGAAGGAGCATCCGTCCATGAGCGTTGAGCCTCAGGCAACCGTATGGATCACCGGCGCCGCCGGGCGCATGGGCCGCACGATCAGCGCGCGACTCGACCACAACCGATATCGCGTCGTGACGACCGACAGGGAACTCGATATCGTCGATTTGCAACGAAGCCTCGCCTTCGCCGAGTCGGAGAGACCTTCTTTCGTGATCAACTGCGCCGCGCTCGCAAGCCGCACCGAGGCCGAGGCCAACCCGGACCGCGCCTACCAGGTGAACGCGCTCGGCGCGCGTAACCTCGCCATAGCGAGCGCCTCCGTGGGGGCAACGCTTGTGCATCTTTCGACCGACGACCTGTTCCCCGTCGCGTCCGAGCACCCCTTCAACGAGTTCGATCCGACCGACCCGCCGCATGTTTACGGCAAGTCAAAGCTTGCTGGCGAACGGTTCGTGTGCGAGCTCAACCGCCGCCACATCATCGTGCGCTCGTCGTGGGTCTACACCGCCGAGCCCGACGACATCCTCCCTCGCGCTTTGAAGGCGAGCCGCGAAGGTCGCACCGTGTACGTGCCCGCGAACCAGTTCGCGTGCCCCACCTCTGCCGACACGTTCGCGAAGGCCGTCGTGGCAGTCATGGAGTCCAATGAGTTCGGCACCTTCCATGCCGCCTGCACGGGCGTGACGAGCCGCTTCGAGTTCTTCGAACGCGCCTTCGAGCTTGTGGGAGAGCCGATCGGCAACCTGCGCGGAGCGAGCAAGCCCGAGCACGGCTACCGCATCGAACTCGACAACATGATGGCGCGCCTGACGGGCGTGTTCGAGATGCCCACCTGGGAAGACGACCTGGCCGCCTTCGTCGCGCGCCATGATCTGACGGCAGGTAACGAGAAGTAGGTAGTTCGCCCGGCCCCGCGCCGTAAATCATTGACGTCGGGGGCTCCGCTACTCCTTCGCGACCCAGTTCTCACGGCCTTGCTTGTACACGCGCACGCCCTCGACGTCGGCGAGGTAACCTGCAAGATGCGGATACCCGAGTTCGCGGACTTTGAAGGACTTGAAGCGCGTGCGCACGCGCTTCGAGAGCTCAGCAACGGCCATGCCGTCCTTGCCCGACGCCGCCACTTCCGCGCGGATGAAGTCATCAGGGGCCGTAGGAGCCGCAGGAGCCTTACGCGAACGGCTGCGGCGGCGTTTCGCGGGCGCCTGGGACTTGCTGTCTTCGCTGGAATCGCTTGCCACCTGCTCCTGGTCCTTGCCGGCACGGTTCGCCTCGTCGGCTGCCGCAACTTGAGCCTCGACCTCTTCGGCCTGCGAGGCGCCAGTCTCATCGGAAGCAACCTCCTGCTCCCCTGCGGGCGAATCGCTGGACTCACCCCGCTGATCGGCCGATACCGTCTGCGACTCAGCAGTCTCGGAGGTTGCCTCCCGCTGCCCGTCGATTGTCTCATCAGCCTTCGTATCGGCAGATTCACCCTGCTCAACGCCAGAAACCTTGGAGGATTTACGACGACGGCGGCTGCGGCGGCGCGACCTAGAGCTGTGCGAGGATGCATCCTCACCACCCTCGCTCTCCGAATCCTCGGAAGCGCACGCAGTTTCAGCTTGCTCGCCCGCTTGCTCGCCAACGCCCTCGGAATCAGAAGGCCTCTCAGCCGCCGCACGCTCATGCTCGGCGCCTTCCGCAAGCTCGACCCGCACGTTCGAGCCGTCCTTGCGAATGGTGACGCTCTTGAACTCGCCGAGAAGCTTCGAGAGCAGGTTTGTCCCGAACGAGCGCACGTCAAAGTCGGGGTAACGCTTGAGCAGGCGGCTTCCCACCTCGCCCAAACCCGTCGACTTCCCGTTGTTCTGGTTGTCGGTGATGATGTCGACGACTGCGCGCTCGACTTCCTCGATGGTCAGGCTCGACGAGGAGCCATTCGCCTTGTCGCGGCGCGCCTCGCCGATGAGCAGCTCAAGCGTGGTAAAGATGTCGCACGCTTTGCGAAACGGCGTGGGCGTTTTCTTCTCGCCCATCCCGATCACCGTAAGGCCGCTCTCGCGGATACGGCTCGCAAGGCGCGTAAAATCGCTGTCGCTCGACACGAGGCAGAAGCCCTCGACCGAGTTCGTATAGAGAATGTCCATCGCGTCGATGATCATGGCCGAGTCGGTGGCGTTCTTGCCGACGGTGTAGCTGAACTGCTGAATCGGCGTGATGGAATTGTCGAGCAGCGCGTCTTTCCACTTGGCATGCAGGGTGCTCGTCCAGTCGCCGTAAATGCGCTTGTAGGTGATGGTGCCGTATTTCGAAAGCTCGTCGAGAATGGGCTTGATGTACTTCGATGAGACGTTGTCCGCGTCGATAAGCAGCGCAAAGCGCTTGTCAAATGAGGGTTTTTGTTCCACAGGTTCTCCTTTTGCGGCGCCCGAGAAGAGGCGCTCATTGTTCGCCCCCATGATACAACAGCACTCCCATCACCGCATTATCCTCACAAAGCGCACGGGCAGGCCGCGGCGAGCGAAAGCGGGACGACCCTTCCGCGACGCAGCGGGCGCTAGGCAGCGGGGCGCATCTTCCACGACGCGGCAGGCGCTAGGCGTAGTCGTAGTGTTTGCGCAGGCCGACGAGAAAACCGCCGGTAAGAAACATCGACGCGATCTCGGCGACCACGATGGAAAGCCAGATGCCGTCGACGCCGATGATCGCAGGCAAAAACATCACCGCCGCGCACTCGAACACGAGCGTGCGCAAAAACGATATGAGCGCCGAGACGAGGCCGTTGTTGAGCGCCGTGAAGAACGCCGAGCCAAAAATGCTCACGCCCACGAAGATGAACGCGAGCGAATACTCGCCGAGGGCGGCGACGGTCATCTCGCACAGGGCGGGGTCGTATCCCACGAACACCGCCGCGAGCGGGTGCGCAAAGAGATGCGTCAGCACGGTGATCAGCACGCCCCCCGCCACCATCACGCCAAGACAGGTGCGGAACAAGCCTTTGAGCTCGGCGGAATTCTTCGCCCCGTAGTGGTAACTGATGATGGGCGAAGATCCGACTGTGAATCCCATGAGAAGCGACACCGCAATCCACGCAACGTATTGGATAACGCCGTAAATCGCGACACCATCAGGACCGATATAGGCCATCAGCTGGAAGTTGTAGACCATCGACACGAGCGACATGGAAAGGTTCGAGACAAGCTCCGACGAGCCGTTCACGCAAACGCGCCCCAAAGCCCGCATGTCGATAAGCGGACGACCCAGGCGCAGCGTGCTCGAGTTCGGCCGCGCAAAATAGAGGAACGGGATCGCACCGCCAAGAACCTCGCTTATCGCTGTCGCCAGGGCAGCGCCCGCCAGGCCCCACTGGAACACGATGATGAACAGGGCGTCGAGCGCGATGTTGGCAACGCCGGCAACCACCATGACGCAAAGCCCCACCTTGGGCTTGCCTGCAGCGGTCAACAGGCTCTGGAAGGTTTCCTGCAGCATGAAGAAAGGAAGCGAGAACGCCAGGATGCTGCCGTACACGACGCATTCCTCAAGCAGCGATCCTTCGGCCCCTAACGCACCGGCGACAGGCCCTACGGCCACGAACACCACGACCCCGCATGCGATGCCCACGATGAGCGTCGCATACACGATGAGCGAGAACAGCCCGCGAGCGCGCTTGTCATCGCCCTCCCCCATCGTTTTGGCGACGAGCGCCGTGCCTCCTGTACCAAACATGTACCCGAGCGCACCGAGCATCATGAACAGCGGATAGACAAGGTTTAAGGCAGCGAAGGATTCCTTGCCGACGAAGTTCGACACGAACAGGCCGTCGATCACGCCGTAGATCGAGGTGAAAAGCATCATGGCGCAAGTTGGAGCGGTGAAACGCGCGAGCCGCCCGAGCGTGAAATGGTCGGAAATCTGGATCGCCATGACTTATCGCACCTTCTTATTCGGAGAGGAAAGACACCCGCCCGGGGGCGCACCCTTGCCCTCCCCGCCGCGCTTGGCAGCCCCGTCGTTTCGAGGTGTGGAAGCGTCACCTTGCGCTGCAGCCTTGACTCCTCGGAGCGCAGCTTCGCCATCCAGAAGCGTGGCATTGTTGTTTTGCAAGGTCAGGTGCACCCCAGGGATATCCGCGAAATGCGAGCGCAGAGCATCGGTGTAGCGCCGTCCGAGGAGAAGCGCCAGTTCGAGCTCCCTGTCGTCGAATTCCCTCAGCGCCGCAAGCTCTGCCTCGATCATAGGAACGATGGTGCGCTCGGCGAGCTCAAGGCCCACCGGAGTCAGATGCGCGAGCAGACCGCGACGGCCCGGACCGCTCTTGAGCACGACCACACCCTCGCGTTCGAGCTTGTGGATGGAGCTGTTCACCGTTTGCTTGCCGATACACATCTGCACGCAAATGTCACGCTGAGAGATGCCCTTTTCGCCCGCAAGGAAGATGGCGTACAGAATGCTAAATGCGCTCTCGGAGATTCCAAACGACGTCGCAACGTCGCGATAGAGCTGGTTCTGCTCACGCCAAAAACTATCGAGCGCCTCGTAGGCGCGCGCGATATTGCCTGGGACAGAAGCGCCCGTCGGGCTACTTGGGCCCTCCGCGTCCGCCGAACTTGCGACGTTTGCCGCGCCGCCGGAAACCGCCGCATCCGCCATGTTCGCGCCCACCTTGCCCGGCGCGCACGTGCCGTATGCCTCATTCGCGTTGGACGTCATATTCCCTTTGCTCATCCTTGCCCTTTAGTCCGATTTCGTACTTTCCGTTATACTGTAGTACGAAATCGGACTTACGAGAATGCCGCGCATGCAATATGCACAACTAATGCTCGCCTTCTCAGGTGAGAAACGTGAGAAATCATATTTACAAGGAACCTTTACAGTTCAAAACTGCAGGTCAGCGTTCTGTCGTTCAATTAATTAGGGCTCTAGATGTACAAGAATGACGATAATTTGCAAAACAAGAGATAGCCTCGCGGCGCATTCCCTCATTTCGTCGCCTCGATTAACAGAATGCGCAGAGATATTCCCCGCTTTGCTAGACTTTGGGGAATATTTTAATTAGTGGCCATACTATAGTTGAAAATTATCGTCGTTTTTGTACACAACCCCACCGCGTGCCCACCGCCGCACCATCACGCCGCGCAGCCCCGCCGCGTCACACAGCCACGCCGCGCGACCGCACGGCTCTACCGCACGACCGCACGACGCCCCGCCGCGCCGCGCCGCGCGGCACTCGCTAGCTCGCTCGGTGTGCAATACTCGCCACGGCCTCAAGCGCGGCGTCAACCTCAGCCTGCGTGTTGAAGCTGGAGAGACTCGCGCGCACGACGCCCTGCTCAGCCGTGCCGAGCGCCTTGTGCATAAGCGGCGCGCAGTGGGCACCGGGGCGCGTGCAAATCCCGAAATCAGCGTCGAGCCGCGCGGAGACCCCGCCCGAATCGGCATCGTCGATGTTGAAGGCGACGATCCCCGAGCGTCCAAAGCTCGCATGCCCGCCGTACACCACGATCCCGGGAACGCTCGCCAACCCGCGCTCAAAGCGCTCGACAAGCCCCGCCACCTGGGCAGCGATCGCAGCTGGCGCTTTCTGCGCAACGTATTCCACGCCGGCGGCAAGCCCCGCCAAGCCATGCGCGTTTTCCGTTCCCGCCTCAAGCGCCTCGGGCATGAACGACGGCTGACGCTCATCGAAGCTGTGCACTCCCGACCCGCCCTCGAGAAGCGGCGCGACCTCAAGCCCCTCGCGCACGATGAGCCCGCCTGTCCCCTGAGGGCCGTAGAGGCTTTTGTGCCCGGTGAAGCAAAGCACGTCCACCCCGAGCGCCGCCATATCGACCGGCATCGCACCCGCCGTCTGCGCCGCATCCAGAACGAACAGCGCACCCACGTCGTGAGCCATTGCAGCCATGCGCGCAACGTCGTACACATCGCCCGTCACATTCGACGCGTGCGTGGCGGCGACCAAGTTCGCGCCTCCTTCAAGCGCGCGCTCGTAGGATTCCCAATCAAGCGACCCATCAGGGAGAATGCGGGCAACCTCCACCTGTGCCCCGCGCAGATCGCGGGCGCGGAAGAGCGGCCGCAGCACCGAGTTGTGCGATGCAGCCGTGGTGACAGCGCGTCCCCCATCAGGCAAAAGGCCAGCAAGAGCGATGTTGAGCGCCATCGTGGCGTTCATGGTAAACGATACGCGGGAAGCGTCCTGTGCGCCGAGCAACCCCGCCACGGCCGAGCGCGCCTCGAACACCGCCATGCTCGCCGCGAACGCCGCCGCATGCGAGCCGCGCCCCGGACCGCCGAACGAGCCGATCGCGTCCGCCAACGCACGAGCCACTCCGTCGGGTTTCTTAAGCGTCGTCGCCGCGTTGTCGAGGTAAATCACGTGAGCGCCTTTCGGGAAATCTGCCCGCAGGCGAGCAGTGCCTGCCGCAGGCGTCGAGTTCTTGTATAGTGGAATCATACCGCGAAAACGACTCGCGCGACCACGCGCACAACAGGGAAAGGACGCCCCATGGAGCAGTACAAGCAAGAGTTCATCGAGTTCATGGTCGAAAGCCATGTGCTCAAGTTCGGCGAGTTCACGTTGAAAAGCGGCCGCAAATCCCCGTTTTTCATGAACGCGGGCGCCTACGTGACGGGCGACCAGCTGCATCGTCTGGGGCTCTACTACGCGCGCGCGATTCACGACAACTTCGGACTCGACTTCGACGTCGTGTTCGGCCCCGCGTACAAGGGCATCCCCCTGTCGGTCGTGACGGCGATGGGGCTGCACGAGCTCTACGGCAAAGAGGTGAAGTACTGCTCGAATCGTAAGGAAGCGAAAGACCACGGCGAGGGCGGCAACCTGCTCGGGCACGTGCTCGAAGACGGCGACCGCGTTGTCATGGTGGAAGACGTCACCACGTCGGGCAAGTCGATCGACGAGACCTACCCCCTCATCACCGGCGCCGCGAATATCGAGGTCAAAGGCCTTATGGTCTCGCTCAACCGCATGGAGGTTGGAAAAGGCGGCGTGAAGTGCGCCTGCGACGAGGTGTCGGAGAAGTACGGCTTCCCCACGGCGAGCATCGTGAACATGGCCGAAGTAACCGAGTACCTCTACAACCGCGAAGTGCAGGGTGAGGTCCTCATCAACGACGACATCAAAGCTGCTATCGACGCATATTACGAAGAATGGGGCGCGAAGGAATAGCGCAACCACTTGATTAAGCGGGCGAGAAGGCGCCGGGGCGTGTCGGGCCGCACCTCCTCGCCCGACCCAGCCAAGCGGCACCTCTCGCCCGGCGCCTCGTTAATGGATGATTTCCACGTTTCGCAGCATGTTCTCGGCAAGAGCGACTTCCTGCGCGCGGTCCTCTCCCTCAACCGGTCCGAGATATATCACGCCCACGCCAATGAGCCGATCGTTCCAAAAATAGCTTGCGGCGCGTATCTCTCCGGCCTTGTCCTTGTACTTCTTCTCGTATGCGGCGTAAATGAGGATAGACTCACCGTTCCCTTTATCGATATCGTCAACGAGGCGAAATCCCGGATCGGTCATCTCAGGACGCGGAAGCGTGAAGTTATCAATGGCGCTTTTCACATCTTGGCTGGAGACATCGCCATCATCGACCTCAGAAAACATCGAGAGCGACCGAAAGTTATGATCTTCCTCCTCGCCCGACACCAAAAACGTCGAGTCAAGACCGCTCACTTCGCTTGAAGAGAAGAGCGAGCTATATACCTCGAGAAACATGCCGAATCCCTTTTCGTGGTAGAAGCTGCCTTTGGGAACAACCTCGTAAGGTTCCTCGTAATAAATGCGCAGCTTTCCGTTATCCACATGGGGAGATTCGTCGTCGCTGTCGCTCAAGGAGCATGCAGCCAACGCAAAAACAGCCATCATAGAAAGACACGCAGCCAGAACGGCGCAAAGGAAACGCGGCACATGATTCTTGCGCCCCCGCATCCTCCGATTTCGATTATCATTAGATTTCGATAGCATTTTCTTCGGTTCCTATCTCGTGCATGTTGCACGTAGGATCTCCTATCTAGCCATACCCCCACGCAAAGCCATCGCTGCCAGATAAGAGTTCATAGAAGTAATGGCTCTCGGCGTCGGGACATGGACATAGCGCGGAGCAGCTTCGACACCCTTCGAGCCCCCTTACTGCGCGCCGATTCCTTCCAGGATTTCCCTCTTTTCAGTTGGCGCATTTTGCCTTATCATGTTTGCTTGCGCAAACCGCATGCCGGCGTGGCTCAACGGTAGAGCAACTGATTTGTAATCAGTAGGTTGCGGGTTCGATTCCTGCCGCCGGCACCACGAAAAAGCAATCCCCCATCTGGTGGTTCGTCCTTTCCAGATGGGGGATTTTTTTGCTCGCTAGTCTTTCACCACAAGAACGGGAACCTTCGCCTCTTTCAGCACGAAGCTCGACACGCTGCCCAGGATGCCGCGCAAACCGCCGAGACCGCGCGACCCCATGATGATGAGGTCGATGTTGTGCGCCGCCGCATACGCGACGATTTGCACACCGATCGTCGTCTCGCTCTGCACCTCGACGTGGATCTCGTTCATAAGCCCGCGCGTCGCGAGGCGGACATCGCGCTCGAGCTTTCTTTGGGCCTCGTTTTGGGCATCCTCGAAAGCCTCTCTCATACCAACGGGAACCGCCGCGCCATACGAAGAGTCGAGCCGCTCGATCACCTGATGCTCGATGTCCGAAATCTGCAGCACATGAAGCGCGCAGCCCGGATCCTCTTTCGCGTAGCGGGCCGCTTCCTCGAGCGCCGCATCGGCAGACGCCGAACCATCGAAGGGAACTAAGATATTGTCATAGAGCATGGCTGCCCCTTCCCCATCGTGCGTTTTGAAAACGCAATTCGGAAGACGGCGATACAGCAATCGCCTTGTAAGCTAATGATAGCGCGCTTAACCATCTGCGAACAGGGATTATGGCGAATTTTCTCCTTCATCGGGAAAGAAAGGCGCGGGCATTGCACATCAGTTCGAAGCTTGTTAAAATACGAACAAATATTCGAACGAACAGGTGTACCCATGAATATCGTCGAAAAGCTGGAAATCCTCGCCGACGCCGCAAAGTACGATGTGGCTTGCACATCCTCCGGTGTGGACCGAGGGGCGCGGCGCGGCCAGCTGGGAAACGCAATGGCAGCAGGGTGCTGCCACAGCTTCACGCCCGATGGGCGCTGCATCTCGCTTCTGAAGGTGCTCATGACCAACGTCTGCATCTACGACTGCGCCTACTGCGTGAATCGCGCAAACAACGAAGTCGCGCGCACCGCGTTCACCCCGCGCGAGCTGGCAGACCTGACGATATCGTTCTACCGACGCAACTATATCGAAGGGCTGTTCGTAAGCTCCGGCGTCATAAAAAGCCCGGATTACACGACCGAGCTCATGATCGAGACGCTGCGCATCCTGCGCGACGAGTACGGCTTTCGCGGGTACATCCACGCGAAGGCGGTGCCCGGCACCTCACCTGAGCTGATCGATCGGCTGGGTCATCTGGCCGACCGCATGAGCGTGAACCTGGAGCTCCCCTCCCAGAAAAGCCTTGCGCTTCTGTGTCCGCAAAAGCGCAAGCAGCAGCTTCTGGCTCCGATGCGCCAGATTCGCGACTCTATGGCAGAAGACGCTGACACGCGTGCTCTCATGCGAAAGAACACGACATACTACTCGCAAAATCGACCGGCGAAACGCAAGCGGGCATTCACACCCGCTGGCCAAAGCACGCAAATGATTGTCGGCGCCACGCCCGAAAACGACTTCCAGATCCTGAACTTATCGGCGGCGCTCTACCGCACGCTCTCGCTCAAGCGCGTGTTCTTCAGCGCCTACCTGCCAGTTACCTCCGATGAGCGCCTGCCCGCATCAGGCGCGGTGGAACTCGATCGCGAGCATCGACTCTACCAGGCCGATTGGCTTATGCGCTTCTACAAGTTTGACGTGAGCGAGATAATCGATGAGGACAACCCTTACCTCGACCCGCAGCTTGACCCGAAGGCGAACTGGGCCGTCAACCACCTGGAGCACTTCCCCGTAGAGGTGAACACCGCCCCGCTCGAAATGCTCCTGCGCGTGCCCGGCATCGGCCCGCGCGGGGCGCGCCTTATCGTGAAGGCCCGACGCACATGCTGCCTGCACGAACCCGAACTGCGCAAACTCGGTATCGCCTACAAGCGCGCACGCTTCTTCATCACCTGCAACGGCAAATACGCGGGAACAGGCACGCCATTCGCCCCAGGGGCCCTGCGCGCGCAGCTCGCCGCGCCGATTGACGGCGGAAAGCACGGACGACGTGCGGCGAAGCAATGCCAGGGGCAGCTAAGCCTCTTCGATCCGCTTGAGGGTCAGAATCAGCACGGAAAGCGAATTGAGGAAGCGCAGGCACGCGATGCGCTCCATAACGCACAAGGGACGAGCGCGCACGATGCGCCCACAAACTCAGCCAGAGCAGGCGTAGACGACGCCCTTAGAACTTCATGCAAGGCAAGCACGAGCAGTACCCCCATGACCGCGCAGAAGACGAGCATATCAAGCTCAAGCCCCCGCAGCCTCCCTGAGAAAAGCACGCTCGCCAGCCAAGCTGACGGCCTGTTCGGGTGGCAGCATGCCATCGACAAGCAAAAGGTTTGCGCATGATCGCCGCAGAAGAGCCGCTCGCCCATATTGCCTACATCTACGACGGAACGCCCGAGGGGCTGCTCACCGCAGTGTTTCAAGCCTATGCGAATCACGAGGACCCCGAAGATATTGCACAGGGAGCCGCATTCCAGCCCCGCCTTGATCAGAGCGTTCGGACCATAGAGACCGATGCCGCCCTCGCAGAACGTGTGAAGCGTGGATTGGTGCGCGCAACGGGAAAAGCGGGATTCAACGCCGTGTTGCACGCATCGCTATCTGACGACGCGCAAGCGGGATCCGTCGTCTATCGGTTCATTCGCTACGCCATGAGGTCCAACGCGAATCGAGCGGCAATCAGCGAAATCGCACACCCCGCGGTGGCCCCGCTCATCGCACTCGACCGCTCGGTAATGAACGAGCGGCATCTTATGCAGCAATTTTTGCGCTTCGAGTGCCTCAAAGGAAATATATGGTTTGCTCGCTGCTCTCCGAAGGCATCGGTCATACCCCTGCTCATGGATTGGTTCTCGGCGCGCTTCAACGACGTCCCCTTCATGATTTACGACGAAGCGCACCGCATAGCGGGAATCTACGACGGATCGGGGTGGCAGCTCGTTCAAACCGACATAGTAAATCTCCCCGAAAAAGCAGGTGACGAAGAGATGATGCAGCAAGCGTGGAAGCGGTTCTACGACGCCGTCTCCATCGATGCGCGCTATCACCCCGAGCTCCGCCGCCACTTCATGCCGAAGCGCTTCTGGGAGAACCTGCCCGAAATGGATGAGCGCTACGACACGTCGACGGACGTCTACTCGCTCAATACGCCCTCGAGGTCGAAAGCAGGGATGAAGCTCTCCTCGGCAGCGCCGCCCTCCTGCCAGAAGTAGTCCTCGATACCGAGCGAGTCGGCAAAATCGAGCAGCCGTTCGTAATCTTCGTTGGGAACGCGGCGGGCAAGTTCGGAGCAACGTTCAAGCTCGCGACATGCCCAGGCGTCACCCGCCTTGGCGCTCTCTGCCAAAACGGGAGTGTACTGGTTCATGATCGAAAGCAGCACCGAACTGCCGAAGTGCTCCCACACCGTTTGCACCACGCGTTTGGAGTCCTCAAGGGCACCGGGCAGCATCAGATGACGCACCACTACCCCGCGCGTCATGCGCTCGTCGCCCTCGTACTCGTCAAAGCAAGGATCGCCTACCTCATCGACCATAGCAGAAAGCGCGTCGAGGGCGACCTGAGGATAATTAGGAGCCTTTGAGTATCGGGCAGCCAGATCGGAAGAAGCATATTTGTAGTCGGTGAGATACACATCCGCATAACCTCGGTTTTCGCGGACGGCGCGAACCGTCTCGTATCCCGAGGTGTTCCAAACGACGGGAAGGTCCATCCCCCGCTCCCGCGCCCTGTCGAGCGCGGCGCGCGCATGCGGCGCATAATGGGTCGGGGTCACAAGGTTGATATTCAGCGCACCCTTCGCTTGAAGCTCGGAGTAGATCTGCGCCAGACGCCCGATTGATATCTCTGCCCCCGCCTCGCCGTTGGCGATAACGGCGTTCTGGCAGTACACGCAACGAAGCGGACACCACGAGAAGAACACCGTGCCCGAGCCATGCGTGCCGCTGATCGGCGGCTCCTCCCAGAAGTGCAGCGCGGCGCGGGCGATGCGAAGGCGTCCATCGGCCCCGCAAACACCACGAGCCCCCGCACTGCGGTCAACTCCGCACACGCGAGGGCAAAGATCGCAAGAAGATATGTCGATTTCGCTTTGAAACATTGTCTAATCCCACCGTTTTGAGCCGCCGAGATTACCTCCGTGCTCAAACAGTCCTCGCTTCGCTGCGGAACTGCGCGCGGAGGCAATTCTCGACGTCTCGAAACTACTCATTAGTTCTTCGGGTCGAACCAGAATAACGAGCTCGGAAGCATGCAGCGGCGCCTCCGCGCGCAGTTTCGCACGAGCCGAACGTGCCCTCTGGCACGTTCGCGCGAGCCCAGGACTGTTTGAGCACGGAGGTGGCGCCGCTGCTCCCGAGCGGACAGGTCAACTCAATTCGCAACATTCGCGCGAACCATAAACCAGAGCAGTCAAGCTTAGTTCGCCGAGTACCCAAACCCGCCGTGGTCGTGATGATGGCCGCAGCCGCAATCGTCTTCCTCGTCATCGTAGCCGTAGTCGTCGTCAGCACCCTGACCATATGCTTCTTCGGCGCGCGACCAATCGAGACCATTCTCGGCGCACTCAGCTTCCTCGCCGTAGACCAAAGCCAAGGCTGCCGGCGACTTGAACGAGCCTCCGATCACCTCGAGCAGCTCCACGAGGTGCATCGTCGATTCCGCCTGCGGAAGAATCAAATCGGCATCATCAGCACTTGCAAGCGCGGCCTGCAGCTCCGAGAGGAACATCTCCGCCGTGAACGCGCCCTCGAAGCGCTTTTCGCGAACCGCCTCAAGCATGCGCTCAGCGGGCTCGGAGAGTCCAGAGATCGCCACGTCGGAGAGGCCGTTACCCAAAGCAGCACGGTGCGCGGCGCGAACCAGCGCGTTCGCCTCGATCGCAGAGACAACGGCAGCCGCCTCCTGCAGAGTGCGAACAGCACGCATGAGCTGGGCCGTTCCCGCAGCGCCGCATTCCACCACGCGACCGCAGACCGCATTGAGAAGCCCCTGCGCCGCAGCGACGGCGTCCTCTTCGCCCGCAACGTAGCAAACGAGGTTCTCCTCGTCGAAGGGGCGCGGATCGAGCATGTCCTCAAGAGCGATGGGCGCCTCGACGAACCCCAAGTCGCTCACCGTGGCGACCGCGCCGAGCTCGCGTGCGAAACCTGGCGTCGATGCGGAGAAGTCGATGAGCACCGCGCCGGGATGCGCCGACTGGACGAACCCGCCTTCGTCGAAGTACGCGTCTTCGAGCGCCGATTGCGAGGTGCAGAACGTGATGATGGCGCTTGCCTCTTCGATATCGGCGCAGCGCTCGAAGCCGGCGTTCGCCAAGCGCACGGCGATATCGTCGTGGAAGTTCTCGTCACCGAAAAAAATATAACGCATGGGACCCCCTAATTGCCTTTCACTTTACGGGCGATGCGGTCGGCCACGGAAAGCTCCTCGCGGCGGTCTTTGCCCCAAAACACCACGGCCAGCATGCCCGGCCCCACATGCGACCCGATGACCGGGCCGATGCTGCTCTCCAGGAACAAGATATTCTCGTCGATCTTCGAAAGCGCCTCTTTCAGGCGATCGGCATCCTTCGGGCAGTCGGCGTTGCCGATAACGGCGAAGCGCGCAGCCCCTTCGTCCGAGACATGCTTTGTGTAGTACTCCGCAAGCTGCTTGATGCCCTTCTTCCGCCCGCGCGCGACGCCGGTGAGCGAAAGCTTGCCATCGAGCGCGATGTTGAGCAGCGGCTTCACGTCGAGCTTCGATCCGGCAAGCGCAACCGAGGCGGGGATGCGGCCACCGCGGCGAAGCGCCTCGAGATCATCGACCATGAACTCGGCATCGATGTAGTAGCGCGCCTCCTCGGCCCAATCCACCATCTCCTTGGCGGTAAGCCCCCGGTCACGCTGGCGAATGGCTTCATAGACCAAGAACCCTTCGGCAATCGATGCCAACAGCGTGTCGACTACGTACAGCTCGGCTTCGGGATGCTCGGCCACGAGCTGATCGCGGATGATCATAGCGGTGTTGTAGCTGCCGGACAGGCCGCTTGAGAAGCTCAGGCACACTGTCGGAACGCCAGATTCAATTGCGCGGGTGAACACGTCTTGGTACACCGTGATTGGAACCTGGGCCGTCGAGGGCTCGTCACCGTTGCGCATCGAATCGAAGAAGTCGTGCGCAGAACGCGAGCGGTACATATCATCGGAATACTCGCCGTCACCGGCGATGTAGGGAAATTCAATCAGCTCGATGCCTTCGCGATCGACCACATCGAAGGGCAGATCGCAACAGGAATCGATAATCAGGTTGCAGGCTGGCATTCATTCTCCTATCTCATGCGGCACCGTTCGCTGCGGCGCCGGCGTATCAGATTCCACCCGCTACTCGAAGCCGCGCAACTTCGCGACCAGGTCGCTTCGGTGCTCGAACAGCCCGTGCTCGAGTCCCACCGGATACGAATGCGGGTTGAGCATGCGCTTTTGGCTCTCATCGAGCGTGGCAAGCCCCTCCCTCGCGCGCTCCCTCGCAGCGAGCGCATCGCGGAACTTAGGCGCAAGCACCGTCTTGCCGTTGCGCGCGAGCGGCGCGAGCAGCGTCTCGAAGCGCTTACCGCCCAGACGCTTGCGGCGCAGCGAGTCAAGCGGGTCGACGATCATCTCGCACTCCTGCACACCGGCGTTGGTGTCAAACACCATGTCGCCTGCAATATGGCCGTCCTCGTGATAGTAGCGGCGCACGTCGAGGACGCCGGGGAACGTGAGCTTTTTGGCCGACTCGGAGATCTTCAGGTGGTCAACCCACTCGCCACCCGGCTTGCGCGTCGCGGAAAGCTTGTAGACGCCCCCGAGCGTGGGCTGATCGTAGGCGCAGGCGAGCTTCGTGCCCACGCCCCAAGCGCTCACCTGGGCACCCTCTTCGAGAATCGACTGGATCGTGTACTCGTCGAGATCGTTGGAAAGCACGATGCCGCAGTCGGTCAAGCCGGCCGCGTCGAGCTTGCGGCGCGCCATCTTCGCGAGCCATGCCAAGTCGCCCGAATCGATGCGGATGCCCGAGAGCTTCTCGCCGCGCTCGCGCATCTCAAGGCCGACGGTGATCGCGTTGTCGATGCCCTGCTCGACGTTGTAGGTGTCCACGAGCAGCGTGCAGTTTTTGGGAAACGCCTCCGCGTAGGCGCGGAACGCCTCGAGCTCGGAGGGAAACGCCATGACCCACGAGTGGGCGTGCGTGCCCGACACGGGAAGGTCGAACATCTTGCCCGCGAGCACGTTCGAAGTCGACGCGCAGCCGCCCACGATACTCGCGCGCGACGCCCACAGGCCGCCGCCTGCCCCCTGGGCACGGCGCAGGCCGAACTCGGCCACGGGCGCATCCTGCGCCGCAAGGCACACGCGCGCAGCCTTGGTCGCAATGAGCGTCTGGAAGTTCACGCAGTTGAGAAGCGCCGCCTCGAGCAGCTGGCACTGCATAATCGGGCCCTTGACGCGCACGAGGGGCTCGTTCGGGAACACGACCTGCCCCTCGGGCACAGCATCGATGTCGACCGTCAGCTTGAAGTCGCGCAGCCATTCCAGAAAATCGGCGGCGAACAGCGCACCGCCGCCCGGGGCGGGAATCTTCGAGAGATAGTCGATGTCCTCGCCCGAGAAGGCGTAGGTGTCCACCATGTCCGCAAGCTGCGCCATGCCGCACGCGATGGCGTAGCCCCCTTTGAACGGGGTGTCGCGGAAATACATATGGAAGCATGCCTCGGTGTTCTCATGCCCGGAATCGCGATAGCCCTGAGCCATCGTGATCTCGTACAGGTCCGTCAAAAGCGCGTAGTCAATGGGCATTTGCTCTCCTTAGCCTTCGTTTTGCGAGCTGCCGCCGGCCTTGTGCGAGCGCCTGCGCGCGCGACGATGCTCGTTTTGCGAGGGAGCGCCGCCCTGCGCAGGACGCTGGCCGCCCTCTCCCTGTTGACGCGGCCCCGAAGACAATGCCTGCTTTTGAGGCTTCGCGCGAAGACCCGAGGACTTCTGACCGGGGCGGGGACCCGACTTCTGCTGGCCTTTCCCCTCCTCTTTGGCGCGCTGCGGCTTTTGATGTTTTGCCGAGCGCTCCGCGGACTGCTTGCCCTGCTTGGCCTCGCCCGTCTTCTGATCTGAGCGGCGGCGCGGCTTGCGCTTGGAAGAGGACCCGCGAGAGGCCTGCTTGTCTTGCTTCTTCTCCTGAGAATCCTGCTTGGAGGCATGGTCGCTTTCCGCAGAGACTTTAGTCGACCGGCGACGGCGCGCGCGATGCGGCTCTTCGGCCGGACGCTCGTCTGAGCCCCCCTTGCGCGAGCGCTTCGAAGAACCCGTGCGGCGCACGCTGCCCGCTTCCGCAAGCTTGTCCCTGCCGGTGAACTGGTCGGTCGAGAAGAGCGCGTTGGACATGAACTCCGGCTCGTCGGGAGCGTTCGCCTCGTCCCACGCCTCCTGCCCGATCGTGTTCGGGCGCGAGCCCTCCTCGGGCGCATCGAAGGCGGAAAGGGGCACGCGAACGGGCTTCTCGCCCTCAAGGCGCACCGAAACGACCTCGCGCGGCACGTCCAAATCGACGACCTTCGCCGGTCCATCGGGGGTTTTCACCGTGGCGTTCTGCTTGGGGGCGCGGCTCTTGAAGTCCTTGTACGCATCGAACTCGTAGCGCAAACAGCACATGAGGCGACCGCACACGCCGGAAATCTTCTGCGGGTTAAGCGAGAGGTCCTGCTCCTTTGCCATGCGGATGGACACAGGGCAGAACTCGCCGCCCAAGCGGGCGCAGCACAGCTCCTGGCCGCAATGGCCGAGACCGCCGACCATGCGAGCCTCGTCGCGCACGCCGATCTGGCGCATGTCGACACGCACATGGAAGCGCGAGGCGAGCTTGCGAACGAGCTCGCGGAAGTCGACGCGCTCCTCCGCCTCGAAGTAGAAGACCGCCTTGTCGCCCTCGAGCAGGTATTCCACCGACACCGGATGCATGTCCTCGTTCGCCTCGGCCGCCATCTCCTTGAAGATGGGCAGCGCCTCGCGGCCGAGCCGCTCCATCTCGCCAGCGCGCTCCACGTCCTCGGGCGTGGCGATGCGCTTCACGGGCTTGAGCGGCGACTTCAACTTCTTCACCTGGTCTTCGTCGATTTCGAAGACATCGCCTGCGGCATGACCGAACTCGACGCCGCGCGCGGTGAGCACCACCACGTCGTCGCCGTTATGAATATCCAGATCACGCGGGTCGAACCACAGCGTGCGCGGATTGAATGCGAGCCTAATGGGCGCGACTCGAACCATACAGAACCTCTCTCACTTCAAACAGCATCGCATCGATGCACGTTTCTGGGGAAACATTATACGAGATAGCCTCGTCGCTTTCGTGCAGCGCAGCCAGCGCGGCGGCCGCTCGGGCCTCGTCGGTGCGCGCGGCCGCCATCTCGATCTGCGCTTTGACGTCGACGTTCACGATGAACTCAGGCGTTCCGGCGCAGGTTGCCATCACGTCGCGCAGCCAAGAGCTTGCAATCGAGAAAACCTGGTGGAGCGCCTGCGAAGTCTTCGCCGTGATCTGGCGCTTGTTGCGTGCCTCGATCTGGCGAATCGCCGACTTGGCCAGGAAATCAGCGTTCTCGGAAAGCTCCGCCTCGAGCGCCGCGCGAACATCGTCGAGCGGCGCCTTCGCAGCCCTCACGAGACCAGCAGCGAGCTCTATGATATCCCAATCGTCGGCGGTGGCGAGCCGCGACATCGCGTCGACCACGCCCCTGCGGAAGGCGAGGCTGTCGTTGGACTTCAAAAACTCGCACGCGCGCGTGATCGACCCCGAGCACGCCTCGATGGCGATGCGCGCGGTCTCGATCGAAGCGCCCGTGTTCTGACGGATGATCCCTGCAGCCTCTGTTGCAGGGATATGACGGAACGGAACGACCTGGCAGCGCGAGACGATCGTCGGGAGCACGCTTTCGCGCGTGCGGCCCAAAAGGACGATCATCACGTTTGCAGGCGGCTCCTCGAGCGTCTTTAGGAAGGCGTTCGCCGCGGCGGTGCCCAGCATGTCCACGCGGTCGAGGATATAGACCTTCGACTTCGCCTGGATGGGGGCATAGGAAACGTCCGACACTATCTCGCGAATCTGCTCGACCAAGTAGCCGCCCGCACCCTCGGGCGCATAGTAGCGCACGTCGGGATGCTTGCGTCGGGCAATGCGCGAGCAGGCGTCGCATGCCCCGCACAAACCTCCGCGCGGACCCTTTGCCCCCTTCGGGCAAAGGTACGCCTGGGCGAGCGCGTATGCAGCCGCAGTCTTGTTCGAGCCGGCAGGACCGCAGAACAGATACGCTTGGCTCACGTGCCCGCCGCGAACGCTCGCGCGCAAGAAATCGCGCACCCGAGGCTGGCCGAATATGTTCTCAAACGCGTCAGCCACGATTCCCCCTCTTCCCCCGGCCGCCGCGCTTGCGCTTCGCCCGGGGCTTGCCCTTGGCCGCGCCCTCCGCGTGGGGCCCAGAAGGCTGGGAAGGCGTCGCACCCTCCGCGCGAGCGGAAAGCTCGGGGAGGATATCGACAAGCTCGGCGGCGACGGCAGCGGCGGTCGCCTTGCGCGACGAGCTGGAGCGCACGATGCGGATTCGCTTCGGGTCGCGCTTGGCAAGCTTCAGGAAAGCCCTGTTCACACGTGAATGAAATACCTCTCCTGCCTGTTCCATCCGATCCCCCGTGCCCGCCCCCGTCGCTCGGGCAAGGCTTTTGCGCGTGTTGCCGAGCACGAGGAGGATGGTGCGGTCGGGAACGATGCCGCCCGTGGCGAACGCGTTCGCGCGGCGCACGAAATCGAGGGGGAGACCGCGCCCGTAGGCTTGATAGGCGATCGTCGAGTCCGAGAAGCGGTCGCAAAGCACCACCGCCCCCCGCTCAAGGGCAGGGCGGATCACTTCGCGAACCAGCTGGGCGCGGGCGGCCTCGTACATCAAGAGCTCGGCCTCGCTCGATATCTCACCGTTGTCGGGGTCGAGCACCATCGCCCGAAGCGACTCGCCGATACCCGTGCCTCCCGGCTCGCGCAGGCACACGACCTCGCGTCCCGCGCGGCGAAGCTCATTGGCGACATATCGGATATGGGTTGATTTTCCCACGCCGTCGCCGCCCTCGAACGTGACGAAAACACCGCGGGGGGAATTCCCCTCGAGCTGGCCGCTCGCAGGCGCCCCCTGCGCATCATAGCCTTCGCGCTCCGAAACGGGCTGCGCAGGCTCGGCGGTATGTCTTTCGGGCGTCAACGGCGTGGGCTCCTAGTCCGCCACGCAGTTGCGCACGGCGGCGGCAACTGCCTCGACGGCGCGCGGGTCGAAGGGTTCGGGCATGATGAAGTCCTCGCAAAGCTCCTCGTCGGACACAAGAGCGGCGAGCGCGGAGGCGGCGGCGAGCTTCATATCGTTGGTGATGCGCGTCGCGCGCGCCTCGAGAGCGCCCTTGAAGATGCCGGGGAAGGCGACCACGTTGTTAATCTGGTTCGGGAAGTCCGAACGGCCCGTGCCGACGACGCGCGCGCCCGCGCGGCGAGCCACGTCGGGGTAGATCTCGGGGACGGGGTTGGCCATCGCAAAGAGGATCGCGTCGTCGTTCATGGAGGAAACCATCTCCTCGCTCACGATGTTCGGGGCAGACACGCCGACGAAGATGTCGGCACCGCGCATGGCGTCGGAGAGGGATCCCTCCTCGTCCGCGAGGTTCGTCACCTTGAGCATGGCGCGCTGAGCGTCAGTCGTGCCCTCAGACTTCGAGCAGATGATGCCGCACTTGTCGCACAGGATGAGGTTCTTGAAACCGTAGCTCAGCATGAGCTTGGCGATGGCGATGCCCGCCGAGCCCGCGCCGTTCACGATCACGCGGCACTCCTCCTTCTTCTTGCCCGTAAGGCGAAGTGCATTGATGACGCCGGAGAGCACGACGATGGCGGTGCCGTGCTGATCGTCGTGGAACACGGGGATATCGAGCTCGTCGATAAGGCGGTTCTCGATCTCAAAGCAGCGCGGTGCCGAGATGTCCTCCAAGTTGATGCCGCCGAACGCGGGGGCGAGGCGCTTGACCGTCTCGACAATCTCGTCGACGTCCTGGGTATCCAGGCAAATGGGCACGGCGTTCACATTGCCGAAGGCCTTGAAGAGGGCACATTTGCCTTCCATGACGGGCATAGCGGCTAAAGGACCGATGTTGCCCAGGCCAAGCACCGCCGACCCGTCGGAGACGACGGCGATGGTGTTCGCCTTCTGCGTGTAGGTGTAGGCGAGCGCGGGGTCCGCCGCGATCTTCTTGCACGGCTCGGCGACGCCCGGCGTATAAGCGAGCGCCAGATCCTCGCGCGTCTTGATTTCCATCTTGGGAACGGTGTCGAGCTTACCTTGCCATTCTTCGTGCAAACGCAGCGATTCCTGCGCGATGTCCATGCCTTACCTCCGAGCCTTCTCGCTTCGCACGCGCCCTTGCGCGCTTCTATACAACCGTAAAAGTATACCGCTTCGGTGCCGCATCGCCGAATCCGCACGGGCAAGCGCACAGGCAATCCATCGAGCGGGGCGGGGCCAACGCGGCGGAAGTCGCTCACCCTGCCGCTGTTCGAGGACCCACGCGAAAGACGGCAGCTCGTGCTACACTCAACGCATTTGCAAGACGAGAAGGGAAATCGAGTGGAACGCGAGAACAACACCCTCACAGCGAAGCGCGTGGCGAACGCGGCCTACGATGCGATTCGCGCCGCTGCGGTCGGTCTGCGAGAAGACGTGCTCTGCGGCCTGGCTGCCGCACGCAAGATCGAGGAGCAGCCGCGCGCGCAATCGGTGCTCGACTGCCTGTTGGAGAATGCGCAGATCGCGCGCGAGGACGGGGTGCCTTTGTGCCAGGACACGGGAACCTGCTGGGTGAGGCTCGAAGTCGGCGAGGAGCTTTCCATCCCCGGCGATGTCCTCTCGCAGGTCGACGACGCGGTCGCGCGCGCCTACACCGACGGGCGTCTGCGCATGAGCGTGGTGCGCGACGCGCTTTTCGACCGCGCGAACACAGGCGACAACACGCCCGCTTTCGCCGAGATCGCGACCCGGCCGGGGCACGGCGCGACGCTGCATGTCCTTTTGAAGGGCGGCGGGTCGGACAACGCCTCCCGCGTGGTCATGCTCGCCCCCGGCGCGGGAATCGAGGGCGTGAGGAAGGTCGTGCTCGACTGCGTGCGCGAGAAGGCGGCCAACGCCTGCCCGCCACTTATCGTGGGCGTGGGCGTGGGCGCCACCTTCGACAAGGTAGCGGGACTCGCCAAGCACGCGCTTTTGCGGGAAATCGGGAGCCCCGCCGCATCGCCTAAGCACGCTGCCTTCGAGCGCGAGCTGCTCGAGGCCATAAACGCGACCGGCATAGGCCCTGGGGCGCTCGGGGGCAAGACCACAGCACTCGCCGTGCACCTCGAGACGGCGCCTTGCCACATCGCGGCGCTCCCCGTTGCCGTCAACATGGGGTGCTCGGCTATGCGCAGCGTCTCGATCGACCTTTTGAGCTGGGAGGACTAACCATGAGCGAACCCATCCGCATGACCTTGCCAGCCGATCGTGAAAAGCTGGCAGAACTGCGCATCGGGCAGGAGGTGCGCCTTACGGGGGCCGTGTTCACAAGCCGCGACGCAGGGCATGAACGCATGCTCGCGGCCCTACGGGAAACAGGCGAGCTCCCCTTCGGACTCGCGGGCGAGACTATCTTCTACGCAGGGCCCACTCCGCCAGCCGCAGGCCGCCCGCTCGGAAGCGTCGGCCCCACGACGGCAAGCCGCATGGACTTCGCGACGCCCGAGCTCATGGACGCGGGGCTTGCCGCCTGCATCGGCAAGGGAAAGCGCTCCCAAGCCGTCATCGACGCCTGCGTGCGCAACCGCTGCGTCTATTTCGCGGCCGTCGGCGGCATAGCGGCGCTGCTCGCGAAGCACGTCACCGAAAGCGAGACCGTCGCCTGGGATGATTTAGGGACTGAGGCGCTGCGCCGCATCGAGCTTATCGACTTCCCCGTCTTCGTGGCCGTCGACTCCCAAGGCGGCGACCTCTATCGGGCAATCGAGTCGGGAGAGCAGCTGTAAAGCTCCCGCATCAGGGAAAACGCCCGGCTAAAGCCGCAAGGGCCCGGCGC
>OLQV01000904.1_pt1 | contig 24314 bp, 25 predicted proteins | sample 1672371 | NCBI WGS metagenome assembly OLQV01 (sample SAMEA3136676, study PRJEB25190) | human gut metagenome
CAATTTTAAATGTTAATAAATCAGTTGTTGCTGTTATTACATTAACATCTGAAGAACCACCTTCTCCCCCTTGTGCTTTAAAATATGCGAATGTAGCACCAAATATCAAAGTAATTAATGTAACTACTGCAACTATACTAAGTACTATTGCATTCTTTTTATTTTTTTCCATGTCTTCACTCCTTCTTTCTAAAAAACAATAGTTATTACCACATAGAATAGTATCTCTATGCTATAAACACATAATATCATAAATAAATTTAAAAGAAAAGTTAATAAAGACTTTTCTTTTAAATTTAACATTTTTTTGTCTGATAGCTAAATGAAATTAATAATCTATACTTTAAAAATTACTTAATAAATCAATTAATCTAGTATTTTTGTAAATGCTTTCTCTGCCTACTTTTTCAAATTCTAAAAGCCCAATATCAACTAAACTATTTAAATATGTAGCTGCAGTTTGTCTTGTAACTCCACATCTATTTTCAATATAATTGATTCTAATTTTAGGTAATTTAGTCATTAATTCAATCAACTACTTCTTTAGCTTCATTTATTGTAATAGCATTTATTAAAATATGTTAAAAAATACTATATTTCTAACTATATAGCTATATTAAAAACAAGAATTAAACTTGCATTAATTCTTGTTCTTTAGCTTTTATTTCATCATCTACAATTTTATTATATTTAGCAATTAGTTCTTGTACTTCTTCTAAATACATTTTTTCTTCATCTTCAGGATATTCTTCCTTTTTAATTTCATTATTAGCATCTTGTCTAATATTTCTTAAAGCAACTTTAGCTTCTTCTCCGATAGCTTTAGCTTGTTTAACATATTCTCTTCTTCTATCTTCAGTAAGTTCTGGAATAGTTAAAATAATCATTTCACCATTATTAGTTGGTGCTATTCCTAAGTTAGCTTCATTTATTGCTCTTTCAATATCTTTAAGTGTACTTCTATCAAAAGGTTTAACAAATAATTGTCTAGCTTCAGGAACTGTAATATTTGCAACACTTTGTATTGGTGTTGGTACTCCATAATAACTTACCATTATACCACCCAGCATTGCTGGATTTGCTCTTCCTGCTCTAATTGTTGTAAGTCTATTTTTCAAACTATCAATTGTTGATAACATCTTTTTTTCTGAATTCATAATTTTCTCCTTTAATTTAATTCTATACTATCATTATAATTAATTTTATTAGATTTTACAATAAAATTAATAACTAATTTACCATTTTTACTAATACTTAAGGCTTTATTAGTACCAAATGTACCATTTTTAATATCACTTATTGTATTTTCAGTATCAATTACTCCGACATCTCCATCAAGAACTTGGGTATCTGCTAGTCTTTTATTTACCCCTTCTATTATTTTATCATCAGTGGCTTCAAATGTTTTTAGTAATTCTTCACTAGTTATAATACTTCCATTATCTTTATTAATAACATAAGATTTAATATTAACTGGAACGCTACCATTTACACAATTATAATTATAATCTATTATAACTACGCTTGCATATATTCCAAATTCTGTTATATCATAAGTTCTATAAGAAAAACTATATAAATCATTTTCGCACGTAACTCCTTCAGGTATTTCTTCATTTGTTGCTTTAACTTCCTTTTTTGATAACTCTTCAAGTTCATTATGAAGTTTACTATTTTCATCTTCTAGTCCTTTAAAATTTAATATTATATCTTGTTTGAATATATCATCTATTATTTCTACACTATTATCAAAATAAATATAATCTTTTTTATTATTTATTCTTACTTCATTTGTAAGTTCTACAATACCTTTCTTTTTTTCTTTCGTAGGATTATTTACCATATATTTCATAAAGAAGTAACCACCCACTATAAATATTAAAAGAACAATACCTAGAAATATAACTCCTATTTTATTTTTTGTACTATCCATATATACCTCTATTTATTTAAATACTTTATAAAAGCTTCTCTTATTTCATTTTCTTTTGCATCTTCTTTTGCAGTATTCCAATATGTACTTGGTGTTATTTCTCCATTTATGAAAGAAGTTTCGCTATCAAATAAAAGTACTTCATCATTACTTACAACAAGAAGTGTCGGTGCATATATTTCTGCTACACCTTTATCATTATATGTTACATAATTACTTAATGTTTTAACTATATCTTCATATGTTCCATTATTGTCTTTTCTATTTTTAGTAAAATCATAATAATATATTTCTTTTACTCCAACTTCTTTAGCTATTTTATTTACCATGTAAGCATAATAATTAACCCATTCATTTTTAGTTCCAAATAATACTATACCTTTAGCACCTTTAGCTACCATTCTGGCATCTGTTGCATTTACATATTTAAAAACATTATCTTTAGATACTAAACTAAATTCACTTGCAAATCTTTCATTATCACTTACCTTTACTTTATAATCTTTTTTGCCAAAATAAATAAATCCATAAATTAGTAAACAAAACAAAATTATATAAATTACCATTTGAGTTTTATTTTTAAATAGTTTTTCATTTTTAATATATATTTTTTCCATCAAACTACATCTCCATTTATATTTTACCAAAATTTTGCTTTATTATAAAGTGGACTTAACCTATATATGTAAATTTTCTGTCAAAAAAACAAGCCTAAGCTTGTTTGAAATCTACTAAAACATATTTATCATTAATTTTTTTATAAATGTAACTAAATTTAAAGAAATCATCTTTATTATTACTAAATGCTTTTTCTAAATATTCTTCATCAGTCATACCATTACTTTCTTCTTCATAATTAAGTATTCTTTCAATATTTTTATCATTTGATAATGTTGTTGGTCCTATTTCATCTTGATAAGCATATAGTCCATAATAAGTTATAACTAGTTCATCATTTTCTATATTTTTATCTTTTAATTTATAATTATAAATATAACCTAGATCAAAATCCACTAGAGCATCTGTACCAATTGTATTTTCATTATATACAAATTCATCTGTTTCTTTATTATATATAAATAATGGTTCTTTATCATCTGCAAGTGTATAATAATCTTTTGCTTGAAGATTTAAATCTGTTCCAAATACATCTATTAATTTATTTTTTAAATCAGTATATTTTTTATTATTGTATTTGTTATCTTCATCTTCGAAATTTAAAAGTCCCGCTACATATAGTTTTTGATCATTACTTAAATTATTTAAATAACTATTTAAACTCTTTTCACCACTTTTTAAATAACTATATAATGCTGTATACACATAATTACTTAAGTCAGCTACTTTAATATCGTTAGCATTTATTTCTTCATTTTTCTTTTCTTCATCCTTTTTTACTTCATTTTTAATAGTTTCTTTTTCACCAAAATGAGTTCCTATAAAATAACCACCAAGTCCTGAAAGTACAACACAAAATACTACAACTAATGTTAAGTAAAATGATTTGTTCTTATCCATATAATCCATCTCCTATTCTTTTTAATAGAATACCATAAATAAAAAAAAAAAGCAACCCACTATCAGGGTTACTTTAATTAATTACCTTTCACTTGGTTCATTACTTCTTCAGCAAAGTTATCATTTCTTTTTTCCATTCCTTCGCCTACTTCATAACGAACCATTTTTAATATTTCTCCACCATTATTAGCTACGTATTTAGATACTGATACGTCACTATCTTTAATAAATGGTTGTTCTGCTAAACAGATTTCTTTATAGAACTTTTGAATTCTTCCTTGAACCATCTTTTCAGCAATTTCAGCAGGTTTCCCTTCATTCATTGCTTGTTCTTTTAAAACATTTTTTTCATTATCAAGTACATCAGCAGGAACATCACTAATATTTAAATATAGTGGTTTCATAGCTGCAGCTTGCATTGATACATCTTTAGCAACTTCTTCACTTGCACCTTTAACTACAGTTAATGCAGCAATTTTTCCACCCATATGAATGTATGAACCAAATGATTCATCATCATTTTTAGTTAAAATTTCAAATCTTCTTAAAGATAATTTTTCACCAATCTTAGCGGTTTTTTCAACAATTAATTCACCAATTGTTCCTTCATTAGTATTTACATCTTTTGCTTCATCTACAGTTTTAACATCGCTTTTAAGTAACGCTTCACCAATAGTATCAATCATATTTCTAAATTCTTCATTCTTACTAACAAAGTCTGTTTCACTATTTACTTCTAATATAACAGCTTTATTTCCATCTACGTAAATATTTGCAAGTCCTTCTGCAGCAATTCTAGATTCTTTCTTAGCAGATTTAGCAATTCCTTTTTCTCTTAAGTAATTAATTGCTTCTTCCATATTACCATTAGTTTCAGCTAATGCTTTTTTACAATCCATCATTCCTGCTCCAGTTTGTTCACGTAAATCTTTAACCATACTTGCAGTTACTTCCATAATTATCCTCCTTATTTACTTAAATTTTCAATTAATTCGTCTTTTTTCATAGTTGAATAACCTTTAATACCAGCTTCTTTAGCTAATTTTTTAAGGTCAGCTAATGTTTTTCCTTCTAATTCATCAGCTTTTTCCATTTCTTTAATTTCTTCTAAAACAGTTTCATCAACTTTTACTTCTTCTTTTTTGTCAGATTTAACATCTTTAGATTCTTTTTCAGTTTTTTCTTCTTCAGTTACATAATCATCAAGTGGTAAATCATTTGCTTCACATATAGCATTTGTTAAAACACCTAACATAACTTTGATACTTCTTACAGCATCATCATTTCCTGGAATAACATAATCAACATCATCAGGATCACAGTTAGTATCAACAACACCAAATACTGGAATATTTAACTTTCTAGCTTCTTTAATTGCATTGTATTCTTTCTTAGGATCTACAATAATTAATGCTTGAGGAAGTTTATCCATTGCACGGATACCACATAGTACTTTGTTTAACTTTTCATATTCCTTCTTAAGTCCAACAACTTCTTTTTTAGGAAGAACTTCAAATGTACCATTCTTTTCCATTTCTTCGATTTCTTCAAGTCTTTTAACTCTTCTTCTGATTGTTCTGAAATTTGTAAGTGTTCCACCTAACCATCTTTCAGTTACATAGTAAGAATTACTTCTTGTTGCTTCTTCTAAGCAAACTTCTTGTGCTTGTTTTCTAGTACCTACAAATAAGAATTTACCACCATTACTAGCGATATTTTTAACTTCTTCGTAAGCTGCTTCTAAACACGCTTTTGTTTTTTCTAAGTCGATAATATAAATATCATCCCTAGATGTAAAAATATACTCTTTCATTTTAGGATTCCATCTTTTTGTTTGATGTCCAAAATGAACTCCAGCTTCTAATAAATAACTCATAGAAACTACTGCCATAAATTATTCCCTCCTTCGTTTTCAACTTCTTGATACTTCAACTTAACCCAACACCTCTTCGGCACTCGATGGCTTAATCCATATCAATGTTTAATATTTGCATTTACAGCACTTAAAATTCTACCAAAAATATGGGAATTTTACAAGTACTTTTAGTTAAATTATATGTTTTTTTGCTAATTTTATCATTTAAAAGAAAAAAATTTATATTGTATAAACAATATTTATATGTTATACTACAAACATTGCTACTAGGGGCAAATAAATTTAACAGATAAAAAATAACAAGTACAGTATTACCTAGATAATTATAGTCTAAAACATGTAATACTTAGAAAGTGTTATTTTTACTATGATAGAAAATAATAAACTAATTAAATTTAGTGTCTCAAGAAAAGAAGAAATATTACAAAGGAAAAACAATGTTATTTGCAAAGATAACGAAGAACTTGAAGAAATAATAAGAAGGTCTTTTAATCAAAAAGATGAAAATGACAATTTTTATATTGGGCTTCTGCCTAAATATTGTATAGAAAACATTAGCAAAACTTTAACAAACATCAAAAAAAATAAAATTAATGAAGTTATTAATTCTAAAATCCAATATGCATTAGCTATTAGTCAATCTGATATTAGGCACATAAAAAAAGATAGCATGACAATAGATGATTGCGTAGATTATATCCTGACAGCTCCAGAAGTTGTTAAAAACTTTGACGTTGTATCTTTTTGTAAATGTCAAGGAAAGAATGCTCTAAGATTTAAAAAAACAATCAATGGAATTACTTATATCACTTTAATAATAATTTCAAATAGACATAAAACTTTTAACATAAGAACAGCATTTATGCTAAAAAAAGATTTTGAAGCAAAAAAAAGAAATCTTATCTCCAAACTTTGCTGAATCCAGCTAAATAGCCAGCCGCAAAGGACACGCCCGAAGCGAATGAAGCATCGATTTCTTTTATAACAAGATATTACCATACTTTATAATTTATGTCAATTGTTTTGCTTTTAAAAATTGCTTTTTTAAGTAAAAAAAGAAATCTTATCTCCAAACTTTGCTGAAACATGACTATAAAAGCCAGCCGCAAAGACACGTCCGAAACGAATGGGGCAAAAGATTTCTTAACTACACTTTAATACAAATTACTTATTTTTTAAAGCGTCTTTTATTAAAATATCCAATAATTTTTTATAAGATATACCTGCTGCTTCTGCAAGTTTGGGATACATACTTATATCTGTAAAACCAGGCATTGTATTTATCTCATTTATAATTATTTTATTTGTTTTATTTTCTAAAAAGAAGTCTACTCTAGCTAAGCCTTTGCAATTAGTAGCTCTAAATGCAAGTTCTGCTATGTCTTTAATATTCTTTTTTATTTCTTTTGGAATATTTGCAGGTATAACAGTCTTAGATTCTTCATTTTGATATTTTGCATCATAATCATAGAATTCTTCAGCTGATAAAACTTCACCAACTTCTAAAGAATTGCCACATAAAACTGCACATTCAAGTTCTCTTCCTTTTATTTCTTTTTCAATTAAGACTTCACTGTCATATTTTAAAGCTTCAAATAGAGCTTTTTTTAATGATTTTCCGTTCTTTACTTTAGTAACTCCAACTGATGAACCAAATCTAGATGGTTTAATAAATACTGGATAATTTAACTTTTCATTTATTAGTTTATCTATATCTTTAATATTTACCTTTTTTACTAATTTCAAATCATCATAATAATATAAATCTTTATTTTCTTTAATAATAGTAATATCCGGAGATACATCTGATACTTTTTTTAAAATTGCTTTTGTATAAATTTTATCCATACAAACACTACTTGCTAAAATATTACATCCAACATAAGGAATACCAAGAACTTCTAGAAAACCTTGAATACTACCATCTTCCCCCATTTTGCCATGCATAACAGGAAATACACAATCTAGCTTCTTTAAAAATTCAAATACATTCTTAACTGGTTTTGTTTTCTTTGGAAGTTCTCCAAACTTTTCTATTTGAAAATTTTCGCAAGTGTACCAATTATTGTTCTTATCTAAGTAAATTGGAATAACTTCATATTTTTTCTTATCCAAATTATTTATAACATTATAGCCACTTACGACTGATACTTCATGTTCTGTCGATGAAGAACCAAATATAACACCTAATTTCATTAATCCTCCTTATTTAATAGAATCCACTATTTCTTTGAAATTCATGGAATTACTAGCTTTAACTAAGATATTATCTTCTTGTTTCTTTATAGTATTTATAAATTCTATCGCTGTTTTATTATCTTTAAAATGATAACTATTTTCTTTATTATATCCAGCTTCTATAGCACCTTCATTAATATATGATGCTTCATCTCCAACAGTTACTAAAATATCTATTTTTTCATTTTTTACAACAATACCTATTTTTTTATGTAAATCTTCTGAATAACTACCAAGTTCTTTCATTGTTCCAAGTACTGCTATACTTCTACCTGATAATGAACCAAGATATTTAATAGCATAACTCATAGAATCAAAATTAGCGTTGTATGAGTCATCTATAATTGTATATCCATTCGTAGTTATCAAACTCATTCTATTACTACTTAATTCAAAATTAAGTATTCCATCTTTAATTTCTTCATCAGAAACATTAAATTCTTTACCTGTTGCTACACCCGCTAGGGCATTGTAGATAAAATGTTCTCCTCCAACAGGTACTTTATAAATAACATTATTACATGAAAATGTTGAACTCCATTCATTTTTTTCAATAATATTAGCCATGTAATCAGATTTATTATATATACCAATTGTTATTATGTGATATTTATCTTTATTTTCTAAATACCATTTATGTAATAAATCGTTATCATTATTGATAATAAGCACTCCGTTTGGATTTAATCCTTCAAGTATTTCTAACTTTGCTTTTAAAATATTTTCTCTACTTCCTAGATTACCTATATGAGCAGTACCTACATTAGTAATAATGGCTACATCAGGTTTGGCAATACTTGTAAGATAAGATATTTCTCCGAGATGATTCATTCCCATTTCTAGTACCAATACTTCATTGTCCTCTTCAAGTGATAAAATAGTAAGTGGTAAACCGAGATGATTATTTTGATTACCAATTGTTTTATGAGCTTTATACTTTTCTTTTAAAATACTATATATTACATCTTTAGTACTTGTTTTTCCTGCTGAACCAGTAATGGCAACAACTGGACTATAAAATAAACTTCTTTTGTACTTAGCTAAGTCACCTAAAGCTTTAATTGTGTTTTCTACTACTATTATAGATTTATTATTTTTAACTAAATAGTCATTTATCTCATCTGTCATTTCAAAGTTATCTAGTATAACTAAACTTGCTCCTTTTTCAAAAGCATCCATAAAAAATTTATTTCCATCATTTTTTTCACCTTTAATACCAATATAACAATCGTTTTTTTCAATTTTTCTAGTATCTATAGTAATTTTATTAATATTAGTATTAATTTCATTAAAAAGAGATAGATATTTAAGTGTTTTATAAATATCTAATGTTTTCATATTTTCACTTCCCTCACTCTTTCATTATACATTATTTAAATAGTTTTGTATATACTTCATTGAAGCTACTAACAGGAATTATTTCCATGTTATCTGTAATTTCTTTAGGTACATCCTTTAAATCTTCACTATTACTTTTAGGCATAAACACTACTTTGATATTTTTATTATATGCAGCAACTAACTTTTCTTTGAGTCCTCCAATTTTTAGAATGTTTCCATTCAAGGATACTTCACCTGTAAAAGCATAATTACTAGGTACTTTTTCTCCTTCTTTTACACTGCATAAACCTACAGCAATGGCCAGTCCTGCAGATGGTCCATCTTTTTTACTTGATGCATCTAAAAAATGAATATGTAAATCTTCATTATGAAAATTATACTTATATTTACTCTTAAGCATACTTAATACTACTTCTATACTTTCTTTTAGAATATTTCCTGTATTGCCTGTAATTGTTAATTTGTCACTACCTTTACATGTTAAAACTTCTAATTTAGATAAACTTCCACCAAAACCTGATACCGCTAAAGTATTTATAGTACCTATTTCATTTATTTCTTCTTCTGCACTTTTATATTTTGGACTTCCAAGTAATCTTACTACTCTTTCTTCATTTAAAACCTTAACATTATTGATAGTTATTTTTCTAGCAAGAGATGATAAAACTCGTTCTAGGTCTCTTACTCCAGCTTCAGAAGTATAATTATTTATTATAAAACATAATAGTTCATCACTAAATTTAATTTTGCTATCATATACCATATTATCAAGTAATATTTTAGGAAGCATATAGTTTTTAGCTATATCTTTCTTTTCAAAAACTGTATAACTACTTAAATTTATAACTTCTACTCTATCTAAGATGGCTGTTGGTATATTTTCGTCATTATTTGCTGTTAATATAAATAAAATATTACTTAAATCAAATGGTTCTTCAATATAGTTATCTGTAAATATTTTATTTTGATTTGGGTCTAGGATTTCTAAAAGTGTTGCAGCTGGATCACCTTTATAATCTTTAACCATTTTATCAACTTCATCAATTAATATTACGGGATTATTGCTTCCACATTTATAAAGCCCTTGAATTATTTTACCTGGAGCTGATGCTAAATATGTTCTTCTTGTACCAATAAGTTCTGTTGAATCATTTAAACCACCAACACTTATTTTGTAAAAATCTCTATTTAAGGCTTTGGCAATTGACATAGCTATAGTTGTTTTACCTACTCCTGGAGGACCTACTAAACATATAATCGGACTTGTAATATTACGATTTAAATTTTTTATAGCTATATATTCACTAATTCTAGTTTTAATTTCATCCATGCCAAAATGAGATTTATCAAGTTCTTTATATACAGCATCGAAATTAGCAGTTTCTTTTTTAGATTTATTCCATGGTAAATTTATAATCCAGTCTAAATAATTATGCATTACACTTACTTCAGGACTTGCTTCATTCATTATTTCATATTTATCTATTTCATGACTTATGTGTTCCTTTATTTTTTTATCTATTTTTAGCTTTTCTAATGCTTTTTTGTATTCTAAAACTTCCTCATTTTTCCATGAATCTTCCCCGAGTTCTTGTTTTAGAACTTTCATTTTTTCTTTTAAAATATATTCTCTTTGGTCATTTTGAAATGACTCATCAACTTTTTCTTCAAGTTCATTATCAATTTCTGCAACTTTTATTTCTTCATACATATCTTTAATTAAAGATTTGGCTCTTTTTATAGGATTAATTTCTTCCATATATTCAAGCTTTTTAGTTATATTAAATGGTAAAAATGATGTAATAGCATCTGTTATTTTGTTTAAATCTTTATTACTTGATACAAAAGTTAATATATCATTAGATACTGTTTTAGATACATTTATATATTCTTTTAAGACACTTACTAATTTTTTTAATATAGCATTTTCTTCTTCAGGCACTAAAGATGGTAAGTCTATATACATTACTTCACTATATAAAATGTCACTATTTACTTCTTGAAAATATTTACTAACTGCTACTCTACGTAGACCTCTTAATTTCACTTCGATAACACCATCATTATCAAGTTTATTCTTTATACGAGCAATAACACCAACTTTAGGTAAATCTTGAGCTGTAGGTTCTTCTTCTAAAACATCTGTCGGAGCTATAACTAGGATTTCTCCTTTAAAATTACTACTTGATTCATTAATGGCTTTACCACTTATTACATTTTTAAGTTCAAGTTTTATCTCTTGATTAGGAAGTATCACTAAATTCTTAAGTAAGATGACGGGAATATTAAATGTCATAAAACACCTCCTAAACTTAAATGTTATTATAACCAACTAAAGTAAATTTGTAAAGTAAAATCACAACATTTTTTTTATTTCATAAGATACTAATGAACGAAAAAGGAGCGAATATGATTAATTGGTATATTAATTTAAATTACCCATGGCAGGCACTTATTGCTACAATGTTTACTTGGGCTATTACTTCACTGGGATCAGCTGTTGTATTTTTCTTTAAAAAGGTAAATAAAAACACAATGGATGCGATGCTTGCTTTATCTGCAGGTGTTATGCTAGCTGCTACATTTTGGAGTCTTTTATCTCCAGCAATTGAAATGGCAAATTCTCTAAAATTAATCTCTTGGTTAGTTGTATCTTTTGGAGTTCTACTGGGAGGATTACTTTTATTTGTCGGGGATAAAATATTTGATAAACTTACAACAAAAAAAGAAAACTCAAGTAGTTTAAAAAGAAGTTTAATGCTTATTTTCTCAATTACCTTACACAATATTCCTGAAGGTATGGCTATCGGGGTGGCCTTTGGCTCTGTTGCATACAATTTAGATGGAGCAACACTTGCAGCAGCAGTTATGCTTGCAATTGGTATTGGCATTCAAAATTTTCCAGAAGGTTCTGCTGTATCACTACCATTAAGACGTGAAGGAATGAGTACCGCTGGAGCATTTTTCTTCGGAGTTTTAAGTGGAATTGTTGAACCAATTTCAGCTGTAATCGGAGCAATACTTGTTATGAAAGTTCAAATATTACTTCCAATTTTACTTGCATTTGCAGGTGGCGCTATGATATATGTTGTGGTTCAAGAACTAATACCTGAAAGTCAAACAAATGAAAAAAAAGACCTCATGGCCCTATTTACAATATTTGGATTCTTAATCATGATGATATTTGATGTCGCGCTTGGATAATATACTAAAAGCTAGGGATTACCTAGCTTTTAACACTCTTGATAACCATTCATATATGACATCCGTTTTTATAAATATCGATAGTTTTAGTTTATAATTCTAACAAAAATTTATTTTCATTTATTAGATCATATGCAGGCTTTAGTATTAAATCATACCTTTTATTAAGTATTGTCTTATAAAATTTTTTTCTTAAATCAGAAATACAGGGAATTTCATCTATTAAATTTTCTATTTTATTCATATCTATCTTGGGAAATATATCAAATAAAGCTTTACTACAATCATTACTTTCAAAAGAATTAATATAAAAGTACGGATTTATTTTAATTTTTCTTTTTAATGTAGAGTTAGGAAAAACAAATACTCTTTTTTCTATTTCATTTTCATCATTTAAAATGTTATTTATTTTTTCATCTTCTAATTTTGGATATAAACAAGATGCGCAGTCAAATATTGGTGCTATTTCAACTTTATTAGTATCATTATTTATTAGAAAGCCCCAGTTGCCATTATGACGGTCAAAATTTCCTACGAAAGAGTCAACTATAAACATTTGCCAAAAGAACTTTTTTAAAATATCCTTATTATATAAAGTTTGTTCATCAATTACTGTTAACACATCAGATAAATCTGTTCCAAAACCCAGTTTACTACTACTTATAATTGAATTTTTTAAAGAAGCAAAATCGTAAAACTTTTTATTGGGCTCAGTAAAATCTTTACAAGCTACTACTAAATGGTCTTTTTCACTGAAATATGTTCCTAGTAAAGTTTCTTGAGTTTTAAACCCTAATAGACTAAAAATATGGCAAGCTATATACTCACTTATTACACTACTTGTATATTGTCCTTTACAATCTTTTGATGAAAATTTAAGTAAATATTTTTGATTATTATATAATATTCCTATCTTAGAACCATTGGATCCACCATATAACTTTGTATTTAATCTTGTACAGTTTGAAAAGTCAATTAAAGCCATAAATAAACACCTCACGATAAATATATCATAAAGTGTTTATTTTAGCAACATTATTCTTCATTTTCATATAAAGTTTTATATATTTCATTTTTTCTAAGTAATGATTTATGAGTTCCTTCATCAACTACCTGTCCATCATCTATTAGATAAATAATATCAGCATCAATTATAGTTGATAATCTATGGGCTACGATTATAATTGTATGGTCTTTAACTAAATTGTCAATTGCTTTTTTTATCTTAGCTTGATTTTCATTATCTAAAGCACTTGTTGCTTCATCAAACAAAATTATTTTACTATCCTTAAGTAATGCTCTGGCAATAGCAAGTCTTTGTTTTTGGCCACCAGATAGATTAATGCCACCTTCACCAATCATGGTGTCATACTTTTTAGGAAGGCTCATAATGTAATCATCTATTTCAGCAAGCTTACACGCATTTCTAATTTTCTTTAATGACATATATGGGTCAATTATTTTTAAGTTTTCGAGTATTGTTTTATTAAATATAAATGGTTCTTGACGTATTATAGCAATATTTTGTCTTAATGCATCTTCAGTAAAATCTTCAATTGGTAAGTCATCAATTAATATAACACCACTATCAACATCAAAATATCTTAAAAGCAAATTAAATATACTAGTTTTCCCTTGCCCACTTTTACCAACAATGGCTATCTTTTTACCTGTTGGTATTTTTATATTAAATTCTTTAAATATTTCTTTTTCTTCATTCGGATACTTAAATGTTACATTTTTAAATTCTATATTTCCTTCAATATCAGTTCTTGTAACGGTTCCAAAAGTTTCATCTTTATATAGTTTATTATCTAAAATTTCATTTATTCTTTCCATTGAAACTTTCATTTTTTGATAGCTCGAAGATAAATTTGTCATAAGTTCTATAGTGTTCATAAATCTATAAACATAATAAGTCATGGCCATGAAAAAGGCAAAAGTGCCAGTTCCATTTATGATAAGTAAAATACATGTTGCAAAGATAACAAACTCTAAAATTGTATTCAAATTATAAACCCAAGCATTATAGTTTTTCTCTGTAATCATTTGCTTATTTATTTTAAAGTATGTATTTCTTACTAGATTTTTAAAATTATTATTCATACTCTTTCTAATACCTAAGGCTCTAATTTCTCTGATACCCCGAATATTTTCTGAAACATTTGCTACTGCTTCATCTTTTTGTTTATTTATTTCTTTTTGACTTTCTTTTATACTTGGTAAATATTTATTAGACAAAAGATAAAATAATACTAAATATATGATAACTTCAAAAGCAACTAAAGTAGAGTTAAAGCAGATATAGATAAAAACTATTAAAGAGGTAAATAAAGATATAGCAATTCTTAACACTTGCCTAAATGAATCAGATATTGTTGATGCATCACTTGTTATGCGATTTATAAATTCTCCGCTTGATTTTTCTTCGAAAGCTCTGGCTGGTAACATTCCTACCTTTTCATAAACCGCTAAACCTATTTTTTCCATCATGTTGTTTGCACATTTTTCCATGTAAATCTTACCATATCTATCAAATATAAGATTATCAATTAAGTTTATGACAAAGATTAAAAATAAAATGGCTATGGCTATAGCAAAAGAACTGTTACTTGCTTTATCTATCGCAAGTCCAATTAAATATCCATATAATGTTCCCACTAAAGCTGTTGCTAAAAGCAGAAAAAAAGATTTGATAAAAAGTCTTTTTTCACCTTTAAAATACTTTTTAAAAAATCTTATCATATCTTTAAACTTCATAACTATTCACCCTTTTTAATCTTTTGTTTTAAATCAAATAATATATTAAGTGCTTCCATTGGTGTTGTATTTAAAACATCTATTTTATCTATTGTTTCTTTTATTATATCATCTTTTTTAACATTTGGTTCAAAATTCATTGCAAGTTGAACTTTTTCTTCAGGATTTTTCTTTTTAGAATTGCTTTCATATTCACTTAGTATTTCTTCTGCTCTATCTAATAATTCATCAGGCATCTTAGCAAGTCTTGCAACGTGAATACCATAACTTTTGTCAACTGCACCATTTTTAACTTTGTGTAAGAATGTTATTTGATTACCATTTTCTACAGCGCTAACATGGACATTTTTAATATTTTTAAACTTTTTATCAAGTCTAGTTAATTCATGATAATGGGTTGAAAACAATGTAAAAGCCCCGATATTTTCACTAATATATTCAAGGATTGCTTGGGCCAAACTCATTCCATCATACGTTGCTGTACCACGACCTAATTCATCAAATAAAATTAAACTATTTTCTGTTGCGCCATCAATAGCATTTCTAGCTTCTTTCATTTCAACCATAAACGTTGACTCACCACTTACTAAATCATCTGATGCTCCGATACGCGTAAATATCTTATCAATGATTGGAAGTGTTGCAGCTTCACATGGAACAAAAGAACCCATCTGAGCCATAATTACTATAATTGCTAGTTGTCTCATAAATGTTGATTTACCACTCATGTTTGGTCCTGTTATAAGTAAAGTGTTTATGCCATTATCCATTACACAATCATTTGGTACATATTCAGATTTACTTACAACTTCTACTACTGGATGTCTACCATTTTTAATATCTATTATATGGTCATTTGTAAGTATTGGTCTTACTAAACTATATTCTTCACTACAAACAGAAAGTGATGTTAATGCATCTATTTCACTTAAAGCATCAGCTGTTTTATTTAAAGCTGGTACTTCTTTTTTAACTATTTCCTTTATATCACAAAATAATTTATATTCTAAATCAATAATGTTTTCTTCAGCATTAAGTATCATACTTTCTTTTTCTTTTAAGGCTGGTGAGATATATCTTTCACAGTTAGTAAGGGTTTGCCTTCTTTCCCAACGATATTCTTCTTTTACTAAATTTTTACTACCATTTGGTATTTCAATAAAATAACCAAATACTTTATTAAATCCAACTTTTAAGCTTTTTATACCAGTTTCTTCTTTTACTTTGGCTTCGAATGCTGCCACAAAGTCTTTTCCCCCACTACGAATTTCTCTTAGTTCATCAAGTTCACTATTAAATCCAGTTTTTATCATATAACCTTCTTTAATAGATATTGGTGGTTCTTCTACTAAAGATTTTTTTAAAAGTTCAAATATCTTTTCATGAGTATCAATATCATAATCAAATCCAAGTTTTTCTGTTATTTTCTTTATTTCAGGTAAAACACCAATACTCTTTTTTAACTGTATTAAATCTCTGGCATTTAATGAACCATTTATTACTTTACCAGATAATCTTTCAATATCATAAACTTCATATAATAGATTTTTTAATTCATCTTTTAATATAAATTCATTATTTAACTTTTCTATTTTATCGTATCTAGCATTAATAGCATCTTTGTTTTTTAAAGGATTTAACATCCAACTTTTAAGTTTACGACTTCCCATGGCAGTTTTACATTTATCTAAAAGCCATATGAGAGAATATGTTCTTTCTTTAAGTCTAAGAGTTTCCACAAGTTCTAGATTACGAATACTATGAATATCCATTTCAAGATAATCATTTTTCTTAATATAGTTTATTTTATTAATATGGCTTAAATCCTTAAGTTGACGATGGTCAAGATAATAGAATAAATGAGCAACACCACTTTTAACTCGAGCATCACTTATTGTGCTAAATAAATATTCATATTTATCCCACAAGAACTCATGACTTATTGTAACCTCAATATTATATGTATTTTTAAGTAAATCAATTAAAGCAGTATTTAAATTATCTACAAAAATGACTTCTTTTAAATTAAGTCCAAGTATTTCATTAATTAATGTTTCTTCATTGTTTTCTATAGACATACTTGCAAGATATCCAGTTGAAATATCAAGAATGGTTAATAAAATACTATCATTAAAAAATAATATACTTGCTATATATGATGCATCTTTATCATTTAAAAGGTCATTGTCAGCAATTGTTCCTTTACTAATTACATCAACTATTCCTCTTTTAACCATACCTTTAGTTGCTTTTGGGTCTTCAAGTTGTTCGCATATTGCTACTCTATAACCTTTATTTACTAACTTTTCTATATATGGCTTAACATTATTATGAGGAACACCACACATTGGTACTCTTTCTTCAAGCCCTGCTACTCTACCTGTTAAAGTAAGCTCTAGTTCACGCGATGCAATTAAGGCATCATCAAAAAACATTTCATAAAAGTCACCAAGACGATAAAAAACAAGTTCTTCTTTATACTGGTCTTTAATTTCCATGTATTGAGCCATCATTGGACTTAATTTTGTTCTATCTACTTCACTTAATTTCATACTTAAAACCTCTGTCAAAATATTATAACACAAGCCTAATTTTTTTTAAAGAAAAAACACACAAAAATTCTTAAGAAATTTGGCATATATATGCCATTATGATATTATTTTGATAGGTAAAAACTAACAGACTATACAAAATATTTTTTAAATATAAATACAATTTATATTTAAATTCAAAAAAAGCATCTGCCACTAGGCAAATGTCGCTTAACCATGTTTAGATAGACATTAAAGTTTCCACCTAATAATAACTTATCCTCACATAAGAGGAATAAAGAAGAGAGTTTATATAACAAAACTTTTTCAACTGCATATGCATCATAATAATGTTAATAATTTATCTCATCTTTCACTTGTATTATAACAATTTTTGTTATTGCTCGTCAAGCTAAATTGATGCTATTTTTTCGAAGAAAATATTTAATAAAAGTTTGCAATAAATGCTTGATTATCATGAGTATATTTGTTATAGTAATTATCATGGAACATGAAGTATCCGGATGTCTACCTTCTTTCAGGGGCTTTGGGCTTATTGAGGGGAGGAATGCATATGAAGAAAAGAGTTTATATAATTAAATTTCTTAACAGATTATGTATTATAATATTACTAATAGTCTTAATGCTATTAGTAATAAAAATAGACATCTGCCACTAGGCAAATGTCTTCTTATCTAACTAGGTAGACATTCGAGATACCGAATGTTCCTTTTTTTATTATATGAAGATTTCTCTTCATGTATTCATTATACTAAAATTTAATTAATAAATCAATAGGTTAATCTCTATTATTTTTACCATATAAACAGCCACAATAATCTTGACGATATAAATTATATTTTTTAGCTAGTTCAACACTTTTCTTATAACCATCTTTTTTCTTAAAATCACTAAATAGATATTTTACATTATATTTATCTCCGATAATGCCACCTAAAATATTTATTTGTTTACTATTTTTATGTGGACTTACAGTAAGTGTTGTGCCAAAATATTCAAAGTTTAATTCTTTAGCTTTTCTAGCAGTATAATCAAGTCTTACTCTAAAGCATACTGGACATCTAGCTTTACCTTCTCTTTCATTTTCGAGACCTTTAACATTTTCATGAAATACTTCATTTTCATAATCACAATCTAAAAACTTGATATTATCATGTTTAAATTCATTAATAAATCTTATTTGTTCATTTTTTCTTTTTAAATACTCTTCGAAAGGTTCAATATTTGGATTATAATATAATACTGTAATATTAAAATATGGTGCTAAATAAGTTAAAACCTCCGTAGAACATGGTCCACAACAACTATGAAGAAGTAAATTTGGTTTATAATCTAAACTTTTAATTAAATTATCTAATTCATTCTGATAATTCATTTTGCATCTCTTCCTTTTTTTTAAGTAATTCGAACGTTTGAAATACAATACCATTATTACTAGAACTATCTAAATTAAGAACTCCTTTTTCATTTTCATTAAGGGTTGCATAAATTTCTTCATACTTATTTAAATTATTTATATTTGCTAAATTAATATAAACATAATTACCATCATTCATTCTAAGTAAAAATCTATTCTTATCTATAACTTTTTCATTTTTTATATCTGGCGAGTACTCTATTTCACTTACTTTATATAGAATATCTTTGTTTATTCCACTTAATTTTTTTATTAAGCTTTCTTCAATATCACTTGGGACATAATTAACAAGTGTTGGAATACCTAAAGTAGTATCAAGTGTAGTTGCTTTCTTATTATTTTCAAAAACATAAGTCTTATCTAAAACTCTATAATATAATACTACAAGCTCTTTAATAGTTATCACAACTTTACCATTTAGATGTTTACTAATTTTAACACTTTCTATCATTGGTAATTCTTCTAGATTTTTCTTAAGTTTACTACTACTTAAAGCAAAAAGTTTTGTTTTATCAGTAATATTTGCATTATTTATTACTTTTTCATCACTAATTAAGGTATTTCCTTTAACTTCAACTAATTTAACTGGCAAATTAAAGCAATAATAAAAAGCCATTATAAATAAATATAATGTAAGAAGGACTACTAAAAGTCCTTTTTTATTTAGCTTTTTCTTGACTTTTTTTGCCATAGTTTATCACCACTTTACTATTTCTTGTTCTAATTCTAAATCTATACCTTTTTCTTTCTTTACTTTTTCTTTAACAATTTCTATTAACGATATTATATCACTACTTGTGGCATTATCCAAGTTAATTATAAAGTTGGCGTGTTTCTCACTTATTTGAGCCCCACCTACTTTATAACCTTTAAGACCGCACTCATCAATTAATTTACCAGCTGAAAGGCCTTCAGGATTTTTGAAAACTGAACCTGCAGATGGATATTCTAAAGGCTGACTATTTTTTCTTTTTTCTAGGTTTTCATTTATTATTTTCCATGCTTTTTTTGTATCGCCTTTTTCTGATTTAAATACTCCGCCGAAAATTATGTCATTATTTTCTTTAAATGATGTATGTCTATAACTATGCTCAATATTATATGCATTTATTAATTTTACATCATTATCTTGAAGCACCAACACCGATACTAAATCATCAAATATTTCACTACCATTTGCTCCGGCATTACCACGAATTGCACCACCTACTGTGCCAGGAATACCATAAAGATTTGCTAAATTTGTATAGCCTTCATCAATTGTTTTTTTTATAAAACTATTTAAATTATATCCAGCACCCACAAAAGTTATATCATCTTTTATTTCTAAATCTTTTAAGTCTAATTTAATGATAGCACCATCAAAATTTTCATCTGGAAGTATAACATTGGAACCTCCCCCTAAGATGTAATATTTTATATTTTTATTATTCAAGTTTTTAAGCAAATCTTTTAGTTCTTCCACATTTTCAGGTTCATACATAAACCTAGCCATAGTATTTATTTTATAGGTATTATATTGTTTTAAATTAGCATTTTCTATATATTTCATTTTAACAAATCCTTTATTTCATCATATATAATAGTTGATGCTGCTTTTACATTTAATCTTTCTAGATTTTTTTTCATTTCATTATATTTTTTTTCATTATATACTAGTTCATTTATCATAACTTGAATTATACTTGGGTCTAAATTTTTTTCTTCTAAAATTTCAGATACTTTCATATTTACTAAATCTAAAGCATTATAGTATTGATGATTATTGGCAACATATGGACTAGGCACTAAAATACTTGGAATTTTTAAAGCAAGTATCTCAGAAATAGTTGATGCACCAGCTCTAGAAATAACTAAATAAGCATCTTTCATAATACTAGCTAAATTATTATAATATGGAACTACTTTTACATTTTGAGAAAACTCTGTATCTTTCATAAAATCATCATAATATGACTTACCTGTTATATATAAAACTTTGTATTTTTCTTTATCAATCATGCTTAAGTAAGCTTTAAATTTTTCATTAAATGTATTACTACCTAGAGAACCTGCCACAATAATAATTAATTTATCACTTGGCTTAAATCCTAAAGTAACCTTAGATGTTTTTTTTATATCTAAAGCACTTTCACCACATGGATTTCCTGTATAAACAACTTTTTTTGCTTTTTTGAAATAATTTTCGCTATTTTTAAAAGATATTCCCACTAAATCTACATTTTTTGATAAAGCAACATTAGATTTACCAGGTATGCTATTTTGTTCATGAATAAATGTTTTTATTCCAAGGCTTTGTGCAGCCTTAATAACTGGATAAGTTACATAACCACCACAACCAATTACAATGTCTGGCTTAAACTCTTTCATGATACTAATGCATTTATTAAATGCTTTTCTTATTAAAAATATATTTTTAAAATCTCTCATTAAGTCGGTTTTACTAAAGCCATATATTTCTAAAGCTTCATACTTTATTCCCATCTCAGGAACAATATCTTTTTCCATTCTATTGTGTGTTCCAATATATAAAACTTCTAAATTTTTTTCTTTTTCTTGAAACTTCTTTATAATAGCTAAAGCTGGGTAAATATGTCCCCCAGTACCACCTGCTGATACAATTATTTTCATACACAAACCACCTACTACAATTATACACTAATTTTATTCATTTTTATCACTTATTTTGTCATTTTTATATCATCAACTATATATTTTACATTTTTATTTACTTTAATTGTACCATATATGATAACCTCAATACCTCTTTTCTCAAAATTATTAATTATATTATTTGTGGCTACCCCATCAAGTAAACATATAAAATCTAAGTTATAATCAGCATCACTATTTAATATATAATTAAGTACACCATATTTATATTTATTATCTAAATCCCTTAAACTTTCAATTACTTTTGTATTAAAGGACATTATATAATAATTTTTTTGATATTTATTAAGTAATCTAAGTAATCTTTTCTTATCAATATCATTTTCTTTAATTTCAAGAAGCAACAGTTTATCTGTATTTATTTTAAGTAAATCTTCAAGTAATAAAATATCTTGCATATCTTTAAAATATGTATTTTTTACTAAATTACCTTTATATAAAATATTATGATAAACTATAAATTTCTTATCTAAAGTTGTTCTAATATCACACTCTATACCTATATATTTTTCACTATTTAAGCCATTCAACAGAGCTTCATATGAATTATCTTTAATCGTTTTATTCCATATACCACGATGCGCAATTAAGTTCAAATAAAAAACACCTCTAGTAAAATATACTAAAGGTATTAATTTATAATGATTATTTTATTCTTTTTCTTCTGAGTTCTTTTTCAGTTTTACAATATATTTTTGAAGTTTTTACAATATCTTGCATAAATCTATTTCTATATTCTTCTGATAAGTTTTCTAGTCCATTAATTACTTCTTGATATTTAATAAATTTATAATAATTTTGATAATCCCAGGTTATTTCAAAATATGATGTGTGATATTCATCACATAAATATTCAGCTTTAGTTAAATATAATAGATAGTCTTTAGCTAAATCATCCATTGCATTAAGTTCTATTAATTCTCTAATTAGATTATAACCTTCATCAGGTTCTTGATAAAACTTTGAAACAAACGTTACACAAGCTAATCCTTCAGATTCTTTAATTTGACTAAATCTTTTAACGATAATTTTAAATAGTTCACGTTGTTTTTTTAGTATTTCTTCACTTCTTTTTGTACGTGCTGTGTATGCACTAAGCATCATACTTGTATCATATAATTTTTTGTTGTATTTCATAAAACCTCCATAATAAAAAGCGCATACTTATGCTTCGTATACGCTTACCTTTTTTCTATTTTTACCAAGTCTTTCGTATTTTACAACACCAGTAACTTTAGCAAATAATGTATCATCTTTTCCAATTCCAACATTTGTGCCTGGATAAATTCTAGTTCCTCTTTGACGATAAAGAATTGAACCAGCAGTTACAGTTTCACCATCTGCTGCTTTAGCACCAAGTCTACGACCAGCTGAATCTCTACCGTTTTTAGTTGAACCTTGAGCTTTAACGTGAGCAAATAATTGGATATTTAACTTCATGAAATTCATTTTATGTCCTCCTTAATTATTTTAATATTTTTTTTGTATGTCGATGCAAGTTCTTCAAGCATCATAATCATATTTTCAATTGTTAGTGAAATATTTTTATCATTACTTAATACTTCAATTGTTAGTTTATCAGTCTCTTCCTTATATTTAATGCTATCTTTATCAAACCTTAAACATAAATTGATGCTTGTAATAACAATTGATGACGCTGATGCACAAACTATGTCTTTGCCATAATCATCATACTCAGCATGACCAGTCATTGTAATGATATTATTTTTAATATTAACCTTTATCATTAACCAATTTTCTTAACAACTAACTTAGTGTATGGTTGTCTATGACCTTGAGTCTTACGATATTTTTTCTTAGGTCTGTATTTAAACACTTTAATCTTTTTGTTTTTTCCATGTTTTTCAACAGTACATACAACCTTAGCATCAACATATGGGTTACCAGCTTTACCATCTGCAAATAAAACTTTGTCAAATGTAACATCTGTTCCTACTTCTGCATCTAATTTTTCAACATAAATAGTATCCCCAACAGAAACATAATATTGTTTTCCACCAGTTTCAAATATAGCTTTCATTTCATACCTCCTTATATTTTTTCGAAGTCGCGCCATTAAGGTACATAACGTTTATAACCTTTTCTGTGCGGTTTTTTAAGAAATTACTTAAAAACATATTAATTTTATCATTAAATACTAGTTTTGTCAAATCTTTCTTGCAGTTTTTTAGCCTCACTTACTATTTTTCCGCTTTCTTTAAAATACTGATATGTATCTATTTTTAAAATATCCAAATTGCCCTTTTTAGTACTTATATATTTAAATTTATACTTTTTTAAATATCTCATTATTTGTCTGTTAATATTATAGTAATAAACTTTATAATTACTTAGCTTAAAAAATATGCCGGACCATAATTTTAGTATCCGTACTAAACAAATGTATTTACTTCTGTTCGCCTGCATTGCGGACAACGGGCATTTTATCAAAATCATAGTATGAGAGTTCGTCTATTCCGTTTAAAAATGCGTGACAGCCGTTTACTATCATAAGATTGGTCTGCTCAATATTATAGCAGCACACTATTACTTTTTTGCCTGTCGCATAGGCATATCCGCACTCCCACGCAGTTCCGCTGTCGGAGTACATTCCGCCGTAAAGCAACACAACCGCATCGCAATCGTCAATTCCGCCTTTGTCAATTTTAAAAATTTCCTCTGCCCATTCTGCATTGGTAAGGCTTTCCCTGTTCTCAACATCGTGCTCCATAGGTACAAAAACTTCGTGACCTTTTGCTTTAAGAATTTCAGCCACACGATGAATATTTGCAATTTCGTTAT
>OLQV01000913.1_pt1 | contig 24178 bp, 19 predicted proteins | sample 1672371 | NCBI WGS metagenome assembly OLQV01 (sample SAMEA3136676, study PRJEB25190) | human gut metagenome
GTTGCAAATTTCGGAAGCCCGTTTTTAGCATAATTTTGACGCTTTAGTATTTCCCACCGACGGAACCTGAACAGGAACGGCTTTCTACTTTTTATGCAGGTCCGGGTCGTCGTGCCTTTCTGAATTAAATCCCAATTAAATTCCAATTAAAGTAGAAAAGATGATATAATTATAATACAAATATGCCCACACGGAGGAAACGTATATGAGTGAATTTGTGACCTTAAAAGATGTCAGGAAGATATATAAGATGGGGGAAGTTGAGATCATGGCAGCAGCCGGAATCGACTTTGAGATTAAGAAAGGGGAATTCGCAGTTGTAGTCGGACCCAGTGGTGCAGGAAAGACAACGGTGCTGAATATTCTTGGGGGAATGGACACCGCTACGTCGGGACAGGTGCTGGTTGACGGTCAGGACATTGCAACGTATTCGACGAAGCAGTTGACGGCATACAGAAGAGATGATATCGGATTTGTCTTTCAGTTTTATAACCTGATCCAGAATCTGACAGCACTGGAGAACGTAGAATTGGCTCTTCAGATATGTAAGGATCCAATGGATGCACAAGAAGTTCTGGAAGAGGTCGGACTGGGAGAAAGACTGGATAATTTTCCGGCGCAGCTGTCGGGAGGGGAACAGCAGAGAGTGTCGATCGCAAGAGCACTGGCAAAGAATCCGAAGCTGTTACTCTGCGATGAGCCGACCGGTGCGCTGGATTATAATACAGGAAAATCCATTTTGAAATTATTACAGGATACCTGCCGGAACAGTGGAATGACGGTGATTCTGATCACACATAATTCGGCAATTGCGCCAATGGCAGACCGGGTGATCAAGATTAAAAACGGCCGGGTGGATAAGATCATACAGAATTCGCAACCAGTTCCGGTTGAGACCATAGAATGGTAAAAGGCAGGGACGGCAGATGGCAAAAAAGATAACACGTAAGAATTTTTACATGGAGATCCGCCGCAGTTTCGGACGTTTTATTTCTATTCTTTTTATTGTTGCGTTGGGAGTAGCGTTCTTTTCCGGCATTCGGGCATCCGAGCCATCTATGAAGATTACCGGAGATGCGTATTTTGATAAGTCAGACTTGATGGATATCAAGGCAGTCAGTACACTCGGAATTACGGAAGATGATGTGAAGGCAGTCAGAAATGTAAAAGGAGTTGGAAAGGCAGAAGGAGCCTATAGTGCAGATTTCCTGAATATAAAGAATAAGAAGCAATATGTACTCCACGTGATGTCACGGATGGAAGATATAAATAAGATTACGGTCAGTGAAGGCCGTATGCCGGAAAAAGTGGGAGAATGTCTGGTAGATGATCAGATGAAGTATAAAGTCGGAGAGACGATCAGGCTTAAGTCCGGGACGGATGACAAGGTGACGGATACCTTGAAGGTGGATGAACTAAAGGTTGTCGGAAAAGGGAATTCACCGTGTTACATAGCATTGAATCGCGGAAGTACAACAATCGGAACAGGTATAGTCAGCGGATTTGTAGTAGTACCGGAGAAAACATTTCATCTGGATGTATATACGGAAATGTATGTGCAGGTGCAGGGCGCAAAAGATATGACTGCATATACCGGTGCATATAAACAGAAAGTAAAGACAGTCAAAAAACGGTTGGAAGCAATCACAGAAGAAAGAGGAAAGATCCGTAAGGAAGAACTTTTGGATAAAGCGAATACAAAGCTTGAAAAGGCGCAGAAAAAGCTAGATGACGGAAAAGCAGAATCAGAGCAGAAACTTTCAGATGCGGAAAGGCAGATTACAGACGGAGAGACGCAGATTTCACAGGCAAAGGAAACACTCGTAAGCGGGAAGTCGCAGATGGAAGATGCGAGGAAGAAGATCCGGGCGAAGCAGCAGGAATTGGATGCGGCAAAGAAAACATATCAAAATGGTCTTCAACAACTGGAGCAGGGAAAAAAGCAGTATGAACAGGGAAAAGCAGCTTATGATGCACAGTATGCAGAAGCACAGGAACGGATCCAGACAGGAGAACAGGGGCTGGCCGTATACAGAGCAGAACTTGACCAGGGATGGGATGGATATCAGACACTTCTGAAGAATATAGAAGCATTAAAAGCACAGGTATCCGGAGAAACAGAACAGGATCAGGAATTGACGCAGAAGATCCGGGATCTGGAAGCACAGGCACAGGAAACAAAGCAGACGCTGGATGCGAAAGAACAGGATTACCAGACAAAGAAGAACGAACTGGACGCTGTAAAACAGCAGCTTACGAATGCAAAAGCAGAGCTGGATCAGGCAAAAGCGCAGCTGGATGCAAGTGAAACAAAGCTTAGCAGTGCAGTGGCAAGTATAGAGTCCGGGCAGAAACAGTTAGATGCAGGGAAAGCAGAACTGGAAGCACAGGAGCAGACGCTGAAAAAAGGAGAGGCAGAAATTGCGGAAAATGAAGCAAAACTTGCCGATGCCAGGAAAGAATATGAAGACGGAAAGAAGACATCGGAAGCAGAAATTGCAAAAGGCGAGAAAAAGCTTGCTGATGCCGGTAAGCAGATCAGTCAGATCAAGAATCCAAAATGGTATGTATATGATAGAAGTACACTGATAGAATATGATGGATTCGGAGAAAATGCGGATCGTATGCGTGCGATCGGAAAAGTATTTCCGGTTATGTTTTTCCTTGTTGCGGCACTGATCAGTCTGACCGGTATGACACGTATGGTAGAGGAACAGAGAATAGAGATAGGAACCATGAAGGCTTTGGGATACGGGAATTTTTCCATTGCATCGAAATATCTGGGGTATGCATTCCTTGCAACGGCAGGAGGAAGTGTCCTTGGAGTACTGGTGGGAGAGAAAATCCTTCCGTACATTATTATCTATGCATATGAGATCATGTATCCGCATATTCCGAAGATATACGTACCATACCACATGAGTTATGCGGTAATGGCATCTGCAGCCTCCATTGTATGTACTATGGGAGCAACACTTGCATCCTGCTATAAGGAACTTGCAGCGGAACCGGCAGTGCTGATGCGGCCGCCGGCACCAAAAAAAGGGCGGAGAGTATTTCTGGAAAGAATCGGATTTATCTGGAAACGTATGAGTTTCACATGGAAATCCACGATCAGGAATCTGATACGTTATAAAAAGCGTTTCTTTATGACCGTATTCGGAATCGGCGGTTGTATGGCGCTGATGCTGGTCGGATATGGAGTGAGGGATTCTGTATATGAGATCGCAGATATTCAGTATGAAGAGATTCAGCTGTATGATGGACATATATTCTATAAAGATGATGTGACAAAGACAGAGAAAGAAGAGTTAAAGGAGTATCTGAAAACAGATTCAGATATTCAGAGTTATATGGAGGCAGATATGCGGAGTGTGACCGCATCCGGAGGCGGTAAAAAACTCAGCGTGTACCAGTGCATATTAGGAAATCCAGAAATTGCAGAAAAGTATGTGGATTTTCATGACAGGAAGACGAAAGAATCGTATTCACTCACCGGTGATGGAGTAATTGTCAGTGAAAAGACGGCGAAACTTCTGAATGTAAAAGAAGGGGATACCATCAAAGTGAAGAAGGGAACGGAGAAGAGTGTCACTGTAAAGATTGCGCATATCTGTGAAAATTACATGGGACATTATATCTATTTTACACCGCAGTATTACAAGAAGGTATCTGGAAAGGCGGTGAAATATAATTGTATCATGTTCCGGGCGAAGAACGGATATTCGGAGGACCAGGTGAAAAAGGCGGGAGAAAAGATCCTGTCAAAAGATCAGGTACTGACAATCTCATACCTGCTTGATATCAGAGATCAGCTGGATGATATGCTGGCCAGCCTGAATCTGGTGATCATTGTACTGATCGTCTCAGCCGGAATGCTGGCATTTGTGGTACTTTATAATCTGAACAGCATTAATATCACAGAACGCCAGAGAGAACTTGCGACTTTGAAAGTACTTGGATTCTATGATACGGAAGTAGCAGAATATGTATTCCGTGAAAATATCCTGCTGACGTTGATCGGATCCGTGGCAGGTGTTGTATTCGGTAAGATTCTGCATCTGTTTGTAATTCAGACAGTAGAAGTGGATGCGGCAATGTTTGGCCGGAGTATTTATCTGAAGAGTTATATCTACAGTTTTTTATTTACGATAGGGTTCTCATTGTTCGTAAACTGGGTAATGTATTTTAAACTGAAAAAGATTGACATGGTAGAATCATTGAAAAGTATAGAGTAAAGTTTATAAACGGTTTATAAATTTCACAGAATTGTTAGCACTCTTTTTGAAAGAGTGCTAATTTTCTATTGACTTTTAAAATAAGCAGTATTATCATATCACTTAGATGAAAAAATGTAGCAAAAAGGTGTCTGCCGACAGAAGAAGCAGTACCTTTTGTCACTAATATGATAGAAATATAAAAAGTAGAAATAGGAGTGATTTACAATGGCAGCAAAGAAAGGTAGTTTGTCAATCAGCAGTGAAAACATTTTCCCGATTATTAAAAAATGGGTATATTCCGATCACGATATTTTCGCACGTGAGTTGGTATCCAACGGATGTGATGCAATCACAAAACTGAAGAAACTGGATATGATGGGTGAATACCAGTTGCCGGATGATTATAAACCGGCGATCAAAGTTGAAGTCAATCCAGAAGAAAAGACTCTGAAATTTACAGATAATGGTCTTGGAATGACAGCCGATGAAGTAGAAGAATACATTACACAGATCGCATTTTCCGGAGCAACACAGTTCCTTGAAAAATATAAAGATAAGACAACAGAGGATGATATGATCGGACACTTCGGTCTTGGATTCTATTCTGCATTCATGGTAGCTGACGAAGTACATATCGATACCCTTTCCTATAAGGAAGGGGCAAAGCCGGTACACTGGGTAAGCAACGGCGGAACAGAGTATGAGATGGAAGAAGGCAGCAAACAGGAAGTCGGATCCACTATGACACTGTATCTGAATGAGGACAGTCTGGAGTTTGCAAATGAATACAGAATGAGAGAAGTTCTGGAAAAATATTGTTCCTTTATGCCGGTAGAAATCTTCCTTTCCAAGGCAAATGCAGAACCGGAATATGAGACCATTGATGAAGCTGATCTGAAAGATGACGATGAAGTGATCGAACATATTCACGAAGATGCCAAGATGGAAGAAAAAGAGAATGAAAACGGCGAAAAAGAGATGGTAGAGACGGAACCTGCCAAAGAAAAAGTAAAGATTAAAAAGCGTCCGGTTTCATTAAGTGATATTCATCCACTGTGGACAAAGCATCCGAATGAATGCAGTGACGAGGATTACCTGAACTTCTATCGCAAAGTATTTATGGATTACAAAGAGCCGTTGTTCTGGATTCATCTTAATATGGATTATCCATTTAACTTAAAGGGAATCCTGTACTTCCCAAGAATCAACACAGAGTATGATTCTATTGAAGGAACGATCAAATTATATAATAATCAGGTATTTATCGCAGATAATATCAAAGAAGTTATTCCGGAATATCTGATGGTATTAAAGGGAGTGATCGACTGTCCGGATCTTCCGTTGAACGTATCGCGTAGTGCACTGCAGAATGATGGATTCGTCAATAAGATATCGGAGTACATTTCCAAGAAAGTTGCAGATAAGCTTTCCGGAATGTGTAAGACAAAGAGAGAAGATTATGAGAAATACTGGGATAACATCAGTCCGTTCATCAAGTTCGGATGCCTGAAAGATGAAAAATTCTGTGACAAGATGAAAGATGCGGTTCTGTTTAAGAATCTGGATCACAAATATCTGACATTGAAAGATTGCATTGAGGCAAATGGAGGAACAGTGGAAGATCAGAATGCCAAGACAGATGATCAGAATACTGAGAACAAAGAAGAGGATAAGACAGTTATTTATTATGTGACGGACGAGATCCAGCAGAGCCAGTACATTAACATGTTCAAGAATCAGGGCATGGATGCGGTAATCTTAGGACACAACATTGATTCGCCGTTTATCACACAATTAGAGCAGCGTAATCAGAATATCAAGTTCCAGAGAATCGACGCCGATGTAACAGCAGGTGCAAAGGAAGAAGTTGCCGAAGAAGAGAAGGAAGCATTCCAGAAGAAATCTGACAGTCTGGTAGAGATTTTCCGCAAAGAGCTTGGAAACGAGAATCTGGATGTTAAAATCGAGAAACTGAAAGATGAAAATGTTGCTTCTATGATGACGTTATCCGAAGAAAACCGTCGTATGCAGGAAATGATGAAAATGTATGGCATGAACGGAATGGATATGGGTACAACAAGTACACTGATCCTGAATGCAAATCATCCGCTGGTTCAGTATGTAGTTGAACATAAAGACAGTGAGAACACAAGTATTATCTGCAAACAGTTATATGATCTGGCAATGCTGGCACATAAGCCGCTCAGTCCGGAAGAGATGACTGCGTTTGTGAAGAGAAGTAATGAGATCATGATGCTGCTTACAAAGTAAAGATTTGAAGTTAAGATTGGCGGAATGAAAAATAAGAGCCGTGTGGCTGTGGAAGGGAAATCCATGGCGGCACGGCTCTGTTTATATCGGAAGCTGCAGATCAGTAGTCACCTTCAATGGATCTGGATTTTAAAATGTTTTTTACTTCCTGATCCCATTCTCTTTCGATGGATTTGTCCATGGTGAAAGTGTTCAGAGAAGTTCCGGTGATACATTGTAAGTGATGTCCATCGTAGTGGAAGTTCAGGTACAGCCCCCGGATCTCTTCCGGGCGGTATCCGGTGAGACCGTGGGCGGTCAGAAAGTGCGGGATCTGATCTTCCGGAAGCGCAAGGACAATCTTGAATCCCAATGGAGTGCGTTTACCGCGGATGATCTGGAAGCAGAAGTCTCGGATTTTATTCCAGCGGGAGTAGGTTTCTTCAGGTTTTTCATCAAAGAAGTCTTCCTGGAGAAAGCCGCTGATGGTAAATTTGTTGAAGGTCGTGATCTCGCCTTCTATGAAAGAAAAGTTGTCGAAAGTGTCTTTTAAGAGCAGATGCGACATGCAATTTTTGGCTGATAACTGGTATACATTCATAAGGAAAACCTCCTGTTAATCTATATGATCATTTTCCACTTTCAAGTATAATGAAATGTATTCAACATTATAGCACAAAAGACGACAGAAAAGAGGATATAAATTGACATTCAAAAAGAAAAACAGTAAAATAAATTGGATATACATATTTAGGATCAACAGAGAAACGAAAGAGGAGAAGATTTCGTGGATATAGAGAGTAAAACTTCAATTTATGAAGAAAAAGAAGAGACTCAGGAGGTGAATCCTGAGGAGCAGAAAAGTGAAATAAAAAGTGAGAAAGAAAAAGACCGGGTACTTCAGACTGCAGTGATCGTTGCGGTTGCTATTCTGGTGATTGGCGGGATTACGGTGGCGCGCAGGCTCAGTAATCCACAGAAGGATACAAAGAAGGGCACAGAGATCCTGAAGACGATGGATGAGATGGATGTGTCTAAGGCAGATAAAAAGATTAAGGAGTTAGAAACGCAGGAACGTGAGGCAGAACAGGATGCAGAAGAACAGCCGGCAAGCGAAAAATTTGCAGATTGTCTGGTCCTGGGGGATTCCATCACACAGGGATTGTACGAATATGGTGTGCTGGATCAGGCAAATGTACAGGCAGACCGTGGAGCCGGTGTGTCGGCGGGGGATAATGAAAAACTGGCAGATCATATTGCCAGGGCAAAAGAGATGAAACCGTCAGTATTATTCCTTTCTTACGGGATGAATGATGTCGGAGCGCAGAATGGAGATGCGGATGGATTCATAAAAGCATACAGGCCGGTGATCAGAGATCTGAAAAAATCACTGCCGGATACGAAAATATATGTTAACAGTATACTTCCGACAGCGCAGATTGCAATTGATCAGAATTCTGTCTATGCAAAAATTCCGGAGTTCAATCAGAAATTAAAAAAATTATGTGAAAAAGAGAAAGTAACATTTATTGATAATACAGAGCTGGTGAAACAGGAGTATTATGCCGGTGATGGAATCCATATGTCAACCGGTTATTATAAAGCATGGGTAAATCATATGGCGGAGGTTGCAGAATTATAATGAAAAACGGAAAATTAGACAGGATTAACCTGTTAAAATATTTGATGGTAGTCCTCCTGATCATTTATGTAGTATTTCTTGTGACCCGGGAAGGGGATAATACCGTATCCGTAGACACGATTGAAAAGAATATCACAAAAGCCGTAAAATTAGAAGGAATGAAAAAAGGCACAACACAGGATCTGAAAAAATATTACAGTCTGAATGCCAATGATTATGAAGGAATCAGTCTGTATATTCCGGCTGACGTTATGAGTGTGAATGAAATACTCGTAATAAAGGTAAAAAACGAAAGTCAGATCGAGACGGTTGAAAAGGCAGTGGAAATTCGTGTAAATACACAGGAAAAGAATTTTGAAGGTTATGGTGTAGAACAAACAAAGCTGATACATGCTGCAATTATTGAGACCAGAGGACGTTATGTGCTGCTGGCAGTTTCAAAGGATGCAGACCGTATCGATGCGGCATTTAAGAAGAGTATTTAATAAAAAGGAATTAGAGAGATGTTATTTAGCAGTATTGTTTTTTTATTTACATTTTTGCCGGCTGTGGTGATCTTATATTATTTGTTGCCGGTAAGATTCCGAAATGTGATCTTATTGCTGGCGAGTCTGGTGTTTTATGCATGGGGGGAACCGGTATATCTGTTTCTGATGCTACTGTCCATATTGTTTAATTATTTCAGTGGACTGGATATTGCAAGGAATCTGCAGGATAAGAGAGCTGCAAAGCGGAGCCTGGTTTTTAACCTTATCATTAATCTGGCAGTACTTGGATTTTTTAAGTATGAAGGGTTTGTATTGGACACATTGAACGGGATACTTCCGGTACATATTTCTTATCATGCACTGCCGCTTCCGATTGGAATATCCTTTTATACATTCCAGATATTATCCTATATCATTGATGTATATCGGGGAAATGTAAAAGTGCAGACGAATCTTTTAAATTTTGCATTATATGTAACGATGTTTCCGCAGCTTATTGCGGGACCGATCGTGCAATATGCAGATGTAGATGAACAGCTTGCGTCCAGAGAAGTCTCAAGGACAAAATTCGGAGAAGGAAGCATGTATTTTATCCGGGGACTTGCGAAGAAAGTATTACTGGCGAATACCTCAGGGATGATTTTTACAGAGGTAAGCGGACTTGCGAAAGGTAATATAGCCGTGATGACGGCGTGGCTTGGAGCTTTTGCGTATATGTTTCAGATTTATTTTGATTTCAGTGGATATTCGGATATGGCGATCGGACTCGGTAAGATGTTTGGATTTGAATTCAATATGAACTTTAACTATCCATATGTGTCTAAGAGTATTACGGAGTTCTGGCGCAGATGGCATATTTCGCTGAGCAGCTGGTTCAGGGATTATGTGTATATTCCATTGGGAGGAAACAGGGTATCGAAGATCAAACACATCAGGAATCTTCTGATTGTATGGTTTCTGACCGGATTATGGCATGGAGCTGCATGGAATTTCGTGGCATGGGGACTCTATTATGGGGTGATCCTGATCATTGAAAAATATCTCCTGTCGCCGGTACTGGACAGACTTCCGGATATAGTCCGTCATATTTACAGTATTGTTCTGGTTGTGATCGGCTGGGTATTGTTTTTCAGCTCTTCATTCGGACAGGCAGCAGATTATATCAGAGTGATGTTTGGTGCAGGTGCACATGGCTTTGCAGACAGAGAGAGTATGTATCTTCTTACAAGCAACCTGATCCTGTGGCTGATCCTGATATTTGGCTCTACGCCGCTGGTTCATTTCAGATACGAGCATATGTTAAGATCAAAAAAATGGAATACAACAATCATTAACAGTGTGGTATATGCTGCGTTGTTTATTGTCTGTATTGCATATCTGGTAACGGAGACCTATAATCCGTTCCTGTATTTCAGATTTTAGGAGCAAAGATGAGACAGTCGAGAAAGAAATGGGAAAGAAAAAGAGAAGAACAGAGAAATAAAGTAATTGCATTGCTGTTTATTGTAATGATGGTTATCTTCTGCGTGGTAAATATTGCAACTGCTGACAGGAAATTTTCGGCAAAAGAAAACCGGGCACTGGAACAGAGACCTAAGCTTACGATTTCCGGTATTGAAAGCGGAAGATGGATGAAACAGTATGAATCTTATGTATCGGATCAGTTTGCGGGAAGAGATTTCTGGGTAGCTTTAAAGAGCCGTATTGATCTGATCGCAGGAAAACGTAAGGCAAATGGTGTATTTAAAGGAAAGGATCATTATCTGTTAGAGGATATAGCCAGACCGGATGAAGAACAATTGAAAGTAAATCTGGATGCAATGAAAAAGTTTCAGGAGACATATAAAAATATCCCGATGTATATGATGCTGGTACCGAATGCTGCAAATATTGAGTCGGACAAACTTCCGTATTGTGCAGTGACAGAAGATCAGGATAAACAGTTTCAGAAAATAAAGGCTTCGCTTGGGACAGCTTTTCAGTGGGTAAATGTGGAAGATACATTGAAAAAGCACAGAGCAGAAGAGATATATTACCATACGGATCATCACTGGACGACGCTTGGTGCTTACTATGGATATCAGGCGCTGGCTGCGGCTATGAAACTGGATACATCGAAAGCACCGGCTATGAAATCCTATGCAGTGACGAATTCATTTAACGGAACCTTATCAGCGACAAGCGGATATGAAACAGACTATAATGAGCCGATCTATATATACGCACCGGATGATCTGAAAACAGCACCACAGGTAGTTGTAAATAACGTGAATGAAAAAAAGAAAACAGCAACGTTATACGATACATCCAAGTTGAAAGAAAAGGATAAATATGCATTATTTCTTGGCGGTAATTATCCCGTCCTGGATATCAGAACGACGGCAGATACAACAGACAGACTGTTGCTTGTAAAAGATTCCTATGCGAATAGTGTAATTCCGTTTCTGACGGCATATTACAGAGAAATCATAGTGGTTGATCCAAGATATTATTATGATGATATCAGAGAAGTTATGAAGAAAAATAAGATCACAAGTGTTCTGTTCCTGTATAACGGTAATACATTTGTGCAGGATAACAGTATCAGCGGGGTATTGCAGAATGATTAGACTGAACAAGTATTTAAGCGAAGCCGGTGTCTGTTCCAGAAGGGAGGCAGACAGGCTGATCGAGTCGGGAATTGTGACTGTGGATGGAAAGACAGCAGCTCCCGGCATGAAAGTAGAAGACGGACAGGAGGTCCGTGTCGGAAAAAAAGTGGTCAAAAGCAAAACGGAAAAAACGGTCCTGGCAGTGTACAAACCTGCCGGGATTGTTTGTACAGAAGATAAAAGGGAGAAAAAGAACATCATCCGGTTCCTCAATTATCCGGTACGCATCACTTATGCAGGAAGACTGGATAAAGATTCGGAAGGGCTTCTGATCATGACAAATGATGGAGATCTGATCAACGGCATGATGCGCGCAAGATATGCACATGAGAAAGAATATAAGGTCAGAGTAAACAAAGAAGTTGCTCCGGAATTCATTGAGAAGATGAGCCGGGGAGTACACATCAGAGACAAAGAAAAGAATCTGGATGCGGTGACCAGACCCTGTACAGTAAAAAAGACCGGGAAATATACATTTTCCATTATTCTGACACAGGGATTGAACAGACAGATACGGCGCATGTGCGAAGCACTCGGATATAAGGTGGATGTGTTAAAAAGGATACGGATCATGAACGTCGAACTTGGAGATCTGAAACCGGGACAGGTAAGAGAATTAACAGAACAGGAGTTAAAGGAATTATATGGGACAGTCAAAGAACGAGAGAATGCTGGAATTAGTAGAACTTCTGAATAAAGCATCCAGATCTTATTATCAGGATGCGCAGGAGATCATGAGCAACTACGAATATGACAGATTGTATGATGAACTGCAGAATCTGGAAAAAGAACTGGGAATTACATTGTCGAACAGTCCGACGGTGAATGTCGGATATGAAGTTGTCAGTGAACTCCCAAAAGAAAGGCATGAAAGCCCGATGCTCTCACTGGATAAGACGAAAGAAGTAGAAGAGCTTAAGAACTTCGTTGGCAGTCAGAAAGTATTGATGTCCTGGAAGATGGACGGATTGACGATCGTGCTGACTTATCGTGACGGAAAGCTTTATAAAGCGGTCACACGCGGTAACGGAGAAGTCGGTGAAGTAGTTACAAACAATGCGAAGGTATTCAAGAATGTACCGGTGCAGATCGCTTACCGGGGGGAATTGATCTTAAGAGGAGAAGCGGTGATCGGATATCATGACTTCGAGAAGATCAATGAAGAGATTGAAGATGTAGATGCAAAATATAAAAATCCAAGAAACTTATGCAGTGGTTCAGTCAGACAGCTCAATAACCAGATCACGGCAAAGAGAAATGTTATGTTCTATGCATTCACGTTAGTGCAGGCAGATGGAGTTGATTTTCAGAATTCCAGAGCTTGTCAGATGGAATGGCTGAAAGCACAGGGATTCACGACGGTAGGATATCATATGGTGACCAGAGATACAGTAGAAGATGAAGTTGCTAAATTTTCGTCAGAGATTAGTAAAAATGATTTTCCTTCTGACGGACTTGTGCTATCATATGATGATATAGCGTATGGAAGATCGTTGGGAAGAACAGCAAAATTCCCGAGAGATTCTTACGCATTCAAATGGCAGGATGAGATCAGGGAAACGATTCTGCGTGAAATCGAATGGAGTCCGTCAAGGACAGGACTGATCAATCCGGTTGCAATCTTTGATCCGGTGGAGTTGGAAGGAACGACGGTCAGCCGTGCAAGTGTTCACAATATCAGCATTATGGAAGAACTGGAACTTGGCATCGGAGATAAGATCGAAGTTTATAAGGCAAATATGATCATTCCGCAGATTGCAGAGAATCTGACAAGAAGCGGTGTGAAAGATATTCCGGAAAGATGTCCGGTCTGTCAGGGTGAGACGAAGATCAGACAGGTAGGAAATGCGAAAGCATTATACTGTATGAATCCGGAATGCCAGGCAAAGCATGTGAAGGCATTTGCATTATTCGTAAGCAGAGATGCACTTAATATAGAAGGATTGTCGGAAGCAACACTGGAAAAATTCATTTCCAGAGGATATATCCATACATTTGCCGATATCTTCCATCTGGACCGGTACAAAGACGAGATTCAGGGAATGGAAGGATTTGGAGAAAAATCGTACAGGAAACTGATCGAAAGTGTGAAAAAAGCAAGAACAACCACGCTGCCAAGAGTTGTCTATTCACTGGGAATCGCAGGGATCGGACTTGCCAATGCAAAGGTTATCTGCAGAGAGTTGAAATATGATGTAGAAGCCCTTTTGATGGTTACAGAAGAAGAATTAAATGAGATCCAGGGCGTGGGAGAAGTTCTGGCAAAGGCATTCACCGGATATTTTTCAGATGCAAAGCATGTGGAGAATTTCAGAAAGCTTTTAGAAGAGTTGACAATCCCGGAAGAGATATCAACAAAGAAACAGATTTTTGAAGGTGTCAATTTTGTGATCACCGGAAGCGTAACACATTTTGCAAACCGCGGTGAAGTGAAGGAATTGATTGAAAGTCTGGGAGGAAAGGTGACAGGATCGGTAACGTCCAAAACGAATTACTTGATCAACAATGATGTAACCAGCACATCTTCCAAAAATAAGAAAGCAAATGAACTGGGGATCCCGATTATTTCCGAAGAGACATTTCTGGAACTGGTGAATAAGGAAGAATCATAGAACCAGGATAAAACAGAGTGAAAGATACGACAAAAAGTAAGAAGGAGAGAATAATGACCAATCAGGACGATAACAATCAGGAAATCGAAAAAGTAGAAGACGTCGAAGTAGAAACAACAAAGAAGACGTCAGATTCGGATGATAAGAAACAAAATGATGAGTATGAAAAAGTATGTTTTATATGCAGACGTCCGGAGAGTGTTGCAGGGAAGATGATCGAACTTCCGAACCACATCTGTGTCTGCAATGACTGCATGCAGAAGAGCTTTGATGCAATGTCGAACGGACCGATCGATTACAGTCAGCTGATGAATATTCCGGGAGTACAGGTATTCAACATGTCTGATATGGAGCAGAGTATTCCAAAACAGCAGAAGATCAAGAAGAAAAAAGAAGGCGAAGAATACAAGCCGTTAGTAGATATCCGGAATCTTCCGGCTCCGCACAAGATCAAAGCAAAACTGGACGAGTATGTGGTAGGACAGGAATATGCAAAGAAAGTGATGTCGGTTGCAGTATATAATCATTATAAGCGTGTGGCAACGGATTCGATGGATGACATTGAGATTGAGAAATCCAACATGCTGATGATCGGGCCGACAGGTTCCGGTAAGACGTATCTGGTAAAGACACTGGCAAGGATTCTGGATGTTCCGCTTGCAATTACGGATGCAACATCTCTTACAGAGGCAGGGTACATCGGTGATGATATCGAAAGCGTTGTATCCAAACTGCTTGCGGCAGCAGATAATGATGTCGAAAAGGCAGAACAGGGAATTATTTTTATTGATGAGATCGACAAGATCGCAAAGAAGAAAAACTCCAGTCAGCGTGATGTGAGCGGTGAGTCTGTACAGCAGGGAATGCTGAAACTTCTGGAAGGAAGTGATGTGGAAGTTCCTGTCGGGGCAACGAGCAAGAATGCAATGGTTCCGCTTACAACAGTGAATACGAGGAACATTCTGTTCATCTGTGGAGGTGCATTCCCGGATCTGGAAGGAATTATCAAAGAACGTCTGACCAAACAGGCAGCGATCGGATTCGGAGCGGATCTGAGAGATAAATACAATAACGACAAAGAGATTCTTAAAAAGGTCGCAACAGAGGATTTGCGTGTATTCGGTATGATACCGGAGTTCCTGGGACGTCTGCCGATTGTATTTACCTTACAGGGTATGAGTGAAGATATGCTGGTGGAGATATTAAAAGAGCCTAAGAATGCAATTTTGAAGCAATATCAGAAACTGCTTGCATTAGACGAAGTAAAATTGGAATTCGATGACGGCGCACTTCATGCGATCGCAAAAAAAGCAATGAAGAAAGATACCGGAGCGAGGGCGCTTCGTGCGATCATCGAAGAATTCATGTTAGATATCATGTATGAAATCCCGAAGGATGACAATATTGGAGAGGTTGTTATCACAAAAGAATATATTGAGGGAACCGGAGGACCGGTAATAATGTTGAGAGGTCAGGAAGTACCAAGGCTTCAATAATACATTTTACATATAGAATGCTAAGAGAGTTGTCAATGACAGCTTTCATTATGCAATGACACATAAGACTTTACTTGAGGAAGAATGGAGGAGAAAGGAATGGAGGAATTATCAGCTATTCCAGTTTGGCTCTGCATACCCTTTGCAGGGCTGTTGCTCAGTATTGCCGTTATGCCTCTGATCAAGCCGGACTGGTGGGAAAAGCATCAGCCGCTTGCAGTTGCGTTCTGGTCGGTACTGTTTATTGTTCCGTTTGCTGCAAAGTACGGAATGTTTACAATGGGAGAGACGGTTTTGGAATGTGTGGTAAATGATTATCTGACATTTATCATTTTATTGTTCGGTCTGTTCTGTGTAGCAGGTAACATTACAATTGACGGTGAGTTTGCCGGATCACCGAGGATCAATACGGCATTGTTTGTTCTGGGAACACTGCTTTCCAGCGTGATCGGAACGACCGGATCAAGTATGCTTCTGGTACGTCCGTTTATTAAGATGAATTCGTGGAGAAAAAGAAAGAGTCACATTATGATCTTTTTTATCTTTTTGATCTCCAATATGGGAGGATGTCTGACACCGATCGGAGATCCGCCGCTTCTGATGGGATTCATGCGTGGCGTTCCGTTTTTCTGGAGCCTGAAGCTGTTTCATATACTGATCTTTAACATGATCATTTTGCTGACGTTATTCTATTTTCTGGATAGAAGAGCTTACAGAAAAGATATTGCGGAAGGTAGAAAACCAGATATCAGAGAGCCCGGAACACACGTTAGAATTGTAGGACTTCATAATCTGATATATGTTGCAATGATTGTCGGAGCTGTAATCTTAAGTGGAATGCTTCCTGGTATGTCTGCATTCCAGAATGCGGACGGAACGGTAAAAGGAATCCATATCCTTGGAGAAGTGACGCTTGGATTCCCGTCTGTGATCGAGATTGTGATCATCCTTCTGGCAGCATTTTTATCATTTAAAACGACAAAAGAAGAAGTACGTATCCGTAACCATTTTACCTGGGGGGCAATTCAGGAAGTTGCGGTTCTGTTCATCGGAATCTTTATCACGATGCAGCCTGCATTGATGATCCTGAAGGCAAATGGTGCGGAACTTGGTATCAATAAACCATTTGAAATGTTCTGGGCAACCGGAGCACTGTCAAGTTTTCTGGATAATACACCAACGTATCTGGTATTCCTTACAACGGCGGGAGCACTTGGGTTCAAGAGCGGTGTTGTGACGACACTTGGTTCGGTTCCTGTTAAGATGCTGGAGGCAATCTCCTGTGGAGCTGTATTTATGGGAGCAAATACCTATATCGGAAATGCGCCGAACTTCATGGTAAAATCTATGTCAGATGAAAATGGTGTGCGTATGCCATCGTTCTTCGGATATATGGTATGGTCACTGACATGTCTGGTACCGGTATTTATTATCGATATGCTGGTATTCTTTTTGTAAGGGGAGGTGCGGAACATGGAAAATAAGAATAAATACTATGACATAGCGGAACGGATCTATGATCTGGACGGAGAAGTCTATGAATGTGTAGGTTCTTCTCTTGGCCGTACCTTTACGGGAGACAAACGTACTTGTGTAGAAAGTCTTGTGAAGCTGATGCGTACAAAGCCACAGGGGCATCTGCTCAGAAGTGAGCTTGCGCTGATTAGTAACATGGCACGTACGATCCGTAAGGATGAAGACCGATCCAGACTGATGAGAAAATATGATGAGATATTAAAAGAAATCGCTGAACTGCCGGCAGGTTTTGGAAAAGTTGAGATTCTGGATGAAAACAGGGCAAAGCTAAATACATCGAACCTGCGTCAGAAGTTTTCAAAGGATGATCATCTGATCATCTGTATCGGAAGAACACATGGAAGTGCGGGTAACGATATTGGATTTGCACTGGCGGATGCACTCAGGATCAACTATTACGATGCAGAGATATTCAATGAAGTATTGAGACGTCTGGACGCGGAGAAAGATTCGGTTGTAGATGTGGCAGATCTGGGAACAAATGAGATTGAGAATAAGTACCAGGGATCCGGACGGACGTTGAAAGAACGTCTGAAAGATTTTGACCGTTATCATGGTCTGACAAAAGAAGATGCAATCTTCTTTAATCAGAGTGATCTGATATGTAAGAGGGCAAAAGAAGAAGATTTCATTGTTATGGGACGATGTGCGGATGTGATACTGGCAAATAATCATATTCCACATATCAGTATCTTTATTACAGCTCCTTTTGAACAGCGTGTACACAGAGTCATGGAAGTCAATAATCTGGATCATAAAAAAGCAGAACGCCTTTTGAAGAAGATTGACCGTCAGCATTCGAAATATTACAATTTCTATACCGGCCAGAAGTGGGGAGATGCTGTGAACTATGATATCTGTTTTAACAGTGCAAGTTATGGTATCGAAGAATCTGTGGAGATCATCGAGCGTATGCTGAACCAGCATACAAATGCATAAAAATATTAATGAATGACACGAAGTCTTTCATATACATAAAACAAATGTATATGAAAGGCTTTTTTTCATTGGAAGACAGATGTAAAGAAAAGATATTATCGGAAGATTACTGGGATTTTATTATCTCGCCATACAGGGAAGGTGAGTTAGAAGGGGTGGATACGGAAAAGATGTGTATCCAGGAGCTGGATTTCGGATATAAAAGTGTGTCGTTAGACAGCCGGATGTTACTTCCCTTATCCTTGCGGCAGTACTGGTACGGTGCGATCCCCAAGTGCTATACACTTCTGGATATGCAGCCGTTAGATGCAGCCGGAATTATTACATTGCAGAATTATCCGACGCTGCAGCTTATGGGAGAGGGGATTATGATCGGTTTTCTGGATACGGGGATCGATTATACTCATCCGGTATTCCGTAATCTTGACGGGACAACAAGAATTGCGGGGATCTGGGATCAGACAATTCAGGATGGGGATCCGCCGGAGGGCTTTCTGTATGGAACAGAGTATACCGAAGAAAGAATCAATGCGGCTTTACATTCGGAAAGCCCGCAGGAACTGATCTCTTCGGAAGATACAGATGGGCATGGAACATTTGTTGCAAGTGTGGCTGCCGGAAGTGCAGAAAGCAGTGGACAGTTTCTTGGGGCTGCCCCGGAGGCGGTGATCGCGATGGTAAAGCTGAAGCCGGCAAAAAAATATCTGAAAGAATTTTTTGCTGTTGCAGAAGATGCACACTGTTATCAGGAAAATGATATCCTGGCCGGACTTCGGTATCTGAATGAACTGGCCCGCAGACGGGAGATGCCGCTTGTGATCTGTATGGCGATCGGAACCAGTTTCGGAGGGCATAATGGTGACTCTTTGCTTGCAGGAGTTCTGGATGGCTATGCATTGCTGAGAAACCGCTGTGTAGTAACGGGAACCGGGAATGAGGCAGCGCAGAGACATCATTATTACGGAACATTTACGGAGGCACAGAATACACGGACAGCGGAGATCAGGGTAGGGGAAGGGGTGAAGGGTTTTGTGACGGAGTTATGGAGTACCCTTCCGAACATTGTGACAGTGTCGATCACATCACCTTCCGGAGAACGTACCGGGCAGATTCCGGTACGTCTGGGATATCTGTTTGATTTTGTATTTGCTTTTGAACGGACATCTGTTACGGTGGAGTACAGACTTCTGCAGGAGAATAGCGATGCACAGCTGGTGTTTATCCGGCTGCAGAAAGCAGTACCGGGAATCTGGAAAATAGAAGTAAAGCCTGTGATGCAGACGAAGGGGGAGTTTCATATGTGGCTGCCCATGAAAGAGTTTCTGGATGGAGAAGTATATTTTCTGGAATCGAATCCGGATACCACATTTACAGAACCGGCAGGAGGGGAGCATACGATGACGGTGTCTTATTATAACAGTCAGGAGAATACGGTTGATATTAATTCGGGCAGAGGGTATACTAGAGATGAAAGAATCAAACCGGATTATGCTGCACCGGGAGTAGCGGTTACCGGTGCGGTACCGGGCGGAGGATTCAAAGAACGCACCGGTTCAAGTGCAGCAACAGCAATTGCGGCAGGTGGCTGTGCACTGATCATGAAGTGGATCAGTGATCAGCCGGGAGCGGGTGGAGCATCAGCCAGTCAGGTAAGGAATGTGATCGTGATGGGTGCGCAGAAGCTTCCGGCGATAGAATATCCAAATACACAGTGGGGATATGGAACGATGAACCTGTATCATTCACTGGATATTTTAAGACGGCTGTAAAGAAGAACGAGATAAGGAGAGGATACAGATGGCAGATTTTTTTGAAGAATTCAGCAGAAGAGTTTCAGATGTTGCGAGTGACATCACTAAGAAGACAGGAGATACACTGGAGATTCAGAAGATCAAAAGTAATGTACGAACTTTAAAGAGAGCAAATGAAAGAGATCTTGCAGATATCGGTCGTATGGTATATGAGAAGTTCCAGAGTGGGGAAGTATCCGACATGGATTACGTAACGCTCTGTGAAGAAATCGAAAAACGCGAGGAAGAGATTGAAAAGCAGGAAGAAGAGATTGTGAAGATCCAGGGAGAGATATAGATGCACACAAGCATACCGGGTGCGATTGGAACACTGTTTGGTCTGGATATGGCTGTAAAACAGTACATAGAAGAAAATGTAAGTGAGAAAGAGGAAAAAAACTTTTGCGGGACAAAAGTCCTGATCAGAAAAGTATACAACAAAGGCTTTGCATTTAATTCCATGGATTCCGAACCGGATAAGGTAAAGAAAGCGTCTGTGATAACGACGGCAGTGATCCTGATGCTGACATTGGCAGAATCATTCCGGGAAGGTCATAAGGTGAATAAGACAGCGTTGACATTGCTGAGTGCAGGAGCCATCAGCAATACTTATGACCGGATCGTCAGAGGTAAAGTCGTAGATTACATTGGTATAAGATCTGAACATAAGATATTAGGTGATGTAACAGCGAATCTGGCAGATGTCTATATCCTGATAGGATCTGTCCTGATGTGGATGAGAAGAATCGGAAAACGATAACAGGAAATATGACAGAAAATAGAATATCGGAAAAAGGAAAACACTATACTCCATCTTCTTTCGGATAGAATATAGTGTTTTTTTTATTTACACCTTTATATGAGAATGAAATTAAAATCAGGCATGAAAAAAGCGGGTGATGGGAATCGAACCCACGTATCCAGCTTGGAAGGCTGGTGTTCTACCATTGAACTACACCCGCAAAATATATTATAAATCGGGGTGACAGGATTCGAACCTGCGACCTCCTGGTCCCAAACCAGGCGCTCTAGCCAAGCTGAGCCACACCCCGATATTGTGTTGTGTCCTTAAGACAAGATGTATCATATCATGATTGAAGATAAAATGCAAGCAGAAATTGAAAAAAGATAAATAAAGATAAATAAAAGGGATCGGTATCTATTCAGCAAAAGAATTTTTAGAAAAAGTTAAGTTGTATCTGCAGACACGCTGTTGTATAATTAAGAGCGATGTCGAAAAATTCTTTCGAACAGATGATGCAGAAGATTTTGAAGATTTTCAAAAAAGAGGACTGAATTGACAGATGAAAGTGATGAATCATACAGAAGAACAGCAAACAGAAAACAAGACTTCTCTTTCAAATGGTGCAAAAAGAAATCGGATTTTCATATATATAGCAATAGCAGGTGTGATAGCAGCAGTGATAACTGCTGCTTTTACTGGCTATTATCTTCATCAGGAGCGTGCAGAAGAGAAGAAACAGGAAGAATTATTAAAAGCCGAGAAGGCAAAAAAGCAGAAAGAAAAAAAAGCTAAAAAAACGGAAATAGCCGAACAGAAGTTAGAGCGTGTCCGCAGTCAGGCAGAGGAGCAGGGAGTACCACAGAGTGTGATCGAACTGTTGGACAAGAATGCAGAGACGGTAGATTTTGTAGCAGATTATGAGAAGAAAAAGGACAAGCCTTATGCAGATACGATAGAGGAAGATCTTTCAAATGGAGAAATTCCGGAACTTTTACAATGGGATGAACGCTGGGGATATGCACCGTATGGAACGGGGATCGTAGCGACCAGTGGATGCGGACCGACCTGTATGGCAATGGTAGCAGCAGGACTGAATCAGGATGCATCCATTACTCCGGCAAAGGTAGCAGCATATGGAACCGAACACGGTTATGTGGATGAGGAAAATAATACTTACTGGAGGTTCATGGATGAAGCAGGTGCGAACTGGAATCTAAACAGCGTAGGAGGTATGCTTTCAGAAGAACAGGTAAGCGCAGAACTGGCACAGGGACATCCGGTCATATGCAGTATGGGACCGGGAGACTTTACGCAGATCGGTCACTTTATTGTTCTGACCGGCTATGAGAATGGCACTGTAACGGTAAATGATCCGTTCAGCATTAAGAATACGAATACGGCATGGACATTTGCCAATATCAAAGATCAGATCAAGGCAATGTGGACATTTTCAAAAAAATAAGATGCTCAATGTGGAAAAGTTCTGAAAGAACAGAAGCATGATGTGGAAAAGTCTTGGATTTTATGAGAAAGGAGAACAGAATATGAGATATGATTTTACAAAAATAATAGACAGACATGGCAAAGATGCGATTGCAGTGGATGGATTGGGAAAGAATCCGGGATTTGCGCCTGAGCCGCCAAAAGACGGATTTGATGTAATCCCGATGTGGGTAGCTGATATGAATTTTGAGACTGTTCCGACGATCCCGAAAGCAATTATGGACAGAGCGGCACACCCGGCATATGGATACTTCAGCCCGGTGGAAGAGTATTATGATTCGATCATCCGCTGGCACAAGATCCGTAATAATGTAGAAGGTCTGATGCCGGAGTATATCGGATATGAAAATGGAGTATTAGGCGGGGTGATCTCGGCACTGACAGCATTTGCGGCACCGGGAGATGCGGTACTTCTCCATAGTCCGACCTATATCGGATTTACGAAATGCATTACGGAGAACGGATATAAGATCGTACATAGCCCTCTGAAAAAGGACGAAAAGGGAATCTGGCGCATGGACTATGAAGATATGGATGCAAAATTAAAAGCCAACAACATCCATGTGGCGGTTTTCTGCAGTCCGCATAATCCGACAGGACGTGTCTGGGAGCGCTGGGAGATAGAAGAGGCTATGGAAGTATATAAGAATAACGAATGTGTTGTGATCGCAGATGAGATCTGGTCAGACCTGATCTTAAAAGGGAGCCGGCACATTCCGACACAGTCGATCAGTCCGGATGCCAGAAACCGTACGATTGCATTCTATGCACCGAGCAAGACTTTTAATCTGGCGGGGTTGGTAGGAAGCTATCACATCGTCTTTAACCGAATGTTACGCGACCGTCTGGAGGCAAAATCCAGAAAATCACATTATAATACGATGAATGTACTGTCTATGCATGCGCTGATCGGAGCTTACGAGGCAGAAGGATATACCTGGGTGAATGAACTTTGTCAGGTATTGTCAGAAAATGTAGAGTATGCGGTCAATCATATCCGTGACTATTACAGAGGAATCAATGTCAGCAAGCCGCAGGGAACGTACATGTTGTTCCTGGACTGTGAGGACTGGTGTGAAGAGAATTACAAGTCACTGGATGAATTGTTGAAAGCCGGCTGGGATGTCGGTGTTGCATGGCAGGATGGAAGACCGTTCCATCAGGAATACGGAATCCGTATGAATCTGGCGTTGCCGCTCAGCAGAGTGAAGGAAGCATTTGAGCGTCTGGATGAGTATGTATTTCATGTGTAAAGAGCCGGGAATGAAAGAAGTAAGGGAAATTGGAAAATATTATTGTATCATTTAATGTAATCGCACCTGTATTTTTTCTTATGGTGTTAGGATATCTGCTAGTCAATTATACCTCTCTGGCAGACCGTAAGCTTACAAAACAGGCCAATGCGATCGTTTTTAAGATATTTTTGCCGTGTATGTTATTCTATAATGTCTATCAGAGTGACATCGGGGCGGAGATCCACAGCAGGATTAAGTTGTGTATCTGGGCGGCAGGCGGACTTCTGATCCTGTTCGTACTGCTCTGTCTGATCGTTCCAAAGGTTGTGAAGCAGGAGAATCAGCAGGGAGTCGTGATTCAGGGAATCTTTCGCAGCAATTACGTAATCTTCGGAGTTGCGGTTGTGCAGAATATGTATGGAGTAAAAAGCACAACAACGGCGGCGATTTTAAGTGCGATCCTTGTACCGATGTATAATTTTCTGGCAGTAGTTGCACTCTCGATTTTCGGAGAAAAGAGGGAGACAGACTGGAAGAAGATTATTCTCGATATTGTGAAGAATCCGCTGATCATATCTTCGGTGTTGGGAATTATATTTTCGCTGTTGGGAATCAGACTTCCGACGGCAGTGGATACAACGGTTCAGGATCTGGCAAAGCTGTCAACGCCGATTGCATTCATGATCCTGGGAGGAGATCTGGACTTCTCAAAAGTGAGAGGAAACTTAAAAGTTGCATCGGTAGTACTGACGATCAAGCTTGTGATCTTACCACTTATTATGATCCCGATGATCGTTATGATGGGATACAGGGATGCGGATCTGTTGTCAGGCCTGCTGGCATACCAGACTCCGGTTGCGGTATCCAGTTATATCATGGCACAACAGGCAGGAGCGGATGGACAGCTTGCCGGACAGCTGGTGGTGTTCTCATCGGTGCTTTCGATCTTTACGTTGTTTGTGACGATATTGATATTGCGGACGATAGGATTGCTTGGGATTTAATTTATTAACTGAGAAGCGGCCTCTCAGTCCTTGAAGGAAACAATAGATAAGGCTTCTTGTTCAGGTT
>OLQV01000916.1_pt1 | contig 24132 bp, 25 predicted proteins | sample 1672371 | NCBI WGS metagenome assembly OLQV01 (sample SAMEA3136676, study PRJEB25190) | human gut metagenome
CTCTTGGAGCGGACAGGCTGCTGTTTTATCTGTGTTTTTCACTTTTGCACTGCACGGGACAGCCGGAGCAGTGTCCGGAACAGCCGGACGGATGCTTTTTCATCGAACGGAGCGCGGCAAACAGCGCGATGCCGATCAATGCCAGAATCAAAATGGTGGGAAGATTCATATACCGTACCTCCTTATGCCAGACCAAATGCCAGACCGACACAGCGGACGGCAAAGGCAATGAGCCATGCGATTACGCATTGGGTCAGCGCAGTCGTGATGGCAGCCCGCGTGCTGCCCATCTCGCGCTTTACGGTGGCAATTGCCGCAACACAGGGGGTGTAGAGCAGCACGAATACCAGAAATACGACCGCGGTAAACGGCGTAAACAGGGTGCCGATGCTGGATACCTCACCGCCGAGCAGCAGGGTCAGCGTGGATACAACGCTTTCCTTTGCGGTAAAGCCGGTAATCAGGGCGGTGGACACACGCCAGTCCGCAAAGCCGAGCGGTGCGAACAGCGGTGCAAAAATGCTGCCCAGCGCAGCCAGCAGGCTGCTTTCCGGCATAGACACCACATTAAAGCGTGCATCGAAGGTCTGCAGGAACCAGATTACGATAGAAGCAGCAAAGATGATGGTAAATGCCTTCTGGATAAAGCCCTTTGCTTTTTCCCAGATAAGGTGCACAACACTTTTGGCACTGGGCAGACGGTAATTCGGCAGCTCCATAACGAACGGAACCGGTTCGCCCTTGAAGCGGGAGACCTTCAGAATGACCGCATACAGGATGCCGCAGAGAATGCCGAACAGATACAGGCCAATCATGGCAAGCGCACGATACCGCCTGGGGAAAAAGGCGCTGATCATCATGGTGTAGATGGGCAGCTTGGCCGAGCAGCTCATAAACGGAGTAAGTAAAATCGTCATGCGGCGGTCACGCTCACTGGACAGTGTGCGGGTAGCCATGATGGCCGGAACCGAGCAGCCGAAGCCGACCAGCATCGGCACAAAGCTGCGGCCGGACAGTCCCAGCTTGCGGAGCGGCCGGTCCATGATAAAGGCCACACGCGCCATATAGCCGGTGTCCTCCAGAATCGAGAGGAAGAAGAACAGCGTTACAATGGTCGGCAGGAAGCTGAGTACGCTGCCAACGCCGTTTGCGATACCGTCTACAACGAGCGAGTGAACAACGGGGTTGATCTGCAGGGCGGATAACCCGGCATCCAGCCACGAAATGCAGGTATCGACCAGAACGGTCATGCCGTCGGACAGCCATGCGCCGATCCAGCTGAAGGTCATGATGAAGATCAAACCCATGATACCGGCAAAGCAAGGGATAGCGGTGTATTTGCCGGTCAAAAAGCGGTCGATCGCCATACTGCGTTTATGCTCTTTGCTCTCGTGCGGGCGGACGACTGTTGTGCTGCACAGGTTTTCCAGAAAGCTGAACCGCATGTTTGCCAGCGCCGCTTCGCGGTCCAGACCGGAATCCTTCTCCATGACGGATACGATCTGGTCAAAAGCGGAGCGATTGTCATCGGACAGCGCGAGCGCTTTTTCGATGAGCGGGTCCTTTTCGATCAGCTTGGTGGCGGCAAATCGCACCGGCAGACCGGCTCGTTTGGCATTCGGCTCGATCATCAGAGCGGTTGCATGGATGCACCGGTGAACAGCGGCTACCGGATCGTTCTTATCACTGCTGTCCTGACAGAAGTCGATGCCTCCGGGTGTTTCCTGATAGCGGGCGATGTGGATCGCGTGGTCGATCAGCTCATCAATGCCTTCGTTCTTTGCGGCTGAGATCGGCACTACCGGAATGCCGAGTGCCTGCTCAAGCTCATTTACATGGACGGTGCCGCCGTTTGCACGGACCTCGTCCATCATATTCAGCGCCAGCACCATCGGAATGCCCAGCTCCATCATCTGCATGGTCAGGTAGAGGTTTCGCTCAATGTTGGTCGCGTCTACAATATTGATGATGCCGTCCGGCTTGTTGTCCAGCAGAAAGCTGCGGGTTACAATCTCCTCGCTGGAATACGGCGACAGCGAATAGATGCCGGGCAGGTCGGTAACGGTTGCCTCCGGATGGCTGCGGATCGTGCCGTCCTTGCGGTCCACCGTAACACCGGGAAAATTGCCGACATGCTGGTTGGCACCGGTCAGCTGATTGAACAGCGTCGTTTTGCCGCAGTTCTGATTGCCGGCAAGCGCAAATGTCAGTTTTTTATCGGCAGCCGCGGCTTTGGCGTGCTCATAAATGTGGTAGTCCTTGGATTTCCTGAGCTCACCCATGCCGGGGTGCGCTGCAGGACGGTGGCGTACCTGTCCGGCGGAAGGCTTTTGGGTTCTCTGATACGGCGTGCCGACTTCGATCTTCCGCGCTTCATCCAGGCGCAGGGTCAATTCATAGCCGCGCAGCTCAAACTGCACCGGATCACCCATCGGAGCGACCTTCTGCAGCGTGACCTCGGTCTGCGGCGTCAGTCCCATATCGAGCAGGTGATGGCGTAAGGCTCCGCTTCCGCCTACTGCGGTGATCTTCGCACTTTCATGCGGTTTCAGTTTATCCAATGTCATATCTATATCTCCTCGCGGCTTCATGCCGTCGACAGTTTTGCTCTTATACTCGTGTACTATTATTCTCCTATGAGCGGGAGTTGTCAATGCTTATTATACAGCAATCCTGCCGATTGTGCACGCGCAGCGCACGGATGACATTGAGAATTACAAGGAACATAACGCCGCCATCGGAAAACAGGACAAATCATGTGTCCGCAATACCGGCAGCGCCAGACGAGCGAGCTTAACGAACAAGGCAAAAACGATATTCCGGTACGCTGCCAAGGCGCTTGCGCGAAATCCCGACGTTTCTTAGAAATCTTACAGAATATATTGATATCAAAACTTTCTTTATTTTATATGCATTTTTCCTGTCAGAACACAGGTACATATTCTCTAAAAAAGCCCGTTAACCCGCGTAAACTCAAGGTTTCTTCGACAGCAGGCAGACCGTCTCAACATGGGACGAGGAAACAGTATTGATGTCAGATTGCCCCTGTTCGTTCTCGGGAACAAATCATTTCCTTCTAAATCCGTTAGAACATATCTTTTATGATTTCTAACGCTATATTCATACCGGAGCGGTTGTCACTTGGAGTCTTAGCCAACGTTGCCATGTAACGTCCGTCACCATAGTAGATGAATTTATAGTGCTTACCCTCCTCGGTAATCACAAATCCCATGTCTTGCAATGTACGTTTCATTGAGCCGGACATGGTCTTATAGCCTCTCAATGAGTTCTTTAATTGTTCAGATCGGTCATTGGCTCTGCGTCTACAATTATTGCTCTTGATTATATCTTCGAGAACTGCTCTTCTGCGTGTACCGGAAGCATAATTAGGAAGAGCCTGCTCAAGGGCATCGAGGAGCATGGCTTTGATTTCATCTTGAAAAAACTCCTCTTCTTCGCCCAAATATAATATCGGCATATTGTCCGTGCTACTCATTTTTGAGCGGAGACCCTGATTCTCGTAAGTAAGGATTTCATTTGCATGGGTCAATTCTTCAACCTGTTTTTTCAGCTTTTGAATATCCTCGTCTACAGATTCAATCAGTTCATCTGCTTCTGCTACCACGCGGTTTTTCTCAGATTCAGCCGCTAGCAATTCTGCACCTCTCATACTCAATCGATCTCTAAGAAGTGCATTATTTACGCCTTGCCAAGTATACAGCTTATCCATCATTTGAGCGTTGCAGTACTGAATTACACTACGAATAACCTTTTCAGACAGAACAGCATCAATTCCATCGTATGCACGATATAGATACTTCTTATGACCATATGCACTATTGGGGAAGTATACACCGATAGCGCCGTTGAATTCATTTTTGTCATCACACTGCCGACGGATTCTTCCGTTCAGCCATGTACCTTCTTCAACAAGCACATGGGCAACACCTTTCAACCTTCCAGATAATTTCCAAATATTCACTGGATCTTCACCGTAGTATGTTTTGGAGATATACACAACAGGGAGTCTATACCTTGAAGTGCTATTGATTACATCCGTTAACAAGTCGACATTATCAGCTTTAATGAAAATCGGCTTGCGGAGCATTGGCAAAATTCCATCATCCTTCAAATAGCCGTGTTCTATCAGTAGAGTGATAAAATGCGGTGTAGAAAAGGTTGGGTCAACGACCAGTGCCTCTTCCAAATAACTACGATCGAGTTGAATAGACATTCTCATGTCATTAAAATTCATAACGTAGTCGGTATCCCAGACCACACCATCTGCTGCGGTTTTTTCATAGCGAACCGCGATGATGTTCTCATTTCGGTATTCCTCGATAGCAAGCCACAGTGTCTCGGTACCATATCGGACATTTCGTTCGCCATTCCATTCGATACCTTGAATTATATTTTCTTCATGAGGACTGCCCTGATTCCACTCCAGAACTAGCTGGATAAAGGAGTCCTTTGTCATTGTATCATTGATTTCAAGTAGCGTAGAAAATAATAGCATATGACATCTTGCCTCCGTATTTTACACAGAAAGAGACATGAGATTCTTTCTCAGAGCCTGTCCCTCAATAGGAACATAGCAGGAATCCACAATAAGTTCTCTTCCCAGAATATCTTCCAGTGCAATGGTCTGCCATGTTTCCAGCAGAACCGGGTTGTTTTTCAAAATTGTGTTAATATTCTCAAGCATCAGCGGACTGCTCAGTTTATCGATTATCGCACGACCATCGGTAATGTTTCCGGCTGAATCAACGATATTTGCATGGGCAATCTTCCAGAGTTTTTTCTCACTGAGGAGTCTAAGAATAAAGGCATCCACAAACTCTTTCTGTGCCTCTTCGCTGGTCATATTGACGCTGTAGTTTTCATACGCAGCATCAATTTCATCCAGGGCAGAAGTAGTCTTTTCCAGCGTTGCTACCGCCATAGAAGATTTCTGCGCTTCAGTATAGGTAGCAGCGTTATTCTTCTGAGGCATAGGCTTTGCTATCTTACGTTCAGCGATTTTCCGCTTACCGTAGTTCACGGCCGCATTCCAACCGCGTCCAACCCAATAGAATGCTCCGTCAACAGTTCTGTCAACAATAATGGGCAGTGCCTGTTCAATTCCGTCCACAATCAGCTGCTGATACCACGGCAAATCCTCGTATCGAGTAGGTCGTTTTTCTACTTCAACAACTTCTCTACGGACAATGACCTGCGGCTCTGGAGAGACAACCTTGGTAGGGTCTTCATCGACCACTTCCAGATCATAAGCAACAGCGGAATAGGTTCCGTCACCACGATGCCGGCCACCCTTGCCGATGCGATCCCCAGTGGTATCGTTTCCGTCTTTATCTTTTCGAGGCAACTTGCCTACTACATAGTCGAAATCTCTTTCTTCAGACATCATCAACCTCCGTAACATTAATTTCTTCGAAATTGTATGCTCCGACAGGGTACTCATTAATATAACCTTCTACTCTAAAGGTCTGTCCGCATCCGATACATTCATAACCTTCACAGTCGAAACAGTGCTGGATTTCCGCACCCATCTGTCGTTCGGAGGAATATTCTCCGGTGCTATAATCAGCAAGGTCAATAGCATTGCTGACACCACAATGGGGGCACTTTATAACCCGCTTCATGCTAATTCCATCTGTTTCCATTTCCAGTTCATTCAGCTGAACAGTCTGAAAATAAGACTCCAATGCCCTTCGAAAAATCTGAGACTTTGGCTGTCCAGTCTTTTCACTACAATATGCAAGCATCTGGTTTTCCTCATCATTGAGACGAACCCGATACTGGTTGTCACGCTTATCATCTACAGTTGGTCTGCCTTTTCTAGCCATGTCCTCCCCTTTTTCGGATATCCTTTTAATCTTATTACCCCAATTATACAGATTTCGACATTCCTTGTCAATGATTAAAGGTGTATCCATTTAACGAACTTTCTATAAACGACAAAAACGCCCAGACCGAAGCCTGAGCGTCACACTGTTATTTTCATCTTATTCGTTTATCGTAATCTCAATCCCGGACTTGAATTCCACCACAAAGTGGTCATCGAACACCGTAATCTTCTCAATCATCCTTCTGACCAGGGCTTCGCTGTACTCGATGACTTCTTCTGGTTCGCTCTGAAGGAAAGCAACCATGTCAGCCATGCGCTGGCGGATGCCATCCTTGTTGGCTTCCTGCAAAAGCAGTTCTTCCTTTTCCGCTCGGAGTTCATCTATCTCATCGACAAGGGCATCGTAATTCTGCCTTGCGTTTGCCAGTTTCAAAAGTTCCTGCTGAAGTTCCAGAAGATGGGCATCAATCCCTTCCACGGCCGCACTATTGCTGTCTCCAAGGCATCTCTCAAAACTTGCCTGCAGGGCGGGGATGAAGGAGGAGCTTTCCGTAATGACTTCGTTTACCGCCCGGACAATCACCTCATGCAGAAGTTCTTCCTTTACCGTTCGTGCCGTACAAGACGGGCGGTTTTTCTCTACCCGGCTGAGGCATCTCCAAACTGTGGACTTGCACCCACGGTTGTTCCAATTGATTCTGCGGAAGATGTCGTTGCAGTGGGCGCAGTACACGATGCTCGAAAGAGCGTATCGGCTGCTGTAAATCCTGCGTTTTTGGTCAGGTCCGCACTCCATGTGCGCTCTGCGGTACATTTCTTCCCGTACTTTCATGAATTTCTCACGGAGAATGATAGCCGGATGGCTGTTCTCCACATAATACTGCGGAACGATGCCGTTGTTGGCCACACGCTTCTTATTCAGGAAATCAACCGTGTAGGTCTTCTGCAGGAGTGCATCGCCGATGTATTTCTCGTTCGTGAGGATCTTCTTCAACGTACTCTGCAGCCAATAATTGTTTCCGGCGGCAGTCTTGATGCCATCCACTTCCAAACCCTGTCCAATCTGGAACAGGCTTGCACCTTCCAAATACTCTCGATAGATTCGCAGGACAATTTCTGCTTCTTCCGGGACAATAACCAGGTTGCCTTCATCGTCCTTTGTGTAGCCGAGGAAGCGGTTGTGGTTGACCTGCACCTTCCCGGCTTGGTAGCGGAATTGCAACCCCAGTTTTACATTTTGGGAAAGGGACTGCGATTCCTGCTGTGCAAGAGATGCCATGATAGTCAGAAGGACTTCACCCTTGGCATCCATCGTATTGATGTTTTCCTTTTCGAAGTACACAGAAATGTTCTTTTCTTTCAGCTTGCGGATGTATTTCAGGCAGTCCAGCGTGTTGCGGGCAAATCGGCTGATGGACTTGGTAATGACCATGTCGATCTTGGATGCCATGCAGTCCTCAATCATGCGGTTGAACTCTTCACGCTTCTTGGTGTTGGTACCTGAAATGCCGTCATCGGCATAAATCCCGGCAAGCTGCCACTCAGGATTTCTGTCAATGAATTCTGTGTAATGTTCCATCTGCGCCTCATAACTGGATTCCTGTTCGTCACGGTCAGTGGAGACACGGCAGTACGCTGCCACACGCAACTTTGGTTTTTCTTCCGTGACCTGCCTTCTGCTGCCGATTCGTTTTCTCGCCGGAATCACGGTGATCGTTTTCTCAGCCATTCTGTACCTCGCTTTCTATCAGACTGTAAATGTATGCGGCCTGCTTGAATGGGTCATCGTATCTGTTGGTGACCTTTCCTATAATAAAGGCGGTCTCTGCTTTGCAAGGCGGCGGTGTTGTCCGTTCCCGGATTCTGCCCAATGCTCTGGCACGGCGATTTCGCTCTTCTGCAACCTTGGAAAAGGTTTCGTTGTCAATGATCGCAGGATAAAAATCATCGCCGAGGTAATGCTTGTTCTGGAGCATCCTTTTTGCACCGCTGTGGAACAGGGTAAGCTCTGCGGCTTCCGCGGCGGGTATCAATGCCAGACCGGAAAGATAGCCACTGAACAGGGTACGCACCTGTTCAGCCTGACCTTCGTCAATGACCGCCACACCATTTTCAATTCTGTATCCGTATGGGATGTGGTTTGCCATGTTCATCGTATCCTTTCTTTCAGTGTCAATCCGCACTTCAGTTCAAAGCCTACGGTGGTTCTTTCGTGTATCACAACCCGCTCCACAAACTGTGAAAAACAATCCCCGTCAAACTCCGTCAACATCTCCCCACGGTTGCAAAAGCGGATGAGGTCTGCCAGCTTTCCGGCCTTTTTCGTCTCTCCGTTGACAGAGAACACCAGATGTTCTTTTTCTTCAGTCAGTGCCTGTGCTTCCGTCAACAAGTCGTTGGATTCCTGTGTGAAGAGTGCCGGGTCAAGGTAGCCTCGTGTCATAAGCGTAGTCAGTGTATTCTGCCGTTCCGCATTCTTCGCCAGCCGCTCATCCAGTTCTGACAATCGGCTGACGGCATCCTTCTGGCTAATGCTCCGCAGGGAAGAAAACAGTGGCTGCAAGACTTCCTTGTGGGCGAATATCAGCTTGTTCATCATCGTAACGAATGCCATCTGCAGGGCATCTTCCCGGATGAACTTCTGGGAGCAGCTGTTCTTGTCCTTCAGATGCCCGGAGCAAGTAAGTGCAGGATACTGGATGTGGGTGGAATAATTCATTCTGCGTTTAAGCGGCGAACCGCACTCTCCGCAGAATACCTTTCCAGACATGGGGTATCGTGCCTGGTACTTGGAATCGCCCCTGGTGATACCTTTTTCCTTAGCACGCTGTTCCACCAATGCTGCCACCGCATCGAAATCCTCGTGGCTGACGATGGCATCGTGGTGTCCTTCCATATAATACTGATCCATTTCGCCGTAATTTGTGTGCCTGTTGAACCGCTCGTCCGTGTAGGTCTTCTGAAAAATGCAGTCTCCTGTGTATTTCTCGTTGGAAAGAATGCCCCGGACGGAAGTGGATGTCCATTTACCGCCCTTCTTGGTCGGCGCACCCAGTTCTATGAGTTCGGCTGCTATCGCATCTGAACCCTTGCCGGAGAGCGTTTCGGAATAAATAAATCTGACCCACTTGGCTTGTTCTTCGTTGATCGCCCATTCACCATCACCTATGTAATTGTAACCGTATGGTGGGTATGCCAGCTTGAAAGTACCGTTCTCAAAACGGCGGCGGATGCTCCACTTGCTGTTTTCGGCAATGGAGACCGATTCGCTCTCCATGGAACCCGTGTCCAGATCCTCCTTCTCAAAGTAGATGGGAATACCCAAGCCGAGCAGTTTTCGTACCAGTTCAAGGCAGTCGGTAGTATTACGGCAGAAACGGCTGATGGATTTTGTAATGACCCTGTCGATGCGACCGTCCTCACAGTCTGCAACCATCTGCATCAGTGCTGGCCGCTTGTCTTTCTTCGTCCCTGTGATGCCCTGGTCGTAATACAATCCGGCATACTCCCAATCCGGGTGTGCCTTGATGTATCGCTCATAATGGCCTTTCTGTGTTTCAAGACTCAAAAGCTGTTTATCCGAACCTGTGGAAACACGGCAGTAGGCTGCCACGCGGGTCTTTCTCACAGCATTCAAAAGTATTGTGTTTCCTTCAATTTTTGTTATCCGTTTCATAGTCTCACCTCTCTTTCGGGCAGGTCACATATTACCTCAGTGTCCGCGCTATAGCAACGCATTATCAGGATATAAATCGGCAAGATAGGGAGAAAATACACGGCGATTTTCGGCCATAATGCGGTCATATTCACCAGTGGAAATCAGCCCTTTATCAAGCATTTTTCGTGTAATCTGCTCGGCTCTGATATAGTTATATTCATTCTGAAGCTGTTCGTTGGTCATTCTCTCTGAGGGAGATGACTGCAGCTGCTCAGGGGAAGTAATTTTTGTTACCTGCATAGTCTCGTCCTCCGTTCCGAGGGAATTTGTCTATCCCTCTGTTACATTGGGAAAAACCGCAGAAAAAGCCCGCCGCAGAGGAATAAATCTCCACGGCGGGCAAACGAGATGTCCTGCTATAAAATTAGATACGGGCAACGTAATCAAGAGCGATCCATCCCGCACCGGATTTCAGCCTGCCCCACCCCTTTGAAGAGCCGATGCCAGACTTCACTTCCACGATGGTGAACACCCCCTTTCCGGTATATTTCCCGGTTCTTGCGTAGTTCGTGCCTGCGCCCTTACGGATGTTCAGGTCATTGATGCTGACACGAACAAGGAAAGGACAGCCATTGGCAGGTGCGGTGCTGACTGCGGCATCGTACTTGGTGAGATTCCATCTCTCGATGATGCTGCACAAGTTGCTGACATAGGTGCTGGAAGTGGCATAACCACCATCTTTGATGATCTGTGCCGCCTTCTTATAATCGGTACATCCTTTGAGTCCGTCATAACGAAGCTTACTGCCGTTCTTTGCACCAAGCAGATAGGCAGAATGGTCTGCGATAGACTGCTCCACGGAAGTATACTTCCTGAAATCAGAAGTGATGGTGATGTACTGATTTCCGTTCCACTCCTGCGTTTTCTTGGTATATACAGATTTGCCATTCCAGACAGAACCACTCCAGGTATTGCTGGATAAGGACTTCTTCATGCCGAAGCAGTTGTTGGCATTCTGAGCCAGCTCACTCTTGCCGTAGCTGGACTCCAGAATAAACTGTGCCAGGGATACGGATGCAAGCACACCGCTTCTCTTCTGATTTGCTGTAAACAAAGAGCCGACCTTCTTGATGATATTTGATTCCGTCATACCTTTGAACACAGATGCCTGCATACCGCTTTTTCCCATGTCAGCAGGGGAAAGTGCTGCGGTAACCGTTGCAGCCAGATTTCCCAATCTTGCATAGAGCCAGTTTCCGGGACAGGACTTATTGGCAAACCATCTGTGCACTGTGATAAGCATCTCATCTGCTGCCGGAGCATAATTCAGTGCTTTGTTCTTATTATCAATCCATAAAAGCTTTGTCTTGCCGTTTCTTTTGCAGATATCTGTGCAGAGTTCAATGAGCTTTGCATAGACTTTATTGTTCATCTCATAGGGTTCGGTCGTTCCGCTGGCACACTCGATGGTGATGGCTCTTTGGTCATTGGCAGCACTGGAAGAACACCAGCTACGGTTCTTCTCTTCCACGCAGAGGGAAATCCGACCGTCCTTGCCGATGCCGTAGTTACAGCTTGCCTGCCTAGACGGACTGGTGAAGCAGCCGCAGATGCTCTCGCAGGAGAGCTGACCCACCACGCAATGTGGCGTGATGCGGTCAATGCTGTGGGTTCTCTGCCCAGAATGGTTCGGGCTGAGTTTTGTATAGGATACCAGGGAACTATTTGTGTAAGCCATATTATTCATCCTCGCTTTCCGAGCGGTCATGGAGCTGCTCTAAAACGGTCTTAATCTTTTCCGGCACAGGCAGACCAAGGTGTGCCGCATTCTCCAGAAGGCTCACGCCCTCATTGGAGATATAGAAGAAAATGACTGCGGTTCGCAGAACACTGCCGGTCCCGATGACCTGCACGTCAAGGATGTTTGCAATCCCGACCAGCAGGAAAATCAGTACCTTCCGGCAGATGCCCCGGAACCCCACTTCACTGGAGAGGGTCCTGTCGTTGATGGCACACATCACACCCGTGATGTAGTCGATGACTACAAAGGCAATAAGGGCATAAAGCAAGCCATCGCAGCCACCGAGAAAGTAGCCGAGCCATCCTCCGATAGCGGTGAAAATAAGCTGAATCGTGTTCCAGAATTCTTTCATAGTGTTTGTCCTCCTTAAAAATTGATGTGAAAAAAGCGGCTACCCGGAATTGAATAGTCGCTTGGTTCACAAGTGAATTATGCTTTTCGTAGCGTATAGGTGATTTTCATCGTCTTGTCCGCTGTTTTCGTGACAGGTGTGGAAAGGTCGTTGATGGTTGCCAGGTAGTTCCGGCGCAGGGAACGCTGGATTTCGCAGCCGTTGTTCGTATACCGGGCAAGCATTGTCGTTACAGATTCTCCAACGATAGGAACTGTTATCGGGTAATAGGGCGTTGAACTCCAGGAACCAACGGAATCATAATCGCCGCTGGCTTCCATCGCATAGAGTTTGTTGTCGTTCGTATTCAAAACAACACCGTAGTCCAAGCCACCGTACTGATACAGTCTGCCATCATGGGCATCTTGGCAATTCGTCATATCAATACCGTTCATATTGATCTGCACGACATCGGCAGGGCTGTCCAGCCGAATACGATAGATTTTAGTCGGTGAGCCGGCCCTCATATAAATCGAACCGCCATAGACTCTACCGTGAAGGTAATGGTCAGAACCACTATAAAAAATGCCAGAATCAAAGGTATCTGCAGTCGTGTTGGTAATGGTATAATCCCGAAACTCGTAGGTGTTCATATCAAATTCCCGGACATTGAAGGTGCCATTGGGCTTGACGCTATCATTGGGCATCGAAACCAGATAAAACTTGCCCATCTCCACATCACAGGTGATGCGAATACGGTCGTAAGAATTATAGAGGATCACGCTGGTGACATCGATGTCCGTAGATGCCTTTTTTCTGGTTGCTGCTCCCTTATTGCGGAATAAATCAATTTCTGCAAGGTCAGCACTATACTCAGAAATGGTAAGTGTATACTTCTCGTTTGCATAGGTCAGATTGCCGAATACTGCTTTGTCATGCTCCGTATCGAGAAAAATCAACCGACCACAGCTATTGAAAATGTTCGTTCCCTGCAATGCAGGTAGCAGTTTGCTATAGGGCTGGAATACCACATTGTCATCTCGCAGATAGTACCGTCCATTCGCATTATCGGTCGGTTTTGTGATTTCTGGGGTCTCACTGAAATAGCCGCCCAGCAAACTCGTAAGGCAGACGGATGCAATTACACCGTTGCCCTGGCTGGTCGTAAAATCATAAACAAAGGTGGCGATACCTTTATCAATGTCCAAGCTCGTTTCGGTCTTATTGCAACTCCCGCGCGTTTTATTGGTGCCGGTATTGGTGATGTTATAAACAGCACAGCCAGAGATGCCGGCATCCGCCGAGGCAAAGAAAGTATCGGGATCACTGCCCAGAGCCTTGTTGTACAGAAGCAGACCGCCATAGAAGGGAGTAATCAGACTGTCATAATCGCCCGTATTGGATTCGCCGTCAAACAACAGCTTTTCAATATTGCATCTGCCACCATAACCGTTCAAAATCTCACTCACGGCATTGGTGACGATATTGTCCTTTTCTATAGTCTCAACGGCACCCGTATGGATGTCGGTCAGTTCAATTTTAGTGTGTCCATGCAGGGTCATTCCTCTTCCTCCTTCTGCGGATTTTCAAATTTGAATATAAAATTGGTTAGGGTATCATTGTCGTGAAGCACAAAACGAAAGACGAGCTTTCTATCCCCAGGCAGGGCATCCCAGATGGTTGCTGGGGCTGTTTGTAGAAAGTCGGCCATCTGCTGTTCTTCGCTGAAGGTGGCTCCGCCATCATACGATAAACAAACACCCACTGTATCACTTGCCACAGCGGACAATGACAGGATACTCAGCACACTCTCGTAGCTCATATCACATACAGCAATAATGGGCTGATCCTTCGGTGTAGCTGAAATCGCTGCCTGCATCTCTGAAATCTGTGATGCATCCGTCCACTCATAGACTGTGGGCGAAGGCAGTGTAATCAATAGTGATGAAGGTGGCGGGTCTGGAATACCATGTGACAGAAAGATCTCCTGTGATAAGGCAGTCACGCCTTCAAGCGGGACAAGTACATCATCGGCTACAGTGTAATAGGTATCACCACTTTTACATAAGAAGCGATATGTTGCCAGCTTCGGAACTCCCGATTCGATGCTCCACTGCTTGCCTGTTTCCGTATCCACCGGGGTAAAAGTGAAGGCTTCTGGGGCTACCCCAGTCATCGGGATCGTTATCTGCTCACCGCCACATAGTAATTCATGGGTTGCAGAGTAGCTTGTCGTAGACGGCTCAGTAACCATATAAAGCAAAATGCGCCCATCTTCCAACAGAAACAACTCATAGACGATGAGTGCCGCACGGTCAGTAGTGCTGTAATGACCATAGCCGTGAACTCGCAGTTTTAAGAATCGGGTCCCGTGGCATTGACCTTCCTGACGATAGACATAATACACATTCGTATCACGCCGCCAGACCTTCATCTGCTCATTACTCGTACCAAAGCCGACCCACATATTGCCGCTGACATACAAATTGCTGGCTACCACTCCATTGAAATGAAACCAATCCACACCCTTGACCGTATCGGTGCTGTCATCGTTTTTGCTATTATTTCGAATGACCGTCATGCCTTCTGTAGTATCCAGCAAATCCGTCAGATCGGAATAACTGCTTGTATCGCTCATCAGTATTTCACCTCGATCCCTTCCACACTTTTGAATATCGTGGTATCTACGCTCAGTGCGGCACAAAGCCCCTGGTCGATTTCCTGCATAGCGGAAACCGCAGAGAAATTGTGCCGCAGTGCAAATACACCACCATCTGTAATAACCCAGTCCGTTGCATAGGTGGAATCCACCTCAGTGGTAAATGTCCAGCCTTCCACGATCTGTTCCACAGACAGCTTTTCCCGGATACCACGGATTTTGATGCCTCGCTTACGAAGTGGTAATAGCGAAATGGTCGCAGAAAGATTTTTGCTCGTAGGCTCTTCTGTGCTGACAACACAGCCATCTACCATAGCAATCGGTGTTGTCGGGTAGAACTTAAGCGGATACAGCTCAATGGTTTCTTCGGCAGTCAGCTTACCATTCCATTCGCCCAGACCAGCAACAAGGCCTTGACCGCTGATAGTCGCTTTTATCTGATTTGCACCGATATGGACTGTTCCTCCGGCAATCTTCATAAGAACAGTAAGGTTGTTGGCACTGTTCGGAGCAACACGGGTCAGGGGCAAGAATAAGGTAAGGATGTGGTTGCCATTGATGCAGGTCTTAGTCGGAATGAAATATTCCAAATCCTCGTTGTTAATGCGATAGACCACTTCCAGCTCCGCCTGGCCTTTTTCCGTAAAAGTGTAATGAACAGGTTTCGCGACCTCATTTTTACCATCTGTGGTATCCTCATAGCTTGCAGTGCCTTCGATTGTTCTGACAGTGTCCTCTGCAGCAACACTGAGTAAAATTTCCGCAAGGAAGTGGGCACTGGTTTCCTCTTTCGCCGTAAAATCAATAGAGAGGATTTCTGTGTGAACATCGCCAATATCGATCTCGGCGGCGTTTACAAAGTTGTACACGACAGTCTTGCCGGACTCCACCTGGTTGATAAGCCCAGTAATATTTTTGTCGTTTTTACTCTTAGCAACAGACAACCTGGGATTTTTGCCCACGCATTTAAGACTGTGCTTTCCATTGACCTTATAGGTGATGCCAGTAATACAGGAAATTTTGCTTTCATCTGCATGACCGCCGGAAAAAGTAAGAATATCCCCAGGATCAAGAGCCGGATTGCCAATGGTCGTACTCTCAAAAGGAACATAATCAATAACAGAAACTGCATTTAGGATTGCAGTCAGCATACGCTCACGGGTGACTTTCAGACCATACTGTAGCAAAGGGTTGATGCCCAGATTCATGGTCAAACCATCATCTTTTTCCAAGGCATAGTACTCGGCAATATTCGACCGAATATTCGTGGAGGAAATTGCGGTATAGCGAGTGATGAAATCGGAATAAGTGCTGTCGAACCGCTGGGTGGACGGAATATTCATCACAGAGGTCGCACCGTATTGTACCAACTCCAGTTTGCCTTCACGATTGATACGGCAGAAACACCCCAATACCTGTGCGGTGTAATATAGCAAATCCCGATAGCTTTCCATGTCATTATCCGCATAGATACCGAGAATTTCCTTGCCATTAGGGAGTTGCTCCAATTCTTCCTTGCTCTGGGCCAGCTCTACATGACAGTCATTGCAGGCTGTTGCAAGGAAGTTGTATGCTGTGCCGCTGGAAGAATTGAACTGAAGGGGCTTATCAAATCGGAGCATATAATCATAGGCTTTCAGTTCCAGGCAGCGGATAGCTCGGTTTGCTTCGCTGACCTCAAACACACCCATCGGCACTTCTTCTTCGGTTTCGTCCCCATACACCAGATGGAATGACAGACGAATCTCTGCTCCGTCCAGAGTGTAACGGTCAATATCCGAATACAGGCTGATACCCATCTCAGCCGCATACACCGTACCCAACTCGATCTCCGTGCTTCCGCAGCACTGCCGCGTAATATAGCCGGAGCCCTTCACAATGTCATCATTACCAAACTCGTAGGTCTGGTTCGTCTTAGTCGTGATGCTACCCGTCCAGTAAAATGTACGGGTGTTTTTCTGCACCTCTTCCATGAATTCATCGCTGACTGGATACATCAAAACACCCCTTTCTTAGAACTCATTCAGCGTAAAGGATACCTTCCACAGTCCTTTGTAGGAGGTATCCTTTTCCAGCTTTGCCTTATATCCCGTGATATACATCTCAGCTTCTTTCTGCTCCAGCGTTTCCGTATCAAAAAATCGGACGCTGATCTTTGCTTTCTGCTTATACACCGTCAGCTTCTTCAGCCAGAGTGGAGTTACAGAAAAGTCAACGGATATGGTGTGAACGCCGGAACGCACCACATCCCGCTGGGTAGTACCAGCTTCTGTTTCTCCAGAGGAATCTGCCTCCACATCGTCCATCGCTACATCATAGGATGTCGGTAAAGGTAGGTTCTCACCATCGAAAACAAGATACTGTATAAATGCCATCGGCGCACACCTCCTTATCTTCCGCCGGAACGAAGACTCATCCGTTTCTGTGCATCCACGATAACTTCGTCTAGCAGGTTGTTTCCAAGATAGACTGGGATAGAAATCATGCCCGGATTCTGGCTACCCATGCCGTCCAGCATCTCACGGATACCAGAAAGCAGACTGGACACAGCTCCATCAGACACACCGCCATTGGTGCTGCCGCCGCCAGCCATCTGCACTGCAGATACCTGTGGATTGATGACCATATCAGCAGCTACTCCAGACACAGCTTTCTGCACCAGACTACGGCTCTTTTCGATGCCTTTCGCCAGACCAGTCATAAAGTCCGGCATCCAGCTCTCATAATCCGTCAAAGGTCCTTCGTCCGGGACCGAGAAGTGCAGAACGGAACGAATCTTATTTGCTACCCCTGTCACGGCATCGGTAACTGCACTGATGCAGGACTTGATGCCGTTGACGATGCCCATGATCAGGTCTTTGCCCCAGTTGAACGCCTGGGATGCAAGCCCCTTCACATAGCCGACCGCTTTCTCAAAGCCGGAATGGATGACAGTGTAAATCTGACCGATGATGCTGCCGATGGCGGATTTTACATTGTTCCAGATACTCGTGATGACCGACTTGATCGAGTTCATCACAGAGGAAATCATGGATTTAATACTGTTCCAAGCCGAGGACACTACGCCCTTGATGGCGTTCATCACTGTGGTGACCGCATTTTTAATGGCATTCCACACAGTCGTGACTACACTCTGGATGGCTGTCAGAACCGTGGTAACCACGGACTGAATTGCTGTCCAGATGGTCTGGAATACATTCTTGATGCCCTCTAGCATAGGGGTAAGGAAAGCAACGATGGCATTCCAGATTTCCTGTATCTTCTGGGACACAGCCGTGAAATCCCGCTCAATCAGAATACGGATGGCTTCAAATATGGTCTCGAACAAATACCGAAACGCCTCCAGTAGCGGAGAAATCGTATCATAGATGCTCTGCCATACAGAGGTGATCGTATTCCAGATGGTGGTCATCACACCACTGATACTCGTCCACGCTGCCGTGAACACACCTATGATTCCTTCCCACAGAGTAGCGAAAAATCCAGAGATCGCACCCCATACCGTCTGGGCGATACCGAGGATGGACTCCCATGCCGTAGACAGGAACGAGGTGATGGCATTCCATGCTGTGGTGACCGCCTGTTTGATGCCCTCCCACAAATTGATCCAGAACTGCCGGAACCCCTCACAGTTGTTCCAGAGATAAATGAAAGCCGCAACCAGGGCGGCAATCGCTGCAATAATAAGGGTGATGGGGTTTGCCAGCATGGTCACATTCAGGGCGGCAAAGGCTCCCTTCACCACATTGATGGCCCCAGCAATCTTCGGTACGATGGTCATAATCGTACCAATGGCACTGACCACCTTACCAATCACTATCAGCACAGGTCCCAATGCCGCTGCAAGCAATGCCACGGTCATTACGACCTTCTTCGTGCCTTCGCCCATACTGTTAAGCCAATCCACGAACTTCTGAATCCAGCCAACAATCGTGCGGATCGCAGGCATGAGCAACTCGCCAAAGGAAATGGCAAGCTCCTCAAGCTGAGATTTTAAGATGGTAAGCTGACCTTCCAGGTTATCCTGCATGGTTGTAGCCATCTTTTCTGCCGTACCGTCACAGTTGTTGATGGCACTGTTCAGCTTTTCAATATCGTTCGGTGCGGCATTCATCACGGCAAGGAAGCCGGACATCGCATTTTTGCCTACCAGAGCTTCCGCATTTGCAGAACGCTCGGATTCAGACATCTGGGAAAATGCTACTCGGCAATCCGCCAGAATATCTCCAAGGCTTCTCATGCTACCATCCGCATTGGTGGTCTGAACCGTCATCTCGCCAAAGGCAGCACCAGAGAATTTGACCTCGCCAGTGAGATTTGTCAGCATGGTACGCATGGCAGTACCAGCCTGGGAGGACTTGATACCTGCATTCGCTATCAAGCCGATGGCTTCCGCTGTATCCTCTGCAGTGAATCCCAACGCACCCGCAACAGGCGCACAATACTTGAAAGTTTCGCCCATCATGCTAACGTTCGTATTTGCGTTGGAAGATGCCGCTGCAAGAATATCAGCAAAATGCCCTGAGTCTGCGGCAGACAGACCCAGGGCGGTAAGTGCATCAGTAACGATATCAGATGTTGTTGCCAAATCCTCGCCGGACGCTGCGGCAAGGTTCATAATGCCCTCGATACCGTCCAGCATATCACCAGTTTTCCAGCCGGCCATCGCCATGTAATTCATCGCTTCGGCGGCTTCGGATGCGGAAAACTTGGTCTTTGCGCCCATCTCTCTGGCTTTATCCCGCAGGGCTTCCAGATCGGAACCCGTAGCCCCGGACACCGCCGCCACCTGGCTCATGGCACTGTCAAAGTCAGCGGCAGTCTTTACTGCTGCCGTACCAAGGGCGGTAACGGCACCTGTGACGGGGAGGAGCTTCTTTCCGGCAGATTCGATGTTGGAACCTACCGTCTGTAGCTTTTCACCCGTGGCAGAAATCTTCTGCAGGGCGGTCGCAGATTGATTTGCCTGCTCTTCCAGGCGTTTCAGCTCCTGCTCGGTTTCCACGATCTCACGCTGGAGTCCATCATACTGGTCCTGGGTGATCGTGCCGTTCTTCAGAGCTTCGTTTGCCTGTTCCTGAGCGGTTTTCAGAGTCTGGAGTTTATTCTTCGTTTCCTCTACGGCTTGTCCAAGCAGCTTATGCTTCTGAGCCAGCAACTCTGTATTACCAGGGTCCAGTTTCAGAAGTTTTTCCACATCCTTAAGCTGAGACTGCGTGGACTTGATCTCTTTGTTTACATTTGCGAGGGCCTTGGTAAGCCCGGTAGTATCACCGTTGATCTCAACCGTGATGCCTTTGATACGGTTTGCCACGCAAGGTCACCTCCTTAGAATCTGTCCATATCCTCCTGGCTGGCAAGCTGCGGATATTTGTAATCGTCATTGCTGCTCTCGGCATACATATCATTCACCAGACCTATCGAAAGCAGGTCCAGGTCACGGATAGAGATGCCAAGCTGTACACACCGCAAAAGAAACAGCGGCGTTGTCATTTCGCGCTCACTTTTGCGAAGTTTTTTTTAGACTCGACCTCAGACTGCACATTCAGACCCCAAAGCTCGATAATCTCTGGCAAGACCTGGTAGATGGAGAAGGTGTTAAACTCGTCCAGCCAATCTTCTGGGGAGTCCGGCACAGCCGTGGGGTCTGCGTGTTTCGCCATGATAAAGGCGATGTTTTCGAACATCTCCAGAGAGAAAAGGTCAAGGCTGGACTGCTCCTCGCTAGAGGAATCCACAGCCTTCTCCAAATCACGGAGGTCTTTGTAAATATCACGATGGAATTTCAGGCGATAGATACGGGGAATCGCCGCACTCGCCTTAAACATCACATCCTTGCCATCAATATTGATTTTCTTCGTCATTCCCATGATCCTTTACCTCCTCACTTAAGAGCCGGACTTCGTAGAAGCAGACTTAGCTGCAGACTGAACTGCGGCCTGTGTCTCGGCAGTCGGCATATACACAGATTTGTACCAGTCATTGTAGACCGTGGCATCCGTGGTGTTACCAGTTTTGGCCTTGACCATACCGTTCGCCAGCGGCGTGGCCTTGATGGTCAGCGTTTCCGTCTGGACTTCCTTGCTGTCCTCATTGGTCTTGCCCTCAATGCCCGGACGGGATGCAGAGCAGTTATACAGCACATGGCGAATGTGTTTCTGGTCACCATCGAACTCGAAAAGCAGGGCGAAGGATGCCAGCTCGACCTCAGAGTTCTCGATGAGGACACCCTTGGCATCCAGTTTTTCTTTCAGAACATCCGTCCGAAAACTCTCCGGGATCATGGCAAGCTCCAGATCGCCGTCATAACCCATGTTGTTATTGATGACATAGTAGGCCACACCGTCTGCATAGAAGTTCTCCGGCTCGCCATTTGCATCAAGAGAAATGGATACGGAACCGGGCATCGGGGTTGGTGCAGCGTAAGACACTACTCCGTCCTCTGCAATCGTCAGCAGGGCGTAGTGTGCATTTTTAAGGTTGAATTTGACCTTATTATTCTTATCAGGCATAGTTAAACCTCCAATTCATAAAGCACCTCGTACAGACCCTCACTGGCGATCCATACTCCGGTCTTGTTGTAAAACAGTTCATGTTTAGAAAGCACCGACTCGATACGGGCTTCCAGTTGCGGATCTTTCTTATCCGTGTATAGCTCCAGATTCAGCTGAGAAAAGGCAAAGTACACGATGCCATCTGCGGCAAAGTTATCCGAACCCGGATACAGAAAAATCAAAAAAGGAGGGTCTGGTGACTCTCCCTCGGCAAAATGGTCATACGCATGGGGAAGACCCATCTCAGTGACCATTGCTACTACTTCTTCATGGCTCATCCAGACAGTCCCTCCTTAATCCTATCTTCCAGATCACGGATGCCTTTTTCTTCGGCAGCGACGATTTGTGGCCTTGCGGCAACCCGACCACCGCCGCGCTTGGCATGACCGTGTTCCAGCAGATGGGCAATCTGATAGCGATTGGCAGAGTGAACGGTCATCTCCAGCTTAGTGGAGGTTTCCGTCTGCTTTGATGCCCGCCAACTCTTGCTGTAGGCCCCAGTGTCTTTCGGAGCATGGGCTTCGATTTCATCTTTTACGGTCTTGGCAGAGTGCCGCACAGCTTTCTTCATCGTGTCAGTAGCAGCAAGGTCTGCATATTCCTCCAGACCTTCCATGATAGCATCTGCCAGACCGTCAACAGGCACATTCCTACCCATTCCATCACCTCCGAATCTTGGTGGCAGTCAGCTTCAGCGTTTTGTGCCGGAACTGAAAATCATCCACCAGCGTAATGTTGTAGATGCCACCCTCGAACAGAATACGATAGTGGTCGCTATCCATATCTGAAAGAGCCGCACAGTAACGCACCATAAAAGTGTAGCTATCCGATGCTACAGTCTGTCCGGCAACTTCCTGCTCCTGTCCGGCTGTTTTACCAGCGGCAAGATTCGCATAGGCATAACAGGAATAGTAATCTTTCCAGACCGCCGTATGATTGCCAATGGCATCCGTTTCTACGGTATTTTTCTGAATAGTGATGCGGGAACGCATCTTGGAAATCTCCATCAGAAGACCTCCTTTCGGCTTCCACCTAACAAGCCCCGAAGCGTAAGTGCCAAATCGTGATAGTCTGCTTCTTCTCGGTGTTCGTAGATATAGGCGGCTGCATATAGGATTGCTACATCACCAAGGGCAGAGTTATTCAGTACGGCAATATCCGATGTCATCAGTACATCCAGGCACAGCTTTTTTGCGGCGGTTAAGATGCTCTCTATCAGCTTGTCATCGTCATTGTAATCAACCCGGAGGTATTGCTTCGCATCTTTCAATGAAACCATATCAATCACCGCCTCTCTATAAATGTAGGGGTGATGCCACAAGACACCACCCCAGGGGGATTATTTTTCGGACAGCTTCATGACCTGCACAGCTTCCGGCAGGATCAGCTTACCGTCCACACGCTTCTTAGCAACAAAGCCAATCATACCGTTGCCAGCGAACAGCTCATTGAGCTGCTTGAAGGAACGGGTGCCACGGTCACCGATGTTGTAATACTTGTAATCACCAAAGGCGATGGCATCGGTCGGGGCATAGGCAGAGGTGCGGACGCTGTAACCGAGCAGACGGTCAGGCTCACCCTGCTGATAAGACGGCTGCCAGATATACGCACCGTTGTTGTCCTTCAGTTTGCGGAGCTGGGCAAGGGTTGCATCGTTCATGATGAAGGATGCGTTCTTGCGGTAGGGACGCTTCAGACCGCAGGCAAGGTCGAGCATATCATCGGACTTGATAGTAGCGGTCAGAGTCTTGAACAGATGACCGCCCTTGGTCGCATCGAAGATGCCAGTCGGCTTGCCGGTACCGTCACCGTTGAGGAATGCATCCTCTTCCGCATTGGCCAGAGCCTTGCCGAACTCGGTGATGATATAGCTTTCCAGGTTGAACGCATTGTCGTAGAGCAGTTCCTCCGTAACCTTGATGGCAACGTGCAGCTTGAACGCATCCAGGAAGGTCTGGTCGAAAGTGGCATCACCGAAGGTCAGCGCACCACCTTCCTCGATCCATGCAGCGGCAGGCTTGGTGGCGGCAATGTTGATCTTGTGCTGGCCGGAGGTGGTGATGTGGGTCGCAAGACCACGCATGATGTTCTCCTCGTTCAGCACATCAATCAGACAGCGGTCATACTCTTCGGGAACCAGATAACCACCATCTGCATCCACGCCTTCCTGCAGAAGGTTAGATACCTGGCGGAAGTTGGTACGCATAGCGGTGAGCATGGCCTGCTTATAGGCATCGGACGCACGGCCCTTCTTCTCCTCACCAGCAGGTGCAGCCGTATAAGGCTTGCCAGTGATGGGGCTGTTGACTGGCTTTGCCAGCTCCGCTTCACGCTGCTCGATACGCTGTGCACGGTTGATGGCTTCGGTCAGAGAATCAAACTCCGTCTCCATGTTCTGATAGGTGGTGTGATCCTCTGCGGACAGCTTGCCCTGCTTGTCCTCGTGGGTGTCCAGGAACTGGCGCATCTGACCCAGCAGGTCAGCACGGTTTTTCAGCATTTCAGAAATAGTCATTTTGAATACCTCCATTAAATCATTTTTTCGTAAACAGTAAGACGCTCTCGGAGATCGGTGGTAGATACACCATCATCTTCGGGAGCGTCCTTCAGATTGGGAATGTGCGCTTGTTCAGCGGCAGTCTTGGGCTTGACATATTTCACAGCTATCTTGTTCATAAGGGCGTTTTCTACGCTCTTACTGGAGAACAGGACAGATGCAACCGGGGCATCCACGGCTTTATCATCCGTGGGTTCCGTATCACTCTGACCCAGGATGCCATCTGCAAGCCCAAGCTCTACGGCTTTATTGGCATTCATCCAGGTTTCTGCATCCATGAGGTGGGACAGCTTGGCACGGCTCATGCCGGTCTTGATTTCATAGGCGTTGATGATAGATTCCTTGACCTCGTCCAGCATGGCGATGGCTTTCTGCATTTCTGCGGCATCGCCAGACGCGATGGTGGCCGGGTTGTGGATCATCAGCATCGACACCGGGGATACCAGCACCTTTGTGCCTGCCATCGCAATGACAGAAGCGGCAGAGGCAGCGATGCCGTCAATCTTAACGGTCACGCTGCCTCTGTAATCCATGAGCATATTGTAGATCTGAGCCGCAGCCACACAGTCGCCGCCGGGGCTGTTGATCCAGACTGTGATGTCACCGCTCCCGGCATTCAGTTCCTCCCGGAACAGCTGGGGCGTGATATCATCGTCAAACCAGCTTTCCTCGGCGATGGTGCCGTTCAGCGTGAGAATCCGCTGTTCCGGTTCCGTCTCCGTCG
>OLQV01000919.1_pt1 | contig 24096 bp, 23 predicted proteins | sample 1672371 | NCBI WGS metagenome assembly OLQV01 (sample SAMEA3136676, study PRJEB25190) | human gut metagenome
AGATGAAAATGGTATCGGGGCGTTTCGGTCCTGAACCCTCCTGTGTACCGTATGAGGGTGCTGACCTTGCAGAGCAGCTCAGTGAAGCTGTCGCAAACATTCACGGTGAGATTACGGCTTATGAAGTGGAAGATGAGCTCACCGAAGAAGATAATTCCATTCCCGCCGATCCGACCGTGAGAAACTTTTCCTATACGCTTGTGGACGGCAAAATCTATTTCCGTGAAAACAGCCGAATGGCTCCCGTTGATGTTTCTGCCACCGCAGAAAACCGCATTAAGGGTATGGTTGCGATAAGAGATTGTGTCCGCAACCTGATTGAACTTCAAACCGAAGATTATCCCGACGAAGAAATCAAAGCCGAGCAGTCAAAACTCAACAGCCTTTATGACGGTTATACAAAGAAATACGGACTGATTAACAGCAGAGCCAATGTGTCGGCATTCGGTGATGACAGTTCCTTTGCCCTACTTTCCGCACTTGAAGTTATCAACGAAAACGGTGAACTTGAACGCAAGGCAGATATGTTCTTTAAGCGTACAATCAAGCCGCATAAACCGATAACGAAGGTTGATACGGCGGACGAAGCGCTTGCCGTATCTATGGGAGAGAAAGCAACCGTTGATATGGAATATATGCGTGAGCTTACAGGCAAAAGCGAAGAAGAATTATTCTCCGACTTAAAGGGCGTCATATTCTTAAACCCGCTTTACGGTTATGGAAATGTAACCGAGCAAAAGTATTTGATGGCAGATGAGTACCTTTCGGGAATTGTCCGAGAAAAACTTATTACAGCCAAGAAGTCTGCCGAGGTTTATCCCGAAGATTACAAAATCAATGTAGAGGCTCTGGAAAAAGTTCAGCCGAAAGACTTGACCGCAAGCGAAATATCCGTAAGGCTCGGTGCAACTTGGATACCGCCCGAAACCTTTGAGAAGTTTATGTTTGAATTTCTCGATACTCCACGCTATGCACAATGGAACATCAAAGTACACTACTCTCAATATACCGGCGAATGGAACATTGAGGGCAAAAGTTATGACCGTTCCAATGTGAAAGCGTACAGCACTTACGGCACTTCCCGTATTAACGCATACAAGATAATCGAGGAAACGCTGAACCTGAAAGATGTCCGTATCTTTGACTATATCGAAGATGAGGACGGTAAGAAAAAAGCCGTCCTCAACAAAAAGGAAACGGCAATTGCACAGGCAAAGCAGGAACTTATCAAACAAGGCTTTCAGGATTGGGTATGGGCTGACCCTACCCGCCGAGAAAAGCTCACGAAGATGTATAACGAAAAGTTCAACAGCATAAGACCCCGTGAGTATGACGGAAGTCATATTACCTTTAACGGTATGAACCCCGAAATTGAACTGCGTGAACATCAGAAAAATGCGGTAGCTCATATTCTTTACGGCGGTAATACTTTGCTTGCACACGCAGTAGGTGCAGGCAAGACTTTCGAGATGGTATCTGCCGCTATGGAGTCAAAGCGTTTAGGACTTTGCAACAAGTCGCTGTTCGTAGTCCCGAATCATTTGACGGAACAATGGGCAGCCGAGTTCTTACAACTCTATCCTGCGGCTAATATTCTCGTGGCAACGAAGAAAGATTTTGAAACAAAGAACCGTAAAAAGTTCTGTGGCAGGATTGCAACCGGAGATTACGACGCAGTTATTATCGGTCACAGTCAGTTTGAAAAGATACCTATGTCTGTTGAAAGGCAGAGAGCAATCTTAGAGCAACAGCTTCAGGAATTGACTGACGGCATTATCGACTTAAAGAAAAACCGTGGAGAAAACTTCTCCGTTAAGCAGCTTGAAAAGTCGAAAAAGGCTGTGAAGTTGAAACTGCAAAAACTCAACGACCAAAGCCGTAAAGACGATGTGGTAACCTTTGAAGAACTCGGTGTGGACAGGCTCTTTATTGACGAGAGTCATTACTACAAGAACCTCTATCTTTATACCAAAATGCGTAATGTGGGCGGTATCGCACAGACAGAAGCACAGAAATCTTCCGACCTGTTTATGAAGTGCAGATACCTTGATGAGCTTACAGGTGGTCGAGGAACGGTATTTGCAACCGGTACTCCTATCTCAAACAGTATGGTGGAACTCTATACTATTCAGCGATACTTGCAGTACAACACGCTCGTAAAAAACAACTTACAGCACTTCGACTCGTGGGCAAGTACCTTTGGAGAAACTGTAACAGCAGTTGAACTTACACCGGAGGGTACGGGATACAGAGCAAAAACACGATTTGCAAAGTTCTACAACTTACCAGAACTTATGGCAATGTTCAAAGAGGTTGCGGACATTAAAACAGCGGATATGTTGGCATTGCCTGTACCCGAAGCACACTTTCACAATGTAGCGGTCAAGCCATCTGAAATGCAGAAAGAAATGGTTGCCTCTCTTGCAGAGCGAGCCGAGAAAGTTCGCAGCGGCGGTGTGGATTCAAGCGTTGACAATATGCTTAAAATCACAAACGACGGCAGAAAGTTGGCACTTGACCAGCGTATGCTCAATGATATGTTACCCGATTATGAGGGCAGCAAAATCAATGCCTGCGTTGACAACATATATCGCATTTGGGAAGAAACAACCGACAAGAAATCAGCGCAGCTTGTGTTCTGCGACCTATCAACGCCAAAGAACGACGGTACTTTTTCGGTGTATAACGACATCAGAAAGAAGTTGATTGAGCGAGGCATTCCCGAAAGTGAAGTTCGCTTTATCCACGAAGCAGACACCGATGTTAAGAAAAAGGAGTTATTCCAAAAGACACGCAAAGGCGAAGTCAGAGTGCTACTCGGTTCTACTCAAAAGATGGGAGCCGGGACGAATGTTCAGGACAGGCTTATCGCACTTCACGATGTTGATTGTCCGTGGAGACCGGCAGATTTGGAGCAACGCAGCGGTCGCATTATCCGTCAAGGCAACTCAAACCCGGAAGTAGATATTTACCGCTATGTTACGGAACAGACCTTTGACGCATATCTCTATCAGCTTGTAGAGGGCAAGCAAAAGTTTGCAAGTCAGATTATGACGAGCAAATCTCCGGTCAGAAGTGCGGAAGATATTGACGAAACCGCACTGTCTTATGCCGAGATTAAAATGCTTGCAACCGGCAATCCATATATCAAAGAGAAGATGGATTTAGATATTCAGGTACAAAAGTTGAAACTGTTAAAATCCAATTTTCTTTCTGAAAAATACGCTTTGGAAGATAAGATAATCAAATATTACCCGCAGCGTATCACTTCTCTTGAAAACCGCATAAACGGCTTAAAAGCAGATGTGGAAACTGCGAAGCAGCACCCGAAACCAACAGATGACCGCTTTATCGGTATGGAGGTTAAGGGTGTTTTTTATTCCGAAAAAGCAGAAGCCGGCAAAGCAATCATTGAAGCTTGCAAGCAGATGAACAGCCCCGACCCTATTCCTCTCGGCAAGTACAGAGGATTTGAAACGGAACTTCTTTTCAACACCACAGAGCGCAGCTACGAGGTTAGGATTAAAGGTGCGACAAGCAAAAACATTACGCTCGGCGACGACGCACACGGCAACATCACTCGTATTGACAACGGCATTGAGAAGTTTGCGGAGAGTTTAACCTTTGCCGAAAGCGAACTTGAAAACACTAAAGCTCAATTTGAAACTGCAAAGAAAGAAGTCCAAAAACCGTTTATCCAAGAGGACGAATTGAGGACTAAACTTGCAAGACTTGATGAACTCAATATCCTGCTCAATATGGACAAAACAGATAATGAAATTGTCGGTGGCGAGCCTGATGAGGGCGAAGTGCCGACTGCACGAAAGGAGAAAACTTATGAAAGATAATATGAAAGAAAAGGACTTGACGGTAGATTTCTTTTTCGGAAACGAGGAAATCAATCCGTTTAACGCACCACAGATGTGCGTTGTTCGCAGATTAAGCAATACTTATCACGAATTGGAAAACGAAAAACTTCCGGCTAATAAGGCGGAAATCAACCTCAGAATTGCTAAACTCAGTTTCTATGAAGAACTCATTGACATCTGCATTCAAACCGATTTTTCACAGGCTGACATTATCGCTCTTTATGAGGAGGAAGACCTTGCGGAAATTGCTTGGCTTTTCTGGAATGATGTTAAGTGTCCGGTCACCGATGTTCTTTTGCTGATTGCGAAGCTCGCTTATTGCGATGAGATAAGCGATAAGGTAATCGACTTCCTTGTGTAAAGCGAGGTGGTTTATATGCCATATATCGCACCGGAGGTCATAACCGAAGCCAAGCGAATGGACTTATTGACCTATCTCAGAGAGTATGAACCGAACGAGCTTGTGAAGTATTCAAACAACACCTATACCACAAGAACCCACGACAGCTTGAAAATTTCAAACGGAAAATGGATGTGGTGGTCAAGAGGTATCGGGGGCAAATCTGCCCTCGATTACCTTATAAAAGTTCGTGGAATGGACTTCGTTGAAGCAGTTCAGACCATTATGGGTAATAGTTCAGTAAGGTCTCCGACATCCGAAAACGCAAAAGGTTATGTTAATCAACCGTTGCTACTTCCCGAAAGAAGTCTCACTACGGATGTGGTATTTGAATATCTTTTCGGGCGTGGCATTGATTACGAAATCATCAATTACTGCTTGGAAAAGGAACTGGTAATTGAATCGCTGCCGTATCACAATGTTGTTTTTATCGGCTACGACGAAAGTAATAAACCAAAGTATGCAGCTTACAGAGCCACAAATCAATCAAGACTTATGGGCGACTGCACCGGTAGCAAAAAGCAATATTCTTTCCGTCTTACTGCCGAAAACACCGGCGAGGTTCATTTGTTTGAGTGTGCCATCGACCTACTCTCCTATGCAACTTTGATGAAGTTGGAGGGAAAGAATTGGCGACAACTTAATCTCGTTTCTCTTGCCGGAGTGTACTCGCCAAAGCAAAATATCGGGGACTCGAAAGTGCCTGTTACGGTTAGAAATTTGCTTGAAAAAGACAAGTCAATTAAGCGTATCATTCTCCATTTGGACAATGATATTGCTGGAAGAAAAGCAACCAAGGCGTTGCAAACTATTCTTTCAGATAGGTATGAAGTCGTTGACGATCCGCCCAAGTGCGGAAAAGATGTCAACGACTTTCTTTGTATCAAGTTAGGAATATTCAAGAAACACGAAAGGAGTTTTGAAAGATGAATGTTGAAAAAATCAGAGAAATGTACTCGGAGGGAACGCAGATTATTCTCCAAGAAATGCGTGGCGAAAGTCAAATGCCTTATGGTTTGAAAGGAACGGTTAAGTTCGTTGACGACGCAGGTCAAATCCATATGAGGTGGGAAAACGGCAGCTCACTTGCACTAAACATTGATGAGGATACCTTTGAAAAGGCTGAAACCTCTGAAAAGATTTCTGTCATTCTTATTGAACCGGACAAGTATCCAAAGGTCATTGAAATCGAGGATACGCTTGAAGCAATGCAGGAAACCGTAGGCGGATATATTGAGGAATATATGCCGTTTGATGATGAGGTTGCAATCATTTGCAACGAAGAAGGCAAGATGAACGGTGCTGAACTCAACAGGGCAATCTACTCCGAGCCTGAAAATGTTGAGATGAGTTATCAGCAGTTGAAGGCTCATTTGCGACAGGCAGAAAAAGATAGAAGTCATACTGTCGGATATATTGTTTTTACAGCTGACAGCTTCGACAAATCTTATACAGAGGAAGAACGAACCTATGTTGTCGGCAGTAACAATAAGGCTTTCATCGAAGGTATGGGTGGATACTCTATCTATGCTTCTTCCCTTGACGGCTCGGATAAAAATGTGCGACTGGAAGCATATATGGCTGATGAATACGGTGGAAAGGACGGTTGGAAGATTGAAAAGTGCTATGTGAAAGACGAGAGCAACCGTGAAATGCTGGACATTATTGCCGGCAAGTTTTTCATTGCCTATGCACCGATTGAGTCGGAGAAACTTCTCAGTATGCCAAAGGATTTGATGAAAAAGTATGAGGAGAAATTCAAGTATCCGGAGCGTTTTTATCAAACAGATAACGGCATTGTAGCGAAAGCGTATAAACCGGTATCGAAGGATATGGAGAGATAAAGAGACAATCTCCGGGGCAACCCTACGAGTCTGCACAAACTTAGCGAGCAGACCATTTGGATAACCACAGGTTTCCAAACGGTAAAACTCGTTAGGGGTTGCCCCTAATACCCCAAAGAGAAAGGAGAGAAATTTTGCGAGAGATAGTATTAACAGTTGCCGGTTTAATCATCGGCGGTTTTTTCGGAGTTACTTTTATGTGCCTGTTTCAAATAAATAAGGACAGGCACTATTTTATTTCAAGAAAGGATGACAAAGAAAATGAGAAAAAGAAACATTCAGAAGATTGTTAGGCTCAGCCGTGATGAAGCACAGGACTTGCAGAAAAAAGCAAAGAAGGCTTGCCTTAGTGAAGCCGGACTTATCCGTTTGCTTCTCCGTGGTTACGAGCCGAGAGAAAAGCCCGATGAAAGATTTTACGATGTTATGCGTGAGCTTTCCGCAATCGGTAACAACATCAATCAGCTTGCCGCAAAAGCAAACACGCTCGGCTTTGCAGACGCAACGCAGCTTAAAAAAGAAGCGGAGCGTTGGCATAAGTTTCAGGCAGATGTTGAACGAGTTTTTCTCAGACCCAATGAGAGCGATATGAAATGGCAGTAAGTAAGTTGTGGGCAGTCACTTCAAGGCTCGGTCAGGTTATTGATTACGCAGCCAATCCCGCAAAGACGGCGGCAGATAATTACACTGTGGAACAGTATCAGGCTCTCCGTGATGTGTTGGCATACGCAAAGGACGAAGAAAAAACCGAACGTGAATTTTTCGTCGAAGGTATCAACTGCAATCCGCTTACAGCCCGTGACCAATTTGTATCGGTTAAACAGGCATACGGTAAAGAGGAAGGCATACAAGCCTACCACGGATACCTGAGTTTTAAGGAACAAGATATTTCGCCGGAGCTTGCACAGAAAATCGGAATGGAGTTTGTAAACGAAGTTTGGGGCAAAAGATTTCAAGCGGTAGTAACTACTCATTTGAACACAAAGCATTTGCATTGCCACTATGTAATCAACTCAGTTTCCTTTGTGGACGGCAAGAGATTATGGGGCGACGAAAAAGCGTGGTTCAAGTTTCGCTTGGTTGCAGATAAAATTTGCGAAAAGTACGGACTTTATTATAATCCAAATCCAAATCGCAGTAAGCAATCATCGTACTATTACAAACAGGAACAAGCCGGAATGCCGACTCGATACTCAATGACTCGTCAAGCCATAGACGAAGCGATTGCTCATAGCACGAACCTTAAAAGTCTTGATTATGCACTGACTCAAATGGGTTATGAGCATTGTTTGAGTGAAAGCCGTAAGTATTGGACGATTGTGCCGAAAGGATACAAAAAACCGATAAGGCTTAAAAATCTCGGTGAAGATTACACCGAAGAAGCAATCAAGCGTAGGCTTACTGAAAATCAAGGCGTACGCTTAATGCCGTTTACAAATCAGACGGTAGTCATCAGACAGTACCGACTGCCTACAAGAGAACACAAAATAAAAAAGGTCGGCGGTCTTTACGGATTGTATCTTTACTACTGCTATAAGCTGGGATACTTGCCTAAATACAAAAAGCAAAATACCGCAAGGCTTCATTACCTTCTCAAAGAAGATTTATTGAAGCTTGATAAAATCACACAGGAGACAAGGCTGCTCGGACGAGAAAATATTTCTACGGACGAACAGCTTTTCTCATATAAAGAGTCGGTGTTGTCGCAAATCAAAACTTTGACTGACGACAGAACGCACCTGCGAAAACAGTTAAGAAAAAATTTGAGTGACGATGAGCTGTCAAAGGTCAAAGAACAGATTTCAACAATCACCGGCAAATTGTGGACTCTCCGTAAAGAGGTCGGTCTTTGTGATGACATTGCCGAAAGGTCAAAGGTTATTGAAGCCAATCTTGAAACGGTAAGAGCCTACGAAGAAAAACAAGAAAGAAAGGAGCAAAACCGAAATGACAAATTCAGGTGACGCAGCAGAACAGGTCGTAAGGTTATCCCTTGAAGGCTTTGAAGTTGCTGCTAAACTAACCGGTTCGGCTGCAAAGAATATTGCTATTCTTCTCGCTTCCGTGTTAAAGCAGGAAGCAACGCAGGCGAACAAGACAAGAGGTAAAGCCCGTCTTACCAATATGATTAAATCGGGCAAAGAGTTGAAAGTGTTTTCTATTCCGAATAAGGACTTAAAGAAATTCACCGAACAGGCAAAACGCTACGGCGTTCTTTACTGCGTGTTAAGGGATAAAAACACAAAGGGCGATAGTGTGCCGATTGATATTATTGCTCGTGCGGAGGACGCTTCCAAAATTCAGCGTATCGTTGAGAGATTTGAACTCGGCAAGGTCGATAAGGCTGCCATCGTTACGGAGTCGCAGAAAGCGGTTGAAAAACGAGAAGCCTTGGAAAAAGATAAGCCGACTAAATCCAAAAACGAAATCATTACCGAGGAAGCAACCCGAAAGCCAATTCAGAAAGACGGGTACTCGCAATCAAACCCCACAGTCGCCAAGACGGACAAAAACCCTCCGTCAAGGCAAAACTCAGAGCCGGTAGATATGCAAACTGACAAGGGTGCTGTAAGCGACGGACAGAAAAAGCCGTCGGTCAAAGAAAAACTCGACCGATACAAGGCTCAGTCCAAGCAACAGAAAGAAGCAGAACGCAAAGAGCCGGAAGTCGATAAGACAAAGAGTAACTCTGCACCAAAGCAAACGGTACACAAACAGCCGAAAAACAAACCTAAGAAATCGAAAGAGAGGTAATTATAATGACAAACAATTTTACTCCTGCAAAGGCAGGCAATCAGCGACCGAGACTTTCCAAAGAAGAATATGCCGAGAAAATGAAAGCGGAAAAGGAAGCAGTATATCAGATGGCGGACGATGCCGCAAAAGCAATTGTTTCAGACCCGGAGAAGTTCAAAGCGTTTCTCGATACACAGAGCCGTCTTGACAGATACTCTGCGGTCAACGCTCTCCTCATTTTTAAGCAGTTTCCCGAAGCAAGTCAGCTTAAAAATTTTGACGATTGGAGCAAAGACAACATCAAAATCACAAAAGGTGCTAAGAGCATTTCTATTCTTGAACCTGTTGAATATGCAAAGCGTGACGGTACAACCGGAATTTCCTACAATGTGAAAAAGGTCTTTGATGTATCTCAGACCAATGGCAAACGACCGCCTGCGCCGACAGTCAACCGTGACCCGAAAGCACTCATTACCACAATGCTTGATTCTTCTCCGGTCAATGTGGAGGCGGCAGACGACCTGCCGTATCCGAATATGGCGGCGTTCTATAACAACGAGGAACAGACCTTGTATGTTAAGCGTGATGTGGGCGACAGCGTAGCGGTTGCACAGTGCGTAGCACAGGAACTTGGTCACGCACAGCTTTCTATCAACAGCGACAGTTACAGCCGTTCCGATATGGGCTTTCAGGCGGTATGTATCGGATATATGCTTTGCAAAAAGTACGGTATTGATACGCAGAATTTTGCCATCAATCGTATTCCGGATAAGCTCGCTAACAAAGAACCGAAAGATATTCGCTATGAGCTTTCCAAAACAAGAAACGCAATGGCGGATATTCATTCCCGTGTTTCCGATGAGCTTTACAAGAAAAAGCAGGCTCGCTCAAAAGACTATGAAAGATAAGAGGTTAGATTATGGCGAAAGAAGAAATGTATCATATAGCGTTGGACGATTACGAACACGGCATTATTATCCGTTCTCTCAACGATGAAAAAACGGACTTGATGAACGAGGGTAAATCCACCGACGCTGTCGATGACCTTATCATTAAGGTCGGAACTGCCCCAAAGAAAAAGTTCAAAGTTATCGAAAAGGAACGCTCTTGTGAATCGAGATAACGAAAGGCAGACTGCTGTTATTCTTTCCGTCATCGGTATTATCCCGGTCGTATGGCTGGCACTTTTGATTGCACCCTCTGTAAAAGGAGGATTGCCGGAAATTCTGCCAAGCCTTTTGTCGGCTTTTAACAAACCGTTCCATATTGAAGTTTGCGAGGACAGCTTAAAAACTGTCCTCGTTTTGCTTCTCTGCTACGGACTCGGTCTTGGAATTTACTTCTCAACACAGAGAAATTACCGAAGGCGTGAAGAACACGGCTCTGCTAAATGGGGCAACGCAAGAGCCGTAAATAAGAAATACAGACAGTCGCCGGATTCCGCAAACAAGTTGATGACGCAAAATGTTTGTATAGGACTTAATGCTAAGAAACACCGAAGAAACTTAAACACACTTGTGTGCGGTGGCTCGGGTGCAGGTAAGACAAGATTTTACTGTAAACCGAACCTTATGCAATGCAACACATCGTTCGTTATTCTTGACCCAAAAGGCGAAATTCTGAGGGACACAGGAAAGCTGCTTGAAAGCAAAGGCTATGAAGTTCGTGTACTTGATTTGATTTCAATGGAGAAAAGCCATTGTTATAACCCATTTGTCTATTTGCAGAATGACAATGATGTGCAAAAACTCGTGACGAACCTTTTTAAGAGTACCACTCCAAAGGGCAGTCAGTCCCAAGACCCGTTTTGGGACACTTCTGCTTCAATGTTGCTGCTTGCTTTGGTGTTCTACTTGCACTATGAAGCACCGGAAGAAGAACAGAACTTCGCAATGGTTATGGAAATGCTCAGAGCCGGTTCGATTGAGGACGAGGAAGATACAAGACCTTCTCCCCTCGACGAATTGTTTGCCGAGCTTGAAATGAAAAATCCTGACCATATAGCATTAAAATATTATCGGTCTTATCATTCTGGTGCGGCAAAAACATTAAAGTCCATACAAATAACTCTTGCGGCAAGATTGGAAAAGTTCAACCTTGAAAGTCTTGCTTCTTTAACCACGACAGATGAGCTTGACTTGCCGTCGCTTGGAGAAAAAAAGGTTGCTCTGTTTGCTTTGATACCGGACAACGATTCCAGCTTTAATTTCTTGGTATCTATTCTTTACACACAGCTGTTTCAGCAGTTGTTTTATGCTGCCGACCATATCCACGGCGGCTCGCTTCCCGTTCCTGTTCATTTTCTTATGGACGAGTTCGCCAATGTGAGCCTGCCCGATGATTTCGACAAGATATTGTCGGTTATGCGCTCCCGTGGGGTTTCTGTAAGTATCATCTTACAGAACTTAGCACAGCTAAAAGCCTTGTTTGAAAAACAATGGGAAAGCATTGTGGGCAACTGCGATGAGTTCCTATACTTGGGCGGTAACGAGCAAAGCACACACAAATATGTGTCTGAACTTCTCGGCAAGGAAACCATTGATACCAACACATACGGTAAGAGTTCGGGACGAAGCGGAAACTATTCCACCAACTATCAGATTAGCGGTCGAGAGTTGCTCACTCCCGATGAGGTGCGTATGCTTGATAACCAATATGCCATTCTGTTTATTCGTGGAGAACGACCTGTAATGGACTTCAAGTATGACATCTTAAAGCACCCGAATGTGGCACTTACAACCGATGGTAAGGCTTCGGCTTACAAACACGGAGAAGTTACCGTCAAGCATTCGTCTATCTCTGTTCTTTCTCTTAACCCGAAAGAGTTACCGGAGGAAAACTACGGAGAAACCACTTACGAACTTCTGTCCGATGAGGACTTTGAAGTAAATAAAAACATATATTAACGGAGGAATTTACAATGACTAATTTCAATAAGAACAACGAAAAGAAAACCACTCAGAGATTGCCTATGACCGGAAAGGTTAAGAAAGGCTTTCATACTTACTGCGCCGTTGTTACAGCAGTAACCCTTGTTTTCGGTATGAGCGTTACCGCTTTTGCCGCTAACGACCCGATTACCGTGGTAAATAATTTGTCCGACTTTATTTTCGGACTTATTCGTGCAATCGGTATGATTTTGCTCGGCTTTGGTATCGTTCAGGTCGGACTTTCTTTGAAATCTCACGACCCGTCTCAGCGTGCCAACGGCTTCTTGACTCTTGCCGGCGGTATCATTATTACCTTTGCAAAGGAAATTCTTAACCTCATTGCCGGTTAAAAGAACACAGTTATCAAAGGGGCATATCCGATTTTGGGTATGCCCCTTAATCTTTAAGGAGGTGCAAACAGATGAGTGATAACTGGGTAGTTCAAAACCTACAAAATGCCCTCGACACTTGGAACAGCAAGTTATCGGAAATATGGCAACTGCTTACCACTTCACCGCAGGACTTCAAAGGCGGAAGCATTTGGAATGTGATGGTAACAATCAACGGTGCGGTTCAGGCTATCGGGCTTGCTTTGCTTGTTTTATTCTTTGTTGTCGGTGTAGTTCGCACTTGCGGAAGTTTTACCGAAGTAAAGAAACCGGAACACGCATTAAAATTGTTTATCCGTTTTGCCATTGCCAAAGGTGTTATAACCTACGGCTTGGAGCTTATGCTCGCTTTGTTTAATATCGTACAAGGTACAATTTCAACCATAATGACATCAGCAGGATTTGGTACACCGAATCAAACGACACTGCCATCCGAAATGATAACCACCATTGAGGAGTGCGGATTTTTTGAAAGCATACCATTATGGGCTGTAACACTTATTGGTGGACTGTTTATCACAGTTCTCTCTTTCATTATGATAATGACGGTGTACGGACGATTTTTCAAACTGTATATGTACACGGCTCTCGCTCCTATACCGCTTTCAACCTTTGCCGGAGAACCGTCGCAGAATGTCGGTAAAAGTTTTATCAAAAGCTACTGTGCCGTACTGCTTGAAGGTGCGGTAATTGTACTTGCTTGTATCATCTTCTCCCTATTTGCTTCTACACCGCCGGTGGTTGACGCAAATGCAGCAGCCGTTACTCAGGTGTGGGCATATATTGGAGAACTCGTATTCAATATGCTTGTACTTGTCGGTGCTGTTAAAATGAGCGACCGTATTATCCGTGAAATGATGGGCTTGTAATCGGAGGTTTTGACTGAATGAAAAACAAAAACAGAACAGGTCGGCAGAAGTATATTCCGTCTGACCGCAAATGCAAAAACTGCGTATATAGTGGCGGTAAAAGAAAAGGAGAGCGAGTTTGTCTTGCAGATACCTGTATCTATACTGCCGATAACCGCAGAGAAAGGAAAATTTAATGGAAGTTAAGATTAACAGAGAAATACGAAATTACACGGAATCAATGTTCTTTGGACTGTCGCTCAGACAGTTCATTTTTTCTGTTCTTGCTTGCGGAGTGGCGGTAGGATTGTACTTCTTACTTAAACCGCATTTCGGAACAGAAACGGTATCGTGGGTTTGTATTTTGGGAGCATCACCTTTTGCGGCTCTCGGCTTTGTGAAATACAACGGAATGACCGCTGAGAAGTTTATATGGGCGTGGATTAAGTCCGAATTTCTTATGCCCAAGAAGTTGGTGTTCCATTCTACGAACACCTACTACGAACTTATGAAACCGACAATCGAACAAAAACAGAAGGAGGCTTATAAGAACAATGATTAAAACCCTTACGAACCTGTTAAAGCAGGATAAAGAAAAGTTTGTAGTTCCAAAGGGCGTACAGGATTGTATCCCTATTACCGCTATTTATGATGACGGCATTTTCCGTGTTGGAAAGGACAAATATTCGAAGTCTTTTAAGTTCACGGATATTAACTATGCCGTTGCAAGTCGTGAAGATAAAGAAGCAATGTTCCTTGAATATTCGGAACTTCTCAATTCTCTCGACAGCGGTGCTACTACAAAACTGACAATCAACAACAGACGGCTTAACCGTTTGGATTTTGAAAAAACAATCCTTATTCCCGAAACCGGAGATGACCTTGATGTTTACAGAGAAGAATATAACAAAATGCTTCTCGACAAGGCAACCGGTGCAAACGCCATCGTTCAGGATAAGTATGTTACTATCTCTATCAACAAAAAGAGCGTTGAGGACGCAAGAACATATTTTGCCCGTGTGGGTGCGGATTTGATTGCTCATTTTTCAAGGCTCGGAAGCAAATGCGTAGAACTTGAAACAGATGAACGACTTCGTATCGTTCACGACTTCTTCCGTGTGGGAGAAGAAACCGCATATCACTTTGATATTAAGGAAACCCGAAAGAAAGGACACGATTTTAAGGACTATGTTTGCCCCGACACAATGGAGTTTGAAAAGGACTATTTCAAGATGGGCGACCGTTACGGACGAGTTCTTTTTCTTCGTGAGTACGCTTCGTATATTAAGGACACTATGGTAACAGACCTTACCGACTTGAACCGTAACCTTATGATGTCCATTGATATTGTGCCTGTGCCGACAGATGAAGCGGTAAGAGAAGCGGAAAGCAGACTTCTCGGTGTGGAAACCAATATCACCAACTGGCAGAGAAAGCAAAATCAAAACAACAACTTTTCCGCTACCGTTCCGTATGATATGGAACAGCAGAAAAAGGAAATGAAAGAGTTCCTTGATGACCTCACCACTCGTGATCAGCGAATGATGTTCGCTGTACTCACGCTGGTTCATACTGCGGACAGCAAGAAGCAACTTGATGATGACACCGAAGCTTTGCTTACGGTAGCAAGACAGAACTTGTGTCAGTTTGCCGTTTTGAAATATCAACAGCCGGACGGACTGAATACTGCAATGCCGTTTGGTACACGCAAGATTGACGCATTCAGAACACTTACAACCGAAAGCCTTGCAGTCTTTATCCCTTTCAAGGTTCAGGATATTTACCACGAAAACGGTATTTACTACGGTCAGAATGTAATCAGCAAAAATATGATTATCGCCGACCGCAGACAGCTACTCAACGGTAACTCCTTTATCCTCGGCGTATCCGGTGGCGGTAAGTCTTTTGCGGCTAAGGGCGAGATAGAAAATATCATTCTTTCCTCTAATGCGGATGTAATTATAATTGACCCTGAGCGTGAGTATTCGCAGCTTGTCAAAGCTCTTGGCGGCGAAATTATCAATATATCCGCTACTTCGCAGAGCCATATCAATGCAATGGATATGAACAAAGAATACGGAGATGGAGCAAACCCGGTTATCTTGAAATCCGAGTTCATTATGTCGCTTTGTGAACAGCTTATCGGCGGTACAAATCTCGGTGCAAAGCAAAAGTCCATCATTGACCGTTGTACCGCAAGCGTGTACCGAGATTATCAGCAGAGGGGTTATACCGGTACTGTTCCTACTTTGCAGGACTTCCGAGCAGAACTTCTCAAACAGGACGAGCCAGAAGCTAAAGAGATTGCTCTTGCCATTGAGTTGTTTACCAACGGCTCACTCAACACATTTGCAAAGCCGACCAATGTGGATACGCACAATCGTCTTATTTGCTATGATATTCTTGACCTCGGCAAGCAGCTTATGCCTATCGGTATGCTTGTTGTTCTCGACAGTATTTTGAATCGCATTACACAGAACAGAGCAAAAGGCAAACAAACCTTTATCTTCATTGATGAGATTTATCTCTTGTTCCAGCACGAGTATTCCGCTAACTTCCTTTTCACTTTGTGGAAGCGAGTAAGAAAGTACGGTGCTTACGCAACGGGCATTACACAGAATGTAGATGACCTTTTACAGAGCCACACCGCAAGAACAATGCTTGCAAACAGCGAGTTCTTGATTATGCTCAATCAGGCTTCTACCGACCGTTTGGAACTTGCAAAACTCCTCAATATTTCCGACCGCCAGCTTTCGTATATCACAAATGTTGACGCAGGACACGGACTTATTAAAGTGGGTAGTTCGCTTGTGCCGTTTGCGAATAAATTCCCGAAGAATACAAAGCTCTACAAGTTAATGACAACCAAACCGGGCGAGGGTGCATAACCCTTGCCTCATTTTTTACTCAGAAAGGAAACGCTTATGAAAAATAAAATCTATATTGCTTTAATCTGTGCTTTCAGCATTTTGCTTGCTGTCAGTTCCGGCTTTCTTATCAAGCACTATATCGACTCCGAAAAGCAGTCTGAACTCTATGACAACTTGATTGAAACCATTGAGAAAACAGATACCGAAAAAGATACAATGACGTATTCGCAAGACAAGTCGTTCTTGTCGGACTATCAGGATTTGTATCTGCAAAACAACGATATGGTGGGGTGGATAAAGATTGAGGACACCAAAATCAATTATCCTGTTATGCAGTCAAAGGATAATCCGAATTTCTATTTGAAACACGGCTTCGACAAGGCGTATACCGACTACGGTTGCCCTTATATTCAGGAAAACTGCGATGTGGATATTCCGTCGGACAACCTCATTATCTACGGTCATAATATGAAGGACAGTTCAATGTTTTCGGGGCTTATGAATTACACAGATAAGTCTTTTTGGGAAAGCCATAAGACTATTAGCTTCGATACTTTAACAGAGAAATGCGACTATGAGATTATCGCTGCATTTAAGACGGTGGTATATACCGACAGTCCCGAAAGTTTCAAATACTATCAGTTCATCAACGCAGATACGGGAGATGAATTTAATGCCTATATCACCAAATGCAAAGAACTTGCCTTGTATGATACGGGAGTAACCGCAGAATACGGCGACAAATTGATTACGCTTTCCACCTGTGAGTATTCCCGTAACAACGGAAGAATGGTTGTTGTTGCAAAGAAAATAGCCGAATAAGGAGGAATGAACCTTGTATGATTAGTTTCATAAATTTAGCAGTATTGTTTGCGGCTAAGGTTGCGGACAATGCCCTAAGTACAACAAAAACAATATTGGTACAGAGAAGTCGGTGGATACTTGCAGGCATTGCGGTTGTCATATCCGACTTCATTTATTTTTGGATAACGAAAAGAGTTGTCTCTGCAAATAACGAGATAGCTATGCTTGTTGTTGCCGTTGCGGGCGGTGTCGGTTGTTCTCTTGCTTGCTTTATTAACGAGAAAATGTCAAAGGACAGAACCTATGTGAATGTGATTATGTCCGATGACCTTGAAGAAATGAAGCGTTTGCGAGATTTTCTTGCACAGCACCACATTACGAATGTTGCAAGCGACAGCTACACCCTTGACTGGAACGCAAAGACAATTTCTATAACCGCTTATCCCGAAACAAAAGTAGAAAGCCGATTGATTAACGAGTTTATTGCCGACAGTTCGACGAAATTCAAGAGGGTTATTCAACCGGCTTAGGAAGGAGGTTCAGCGTGGCTGATATAAAGACAAGAGATACCGTCAAAGGCACGATAAAGACCTTGGATAAAACAACTGTTGCCGGTCAGAAAATGAAAGAGGCATATATCGCCACAAAAGAGAAAGCGGAACGCTCTGTCAACGCCAATGAAAACACGGCAGAAGAATATGCCGCCGACAAAGTGCAATCCGGTATTGATGAAATCTCCCACGATGTCGTTTATGCCTTTGATAAAACAGGTCGAAAAGGTGTCAGAGAAACCAAACGGAATATCCAATCTGCCAAAGACGGCTTTCAGCGTTTTAAGCAGCAGCGAGCCGAACAGTCATTGAGAAAGCAGACTGCACAGAATACCAATTTTGCGATTAAGACTGTTGATACGGCTGAAAAGACAATTAAGCAATCGGCAACTTCTTCGGGCAAGAAAACAATTAAATTTTCCGGGAAAGAAGCTGCAAAGACAACGCAGAAATCCGTTAAGACCGCCGAGCAGACTGCAAAGGCGGCGATAAAAACAAGCCAGCAGACGGCGAAAGCCGCACAGAAAACGGCGCAAGCCACGGTTAAGGCTTCGCAAAAAGCGGCACAGGCGGCTAAGGCAACCGCCAAAGCAACGGCAACTGCTGTAAAAGCAGCAGCGAAAGCTACCATTGCCGCAGTAAAGGCGATTATAGCGGCGGCAAAAAGTCTTGTTGCTGCAATAGCAGCCGGAGGTTGGGTTGCCGTTGTTGTGATTATAGTATTATGTCTTGTAGGGTTAATTGCCGGTTCAGTTTATGGCATTTTCTTTTCAGGGGAAGATTCCGGTACAGGAATGTCAATGCAGACTGTTGTGCAAGAAATCAATCAAGAATACGATGACCGATTAGAACAAGAAAAGAACTCCGTAAGTTATGATGTTCTTGAAATGAGCGGTAGCAGAGCTGTATGGAAAGATGTCCTTGCGGTTTATTCCGTTAAAGTGAATACAAATGCCGATAATCCGATGGAGGTTGCCACGGTTGACGATACCAAGAAGCAACTGTTGTCGGATATTTTTTGGGAGATGAACAGTATTTCTTCCCGAACCGAAACAAAGTCTCATACCGAAATCGAAGAAAGCGACGACGGACACGGAAATATCGTAGAGACGGAAACCACCGTAACCGAGACATTTCTGTATATCACGGTATCGCATAAGACCGTAGATGAAATGGCGACTGCCTATGGTTTTAATGAGGAGCAAAAAAATTATCTTGCCGAGCTTTTGAAAGATGAAAACAATCAGCTATGGTCGCAAGTCCTTTACGGTATCGGTTACAGTGATGACCAAATCGTATCTGTTGCCTTGTCGCAGGTCGGAAATGTCGGAGGTCAGCCTTACTGGTCTTGGTACGGATTTGACTCCCGTGTGGAATGGTGTGCTTGCTTTGTTTCTTGGTGTGCTAATGAGTGCGGATATATTGACGCCGGTATTATTCCGAAATATGCCGGTTGTGTGAACGGCGCTCAATGGTTCAAAGACCGAGGACAATGGGCAGACCGTAATTACGAGCCTGCACCTGGAACAATCATTTTCTTTGACTGGGAGGGCGACGGAGAAACCGACCACACAGGCATTGTGCAAAAATGCGAGAACGGAATTGTTTATACCGTTGAGGGTAATTCCGGTGATGCTTGCAGACAAAGACAATACGCAGTCGGTAGCAGCAGTATCTACGGATACGGTATCCCGGCGTATTAAAAAAGATGGCTGCTCATTTGAGTAGCCATCGAGTACATATTAACTTTCAAAATCATAATTTCCGAAATTGATGATGTTCAAGCCTTTCTTCTTTGCTCTTTCATAAGTCTTTGCAGCTCCGCCCCATCCGTGATTAACAAAGCATATAGCGTAGCTTGCGTTATCCACCATAAACTTATTCCTTGCAGGAATGGCGGCTTTGAAGTGATATTTTTCAAAATCATCGGGATATATTATCGAATCGAACAGCTCATCGTTATATACATTGAAAGATAGATAAGGAATAACGAGATAATTGCTTATATGTGGATACTCTTTTTTTAATTCGTAAACGCAGCGACCGCATAATCGGTCAAATCCGCCTTGTCCGCCACTCAAAAACTCAGTTACACCTTTATCTATAAGTGAAACAATAGCTTCTTTTATCTGTTCGCTTGTTACTCCATAGCATTCATTATGCCCTATGAATACAGCCGTATTTTCTTTACTCATACTATACCATCCCCCGTGTTTAATACAGTATAGCATAAAAAAGTTAAAAAATCATCACTATTAGTTATTATTACTTCCAAGTGGTGTGTGTATGTTTGGACTAACTCAATCTATACTATTAGTGATAGGAACATACCAAGGGGGGTGATGAGATGAAACTCGCTACAATCGGCAAGAACGTCAGAAAATATCGACTGATGAAAAAATTACGCCAAGAAGATTTAGCGGAGAAAGCAGGATTGACTACTAACTATATCGGTATGGTAGAAAGAGGCGAGAAAATCCCGTCACTTGAAACATTTATAAAGATACTCAATGCATTGGGCATATCTGCTGATATGGTTTTGAGTGAAGTTTTGGATACCGGATACACTGTTAAAAACTCAATGTTGAATGAGAAACTTGAAAAACTCACTCCTGAAGATAGAGATAGAATTTATGAGGTGTTAGATACGCTCATAAAACAATCAAAGCAAATATTACCGTAAACTCAAAAGCTCGCCTTCGTAGGCGGGCTTTTCTTCGTTTACTAACTATTTGGAACTCACACTGATGAAGGGTGATAAGGTTGTCGAGATGGCGAAAGAAGTCACCGATTTGTACTTGTTCCGCTGTTGTTGGCACTTTGACTTCAGCATTTTTTATATTGTCCGAGTTGAGTGATTCAAATGTTGAGCCGCAAGAAAGTGTTTTCCAAAAGCCATCCATATCCATTTTCACAAGCAGCTGATATATGAATTCATTCCCTTTGATTCCTGCAACGCCACGCCCAATTACGGCATTATAAGCGGTTTTTCCCATTGCTCCAGCTGGAGCACGAACACTCATTATCAAGTCGCCTGCGTCCGCTTTCTTGGTAATCTGCGTTGTCCAAATACGAGGACAAACCCAACCGTTTTGCAAATCGGCATTACCTTGGACAAGAATATAATCACTCGGCTCATCAGAATAGGTACTACCATCAGGTGATTGTCCCATAGTTATCTGAACAACATCTCCGAGCTTACGCTGTTCCCAAGTTATTGTCTAATCAGTGTGAACAGCAAAATTTATACGCTTCCATTTACGCTGATGAAGGGTGATAAGGTTGTCGAGTTTTTCAAAATATTCGCCTATTTTCTTTTGTTCGTCCAAACACGGCACTTTGAATTCCATTTTGGAAAACATATATCCCGTGATTTGGTTGATTGTTGCTCCCATATTTATTGCGATTTCTTCTTCAAATCTTGAAGTATTAAGTAAAGCATTTGTAAACTCTGGACATTCCGAACGAATACCAGTCATAAACGCTCCGATTACCGTGTTAGGCATAAAAGCCTTAATTTGTGCGTGTTTTCCGATGAGTGAACGAGAGCCATTACGAACAACAACAACTATATCGCCGACTTTAACATTCTCAGAATTAACAACTTGCGGATTTACATAGATATTATCTGCATCGACAACCTCACCGTTGCTTACATTTGATGAACGAAGCACAAGAGTTCCATTTTCCTGAACATCATTAGGCGTATAAGTTAATCCTGAAAAGAACTCGACAAACTCAGTCAACTTACGCTGTTCCCAAGAAAGACTGTAACTTGCTGCTATTTGTTTTTTACATAGCAATTTATACAAGTACGAAAAAATGTACTTTCGGCTGAAAAATCGCATATTTATTGAATTTATCAGATTTCTATGGTATAATATTTACACTTACACTTTAACAGAGAAAGGGTGCAATAGATGGCTGTTAGTTATAAAAAATTGTGGCATATTCTTCTTGATAGAGATATGAAGAAAAAAGACTTAGAAAACTTAGCGGGTTTAAGTCATTACACAATGAGCAAAATGAGCAGAGATGAAAATGTTAATACCGAGGTACTCGGTAGAATATGTAAGGCACTTGATTGTAAAGTAGAAGATATTATGGATTTTATTCCGGAAGAACAAAACTAAGTCCGTCTTATAGTACACGGTATTTGATAAAATTAAAATAATTAGCTTTATACGGAGGTTTCTAATGAACAAGCAACAATTAGCCGCTAAGATTTGGGAGTCTGCAAATAAAATGCGTTCAAAAATCGAAGCGAATGAATATAAAGACTATATTTTGGGATTTATTTTCTATAAATTTCTTTCTGAAAAAGAAGTTAAATATCTTAAAGCAAATGACTGGACAGACGAGTATCTTCCGGAATTGACCGAAGAAGATACAGAAACTGTTGAAAGCATTCAAAAGAATTTAGGCTATTTTATTTCTTATGACAACTTGTTTTCAACTTGGCTTGCAAAGGGAAGTGATTTTAGCGTTCAAGATGTTCGTGACGCTCTTTCTGCTTTTAGCCGTTTAATCAATCCTACACATAAAAAGGTTTTTGAGGGCGTTTTTGATACACTTCAAACAGGCTTGTCAAAATTGGGAGATAGTGCATCTTCACAGTCCAAATCTATCAGCGACCTTATTCAGCTTATCAAAGATATTCCTATGGACGGTAAGCAAGGCTATGACGTTCTTGGCTTTATTTATGAATACTTAATTGAGAAATTTGCTGCAAACGCAGGTAAAAAAGCCGGTGAATTCTATACTCCTCACGAAGTATCTTTACTTATGTCCGAGATTGTTGCTAATCATTTGAAGGACAGAGAAAAAATCGAAATATTTGACCCTACAAGCGGTTCAGGCTCACTTCTTATTAACATTGGTAAGAGTGCCTCTAAATATATTGAGGGCGACAATAAAGTAAAATATTACGCTCAAGAATTAAAACAAAATACATATAACCTTACCCGTATGAATTTGGTTATGCGTGGTATTGAAGCCGATAATATTGTAACTCGCAACGGCGATACTTTGGAGGATGACTGGCCGTATTTCGACGAAAACGACCCGACAGGAACATATAACCCGCTTTATGTTGATGCTGTTGTTTCCAATCCTCCGTATTCTCAGGCTTGGAACCCTACCGATAAAGAGACTGACCCTCGTTACGCAGGTTATGGACTTGCGCCAAAGGGTAAGGCAGACTATGCCTTTTTGTTGCACGACCTTTATCATATTAAGCCTGACGGAATTATGACTATTGTTCTTCCTCACGGAGTTTTATTCCGTGGTGGTGAAGAAGGCGAAATTCGCAAAAACTTAATTGAAAAGAATAAAATTGACACCATAATCGGTTTGCCTGCAAATATCTTTTACGGCACAGGTATTCCGACCATAATTATGGTTTTGAAACAAAAAAGAGCCAACACGGATGTTTTAATTGTTGATGCCTCAAAAGGATTTGTTAAAGAAGGTAAAAATAATAAACTTCGGGCTTCCGATATTAAGAGAATAGTCGATGTTGTAACACGCAGAGAAAGCGTGGACAAGTATTCAAAGGTTGTCAGCCGTGATGAAATCAGAGCAAACGATTATAACTTAAATATTCCGAGATATGTTGACTCCTCAGAGGCTGCCGAGTCTTGGGATATTTACGCTTCTATGTTCGGCGGACTTCCAATTTCCGAAATAGATGAACTTAAAGAATATTGGAGAGCGTTCCCTGCACTCCGTTCTGCCTTGTTTGAAAATACATCTTCAGAGTATTGCAAGCTCATTGTTGATGATATTAAAAAGGCAATTAAAGAACACGCTGATGTTAAGAATTTTGAAAGTGAATTTCAAACTGCTTTCGGCGATTTTGATAAGTATTTATATAACGAATTGATTGCAAAAATGGAAAGCCTGAGTATTTCCAAGACAGAAGAAATTTTGTCGGAAAATATTTTTGCAAGAATGACCGATATTCCGTTAGTTGATAAGTATGAAGCGTATCAACTTCTTGACGATGATTGGACTAAAATAGCGGTAGATTTGGAAATTATACAAACCGAAGGTTTTAGTGCTACCAAAGTCGTTGACCCTAATATGGTAATTAAGAAAAAGGGCAATGTTGAGCAAGAAGTTCAAGAGGGCTGGAAAGGGCATATTATTCCTTTTGAGCTTATTCAAAGCACAATACTTGCCGATGACAGAAAAGCAATAAAAGAAAAAGAAAACAGACTTTCTGAGATTGCTTCGGGTTATGAAGAAATACTTGATACGCTTTCGGAAGAAGAAAAAGAGGGCGACTTTGTAAATGAGGATAGTTTTGTATTTGCTGAAATCAAAAAAGCATTGAAGTCAGATAGTATTGAACCTGAGACTAAGGAAAAACTCAAGTCTGTGGCTGCACTTAATACAGAAGAAAAGGCTTTGAAATCGGCAATTAAGACCGAAAGTGCATTGCTTGAAGAAAAAACCAAAGATACTATTGAAGGATTGTCCGACGAACAGGTTATAGAACTGCTTAAAGAAAAATGGATTAAGCCGCTTATTGACAATCTTATGCAACTACCCGATAGCATTGTAGCTGAATTGGTTGCAAAACTTGAAACACTTGCAAAAAAATATGAAACAACATTTGCCGAGGTGGAAACTCAAATTGAAGAAACGGAAAAATCTCTTTCTGCTATGATTGATGACCTTGACGGTAGTGAATTTGATATGTTGGGGTTGGCAGAATTGAAGAAATTGCTTGGAGGTTGTGCAAAATGACGAAAAAATCAGACACTCCGGCAATTAGATTTAAGGGCTTTACAGACACTTGGGAACAGCGTAAGGTTGGGGATTTGCTCATAGAGCGTAATCAACAAGCAC
>OLQV01000920.1_pt1 | contig 24037 bp, 18 predicted proteins | sample 1672371 | NCBI WGS metagenome assembly OLQV01 (sample SAMEA3136676, study PRJEB25190) | human gut metagenome
ATTATCCGGAAATCGTAGTGGAGAGCGGATCACTCGATCAGGTGATTCTTATGTTGACAGGAGGCGAGGGATGATGAAGGGAATCAGAGGGCTTTTGGAAAAAGATTTTCGGTTGTTTTTTCGGCAAGGTGGTAATCTTTTTTGTGTGTTAGCGATTGTTGCATTGTTTTTTATACTAACGGGAAAAACGGGATCTACTTTCATCGCAATATATATTCCATCTGTAATGGCAGTATATTCGGGTAATACGATTAGTTATGATGAAATTGATCATGGTTACACGTATTTGTTTTCTTTACCCGTAAATAAAAAAATATATGTCAGGGAAAAATATACTTTTTCCTGTATTATGACAGTATGTGGATGGTGTATTGGAGCAATCTGTGCAGGCATTGCTGTACTCGTAAATCCTGAAGAAGTGTTTAATCTGGAAATGCTGGCAATGGAGTTGATCACATTCTTTGTGTTTCAGGCAATTGCGGGAATTATGATTGCAATCCGGCTAAGATTTGAAGGCGAGAAAGGGCGAATTGTGTTGCCAATCGCAATTTTAATTATTTTTGCAGTTTGTTATACAATTGGTTCTTTTATGAAGGCTAACTTGGAATTAAAAGAAAGTATCCTGCATGTGATAGGTGAAATAGGAGATTTTGAAATTGCGATTTCGCTTATTGTTTTAAGCCTGTTAGTATGGTTTGCTTCATATAAGTACAGTATGAGAGTTATGAAAAAGAAAGAGTTTTAAATTTTCCTTCACGTAAGTGGACTTTTGAATGAAGAAAAAGTGGAGGCGATATCTATGTTATGCACAAGACCTTGTAACGCTTTGGGAAAAAGAAACCCCCACTTCAAAATCTGTAAGATTTAAGTGGGGGGAGTATGTTACTTGGTTCAGATTGCGTCCAGAGCCTGTGCGATATCTGCGATCAGGTCGTTTTTATCCTCCAGACCACAGGAAATACGGATAAGTCCTGCAGGGATGCCGGCAGCGATCAGCTGTTCATCGTTCATCTGTCTGTGAGTGGAAGTTGCCGGATTCAGGCAGCAGGTTCTTGCATCTGCCACATGAGTCTCAATTGCAGCAAGTTTCAGGTTTTTCATGAATTTTTCGGCAGCAGCTCTGCCACCTTTTAATTCAAAGGAAACCACACCGCAGCCGCCATTTGGCATATATTTCTGAGCAATGCTGTGGTATTTATTGGATGGAAGTCCAGGGTAATTAACGAATTCTACTTTGTCATGGCTTTCCAGGAATTCTGCAACAGCCTGTCCATTTTCTACGTGTCTGGGCATACGCACATGAAGAGATTCCAGACCAAGGTTCAGAATAAATGCACTCTGAGGAGACTGCATACATCCCAGATCTCTCATTAACTGGGAAGTGCATTTGGTGATAAATGCTCCTTCTTTTCCAAATTTTTCTGCATAGGTAACGCCATGATAAGATTCATCCGGTGTGCAGAGACCCGGGAATTTGTCAGCGTGAGCCATCCAGTCAAAGTTGCCGCTGTCTACAATAACTCCACCCAGTGCAGCCCCATGACCGTCCATATATTTGGTAGTGGAATGTGTGACAATGTCAGCACCCCATTTGATTGGCTGTGCATTGACCGGAGTAGGGAAGGTATTGTCTACAATAAGGGGAACGCCGTGAGCGTGAGCTGCCTTTGCGAATTTCTCTACATCGAGAACAGTAAGGGCAGGGTTGGCAATGGATTCACCAAATACAGCTCTGGTGTTGTCCTGGAATGCAGCATTCAGTTCTTCTTCAGTGCAGTCCGGGTCAACAAAAGTAACTTCCAGACCCATTTTTTTCATGGTCACAGAAAGAAGATTGTAGGTACCTCCGTAGATAGATGAGGAGGAAACAACGTGGCTGCCTGCTTCGCAGATGTTAAAGACGGCCATAAAGTTGGCTGCCTGCCCGGAGGAGGTGAGCATTGCAGCGGAACCGCCTTCCAGAGCAGCAATCTTAGCCGCTACATAATCGTTGGTAGGATTCTGAAGTCTGGAGTAAAAATATCCCTCTGCTTCCAGATCAAAAAGTTTCCCCATGTCTTCGCTGGTATCATATTTAAAAGTTGTGGACTGAATGATCGGAATCTGTCGCGGTTCTCCGTTTCCAGGTGTGTAACCGGCCTGTACACATTTGGTGTTGATTGAATATTCCATAAAATTTACCTGCCTTTTCATTGTATTTATAAATCATATGGTATACTTTTTTTCGACAAGTGTAAAGAATGAATATGGTTTGCTGGCTGAAAATCTTTTTGCAGCTGTGGAGCCACGGATTCTCCTTTTGGCTGGGTCCATAATCCGGTATTCTCGAACATCCGCTTCAGCGTAAAAGTTGTTATGGCTAATCAGAAGTAACTTCAAAAGGTGCAATTACCGCAAAGAAAAAAGGCACGGTAGTGATTACTGTAAAATCCGGTAAAAAGACTGTGAAGATCAAAGTGAAAGTGAAATAATAATACAAACCTCTTCCGCCGCTGCCATTTCTTTTAGAAACACTGACTTTCGCCGGTCAGTGTTTCTTTTTGCTGAAAAATGTGGTTGTGCATTTATGGATAATGTGCTTATAATAACGTATAGAAAAAGGGAGAAGAGTTTTTAAGAGTTTTAAAGATACATTACTAAAAACAAAATAATAAATGATTGGGAAATATCTATGATAATAGAAAAAGAAGTACATAAATGTAAAAAAGTAAGATTTCATTGGTTGATCTGGCCATTGTTTGTTTTCTTTATCATGATTTTATGCAATGGTTCATCTCCTGTTGTTGGTGGACGTAAAACAGACAGCTCCGTTTTCTTTGCTATAGGAAGAGCTATGGCATCTGGAAAAGTTCCCTACAGAGATCTGTTTGACCATAAAGGCTGGTATCTGTATCTATTTAACTGCCTTGGTGCGATGATCACTTCGCACAGTACAGCAGGTCTTTTTATAGTTGAGTATATATTTATGCTGGTTAATGCACTGCTTTTTTACAGAATGGCCATACTCATAAAAGGAGATAGAGCTGGTTTTTTATATGCAGATACGGCAGTGGCTGTAGGACTGTTATTTACATTAAATGGAATTACTTACCAGTATGGAAATTTTGCAGAGACTTATGGACTGACTTTTCAGCTTATTTCTGTATTTTTGATTTTGAAATATTTTGGTAGTTCAGGAAAGACTCATCCACCGGTTTATATGCTGATTCATGGAATTTGTGTTGCAGTGATGCTGGGATTGAGGGCAAATCTTGTTGTTATGTGGGTACCGGTTGGGGTGCTGCTTATCGTGTATTTGCTGATGGAGCGTGAGTTTCAGAATGCAATCCTTAATATTGTGGCAGGAATTGCAGGTCTGTTGCTGGGAACTATGCCGGAGCTGATTTACTGTGCGGTGACTCACAGCCTGGAAGATATGATACAGCAGTCTTTTTTATTCAATCTTTCCTACGCAAATGGAGGACAATCTGTACTTCGTAAGATGACAGATATGCTGCTTTACAGAAGAACCATATGGCTGATCGTTTTGCTTGCTGTTTCTGCTTTCATGGTTCTGAAAAGCACCAAAGTATCTGTGAAATTTAAAATATTATATATAGCGGGCCTGCTTTTTTCACTTTATTCTGTAGCACTTTCCGGCAGAAATTACGGACATTATTACGAATACCTTCTTCCTTTTATTCTCCCGGTGGTGCTGGTAGTATCCGAAAAAATTTCCAGGATACTTTCAGAGAAAAAAATATATTTTCGATACCTGGCAGTTATCTTTTGGGTTTTTCTGACAATATTGTGTAATATAAGTATACCGGCTAGATTGTTTTTGCACACAGATTCACAGAAATATGCAGAAGCAACCGATGAATTAGCCCGGTTATATAAAGAAAAGTATAGTGACCTGAAAAATGTTCTTGCAGTTAACAATAATGCGACGATATATAACAAATTTGATGTGCTCCCACAGGAAAAATATTTTTATATTCCGGCAGTCAGATATAAAAAATTCCCTGAGCCAATTGACAGTCAGGCTGCTTCTATATTAAGTGGAAAAAATGATGTTGTCATATTAGTTTATGATAATTATAAGAAAAAACGCATTTTTCAGACTACCAGATATGATAAACAAATCATCGAATATCTGGCAGAAGAGTATACTATGGTCTGTGAAAAGAACCATATACAAATGTATGTAAAAAATTAAGGAGAAAAGTCATGTCTTCATTATTTATTGTAATTCCGGCGTATAATGAATCAGAAAATATCAAAAAGACTATTATGGACTGGTATCCGGTGGTTGAAAATCATAACGATGAGGGACAGTCCCGTCTGGTGATCATTAATGATGGCAGTAAGGACAATACTTATGAAATTGTATGTGAAATGGCAAAAACCCGTCCCTTGCTTATTCCTCTTACCAAACCAAATGGAGGACATGGATCTACAGTTTTGCATGGCTATCGATATGCAATAGAGAACAACGCGGATTATATTTTCCAGACAGATTCTGACGGTCAGACAAATCCCGGGGAGTTTGAACAGTTCTGGAGAAAACGCAAAATGTATGATGCAATTCTTGGTGACCGACAGGAAAGAGGCGATGGTAAATCCCGGAAATTCGTGGAAAACACAGTATGTTTTCTGCTGCGGATGATTTTTGGAGTAAAAGTTCCGGATGCCAATGCTCCTTTCAGGCTTATGAAGGCAGATCTGGTGAAAAAATATATCGGCAGACTTCCAGAACACTATAATCTTCCCAATATCATGTTCACAACATATTTTGTTTATTATAAAGAGAAGGCAACTTTTATTCCAATTACTTTCCGACCACGAAAGGCAGGAACCAATTCAATCAATCTTAAGAAGATTACCAGGATAGGTATTCAGGCTGTAAAAGATTTTTATCATCTGAAAAAAGCTATGTAAAAATATTGTACACAGGTGAAGTGTAGAGTAGATGATCGATCATAATTAGAAAATGAAATCATAATCGCAAAAGTGGGGCAGCGGCAGGAATGTGGCTGCCTCATTTCTTGCTTTTATGGGCTATAAAGGGTATAATGATAAGACATATATTTGTGATTAAAGGGAGGATTTTTACAATGAAGATTGCAGCAACCTACGATAATGGAAATATTTTTCAGCACTTTGGAAAAACAGAAACATTTAAGGTTTATGAAGTAGAGGATAATAAGGTTGTTTCCAGTGAAGTGATCGGTTCCAATGGAACAGGACACGGTGCGCTGGCAGGACTTCTCGCTGCACAGGGAATCAGTGTTCTGATCTGTGGAGGAATCGGAGGAGGTGCACAGACAGCACTTGCAGAAGCAGGAATTGAAGTATACTCCGGTGCACAGGGTAACACAGATGAAGCGGTAGAGGCTTATCTTAAAGGAGAACTGACATCTGCAGGTACCACCTGTGATCACCATCATCATGAAGAGGGACATTCCTGTGGAGACTCCTGTGGAAGCAACTGTGGTGGTGGATGTGGTTCTCATACTACACTTACAGGACGTAACGTAGGTAAGACCTGCCGTACACATTACAAAGGAACTTTTAATGACGGAACTCAGTTTGACTCCTCTTATGATCGTGGAGAACCGCTTGAATTCGTTTGCGGCGCAGGACAGATGATCAAGGGATTTGATGCAGCAGTTGCAGATATGGAAGTTGGCCAGGTAGTTGATGTTCACCTGATGCCGGAAGAGGCTTATGGACAGCCGAATCCAGAGGCAATTTTTACCCTGGAAATCGCACAGCTTCCAGGTTCCGAAGATCTTACTGTAGGTCAGCAGGTTTATCTTTCCAATCAGTTTGGCCAGCCATTCCCTGTAAAAGTAACAGCTAAAGAAGAAAAAACAATCACTTTTGATGCAAATCATGAAATGGCAGGAAAAGAACTGAATTTCAGAATTGAATTAGTTGAAGTAAAGTAACTATTCAGAAGGTAGTATCCCGCGAGGTGTTTTGGCATGTTTTTTGCCAAAATCCCGAGACATACAAGGCAAAATGCCATCACCGAAGGTGATTAGGAATGCATTTTGACTCGTAACTGTGAGGGTACTGAACAGTTGCGAAGTAAAATAAACATATAGAAAAAGCCTGGCTTTTGCGGAGCGGCATTGTATTACACGATGTTAGCTCTGCTTTTCTTTATAAAGAAAACAGACGGATGCTAGGCAAAAACGCTTTATTGTAGTATAGTGGTAAAAACAGACGAGGAGTGACAAAAATGAATACAATTACAAGAGAAGAAGCATTTGCTTTACTGAAAAAATACAACAAAGATCCTTTTCATATCCAGCATGCACTGACTGTAGAAGCTGTTATGAAATGGTATGCCAACGAACTGGGCTATGGCGAAGATGCAGAATACTGGGGAATTGTCGGACTTCTCCACGATATTGACTTTGAACTTTATCCGGAAGAACATTGTCTGAAGGCACCGGAAATGCTCAGAGAAGCAGGTGTGGGAGAAGATGTGATCCACAGTGTGGTATCTCATGGTTATGGAATTACGGTAGGCTGCGGGGCAACCATAGACGTAGCACCGGAACATGAAATGGAAAAAGTCCTTTTTGCAGCAGATGAACTGACAGGACTGATCTGGGCAGCAGCTTTGATGCGCCCATCCAAAAGCACAAAAGATATGGAATTAAAGTCTCTGAAGAAAAAATATAAAAGCAAAGGCTTTGCGGCAGGGTGTTCCAGAGAAGTCATACAGAGAGGAGCAGATCAGCTGGGCTGGGATCTTGCAAAACTATTGACAATGACACTGGAGGCAATGGCTGCAAACGAAGATCTTATCAATGCAGAAATGGAAGCAGAGTAGTGGCTTGAATTTCTGTTGGTTTAATATTATAATTGACTGAGAATATATTTAAGGAGGAGTCAATCATGATTACCTGGAATAATCTGGATAAACTTGCATCTTTTAAAGAACTGGAAAAGGTTTCCAAAGTAAACCTTGTAGAGGCAATGACAGGAGAAAACGGTGCAGAACGTGTAAAGAACTACAGTGTACCGATGGCAGAGGGCTTTGCATATAACTACGCTGCAAAACAGGTTGATGATGCAGTTCTGACAGGACTTAAGAATCTGGCAGAGGAAGCTCAGCTTGCAGAAAAATTTGAAGCACTCTACAATGGAGAAGTGATCAATACAGGAGAGAAACGTCTGGTACTTCATCATTTGACTCGTGGTCAGCTTGGAGATACAGTGACAGCTGACGGCGTTGATAAGAGAGCTTTCTATAAAGAACAGCAGGATAAGATCGCTGATTTCGCAAACAAGGTTCATGCAGGTGAGATCACTAATGCAGCAGGAGAGAAATTTACTACTGTTGTACAGATCGGTATCGGTGGAAGTGACTTAGGTCCTCGTGCAATGTATCTTGCACTGGAAGGATGGGCAAAAAAGAACAATACATTTAAGATGGAAGCGAAATTCATCAGTAACGTAGATCCTGATGATGCGGCAGCAGTTCTTGCTACAATTGATGTTGCACATTCTATTTTTGTACTGGTTTCCAAATCAGGAACAACTCTTGAGACTCTGACCAATGAATCCTTTGTAAAAGACGCTCTTAAGAACGCAGGTCTTGATGCATCCAAACATATGATTGCTGTTACAAGTGAGACTTCTCCACTGGCTAAAAGTGACGATTATCTTGCAGCCTTCTTTATGGATGATTATATCGGAGGACGTTATTCTTCCACATCTGCTGTTGGTGGTGCTGTATTATCTCTGGCATTTGGACCGGAAGTATTTGCACAGTTCCTGGATGGAGCAGCAGCAGAGGATAAACTTGCTGCAAACAAAGACGTACTTCAGAACCCGGCAATGCTGGATGCACTGATTGGATTTTATGAAAGAAACGTACTGGGATATCCAAGTACAGCAGTTCTTCCATATTCTCAGGCACTGAGCCGTTTCCCGGCACACCTTCAGCAGCTGGATATGGAATCCAACGGTAAATCTGTAAACCGTTTTGGAGAACCGGTAGATTATGTGACAGGACCGGTAATCTTCGGAGAACCAGGAACTAACGGACAGCACTCCTTCTATCAGCTTCTGCATCAGGGAACTGATATTGTTCCGCTGCAGTTTGTAGGATTCAGAAACAACCAGATGGACACAGATGTAGTGATCCAGGGAAGCACAAGCCAGCAGAAACTCTGCGCTAACGTAGCTGCACAGATCGTAGCATTTGCATGTGGTAAAGCTGATGACAACCGTAATAAGAACTTTGAGGGTGGACGTCCGTCCAGCATTATCATTGGCGATCAGCTGAATCCAGGAAGTCTTGGTGCACTTCTTGCTCATTTCGAGAACAAGGTTATGTTCCAGGGATTCCTGTGGAACGTAAACAGCTTTGACCAGGAAGGTGTTCAGCTGGGTAAAGTTCTTGCAAAACGTGTGCTTGCTCACGAAACAGATGGCGCACTGAAAGTATTCAGTGATCTTCTGAATATCTGATTTCTGCATCAGCTCATGGTATAAAACAGAACTAAATGAGAAAATAAAACATAACACACAGCAGTATATACGTTCTGCTGTGTGTTTTTTTAGGTAAATTTGTGCAAATGGTCAAAATTTAATCAAGTGATCAAAAAATATTGAATATGGCGATGAATGAAATTTCTCCCCGGACAGATTTCCGGGGAACAAAAGAACTTCGCATGCATATGGCCCATGTAATGATTAAACGGACAATTGCAGATGCAGTCACAAAGGCAGGGGGTGTTCTGTAATGCAAGGAAAACTGATCAGATGCTGGATCAATGATACATACACAGAAAAATATATAGATGTACGGGCATCTCTCACAGATATGTTAAGGAATGAATATCAGCTGACATCTGTAAAAAAAGGATGTGAAGTAGGAGAATGTGGTGCCTGCAATGTGATGATTGATGGAGTGTGTTATAATTCTTGTATTTACATGGCTGTGTGGGCTGATGGAAAGCATATTAAAACCGTAGAAGGACTTCTGGGTCCGGAGGGAGAACTGTCAGATATTCAGCAGGCCTTTATTGATGAGACTGCAATTCAGTGTGGATTCTGCACACCGGGATTTATTATGACAGCAGAGGAGATTCTGGAATCCGGAGAGATTTACACAAGAGATGAACTCAGACGTCTGCTTTCAGGCCATCTGTGCAGATGCACAGGATATGAAAATATAATCAATGCTGTAGAAAAAACAATGTATGCAAGACATAAAATGAAACCATCAGAGTAAAAACAGGAAGCAGCGTATGATAATAAATAAATCTCCACTCAATATACAGACTGTTGTGGTTTGTATACAGGGTGGAGATTTTTATTATTCAACAATATTATAATAAGATTTTGCAGTTATGGAATAAATAATTCCATAAACTACCGCAAAGACAAGTACAGTTCCTGCAGTGCATTTTATATAGAGTCCGGTATTATCCATGCCAAAAAGAAGCAGGATTCTGCGAATCAGCGGAAATGCCATGGAAATATGAACCATAGCCATGAGAAGCGGCAGGAAAAATACCATCAGGATCTGACGACGGATAGAACTTTTGACTTCCCTGTGGCTCATGCCTACTTTCTGCATAATCTCAAAACGTCCCTGATCTTCGTAACCTTCGGAAATCTGTTTGTAATAAATGATCATGGCTGTTCCCATAAGAAAGAGGGAACCCAGAAAAATTCCAATAAACAGAAGGGTACCATTGTCAGCGTAATAAGATTCATATTCCTGCTGACGAATTCCACAGGAGAGAGAGGAATTTTCATTTAACCGGCCGTTGCTTTTCAGGTCTTTAACAGCTTTCAGTACAGGGGTACCGAGAAGAATCTGGTCTTCTTTGGTACCTTTGATATTCAGACCGAGATGTACGGACAGATCCTGACCGGAAGGGTAGGCAGAAACATTTTTGTACATTTCAGAACGCATCTGATCCAGTTTTTCAAAATCTGTATCTGTGACTACGAAAGCAGCACAGTCGGTGATAATGTCGTAATTGACGGCGAGAGGAAATGCTTCCAGCCATTTTTGAACAGTGAATTCGGTATCATTTATACTTAAAGCCTGTTTGTCCTCAGCACCAGGGTACCAGCCCAGGACAGAACCGTCAGATAAATTCGGGTCTGTACCGGTAAGAGAAGCATATTCTGACTGGCGGATAATATAAAGACCAATGGCAGAAGACAGGATTTTGCCGGATGTATCTGTGTAGGATTTGTCACTGAGGATAATATCGTGAGTAGTTTTGTCCTGAAGTCCTGCAAGAAACAGATAAGTTTCGGATACCATATTGTCTACAGGTATCTGACGTTCATTGATAACCTGTGCAAAAGTATTCCGGGCAAGGGCAGCTTCCTCTTCGCTGACTCCGGAGATATCCATATCTACTTCAAAGGGATATCGATTTACCATGATATCATGCATTCCTGAATACAGGGAAACAGTCATGGAGACCATAAGCAGCACACCTGTACTGAGAATGCAGATGCTGGCAAGTCCTATGGCATTCTGTTTCATGCGATAGATCATGCCGGAAATACTGATAAAGTTTCCGGTTCTGTAATAAAAACTCTTTTTGTGACGCATCAGTTTCAGGATAACAATACTTCCGGCAGTAAAAAGCAGATAAGTTCCTGCCATAACCAGAAGGACAGCCACCAGAAAGAGGAGGATTGCCTGAATAGGTGATTCGGTAGTTACAGCGATATAATAGCCGGCACCAAGACAGATAAAGCCAAGCAATGCCAGCAGCCATTTGGCTTTTGGCTCACGTTCACCTGTATTATTTCCACGAAGGAGTTCTATAGGGCGGTTTATCTGGACTCGTGCCATGTTCAGAAACAGAATCAGCAGAAAAACAGCTCCAAACATCAGCAGACATACAAGAATTCCCTGAAAAGAAACATAAAATCCCAGGATGGCAGGGATGCGCAAAATATGAAGCAACAACAGAAGGGAAAGCTTGCTTCCGAGGATTCCCAAAGCAATTCCGCCTGCAAGAGACAGAAGGGATGTTATCAATGTTTCCAGAAACATGATTTTTCCAATATGTCTTTTTTCTAGCCCCAGAATATTATAAAGTCCGATTTCTTTCTGACGCCTTTTCATAAGAAAACTGTTACTGTAGATCAGAAAAATACAGCAGAAAATAATTACAACGACTTCACCGGCATTCAGAATCATCCGGACTTCATTGATTTGTGGAACTGCCTGTTCCAGACCGGGACAGTCCCGGAGAAATTCCATCATATACATCATGGCAATGCAGAAAATGCAGGTGAACATATAGGGAATATATGTTTTTCTGTTATTTCGGATGTTTTGAAATGCAAGTCTGGTGAACAATCCTTTACGCATGATGATCACCGCCTGTCGTCAGGATAGTAAGGGTGTCAGAAATCATCTGATACATTTCCTGATTGTTTTTGGAACCTTTGTAAATCTGATGAAAAACTTCTCCGTCTTTGATAAAAAGAACCCGGGAAGCGTGACTGGCAGCCTGTGCACTGTGAGTTACCATAAGGATGGTCTGTCCCTCTCTGTTGATCTGTCCAAACATGGTAAGCAGGGCAGAAGCAGCTCTTGAGTCAAGTGCTCCTGTGGGTTCGTCAGCCAGGATAAGTCTGGGATCAGTAATAAGAGCCCGGGCTACAGCTGCTCTCTGTTTCTGTCCACCGGATACTTCGTAGGGAAATTTGTCCAGAAGTTCGGTGATTCTTAAAGCCTGGGCAATGGGACGGATCTTCTGTTCCATTTCTCTGTAATCTTCTCCTGCAAGAACAAGGGGAAGATAAATATTATCCCTCAGACTGAAGGTGTCCAGAAGATTAAAGTCCTGAAAAACAAAGCCGAGATTTTGCCTTCGGAAAGCCGAAATTTCTTTTTCTGTAAGGTGTACGATATTTTTTCCCTCAAGAAGGACTTCTCCGGAAGTAGGACGATCCAGGGACGCCAGGATGTTAAGCAAAGTTGTTTTTCCGGAACCGGATTCTCCCATGATAGCAACGAACTCCCCCTCTTCAACGGAAAAAGTTACATTGGATAATGCCTGTACTTTATTTTCGCCAAACCGGGTACTGTATATTTTTTTTACATTTGATACTTCAAGCAATGCCATAATAAGGCTCCTTTCCTGTTGATAGATCAAGTATAAAAAAATCTTATACATTCAGCCATCGAAGCAGGTTACAAAAGAGGAAAAAACCTTACATTTCTGTAAGGTCAGCAGGTTTTGTCAGTATAAAGTAAGATCCTCCTGAGAAAGTGTGATACGGACACAGGTGCCTTTTCCTTCTTCCGATTCAATAAAAATTTTGTGCCCCAGTTTTTTCAGGATTTTTTGACTGAGGTACAGTCCGATACCGGTAGCACGTCTGTCCTCCCGTCCATTGACGCCAGTGTAACCTTTTTCAAACACTCTTGGCAGATCCTCCAGACGGATTCCGATACCGGTATCTTCAATAAAAAGATCATGATTCTGAATATAAATCTTGATTCCACCCTGGTGGGTGTATTTCAGGCTGTTGGAAAGAATCTGCCCGATAACAAATCCCAGCCACTTTTCATCAGTAAGAACTGTTTCCTGAGTGCCATCGTAGGTGAGGGAAAGCCTTTTGGATATAAAGATTCCGGCATAGCGATGGATCTGCTCACGAATGATCTTGTCCAGAGAATATCTGGAAAGGGCAAGATCCGAAGAGAGATTTTCTGTGCGGAGGTAGCCAAGGACCATTTCTACATACTCTTCTATTTTAAATAATTCAGAAAGCGCAGCTTTGTTCTGTTCAGGATTTTTCTGCAAAAGCAGCCGAAGAGCGAAGATAGGAGTCTTGATCTGATGAGCCCACATAGTATAATAATCGGTCATTTCTTCTGTGGATTTCTGTATATCGGTTTCCAGATCCATTCGCATCTGATTTAATTTAAAGCAGATTTCCTGATAGAGTTTTTCTACATTATCTTTGGGAGAATCCAGTCGATCCAGGTTTAGATCAGGGGCATTTCGGATAACAAGAAGCTGTTGATAATTTTTTCTGTATTTCTGATATCCATACAAAAACAGTGTAGAACCAGAGAGAAGCCATAATAATCCCATATAGAGTACAGGTTCCAGCGGCAGCTGATAAAGATAAAAAATAATTCCGGCTATTGCAGCTGGCAGGAACATGGACAGGATGTAGAGTCTGCTTTTATTGAGATAAGTGATAAATGTATTCATAAAAACCTCATATCATATAACCGAGACCTTTGCGGGTGATGATAAAATCATGAAGTCCCACAGACTCCAGTTTTTTGCGAAGTCGGGTGATATTTACAGTGAGAGTGTTGTCGTCAACGAAGCTGTCACTTTCCCACAGCCGGGTCATGATAGCATCTCTGGAGACAGTTTTATCAGACTGCTCAAAAAGAATCTCAAGAATCCGCTGCTCGTTTTTGGTCAGATCAATATCCTGATCTTTCCAGGTGAGTGTTCCTTTGGATGGATTCAGCACAGCACCCTTATGTTCCAGGAGACTGACTGGATTTCCGAAAGAATAGGTACGGCGGAGAAGTGCCTGGATTTTGGCAGTGAGTACAGCCATATCAAAAGGTTTGGCAATAAAATCGTCAGCACCCCGGCTCATTGCCATAACGATATTCATATTGTCGGCAGCCGAGGAAATAAAAATTACCGGAACCTGGGAAATCCGACGTATTTCCTCGCACCAGTGAAACCCATTATAGTATGGCAACTTCAGATCAAGAAGAACCAGCTGAGGTTCCCTGTGGGCAAATTCCTGCAGTATATTAGAAAAATTTTCTGCACAGAATACTTCATATCCCCAGGAACTTAAGTTTTTGCGGAGAAGATTTGCAATAGTTTCATCATCTTCTACAATATAAATCCGATACATAAAATCCCTCCCGAAAACCAGACTGCCCTGTAATACAGGGGGAACAGTCTGAAAGTAATATGGTTATCATAGCATGGTTTGGACAGAATGGAAAGTTTATAAAAAGCGACAGATTGAAATAGATTTTGTCAGACTGTTTTGATAAAATAAAGAAAAGGGAAAGGAAGGTGAAAGAAAGTACTTTCTCACAAAAGATAAAATTCAAAAAGATTTACGGAAAAACAGAATACACCAGAGGAATTTTCCTGAACACAAAAGACAGTAATCAGAGACAAAAAGAAAGGAAAAAGCCTCATGGCGAATAATACGATATTTGACGATGTATTTTGTACAATGATAGAAAAGATGCCGGAACTGACGATTCCACTGATCAACGAAGTGTTTGGAACAGACTATCCGGCAGATATTCCAATCATTCAGTTACGGAATGAACATCAGACAAAAAACGGTGAACGGATCAAAGATTCCAGTCTGCAGATAGGGAATAAACTATACCATATAGAATGTCAGAGTACGGAAGATTCAGACATGGTGATACGGATGGTAGAGTATGATTTTATGGTGGCATTGGAGAATATTCAGAAGAAAGATGGGGAATATTATATGGAATTCCCTGCTTCCTGTGTGTTGTATCTGCGAGGGAAGAATGAAGCAAAGACGTTAAAGATAAATCTTTTGATGACAGACGGAACCAGGGTGGTTTATCAGGTTCCGGTGGTACGTGCGGAGACATTCACGTTGGGTGATATTTTCCAGAAGAAGTTAATATTTTTGTTGCCGTACTATATTATACGGTATGAAAAGAGTAAAGACAGTCTGGAGGAAAACAATGAGGTTCTCCAGGGAATGCTAGAGGAATATAAAGAGATTGAAAGTTACCTGGAACAGGAACTGCTGGATCAGGGAAAGGAAAAAGCCTACAGAGATCTGATAGAACTGATCAGCCGGATAGCGGATTACATATTTGCAGACAGAGAAAAAATAAAAGAAGGGATAGGTGATATCATGGGAGGAAACGTACTGGAACTGGAATCAGACAGATTGATCAGGAAGGGCCTGGAACAAGGTCTGGAACGTGGACGTGAGCAGGGGATTGAGCGTGGAATATGTGTACTGATAGAAACATACCGGGAAAATCATTTTCCGGAAGACAAGCTGAAAAAGCAGTTAATGGAAAAGTTTGAGCTAACTGAGACAGAAGCATTGAAGTATATGAAAAAATATTAATTTAGACACCCCGGTGGAATATTGATTCTGCCGGGGTGTTGTTGTAAGAATTTATAAAAATTTTGGTTGTGCGTATTAGGTATAGCCATTACAGAGTGTCCTGTCTGTGTTGAAAGATAATTCAAAAGGAGGCAGACAGGATATGAAAGACTGTTATGTTACTTATAAACAAAAACACAAAGAAAACCGATGCTAAAATTGTCTTTCTGTACCATATGAACTGGTGGAATAAAACCGTATACTACACAATATAAGAAACAAGAGAGCTGTAAATAAGGTGATTTATAGGAAAAACGCACAAATTGCAAAGGGAGGGAGAGTAATTATGGCAGGAAACAAAGAACCTAAAAAAATCAGTGGAGCACTGAAAAAATTTTTTGGTGTTGGTGACTTCGGATTTACTCTGATGTCCAATATTGACACCTATTATGCATCCTATTTTTTTACGAATATCGCAAAATTCAGCACAGGTATTGTAGCAGTTATGACTACAATTTCCGCAGTTGTGGATGCAATCTTATCTACGATGTATGGTGCATTTATGAACAAAGGAAAAGCCAAAAAATGGGGACGTTATCGTTCCTGGCTGATCATGACACCATGGCTGGTGCCGTTCTTATATGCAGGACAGTTTATTCGTATCGGAAATGGAATGGCGGCTGTTATTTTTGTAACACTGGCTATGATCACCAGCCGAATCGCATGGAATCTTCCATATGTTGCAAGTATTTCCATGATCAATGTAGCTGCAAAGACATCTGAAGATCGTATGGCACTTTCTTCAGCCAGAAGTATCTGGACTTCTGTAGCATCTGTAGTTTATTCCTTTATAGGGCCAGCAGTTGTTTCTTTCTTTGCATCTGTTTTAGGTGAAGCAAGCTCTTATGCTGCAACAGCATTCGCATTTTCCTGTCTGATGTTTGCAGGTATGTATGCACATTTTGTAATGTTCAAAGGGTATGAGCCTACAGGAGAAGAAGAAGCGGCCATGATGGCAGCTATGAGTAACAAAGCAGCAGATCAGCCGAAAGTTAAAGCAATGGATGCTGTTAAATGTAATCCACATCTGATCTCTCTTATTGTATCTGATATGTTGAAATATGTTTTACTGTTCCTGGTAAGTGGAATGGCAGTTTATTATTTCACGTATATTTCCGGTAATCCGGGATTGATGACACCATTCATGTTTGCAGCAAATATTCTTGGTATTGTGGCTTCTTTTATTGCAAAATTTGTAGTAGGAAAACTTGGCGGCAAAAAGAGCGTGGTATTATCTTATGTAATTATGGCAGCAGCCGGACTTCTGGCTTTTGTATTAAGAAGTAACACAATGATCGTTATTGTACTTATGAGCGTTGTGATGTTTTTCATGTATATTTCGAATACTGCGGATCCGGAACTGTATGCAAACTGTGCACAGTTCAGTGGTGAAAAGCTTGGCTATGATGTAACCGGTACGGTTATGGGACTTCTAACAGTTCCGATCAAACTTGGCATCGTAGCAAGAGGACTTCTGATTTCAGGATGCCTGGCACTTGGCGCTTACACATCAGCCATGGCTGACATGTCCTATTTTACGGAAGCAAATGCAGCAGAACTGGTAACACTTCAGACTGGTGTCTGTGTAGGATTTATGGTGATTCCAGCTGTCTGTGTTCTGGTTGGCGCATTATTATTACAGTTTGGTTATAAACTTGGAAAAAATAATTAAACAGTGATGAAAAGGGGGAAATCATTATGACACCAAAACAGAAAGTGCTTGCATGTATCAGAGGAGAAAAACTTGATGAATATGTAAATCAGTTTGAATATGTGAAACTTGCATTTGACCCGGCGACTTTGTTTGCAATGGGCAATGTTCAGAAAGGTGGTACTTGGAAAAACGGATGGGGTGTGCAGATAGAATTCCCGGAAAACGTGCCAGGAATGTTTCCTAATACATCACCGGAATATGTTGTAGTAGATGACGTAACAAAATGGAAAGAAAAAGTACATATGCCCAGAACAGAATTCACAGATGAAGAATGGGCGCCAACCATTGAACAGGTAAATGCCATTGACAGAGAGCAATATTTTGTGGCACCGTTCATCGCACCCGGGATTTTTGAAAAGCTTCATTACCTGATGGGAATGGAAGAATGTATGATTAATTTCTATGATGAACCGGAGGCAATGCATGAATTAATTGATTACCTGGTAGAATATGAAATTAAAGTAGCAAAAGAAGTAATAGATCATTTTCATCCGGATGCACTGTTTCATCATGATGACTGGGGCAGCCAGAAATCTTCTTTCCTTTCACCGGAAATGTTTGATGAGTTCCTGCTTCCTGCTTACGAAAAGATTTATGGATACTGGAAGGCGAACGGTGTAGAACTGATCATCCATCACAGTGATTCTTATGGAGCCAATCTGGTTCCAAGTATGATCAAAATGGGTATTGATATCTGGCAGGGTTGTATGTATGGTAATGACATTCCAAAACTTATCAAGACCTATGGCGGACAGATTTCTTTCCAGGGTGGTATTGATAATGGAAAGGTTGACCGGGGTGACTGGACAAAAGAATACGTAGAAGCTGAGACAAGAAAAGTGATCAGTGAAGTAAATTCCAAGAACTATTTTATCCCAGCTACTGTTATGGGAGAACCTGGTTCTGTGTTCCCCGGAGTATATGATTTCATTACAGAAGTTATTGATGCAATAAATCGTGGTGGAGAAGTTGTTCATAACGATAATCAGGAAATAACCAAACCAATGACGCATTTTGAAAAGTAAAATATCAGTCGCAAGCAATAATAGTAACAAAAGGTAGACTGTCAGTCCTGTGAAAGTCCGTAAGGACTTCTACAGGGCTGTTTTTTGTGGTACAATACCGGTATATAGGGCGAAAATGATAGATATAATTACAAGTCAAACAAGAATAGATAGAATTCTGAGATACAGGGGGGATATGGCTTGAAATTAAGCATGTGGATGATTGCAAATCAGATTTCAGAGTTAGATATAAAACTTGAGATCAGGGAAGATGCACCGGCTATTCTGAACAGTGCACGTCTGGCCTATGCAACAAACTGTGTGCATATTTACAAGGAGCAGAATTATATAGTATGTGATGGGGAAGGTGACCGCATTATTATTTATGATATGGAGATCACCAGAGTATTTGAGCTGATCCAGTCTGTATTTGACGCACATGAAGACTGGATCAGTAAAATTAAGGAATATGCAGGTCAACAGGACTATCAGGCGGCAATGGATGAGGCTTATAAAATGCTTAAAAATCCAATGGTTCTTTTTGATGCCAATAACAAAGTTCTGGGTCGGACCAGTGTCTATGGCGAACATGAACTGGACAGTGAGTGGGCATATCTTTGTCAATATGGGTATTCGTCTGTGAATGCAATTAATATGATTAAATTCAGCAGTAAAAATAATGAATTTTATTCTCATGATAAAGTCAGTTATGATTTACCTCAAAACAATATCATCAATCTGGGTGGGACCACATTATGTATTTATTTTAACAACATAATATGTGGACGAATAAATCTGATAGCAAAAGAGCGACGACTGAACCAGGGAGATATGCAGCTGTTACAGAAACTGGCAGAAATTTTGGGTCCTGCACTGGGTCAGTCGTTTTGGAAGAATCCGGTAGAAGGAAACAGCAGCGTGTTTTTAAATATAATGATGGAAAAACCTTATGATCCTGTAAAACTGGACATGCAGTTAAAATATATGGGATGGCAATTGGATGATGTTTATTATGTAACATTGATTCGATTTAAAGAGAAGGATACACCGGTAAATCTGGAAAGGAAAACGAATTCGCTGATGCGTATGCTGATGCAGAATCTGATGGATACAGGAATTTATATATGGGATAATGATCTTGTACTGTTGTCCACAAAAGATTTGTCAAAAGATTATGATGCCTGTGCATTACTTAGAAATGTGGTGGTTCACAATCCGGTGTGTGCCGGATTCAGTCTTCCGAATCAGGAGGGAATAAAGAAAATATCTACATTTTATCGACAGGCTACATATGCACTGGAACGTGGAATGAACAAACAAAAACAAAAAGCTTTTCAGTATTTTGAAAACTATGCGGTGGAATATTTGCTGACAGCAAAAGCCGATGTAAAGGATAAAGTAATGGCAGTAATGCCGGCTGTATACCGCCTGTGGAAAGAAAAACAAAAAGGAGATGAAATGTTTGGGACTCTTTTGTGTTTCCTGGATCATGAACGATCTATAGCCCAGACATCAGCAGAATTATTTATGCACCGTAATACAACGGTATATCGTATAAAAAAGATTCAGGAAAATATGAAAGTGGATTTGGATGATGAAAAAGTACGGAATTATTGTTATATTTCCATGCATTTTCTGGATGCACTGGAAAAAGTAAGAGAAACAATATGATAACTGCCGGGTACAAGCACCCGGCAGTTATTTTACGATCAGAACATAATATCATGTGGGAGACGCATCTCGGCCTGTTGTTCCGGTGTAAATCCAAATTGTTCATAGTTTACTTTGTCAATAGCTTTTGCCAGAGATAAATATACACCTGGATATACGGAACCGGGTCCGCCCTGTGCAATGCAGGGGATAAAGCTGTGCATACCACAGTCCGCAACAGTTTCTCGAACAACTTTTTCGCATTCTTCATCAGTCCAGCCTTCATGATCAACAAATGCATTTTCGATGACGCCCATGAAGCTGATCTTGTCACCATATTTTTTGATGAGTTCAGGAACGTTGTTGGTTTTCATGCAGCCCTGGAATACATCAATACCCATTTCGATCATATCAGGAACCAGTGTAGCTGCATAGCTGTCAGAATGATGAACAACATATTTTACACCATGGTCTTTGTAATAACCGTAAATCTGTTTATAAGAATCCAGGAAGTAATCCTCAAACATGGAAGGACTGAGGAATGTACTGTCATGGCTGCCCCAGTCATCATGATGGAAAATCATATCTGGATGAAGATGATCACAGATACCTTCTGCCAGTTTCAGTTCCCATTCAGTCAGATATTTGATCATATCATGCATTTCATCTTCATAATCTACGTAATAATACAGAGCATTTACCATTTCGCAGAGATGATGTGTCTGTTCAAAAAGGCCAGGAGCGATGAATGGAGCTTTGAAGGCTTTTTCTCCATCTACAGCATCATACATTGCTTTGCACTGATCCCATGCTTCCTGTGGAAAATCAAGAGAAGGTGCTTTTACATAATCTTTCCAGTGCTCAATGTCTTTTACTACAATTTTGTCTGGTGTATGAACCGGAAAAGCACCTGGTACATTGTCAGGGAAACTGTTGGTAACACCCCATGCATTTACAACATTCAGCTGACCTTTCTGCGGTGCGGGACTGGAAAACATAAATGGATGGAAAAGAAGTTTAATAGCTTCATACTGGTTTACATAACGGTCCGGCTGTCCGCCTGGTTTCATACATTCGATCATATTCTGTTTAGCTGTTAACATAGGAAAACCCTCCTTCAAATATTGAAATTTATAATTTTTTATCACGATCTAACTGTCTTTATCATACAGAAGACCAGAATAAAAAAACAGGGTTGCAGTAACCAATTCTGAGGGAAAAAGCAGGGAAGAATTTGGTTATGAGTAACGAAGAGGATTAGTTACTGTTTACAGGTAATATTCCGCGAGGATTATCCCCCGGTTGAACTTGGTTTTCAACTGGGATTTTTTTGTGTATAATGATGATATATTGTGGATAAACGTAACTATTCAGAAGGTAGTATCCCGCGAGGTGTTTTGGCATGTTTTTTGCCAAAATCCCGAGACATACAAGGCAAAATGCCATCACCGAAGGTGATTTGGAATGCATTTTGACTCGTAACTGTGAGGGTACTGAACAGTTACGGATAAACATAAATTTTCACTGATCATGTGTGGAAAGAGGTAAGGCTATGAATATAAATGAAATCGCCAGACTGGCTGGGTGATGAAAAACTCTGTATACAAAGAAGGTGTGTGAAAGGAAGGGAGGACTGATATGAAAAGAACAAAGATCAGATTTGAAAACAGTAAAATAAAAACCATAATTGTTTTGGCACTGATCGTGGCACTGGGAATCAGTGCGATGGTGGGAACTTATCAGGTACTCCTTTCCAATGCACGAACCATGGGAATGGAACTGGTTCGGAGTTACTGTGCAGATGAAGAACGCAATATAGCTGTTTATAGAACTTATATACGGATGGGACTGTATTATCTGGAAGAACTGGAAAATAGCAGTTACAGTAAGCAGGAACTTACACATAAGATGGAAAATTTTCTGAAGCGGACAGCTGCTGTAGTTGGGGATTCAGATTTGCAAAGCTGCGTAATGAAAAATGGTGAGAAAATTGCCTCTAACATAAATGACAAATCCAGCTTGAAAAATTATCAGAACACAGACTGGTACTATAAAGCCAGAAAAGCTGCAGGTGATGTTGTGTTCTGTAATGTGACAGAAGAAAAATCAGAAAGAGGAGAACTGACAGTTGTGGCAGCTGTGGAGCCTTTTTCCGGGAATGCTATTGCCATTTTTCTGGAACGGGAAAATTATCAGAATATCCATATGGATCTGAAACTTATGGATCAGGGCGCCTATTATCTTTTTGATGAAAATGGAAGACTGTTGTTTTATGATGCGCCATTTATGGTGGATGAAGATGCAACAGAAGAATATGCAGCAAATATGTGCCAGAAAATAAAGGAGGGTTCGTTGGACAAAACCGGTGGTGGAATTGTGGATATCACCGGAAGGAAAAGGGATATTTATCATTGTACGGTCAGTAATGGCTGGCTCTGTGTGATGACAGTACCGCGTTATATATTGCTGGCTGGCTTTTATAAGATTCTCTGGTATTGTGGAGGTGTTCTGGCAATCCTTTTTTTGGTTATGCTGGACCTGTATCTGCGAGATTTGAGAAGAGGTAATTCTGTACATTATGTAAGGCTTATGATGCAGGCACTGAGTAATACTTATTATGCTCTTTACAGAATTAACCTGAAAGATGAAACCTATGTAAGGATCAAAAGCTCAAATGAAATGGAAAGGACTCTTGCAGAACAGGGAAAATATGATGAGATGCTGGAAGGTTTTCTGGCTGTTTTGGACGACAGAACAGCCAGAGATCTGAAAAATGCTTTTTCGCTGGAAAATGTCCGAAAAGTTGTTTCTGAGAACATCAGGAATTATGGAGGAGATTTTCTGCATAAAATAAACGGCAGGGAATGCTGGGTCAATATTTCAGTAATCCAGGATGACATTCTGGGAAAAAATGAAATTATTCTTGCATTTCGTAAAATTGATACAGAAAAGAAACGTCAGCTGCAACATACCAGGATTCTGGAAGATGCTTTGAATGCTGCGGAAGCCAGCGAGATGTCTCAGCAGAAGTTTTTTGCCAATATGAGTCATGAAATGAGAACGCCGATCAATATTGTTCTGGGAATGAATGAGCTTGCCATGCGAGAAAACTGTACTCCTGAGAAGCGTCTGGTTTATCAGAAAAAACTGGAACAGGAAGCCAGAAGAATGTTGGAGATGGTCAATGATATACTGGAAATGTCCAGACCGGAATATGCCCTGGTTCCTTTGCAGAGAAAATCCATGAATCTTACGGAGACACTGAAAGATATTCTGAAACCTTATGGAAAAGCTGCAGAAGAAGAGGGAAAACAGTTTACTGTAAAGACAGATGTAGAGTGCCCTGTTGTTATGGGGGATGCTCTGAAACTGGAAAAAATTCTCGGGGCGGTGGTTTCCAATGCACTTCGTTTTACCAACAAAGGGGACAGTATTACGGTTTCACTTCATCAGGCAGGAATTGACAATAAGAATTATATTTTTGTAATAGAAGATACGGGAATTGGAATGTCCAGTGAATTTTTGCCAAGACTTTTTGAACCGTATTCTATGGAAAAAAGATTTGGGGACAGATCAGCTGCCGGGAATGGACTGGGGATGTCTATTGTAAAAAATCTGGTTACTCAGAAAGGTGGACGGGTAAAGGCAGAAAGTGAAGAAGGAAAAGGTACAAAGATCATTATCACACTGCCATTTGCACCAGATGCTGAAGGCACTTTCAGCGTAGATACACAGCCGGATATCCAACAGAAGGATGTGAAGGAAGAGAAAGAAAAAACCATCAATATCCTGGAAGGGCTTCGGATCATGGTGGTGGACGATAACGACATGAACCGGGAATTCGTAGGAGAACTTCTGGAAGAACAGGGGGCAATTGTAGATCTGGCACCTGGTGGAAGAGAATCCGTAGAAATGTTCTGCCAGTCAGAAGAATTTGCCTATGATGCAATTCTTATGGATATCATGATGCCGGAAGTTGATGGATGTGAAGCAGCACGACTTATCCGCAGCCAGCAAAGGGCAGATGCGGAAACAGTGATCATCCTGGCACTGACAGCCAATTCTTTTGCTGAAGATGTGATCCGTACCATGGAGTCAGGAATGAATGCGCATCTGGTAAAACCTATCAACATGAAGATCTTGCAGGAGACAGTTCAGAAACTTCTGGAAAAGAAAAATGAGGGTTGATAAAACAGATAAATACAAAAGCGAAGGTGAAAGATTCTTTTTCATCTTCGCTTTTGTCACCTTAATGACAAAAAACAGGCATTGGCTGGTTGAAAATTGTACAAAATTAAAATCATGCGTTAAATAATTGACAGGGCAGTGCCTGTTAGTGTACACTAGGCGGCGTAAACAAAAAAGTTTACACAGTGAAACTTAATAAAGGTTCTGTCCTGATTAATGGATAGAATATACGCGGAATAAAATCATAAGAGAGGTGCAGAATTTAATGAAAAACTTTTCACAGTGGGAAGGTTTCAAAGGAAACCGTTGGAAAGAAAAA
>OLQV01000923.1_pt1 | contig 24017 bp, 27 predicted proteins | sample 1672371 | NCBI WGS metagenome assembly OLQV01 (sample SAMEA3136676, study PRJEB25190) | human gut metagenome
ACAAGTCTATTTGACATTAATGATGTCTATATCCTGTTTTATTAAATGTGTCTTTCTACAAAAGATTATGTAAATGAATTGAATGAGATATTGCATCATCAGGAATTAGATGAACAACTTATTAATAAGATTATTGATATAGTTGCGCGTAGAAGAGCTTATTATGAGGGGCCTGGAAGTGAAAAATCACCAACGCCATATGGTCGTTTTATAGAAGTTGATGGGCAAATTCAAGAAATAGATTTGATTGAAAAAATGCGTGGAAAATGTAGCGTATTTCCAGATGAGTTAAGAGCTCCTAAAATGGCAGTAACTGCGGATTTATTTAATTTCTTAAATGACATGAATAACTTAACAGTAGACGGTAATAAGTTAAGTCCAGAGGAGAAGAAGGGGGTTTTAACTATAGTTAGTCAGAAAGGGAATATTACTTTACGTCAATTGGCAAAAGAATTAAATGTGAAAGAAGTTGATATTAGAGGCTATCGTATAGATAAAAAAGAAAAGGCTATATTTACTGAATTTAAGGGGTATAAAAAAATTAAATCAATTTTAGAAAAAGAAGGATATTCAATTTCATTAAATGATTATGAAATGCTAGATAAAATCATAGAAATTTTGACAAATAAAAAAGGTATACAAGAAAGAAAAGATTGCTTGTATCATTTGGAGTATAAACTTTCAGATTCAACAGTAGATACTTTAGCAAATACAGCAGGAATAACAGGCTATCATTCATTATCTTTTAAAGCATTGAATTTATTAAACAAAGAATTGTTTGAATCTGAAATGAATCAAATGCAATTATTACATGAATTAAAATTGTTTGACAAGAATCGTGTTTCTCATAAAGGTAAAAAGAATATTGAATCTAATCCAGAAGCTATCTTATCTCCAGTGGCGAAGAGAGCACAAAATGAAACTTTTAAAGTTGTAAATGCATTGAGGAAGAAATATGGAGAATTCGATTCCATTGTTGTTGAGATGACTCGTGATAAGAATACAGATGAACAGAAAAAGAGAATTAATAACTTCCAAAAAATTCGAGAAAGCGGATCTAAAGAAATGGATAAAATGTTAATTGAAAAGGGGTATGATCCAACGAAAATCAATGGAAAGACAAGAATGAAAATTCGTTTGTATGAGCAACAAGAAGGCAAGAGCGCATATACTCTTGAACCTTTAGATTTAAATCGAGTTATTAAAGATCCAAAGTATACAGAAATTGATCATATTATTCCAATCTCTATATCATTAGATGATTCTCAAAATAATAAAGTTTTAGCGTTACATTCGGAAAATCAGGTGAAAGGTAATTTGACTCCTTTTATGGCATATGCAGCTAATAAATTTAACGGAATGGGATGTAGTTATTCAGAATTTAAAACGAATGTTCTTTCTAATAAAAACATTCCATATAAAAAGAAACTAAATTTATTAAATGAAGAAAATGTTACGAAAGAAGAAGTAGCTAAAAAATTTATTAATCGAAATCTGGTGGACACAAGCTATGCTTGTCGTGTTGTATTAAATACGCTATCAGATTATTTTAAAGATAATGAAATTGACACGAAAGTTCATACAATCAATGGACGAGTTACGGATTTGTTTAGAAAGAAAATTCATTTGGAAAAAGACCGTGATGAAGATTATTTACATCATGCAGTGGATGCATTAATTGTTGCTTCTGTAAAGAAAATGAACTTGTTGAATGGATATCTTCTTAAACAAGAACATGATTTCAATGATTTATATAATGAAGAAACGGGAGAAATTATTACAATTCCTGATGATAAGGTATTCTTTGATGAAAGATATATTCAATATATTGTGAATTTGAAAACGTTATATCAAGAAAGTAATCAGTATTATAATCGTATGATTGATAAAGAAGATATGCATTTTAATCCAATTAAAATTTCTCATAAGATTGACACGAAACCAAATAGACAATTGTTCAATGAGCAAATAAAAGGTTTTAGAAAAATAGAAGGTAAAAATTATGTTATTGAAAAAATTAGTGATATCTATAATTCAAAAGAAAACATCAAACTGATCGAGGATATTTTAAATGATAATTGTGAAAAATATTTTATTGCCAAAAACGATCCAAGAACATTTGATATCATAAAAAATATAGTATTAGCGGATTTTGAAATATATAAAGATAATAAAGACATATATAAAATCGACAAAAATAAGATTAAGTACGTCAATGCTTATAAAGCGGATAAAGAAACTAAGGAGATTAGAATTAAGAATCCATTAACAAAATTTTTTGAAGAAAATGGTCCTGTTACCAAATTTTCTCCTAAACGTAAAGGACCGCCAATCAAATCGATGAAATATAAGGGCAAGATATTAAATGAACATGTTGAAGCAGTAGATAGAACACAAAATAAGTTACTCGGAGCTAGATTAACTTTAAAACCATATAGAACGGATTTTTATAGATGCGAAGATGGAAAAATTAGATTTGTGACAGTAAGACATGTTGATGTTGAATATAAGAAATCTGATGGCATGTATCATATTGATAATGGATTATATAACGAATTGTTAAATAAAAAGAAAATAGGTAGTCAAGCAGAATTTTTATTTTCGTTACATACGGATGAATTGCTATATATAAAAAAAGAAATTGGAGAAAGCTTTTGTTTCAGTCCAAAAGAAAAAATTGTATACAAGGATTCAGATTATGAATTATTTACGTTTTTGGGCACAAATAATGATGTAAGAAATGTTATTGAGGTAAAGCCACGTTACATGTTTACAAAAACAAGAATTAACCCTTATACAACGACATTTGTAGAGTGTAAAAAATATGCCACAGATGTATTAGGAAATCTATACGAAGTGAAGGATAATAAGTTGAAATTGGAATTTAAATAGAGTATACTAAAGGTGGTTATATTCTAGCAAAAATTTTTATGACCTAACAAAACAAGGGTTTATCCCGGATTCGGCTCTTCGGAGCCTTTTCTTTTACTCTTTTTATGGGTTATAGAGTTATATATATTGAGAAATGTGAGTATTTGAGACTGTATTTAGATAATTTGAAAGTGGAAATTAAAAATGACACTTTGTTGATTCCGGTTTCAGATATTCAAATTCTAGTGATTGATAATTATCAGTCTAATTTGAGTGTACCTTTAATTAATAAATTAACAGATAATAATGTGTGTACCATTATTTGTGGGGTGGATCATTTACCGAAAAGCTATATATTACCGATGAATGGACATTTTTCAAGTAGTGGAAATATTTCAAAACAAATTTGCTGGGATTCAAAGCGTAAAGATGATTTACATGCAATGATTGTGAAAATGAAGATTTTAAATCAAATAGAAATATTGAAGGTCAATAATAAAGATTTTGAAGTGGAAAAGAAGTTGTATGGATTTGTAGATAGTGTTGTTTCTGGAGATAAAACGAACAGAGAAGGCTTGGCTGCAAAAATGTATTTTAGAGAACTTTTTGGTCATGATTTTATTCGTTTTGAAGAAGATGTGATAAATGCTGGATTAAATTATGGTTATGCTATATTTAGATCTTTAATAACGTCGATTATTGTAGCCAAGGGGTATATCGCCAATATAGGAATTTTTCATAAGGGTAAACAAAATATGTTTAACTTAAGTGATGATATTATAGAAGTCTTTAGACCAATAGTGGATCATTATGTTTATAACAATATGATAGATGATATTATTTTTAAACAATCTCATAGAGAAGCTTTAATACAATTGACAAACAAGAAAATTATGATCGATGGAAGAAAACAAACTATAGCAAATGCGATTAGCTTTTATTTAGATTCTATATTTAACTATTTAGATGGTGAAGCAGATTCTATTTTGTATCCATTACCAGTAATATATGATTTATGATTTTATGCGATTAATATTATTTTTTGATTTACCCGTAGTATCCAAAGAAGATAGAAGAATTTATGCAACATTCAGAAAATATTTAATTAAAAATGGATATATTATGATGCAATATTCGGTGTATTGTAAAATATTTGCGAATCGTGAAGCCGCAGTAAAACACGTGAATATCTTACAAAGAAATGTTCCTCAAAAGGGACAAATACGAATTTTATTGGTTACAGAAAAGCAGTATGCAAAGATTGAAATAATAGTTGGTGGTAAATCAAATCAAGAACAAGTCGTGAACAGCGATGCATTTATAAAATTATGAATTTATTAACTATAAAGAATGGAACAAATAAATGGAATCTTCAAATGAATCATGTAAAATATATAATTTCAGATTCAAGTGCAAATTATACATTATTACAAGCAATTCGATTGTTTACTTCAAAAGATAAAAGTGAAAACAGAACAGAAAATAATATTAGTACGAAAATTTTTATAAACGAAAAAGAGATAGAACTTAAAAATAATATGTTTATAGAAATATCAGAAATGTACTCTCTTAATGAGGATAAAAAGCTCACTACAAAGTCATTGATGTTAAAGTATTTGGAAATTAAACTTCAGAATCAAGATTATTTTGATACTATCAGTACAATTGACATATTGTTGAATTCATTATCAGAAGAAATCAATGATGAATCAATGCTTAAAATTATGTTTAATGGAGCTAATTATAAGCAATTGATAAAAATGTTGTCACCATATTATGAAGACGAATTACAAAAAGATGAATTTGATCTAACGAGAGATGAATTGATTTTGTTTCAATTGGATTTAGTTGAATATATTTCCAATCATAACTCAAAATATGATAATATCTTTGTTTTTGGAAAACTAGATAATTTAAGTAATAAAATTCTTCAGAAAATCAATAATATTGAAAATGTTAAATTGATAATTTTTACAAATTATTACAACGATTTAATGAATGTACAAAATGCAGCTTTATTGCAATATAAAATAATAGATTTAGCAGACATGGAACAAATTTATTACGACCTATCACAAAAATCACTTCAAACATATACATTACAGGAGGTAGAACAAATGACAATTAATTATTTACAACAAATATACACTCATAAAACACATGATATTTATCAAGAACTAGACCATTTTTCAATTAAATAATTAGTATTCTATTACATTCAAAAATGTGCTACCATATTTTTGAGGTTTTGTTACCATATGAATTTTTGCTAGAACAGAACACAAGTGCAGATGGTCCAATGAATTTATATGTTTTGTTACCATATGAATTTTTGCTAGAACAGAACTGTTGGCTCTTTTACGTGGTTGTTTTTTGCGTTTTGTTACCATATGAATTTTTGCTAGAACAGAACTGTTATTATTGTTATGTAAGGAATAAAGAAGTTTTGTTACCATATGAATTTTTGCTAGAACAGAACACAACACCTTACGGAGTGTTTAAATGACACGTTTTGTTACCATATGAATTTTTGCTAGAACAGAACAAAAGGCAGGTTTTAACGCATACATACCAAGTTTTGTTACCATATGAATTTTTGCTAGAACAGAACAAAAGGCAGGTTTTAACGCATACATCGCAAGTTTTGTTACCATATGAATTTTTGCTAGAACAGAACTTAGATTTACGTAGATTAGGCGTGTAGGAAGTTTTGTTACCATATGAATTTTTGCTAGAACAGAACCATCCTGCTGGTATTCTCCTTCAAAATACAGTTTTGTTACCATATGAATTTTTGCTAGAACAGAACTACCGGTTATTTGTTCTTATGCGATTCTTAGTTTTGTTACCATATGAATTTTTGCTAGAACAGAACATTTGTGAACGAACAGCTAAGTAAAGGCATGTTTTGTTACCATATGAATTTTTGCTAGAACAGAACATGAAGATGAAAGTTTAGGTCTTATTTGTAGTTTTGTTACCATATGAATTTTTGCTAGAACAGAACATTTGAATGAGTCTATTAATAATAATCTTAGTTTTGTTACCATATGAATTTTTGCTAGAACAGAACCAAATTTTCAATCTACAATTGGAGATCCTAGTTTTGTTACCATATGAATTTTTGCTAGAACAGAACATTTAGGATTGGAAACACAACCAACAGGTCGTTTTGTTACCATATGAATTTTTGCTAGAACAGAACCGATTCCATTCAGCGTCTGCTCCTTTTGTAGTTTTGTTACCATATGAATTTTTGCTAGAACAGAACAAAATAAAAGGAGATGATTAAAATGAGTATGTTTTGTTACCATATGAATTTTTGCTAGAACAGAACTTGTCTTTTCTGGAGTCCATTTAAACGCAAGTTTTGTTACCATATGAATTTTTGCTAGAACAGAACATATTAGCGGTGACTTTGATCTTACATTTAGTTTTGTTACCATATGAATTTTTGCTAGAACAGAACTCAGCAGCCAGAAAAGCTGATATCGAGTCCGTTTTGTTACCATATGAATTTTTGCTAGAACAGAACAGCAGATCAGAGAGGATGCAAACTACTTATGTTTTGTTACCATATGAATTTTTGCTAGAACAGAACCGATTCCATTCAGCGTCTGCTCCTTTTGTAGTTTTGTTACCATATGAATTTTTGCTAGAACAGAACAAAATAAAAGGAGATGATTAAAATGAGTATGTTTTGTTACCATATGAATTTTTGCTAGAACAGAACTTGTCTTTTCTGGAGTCCATTTAAACGCAAGTTTTGTTACCATATGAATTTTTGCTAGAACAGAACATATTAGCGGTGACTTTGATCTTACATTTAGTTTTGTTACCATATGAATTTTTGCTAGAACAGAACAACGAAACTCTTAGAGGTGCTCAACAATTAGTTTTGTTACCATATGAATTTTTGCTAGAACGGATTAAAAAATGAAAAAGGGGTGCCCCCCGCCAGAAAGGGCAGAGGATCACTCCCGCTTATATTTTAACGTTTAAAAGTTAATTAAATAAGGAAGAATATGAATATTTTATAATACAATACAAATAAACTTAGTCCATTTTGTTACTGTATATTTTTGCTAGAATATCGTTTATTTATCTTGTTTAATATTAACTACCACATACTCACATATACCCTCTGTTCTTATAGGCCCCCAACCAACAAGGCCTGAGCTAATGATCTTTGTGTGGTGCTTGAATGTTTCTTTTCCGTAATTACCCGCAAAGTCGGGTTGTAGATGGTACGAATAAGAGAGTGGAAACATTTGTCCGTTATGAGTATGTCCGCTGAGTTGAAGGTCTACGTTGTTTTTAATGTTTTCTCTTGTTCCTTGAGGTTGATGGTCTAGGACGATGTTGTAGGTGGTTTTATGGATGGTATACATATTCATAGAATCAAAAGTAACGATGGATGTGGATATGATGGCTGAAAGAAGTATGCAGATGATTGGTTTTCTTTTTTGAATAATGCTAGTAATACAAGTAAACAGAATAATGTATGTACGATACGTACGCATATTCCAACAATTTAATAGTAATGCGATACAAATGGCGTATCGTATTTTTTTGTTTAATGTGTTCTTTAAAAGATTGTTTAGTAACATACATAATCCAATTTCTAGAATGAGAATTCACATTTGAAGATAGATCATACTATCACTTCCTTTCGGTCTTATCTTACAGCATTGTTAGAAAGATTTCTTAGTTTATGCAGTATAATAAAATGGGTGAGATTATGTATAAAATAATGATTGTAGAAGATGATGAACTCATCTCAAAAAAATTAGAATCGTTTCTTGAATCTTGGAATTATTCAGTTTGTCGAGTTACTGATTTTTATAATGTGATGGATGCATTTCATTCCTTTAATCCAGACTTAGTATTAATGGATATAACACTGCCTTATTTGAATGGATATTTATGGACGGAAAAGATTCGTGAAGAATCCAAAGTTCCAATTATCTTTATTTCAAGTGCTACAGACAATATGAGTATTGTGATGGCTATCTCTAAAGGTGCGGATGATTTTGTATGCAAACCATTTGATTTAAATGTTTTAGCTGCTAAAATTACGGCAATATTAAGACGTAGCTATGACTTTGTATCCAATCATAATATCCTTGAATATCAAGGTGTACGCTTTAATTTAGATGATAATACAGTAAGTTTTCAATCTTCTCAAATGGAACTGAGCAAGAATGAGGCGAAGATACTTCGACTGCTTATGGAAAAGAAGGGGACGATTGTATCTCGAGATAATTTAATGGAATATTTGTGGAAGACAGATTTTTATGTGGATGAAAATGCATTAAGTGTGAATGTGAATCGTTTGCGTAAAAAGTTAGAGAGTATTGGCATTGTGGATTTTATTCAAACAAAAAAAGGGTTGGGATATAAGATATGAAGTTGTTTATCCATTATTTAAAAGATCGATTGTTTTTTATAATGATTTATGTTGTAAGTGTTTTGATCTGTTTATGTGTATTTAAACTCTATAATCTAGAACTTGAAGCTTTTACATATGCCTTTATGATTTTATGTGTTTTATTGGTGGTTTGTTTCTGTGTGGATTACTACAAATATTATAAGAAACACCAAACCTTAGTAACACTTCAATCCAATAGTAATGTTTCTTTGTCTTGTGATCTTCAAGATTCTTCATTGATGGGAGAAGACTATCATAAAATCTTAGTGGCTATGAAAGAGTATCATGATGAGTATGTTATTTCTTCGGAAAATAAAATGCATGATTTAGAAGATTATTTTACGATGTGGGTGCATCAGGCTAAGCTTCCTATTGCCGCTATGAAATTACTACTTGAAGATGAGAACTTAAGTCGTAGTGAAATTAAGCTACAACTCTTACGCATGGATCAATATACAGATATGGTTTTGGCATATTTACGCTTGAATAGTACGCATACCGATTTCTTATTTAAGGAATTGGAGTTGGACGATTTGATTCGACAATCGATTCGCCGTTTCTCCACAGAATTTATTCGAAAACACATTCAATTGCATTTTAAAGAAACCGGGGATGTTATTTTGAGTGATGAAAAGTGGCTTGTGTTTGTGTTGGAACAAATTCTTTCGAATAGTCTTAAATATACCAATGAAAATGGTTTGATATCTATATATATGAAGTCTAAACATATTTTAGTGATTGAAGATACCGGTATTGGCATTAGTGCAAGTGATCTAAGTCGTGTGTTTGAAAAGGGATATACAGGCATGAATGGGCGTAGTGATAAAACCGCAAGTGGTCTAGGTCTATATTTGTGTAAGAATATTTTAGATATGTTGAATCATAAAATCAGAATTGAATCAAGTGTTGGTAAAGGCACTCGAGTGATATTGGATCTTACGCATTTTGAAGGAAGAATTGAGTAATCTTACAATCTTGTAAGAATAGTGTTAGCTGAATCGATGGCTGCATTTTTGAATTCTTTGTAGAATTTTGGTGTACATGGAGGTAATGAATATGGCATTATTGGAAGTAAAAAATTTAAAAAAAGTATATACAACAAGATTTACACAGAATCAAGTACAGGCATTGAGTAATGTGAATTTTAGCGTGAATAAAGGTGAATATGTAGCTATTATGGGTGAGTCTGGATCTGGTAAGACAACACTATTAAATATCTTGGCTGCTTTAGATAAACCAACAAGTGGACAAGTCTTACTACATGGTAAAGATATTACGCATATTTCAGAAAAGGAAATTGCGAACTTTCGAAGAGAACACTTAGGTTTTGTATTTCAAGACTTTAATTTATTAGATAATTTTAATAATCGCGATAATATTTTCTTGCCTTTAGTTTTAAGCAAAAAAAAATATCCAGAAATGAAAAAAAGATTGGAACCTATCGCAAAACAATTAGGGATTGAGGGTATTTTAGATAAGTTTCCATATGAAATCAGTGGTGGACAAAAGCAGCGTGTGGCTGTTGCTCGTGCCATCACCACAAATCCAGATCTAATTTTGGCGGATGAGCCAACGGGAGCTTTGGATTCAAAGAGTACAGAGGAACTTTTACATTTGTTTGGAACCATCAATGCGAATCAACAAACAATTGTAATGGTAACCCATTCGACAAAGGCTGCAAGTCATGCGTCTCGCGTTCTGTTTATTAAGGATGGAAAAATCTTCCATGAAATTTATAAAGGAAATAAAAATTTAGATCAGATGTACCAATGTATTAGTGATACGTTGACATTACTAGCTACAGGTGGTGTTCATCATGAGTAGAGCTTTCTATTTAAATTTAGCTGTAGATAATTTGAAGAAGAATGCGCGTACCATCATTCCTTATATATTAACGAGTGTTTTAACGACAATGATGTTGTATATGGTTGTTTCTTTGGCAAATAATCCACATTTAAATGAAATTGTAGGAGGAACATCTATAAAGCAGTTATTAGGTTTTGGCATTGTGATTATTGAAATCTTTGCGTTTATCTTCTTGTTCTATACGCATAGTTTCTTGATTAAAAGAAGACAAAAAGAATTCGCGTTATTTTCTATATTAGGAATGGAAAAGAAACACTTAGCTCGCGTCTTGTTTTATGAGACATTAATAACTCTACTTGTTTCATTGATTTTAGGAATTGGATTAGGTGTTTTATTGGATAAAGCGATGTTCTTAATAATCGCAAAAATGATTGGTGCAGATATAGTACTCGGCTTCTACTTTTCTTTTATAGGTATGAGACAATGTGTTCTTGTGATTGGATTGATCTATGTATTGATCTATTTCTATTCTATGATTCGTATTCATATTTCAAGTCCGATTGAATTACTTCATTCGAGTCATATGGGCGAAAAAGAGCCTAAGGCCAAATGGGTTCTTTCTATTATTGGTATTCTTTGTCTAGGAATTGGATACTATTTATCAATTACGACTAAAAATCCTTTAAGCGCACTCTACGTCTTTTTTGTGGCTGTAGTACTTGTCATTATTGGAACCTATTTATTATTTACATCGATTTCGGTCACTTTCTTAAAATTAATGAAGAAAAATAAGAATTACTATTATAAGACGAATCACTTTATTAGTATTTCTGGCATGATGTATCGTATGAAACAAAATGCCGTAGGACTAGCCAATATTTGTATTCTTTCAACGATGGTCTTAGTCATGTTGTCGACAACCCTTAGCATGTGGTCAAGTATTGATCGTGTTGTAGATTCACAATATCCAAGAGATTTTATTGGAAATGGATATGGGGAAGCTGCCAATATTGATTTTGATGAAATGAGTGAAGAATTGATTCGTATGGGCATTGTTCCAAAGAATCTTCTTGCGTATAAAGAATTGAGCTATGCTGGATATTTAAAGAATGGAACTTTGATTACAGATTACAGGAATGAGGGCATGAATGCCGTAAATGAAATTCAAGAATTTTATTGCCTTCCACTAAAGGACATTCAGGACTATGAAAATATAAAGGGTTCTTTAAAGTCGAATGAAATTTATGTGTATTCTAATGTAGAGACGATTAAGGAGAAGACTTTATCTTTATTTGGAAAAGAATATGTTGTGAAGAAACAATTGGATCATTTGAAGATGGATGAAAATAATCCAAATGTGACAGAGCATTATTATATTATTGTGGATTCAGAAAAGACTTTAGAGAGGATGCAACAAGATCAGATACATGTGTATGGCGATAATGCGAGTACAATATTTGCGAGTTATTCATTTGATTGTGATGCGAATGATCGTAAGGTTATTGAAAAGTTAAATCAAAATGGAAATATAAATAATTTTATTTGGATGAATAAATCGGATCAGAAACAACGCTTGATTGAATTATATGCAGGCATCTTATTTATTGGAATCTTCTTAAGCTTCTTATTTATTATGGCAACCATTCTGATTATGTACTACAAACAAATTACTGAAGGTTATGAAGATAAGGATCGTTTTGAAATTATGCAAAAAGTAGGTCTTGAACAACAAGATGTAAAGAAGGCCATTCATTCACAGGTATTAACGGTATTCTTTATGCCTTTACTTGTAGCGGGTATTCATATAAGTTTTGCGTATCCAATGATTGAAAAGCTACTTCATTTATTATTTGTGAGTGATGCTTGGCTTTATGTTCGAACTACAACTATATGTTTTGCGGTTTTTGCCCTAGTCTACATTGTGATTTATGTATTAACTTCAAAAGTCTATTATGGAATAGTAAAAAGAAATGTTTAATTGGATATTAGGATTTCTTTTGATTGGATTATGTATCTATATTTATTATGTAAATCATCATGGAAAATAGTACTCGAATAGAGTACTATTTTTTTAGGTGATATATATGTTTATAAATGGATTTGACATCTTATGGGATGAAATTGATGATTATGTGGCAGATATTCAAAGTATTCGAAGTGTTGATCAATTCATGTTTAATAAGCCGGTTACTTTCTTTTGTGGCGAAAATGGAAGTGGTAAATCCACTTTATTAGAGGCTCTTGCGATTAAAAATGGATTGAATCCAGAAGGTGGAACAAGGAACTATGATTTTTCTACGTATGATTCGTATTCTAGTTTGCATAAACATATGCGTTTGTGGCGTAATAGAAAACCGGATTGGATGTATTTCTTGCGTGCAGAAAGCTTCTATAATGTCGCGACAAAAGAAATGGAATATAGTGGTGTTTTTTCTGAAAGATACCATGATCAATCGCATGGTCAGAGTTTCTTTTCTGTATTGATGAAACAAACAAATAAAAATGGATTATACTTTCTAGATGAACCGGAAGCAGCTTTATCTTGTCAGAATCAATTGGCCTTACTCTATTTGATTGAGGAATGTGTGAAACAGAATTGTCAATTTATCATTGCGACACATTCACCTATATTATTGGGATTTCCGGATGCTCAAATCTTATCGTTTGATGATGGTAAGGTAGAAGAAGTGGATTATAAATCAACTTCTAGCTATCAAACGATGAAATTGTTTTTGGATCGGTATGATTATTTTGTGAAAGATATTCAAGAGAATAATGAAGGAGGGATATTGTGATTAAATTAATTGCGATTGGAAAGAATAAGGATAAGGCTTTACAGTCTTTAGAAAAAGAATATATGAAGCGCTTGTCAGCTTTTTGTAAGTTTAGTGAAATCGAAGTCAAGGATGAGGCAAATGAGCATGTTTCTAGAGAAGCCGAGGTTTTATTGGTGAAAGAAAAAGAGGGAAATCGTGTTCTTGAAAAATTATCGGATCAAGATTTTGTGGTATTACTTGATCTTCATGGCAAAATGATTGATTCTGAGACGTTTGCGAAAAATTTGGATACTTGGCAAATGAAGCATTCAAATATTGTTTTTGTGATTGCGGGAAGTCTAGGACCAAGTGAAAAATTAGTTTCTAGAGCGAATTATCGTTGGAAATTATCGGATCTAACTTTTACACATTTAATGACGCGAGTCTTGATGTTGGAGCAGATTTATCGTGGTTTTATGATCAATAATGGTCGTAATTATCACAAGTAAGTGATGAAAGCGCTTTTTGTGAAAGATTTTACTTGTGAAAAACTAGTCAATCAATTTATGTAGTGATATAATGGATGTGCAAAAAAATGACAGTAGGAGGAATATACATGACAAAGAGAACTGTTAAAGACCTTGATGTAGCTGGAAAAAAGGTCATCGTACGTTGTGATTTTAACGTGCCAAGAAAAGATGGTGTTATCACTGATGATAACCGTATCGTAATGGCTTTACCTACAATTAAATATTTAGTAGAAAACAAAGCTAAAGTTATTTTGATGTCTCACTTAGGAAAAGTTAAGACTGAAGAAGACAAAGCTAAAAACAACTTGGAATGCGTAGCCGTACGTTTACAAGAATTGTTACCAGATGTAAAAGTAACTTTCTGCCCAGTAACTCGTGGTGAAGAATTAGAAAACGCTGTAAATGCATTAGCTGATGGTGAAATCGTATTAATGCAAAATACTCGTTACGAAAAAGGCGAAAGCAAAAACGATCCTGAATTAGGTGCATATTGGGCTAGCTTAGGTGAAGTATTCGTTGAAGATGCATTCGGATCTGTTCACCGTGCTCACGCTTCTACTGTAGGTATCCCTACAAATATTAAAGAAAATGGATTAGGATTCTTAGTAGAAAAAGAAGTTACAATGTTAGGAAAAGCTGTTGATGAACCAGCTCATCCATTCGTAGCTATCATTGGTGGATCTAAAGTATCTAGTAAGATCGATGTTGTTGACAACTTATTGAAAAAAGCTGATAAAGTTATCATCGGTGGTGGAATGGCTTATACATTCTCTAAAGCTGTTGGTGGTTCAATCGGTACTTCATTAGTTGAAGATGACAAATTGGATTTAGCTAAAGAATATTTAGAAAAAGCTGGAGACAAATTAGTTCTTCCTGTAGATAACGTAATCGCTGATGCATTCAGTGAAGATGCTAACACTAGTGTTGCTGATGCTGGACAAATTCCTGATGGATGGATGGGATTAGATATTGGTCCTAAATCTGTTGAATTGTTCAAAGAAACTTTAGCTGGTGCTAAAACTGTAGTATGGAATGGACCTATGGGTGTATTCGAAATGCCTAAATTCGCTAAAGGTACTGAAGAAGTATGTAAAGCAATCTCTGAATTACCAGAAGCTATTACAGTAATCGGTGGTGGAGATTCTGCTGCTGCAGCAAAACAATTAGGATATGCAGACAAATTCTCTCACGTTTCAACTGGTGGTGGAGCTAGTTTGGAATATATGGAAGGTAAAACATTACCTGGTATCGCTATTATCAGCGAAAAGTAATAAGGAGATGTACTTAAAATGAGAAAACCTATTATCGTTGGAAACTGGAAAATGAATAAAAACAACGCCGAAACAAAAGCTTTCTTCGAAGCTGTTGATGGTGTTGCTGCTAGCGAAAATGCTACTTATGGAATTGGATGTCCATTTACTGATTTAAGAACTGCATTGGATCACGCTAAAAACTTAGTTGTAGCTGCTGAAAACTGCCACTTTGAAGATAGTGGAGCTTTCACTGGTGAAGTTAGTGTTCCTATGTTAGAAGAAATGGGAGTTAAATATTGCATTATCGGTCACTCAGAACGTCGTGAAATGTTCGGTGATACAGATGAAACAGTTAACAAAAAAGCGAAACGTTTGATCAAAGCTGGAATCACTCCAATCTTATGTGTTGGTGAAACAGAAGCTGATTACGATGCTGGAAACTCAGAAAAAGTAATTCGTGAAGAATTAGCTGGTTCTTTAGCTGACTTATGTCCAAAATGTGTTGGTGAAATGGTAATTGCTTATGAACCAATCTGGGCTATCGGAACTGGAAAATCTGCTTCAGTTGAAATTGCTGAAAACTGCTGTAAAATTGTACGTGACCAAGTTAAAGTTATGTATGGTGAAGAAGCTGCTGAAAAAGTACGTATCCAATATGGTGGAAGTGTTAAACCTAACAACATCGTTGAATATATGGCTCAACCAGATATCGATGGTGCATTAATTGGTGGTGCTAGTTTGAAAGAAGATAGCTTCACAGAAATCATTGAAAAAACAAAATAATTGATAATCATTTAGGCCTCTTTGAGGCCTTTTATTTTTAGTCTTTTCTAACCAAAAATAAATTTTAGGGTTGTTTGAAAGGTGGTTTCGTGGTAAACTAATCATGAACTATTTTAAATAGGGGGTAGAATAAAATGAACTTTGTAGAAAATAATGGTAAAAAAGTCGCAGCAATTCTTTGTGTAGCATCTGCTTTCCCTGTTGTCGCAACAGTGGTTGCAGCCAAAGAAGAACCAGGATGGCATGGCGATCGTTACGTAAACGAAGATAAAACTGTAGCTAAAGGATGGCAAGAAATTGAAGGAAAATCTTACTATTTCTCAGAAGATGGTACAGTAAACTCTTCAAAAACTGAAAATGCCACTACAGCAAGTGTTTCAAGTAACATTACGGGGGAAGTGAAAGAAACAGTAACAACAGCTAGTCAAGAAGCTGTAAAACAAGAAACGGAAGAAAAAGCAGTTGTAGATGAAGCACCTGTTCAAACTGAAGAAGTTAAAACAGATACAACAGAAACAACTACAGATACAACAACAGACACAACTGATACTACTGAAACTCCAGAAGCTCCTGCAGCTCCAGTAGAAACACCTAGTGTTGACACAACAACTCAGACTCCAGAACAGGATCCAACACCTGCTCCAGAAGCTCCTGCAGCTCCAGTAGAAACACCTAGTGTTGATACAACAACACAAGCTCCAGAGCAGAATACAACACCTGCTCCTGCAGCTCCAGAACAGACTCCAGCTCCTGCTCCTGCTCCAGAAGAAACTGTAACCCCTGCACCAGAACAAACAGCTTCTAGTTTAGGTGATCGTATTTCTTCATCAGCTCAAGAATTAGTCGGTGTAACGGATGGATTATGGTGTACACAAGTTGTACAACAAGCATTGGCAAATGCGGGTGTAAGTGATGCATATCAATTATGGCCTGATCAATATCAAGGTGTATATGGATATTATACAGATAGTCCTCAAGCTGGTGACTTGATTTACTACAACAATGGTGGACGTGGTGTTGACCACATTGCTGTATATATTGGAAATGGACAAGCTGTACATGGAAACTACAATGGTAAAACTGTAATAGCTGGTGCATACCAAAGTGGTATGGGTAATCCACAATATATTCGTGTAGTAAGATAATTGAATTTTTAAGCTTGGCAATTTGCCAGGCTTTTTTTTAATGTCGTTGTATTGTATAATATGATGTAGTTTTGGAGGCTATTATATATGAATGAAGCATATAAAAATCTTCTAGAAAGAAGAAGTGTTAGAAAATATAATGATAAAAAGGTCAGTCATGACTTAATTGAAAAAATTGTATATGCAGGTCAATTTGCGCCTAGCGGCATGAATCGTCAAATCTATGCTTTTGTGGTTGTAGAAGATGAAGAGTTAGTTAAAGCGTTATCTAAAATGAATGCAGAAGTTATGAATTCATCATCGGATCCTTTTTATGGAGCTAAAAGTATGATCATTGTATTTGCGGATTCAAATGCACCGACATATTTATATGATGGAGCCTTAGCTATGGGAAATCTAATGAATGCAGCCAATGCCTTAGGTGTCGATTCATGTTGGATCCATCGTGCTAAAGAGGTTTTTGAAACGGATTTTGGTAAAGAATTAAAGAAAAAATGGGGCTTACCAGAATCTTATGAAGGAATTGGACATTGTATTTTAGGCTATAGAGATGGAGAACTTTCAAAGCGTGCTGAAAGAACTTCTAAGGTGATTTATGCATAATATACGTATTGGACAAGCAGTAGATATTCATCAACTTCAAGAGGGTAGAAAACTCATTCTAGGCGGTGTAGAAATCGAACATTCAAAAGGTTTGTTAGGACATTCAGATGCCGATGTTTTAGTACATGCGGTAGGTGAAAGTATTCTAGGCGCACTTGCTTTAGGGGATTTAGGAAAGCACTTTCCGGATACGGATCCTAAATATAAAGGCGCGAATAGTTTAGATTTATTGGCTCATATCTATGAAATGATGAATGAAATGGGTTACCAGATTGGAAATGTGGATGCGACAATCTTGGCAGAAAGACCGAAAATGGCACCACACATTATGGCTATGCGAAAAAATATTGCAGCTGTTTTACATTGTGATATGGAAGACATTTCCATTAAGGCTACGCGTGGAGAAAAGCTAGGCTTTGTAGGAAATGAAGAGGGCATAGTGAGTTTAAGTGTTTGTATATTGGAGAAAAAAAGATGAGAGTTGTAATTCAAAGGGCAAAAAATGCAAAATGCACAGTTGAAGGGCAAGTGACAGGACAAATTGATCATGGCTATTGTATTTTTGTAGGTTTTAATAATGAGGATACAGAAGAAATCATTGATAAAATGATTCATAAAATTTTATTTTTACGTATTTTTGAAGATGAAAATGGGAAGATGAATAAATCGATTCAAGATGTAAATGGTAGTATTCTATCTATTTCACAATTTACTTTATATGCCGATTGTAAAAAGGGAAATCGCCCAAGTTTTACAAATGCAGGAAAGCCAGATTTAGCTACAGTATTATATGATCAATTTAATCAGAAGTTACAAAATCAAGGTATGCATGTAGAAAAGGGGATTTTTGGAGCCGATATGAAGATTGAATTGTTGAATGATGGTCCAGTTACAATTGTATTGGATTCGAAGGAGTTGTTTTAATGGAAATTATATATGGAAATATATTGGCAGAAAGTATTAAGTCTTCAATGAAACAAAAGATTGATGACATTCGTGCCCAAAAAAAAAGATTACCTTTATTAAGTGTAGTTCTTGTAGGAAATAATCCGGCAAGTATGTCTTATGTTCGTGGTAAAGAAAAGGCTTGTTCTTCAATAGGAATGCTTCAAAAAACGATTCGCTTAGATGAAAATGTATCACAAGAAGAATTGAGTAATGTGATTATGGAGCTAAATCTAGATCCGGAAGTGGATGGTATTTTAGTCCAAATGCCATTGCCAGACCATTTAGATGAAACGGCCGCATTAGAATTAATTGATCCACAAAAAGATGTGGATGGTTTACACCCCATGAATGCCGGGTGTTTATTGACAAATCGTCCAGGCTTTATTCCATGTACTCCACAAGGGGTGATGGCTATGTTAGATTCGATTGGATATAAAGATCTATCTGGAAAACGTGCGGTTGTTTGTGGAAGAAGTAATTTAGTTGGAAAACCCGTCGCGTTATTGCTTCAAAATCGCAATGCGACAGTTACAATTGTACATTCGAAAACACCAAATATTGAGCAGATTGCTTCACAAGCGGATGTTTTGATTGTTGCGATGGGTGTTAGTCAAATGGTCAATGAAAATTGGGTAAAAGAAGGAGCTGTTGTCATTGATGTGGGTATTAATCGTGTCAATGGAAAACTTGTTGGGGATTGTGACTTCGAATCGGTTGCAAAAAAGGCAAGTTATGTAAGTCCTGTGCCAAAAGGTGTTGGTCCAATGACGGTTTGTATGTTATTATCGAATACGCTAGATGCATATAAAATGCATACGCAAGGAGAATAATTATGGAATATGGATTAAATGATATTGTTGAAATGAAAAAAGAGCATCCTTGTCATAAGTCCACAGAATGGAAAATTATTCGCATGGGTGCTGATATTCGAATTAAGTGTTTGGGTTGTGGAGCAAGTGTTTTGATGCCTAGACAAAAATTTGAAAAGAAATTGAAAAAAGTAATTCGACATGAAGAAGAATAGAGAGGATGTATTGAATTTATGCCATTAACTGCAGGAATTGTTGGTCTTCCTAACGTAGGAAAATCGACTTTATTTAACGCTATCACAAAATCTCAAGTGGAAGCTGCAAACTATCCATTTGCGACAATTCAGCCAAATGTAGGTGTTGTAGAAGTACCAGACTATCGTATTGATCGTTTAGTTGAAATCTTCAATCCGAAAAAAACGATTTATACAACATTTGAATTTACTGATATTGCAGGATTAGTAAAGGGAGCAAGTCAAGGTGAAGGTTTAGGTAACCAATTCTTATCGAACATTCGTTTAACAGATGCGATTTGTCACGTAGTTCGTTGTTTTGACAATCCGGATATTACACACGTAGAAAATAGTGTGGATCCAATTCGTGATATTGAAATTATCAACTTAGAATTGACTTTAGCTGACCTTCAAACAATTGAAAATCGTAGAAGTAAGATTGAACGTAAGGCTAAGACAAACAAAGATAAAGAATCATTGGATGAACTTGCTTTATTGGATCGTCTTCAACTTGTTTTAGAAGAAGGAAAACCAGCGCGTTCATTAGAATTAAATGAAGAAGAACAAATTTTGATGAAGGGTTATAACTTATTGACCGCAAAACCAATGATTTATGTTGCCAACTTAGATGATGAAGGTATTATGGATCCAGATTCATGCGCTTACTACAATCAAGTAAAGGAATATGCACAAAGTCAAAATAACCAAGTCGTTGCCTTGTGTGCGCAAATGGAAGAGGAATTGTCTGGTTTAGATAAAGAAGAAAAAGATGCGTTCTTAGAAGAATTAGGTGTTGAAACTTCTGGTTTAGATCAATTGATTCAAGAAGCCTATTCTGTATTAGATTTATGTACGTTCTTAACGGCTGGAGAAGATGAATGTCGTGCATGGACATTCAAAAAAGGTATGAAAGCACCGGATTGTGCTGGCATTATCCACACAGATTTCAAAAAAGGCTTTATTCGAGCAGAAGTATATCGCTTTGATGATATTGATGAATTGGGTAGTGAATTAGCTATTAAAGAAGCAGGACGTCTACGTCTAGAAGGAAAGGATTATGTCGTTCAAGATGGCGATGTAATGCATTTTAGATTTAATGTTTAGTCTACAAAGTATTGTCTATTTGGTGATTGCCGTTATTCTATCTATGTCAATTCATGAAACAGCTCATGGCTTAGTTTCTTATTGGATGGGAGATCCAACCGCTAAATTAGAGGGAAGATTAAGTCTAAATCCTTTTAAACATGTGGATTGGCTAGGCTTAGTTTGTCTATTGGTGTGTGGATTTGGATGGGCAAAACCCGTTCCAATTGATGCAAGATATTATAAAGACGCAAAAACAGGAATTATTTGGACTAGTTTTGCGGGGCCTGTCGCAAATTTTCTTTTAAGCTTTATTTGTATATTCCTATTTTATGCACTTTATAAATTTGCACCTCAATTTATGATGACAAGTGTTGGTTATTTTGTATCAAACACATTGACCTATACAGGACTTATTTCTACGGGATTTGGAATCTTTAACTTAATTCCAGTTCCACCACTAGATGGATCGAAAATATTATTTTCATTTTTACCAGATGATAAGTATTATAAATTTATTGATGGTGCACCATGGATGAACATCTTATTTATCTTTTTGATTTTTACAGGTCTATTAGATTATCCACTAGGTATGTTACGTTCAAATATGATTCAATTTTTTGAGATGATCGCAAAGATGATTTTAGGTTTCTAAAGTCATCTTTTTTAAACGCTTTCATTAAAAAATGACATTTTACTAAAAATTAACATAAATTTAATATTGTTTTGACATTATTTTTATTGCATAATAAAGACGTCGCAATATGGAATTTTTTGCGTGAAAAATTGAAAATAAAATATTCATTTTATAAAAGGAGTTCAAGATGGAAATAGTTACAATGGTCTTATCCCTATTAGGTGGCATTGCGTTATTTTTGTTCGGTATGTCTTTAATGGGCGATGGACTAAAAAGCGTAGCTGGTAATAAGTTAGAAGCATTCTTGTACAAGATGACAAACACTAGTCTAAAAGGTGTTGCCCTAGGTGCAGGTGTTACTTCTGTTATTCAATCTAGTAGTGCTACGACAGTAATGGTCATTGGTTTTGTTAACTCAGGTATGATGAAACTAAGACAAGCAATCGGTATTATTATGGGTGCTAATATTGGTACAAGTATTACTGGTTGGATATTGTGTTTATCTTATGTTGGTGGATCTAGTGGTATTGCGAGCTTATTTTCAACAGCTACGATTACAACATTGTTTGCGTTTATTGGTATTTGTTTAAAAACATTTGGAAAACGTACTACACATAAAAATGTTGGAAATATCATGCTTGGTTTTGCGATTTTAATGACAGGTATGCAACAAATGAGTGGTGCTGTTTCACCTTTAAGAACAAATGAAACATTCATTAGTATGCTTACAATGTTCTCAAATCCAATTATGGGTATTCTTGTTGGTATTTTGTTTACTGCTGTTTTACAAAGTGCAAGTGCTGCGATTGGTATTTTGCAGGCGCTATCTATGACAGGCTCATTGACATTTGCGGCAGCCTTCCCAATTAACTTAGGAATTGGTATTGGTGCTGCATGTCCAGTTTTGATTTCTGCCTTAAGTGCAAATAAGAATGGTAAACGTACCGCATTAGAATATTTGATCAATGACTTATTTGGTATGATTATTTGGTCTATCTTATTCTATGGTTCAAATCTATTTATGCACTATGATTTTTTGAATAAAGTTATGTCTCCAATAAATATTGCATTAATGAATACAGCGATTCGTTGTGGAAATGTATTAGTTTTATTCTGGTTCATTCCTCAAATTGAAAAATTATTGATGCGTATTGTCAAAGACAGTCCAGAAGATCTAGCAGAACAGGCTGACTTTGATTTATTAGAAGAACGTTTGATTCCTTATCCTGCCTTAGCTATTGCACAATGTCATCGTGTTATGAATGGTATGGCTAAAAAGGTTCGTAATAATGTGAATCGTTCAATGAACTTGATCAATGAATTTAGACCTGAAAAATATGAGAAAGTACATCGTAAAGAAACATTGATTGATAAATATGAAGCGCGCTTAGGTTCTTATTTGATGCAACTTACAAAACAAGCATTAAATACTGAACAAACAAGACAAGCCTCATTATATCTTCATACTATTAGTGACTTTGAAAGAATCGGTGATCACGCGGCAGATATTGCCGAGATGTCAAAGAGTATCAATGAAAATCGTATGGAAATGTCAGAGGCTGCCATGAATGAGTTAAACCTTGTCATGGAAGCCGTTCGTGAGTCGATGAATATGACATACCATGCATATCTAGAAGATGATTTAGATTTGGCTCGACGTGTATCTCCACTTGGAATTGTCATTCGTGGACTATGTGATGAAATGAAATTACGTCACGTTGAACGTTTATCTCAAGGATACTGTGGACTTGAAGAAGGTACAGTATTCAATGATTTATTGAACAGTTTAAACCGTATTGCCACACACTGTGCAAGTAGTATGGTGGCCTTGGTCAAGATTCGTGAAAAAGATACAGATATCCACATTCACGATTCAAAAGTATATGCGATTGAGGGTGATGACTATAAAACGACGTTGGCTGAATATCGCGAAAAATATGATCTTGGACAAAGAGAAGGTCGTATTGTAAGTATGGAAGACGATCAAGTTGAATAGAAATTAAAAAAGGGCCTGAGAAATCAGGCCTTTGATGTATTAATTTGAATGTCACATTTGTCTTGGATTGAAAAAGTATTAAAATAGGCTTCTTCTAAAGGAATCCAGCGTTGAATGAAATTATTCAACATCTTTGGATTTCTTTTTCTTAGTCTTTCTATTTGTTCATCTTTATTGACTGTTAAGAAAACGGAAAAATCATAATATTTTTGAAGACTAGAATGCATAGAATAAGAGCCTTCTATAATATTGAATGGTTTATATGGAATTAAAATAGCAGATTCTATAGACATCGTTGAACAATTGAATTTACGCAACTTCACATCTTCATGTTTTGATAATGGAATCAATATCTCTTGTTCAAAACGCTTATGATCCACGTTTTCTCCAGGACTTTCAAGCCTTTCTTTTGTTCTTTGATGGGGTTGCAAGAAAAAGTCGTCCATTTTAAATACGTTGCAGTCATATATTTGTTTAAGTAAGTCTGCAAGTGTAGTCTTACCAGAAGCACAACGTCCATCAATTGAAACCATAGAAGGGTGGTTGTTGTCTATATATTGGAATAGTTCTAGAAATGGAACATACTTTTTATGAATTAAGCGATAGGATGGATGATACAATTGATTGAACGTATCTGAATGATGAATTGCAGGATACCCTTCTTTTTTCCATTTTAAAAGTAAATCCTTAGATTCTTCGAAAGAAAAAGGAAGCGTATGATTTGAGATAAGTTCTAAAAGAATTTGAATCTTATCTTCAAGTTGTTTGATTCCATTTTCTTCTTGTTGGCTTGATCGTATAAATAAGGTACTTAGTGTATTTACATTTAAACCATAATTCAAATGTAGACGAATATAGTCTCCATCTAATTCTTCAATTGAATCTGAAGAATCTTTATGATTTTGTAGTTCTTGTTCAATATTTATTTTGACTTTAGAAAAATCAGAAACAAGGTGTTCACATCCAAAACTACTTTGGTACAAAAACTTCATAAGGTCTTGTAATTCAAGTTGTGGATATAATTTAAATTGGTTAAGTATATATTCTTTTGTGTTCATAGAAATTATTTTATCATATTCCCTTAACTTTGTAAAAAATGTATAACTACAATTGAATTTTTAAATGAATAGTTG
>OLQV01000933.1_pt1 | contig 23750 bp, 23 predicted proteins | sample 1672371 | NCBI WGS metagenome assembly OLQV01 (sample SAMEA3136676, study PRJEB25190) | human gut metagenome
TAGCGGCGTCCTCAACATAGATCTCACCCTGTGCATTGGTGATGTCGCTGCCGACGATCTGCCCGTTGAAATAGATGCTGAAACGTGCACCGGCGAGACCGGTTGTGGTTCCACCAGCAGTTTTTTTCAGCACGATCTTGCCAACGCCTGCAGGCGGTGCAGGTTCTTCTCCGCCGCCTCCGGGCTTATCCTGAGTGACCAGTTTGCGGGGACCATAATAATTGAAGAATGACTGATTTTTGCGGTTACTGGAAATTGCGTATACTGCCCATTTTGCACTCTGGTCCTCCACAATGGATGCAGACTTACCCTGTGCAGTGTACTCTTCAATCTGGCGCTGGAACTCGGCGTCCTCCTGTGCTTTCTGCTCCAGAAGCCAGTCGATGAGGCTCAGATACAGATCATAGGTGTCGGCGTTGGCATAGCCGCCCGCATCGCCGTCTCCACCGGGCTCGCCTTTATAGCTTTGGTGATCCCACACATACGTCTGCACGGCCATAAAAAGCTGGCCAACATTGGATGCCTTGCAGTCGTTGAGGTAGGTCATCATCCATTTGACGTTCTCGACGGTCGCGGCGTCCATTTCACTGAGGCCGCTGTTCGTGACAGCCGACTGCAATACGGCATCTGCGTCCGCGCCGGTACCGGACGTCCATGTGAAGGAATTCAGGTACGAAGGCGTTGCGTAATGATAGCCGAGGCCGCTATCCATGCAGTACACGAGCTTACCGTCCACGAGCGGGGGGCGGTAACTATACGGCGTACCGTTGGCGAGCAGGCGCGTGCTCCAATATGCCTGGTTGGTGGTAATTTTGAGGCCGGAACCCGTGTTCGACGCGGCAAAAGCCGCAGTCGGCAGCAGGCTCAAGATCGTCACCAGCGTCAAAAGCAGTGACAACAAGCGATGTTTAATTGACTTCATGTCTTTCTCCTTTCCAAAAAGCGCAATAAAAAGAGCAGATCTTGACGACCTGCTCTTGCGTGAGAGTTGATGATTTATTTGTTCGTGGGGGTATCCACCCGAGTGATGGAATAGCCATCGTAGAGGAAAAGCTGGACACAGTACCAGCACGGGTCACCAGTATCATTGACACCTCTTGCCAGCCCGACACCGATCTCTGACAGCTTTGGATTGACCATGTTCTTATGATGAACCGTTGAGGCATACCAATCCGCAACTGCTCGTTCGGCAAGTGTCTGGTCAGACAGCACCCAATCTGCGATGCGATGGATATTTTCGGCCATGTAAGGACAATCCGTGACGGTATTGAATTTCCCGCCATTCGGTCTTGTGTGCGAATAGACGGTATGCGCAGCCATCTCGTCGGCTCGTACCTGCGCCGCCTGCATGAGCCTGTCGTTGACGCGCAGTGCAGCAACGCCATTTTCACGCCGCAGCGCATTGGTGCGGTCCACGATATCCTGCTTCATGGCATCCACATCATCGGCAGGCCTCGTGACCTCCGGCTGTGAAGCAGGTTCGCTGGTCTCCGCTTTCACCGGCGCGATGCCGGTGTAGGGCTTGCCGCTCTCTACCTGCACACATTTGGCATCGCCGTCCCAGTAAACCTCGAAGTCTACAGTCTTGCCGATGTCCCGAAGCCGCACATAGTTGCTGCCGTTGATGACATAGGCTTCCATCTGCACCTCCTGTCCATCGACATAGATACGATTGGTACTGCGCTCAGCCAGAATGCCGGCAGTATAGGCGGAAGCTCCGCCTGTGATAATAGCGCCGATAAAAAGGCCCGTAAACATCGTGAGGATCTGCTTCTTCATGGAAAAGCCTCCTTATTTTTGATCTACTATTCCTTTACGATCATAAAGCGGCTTTTTCAACAAAAGATTTTTAAGAGGCCTGAACAGCCTGCACACACCAGCGCTGACTGGAATCTCCGGCAACGCAGGTAAGGAGAGTCATTCGGTTATCCGTGGTAGAGGACAAATAGCTCCAATCGCTGCTGCTGATTTTGGTCACAGTCTCCACCAGATAGGTGCGGGTACCCATGGATGTGGTATAGGTGATTTTATCGCCCACATCGAGATCCTTGATGCTGCCGATCACATATTTGGCGCCGCGATTATGACCGCAGACAGCCACATTGCCGTTCCAGACGCTGGTACTGGTGAAATGCCCCAGCCCCTTTTTCATGCTGGCAGTCGTTTCACCTTCCCAGAGATAGTAGTTCTTGACCCCGATGGCAGGAATGGAGATCTTTCCGACGGCACCGTTGGAGAGCAGAAAATCCTGTGTCAGCTCTGTGAAAGCGGGCGTCGCAGGAGTAGCTGTGGAGCCGCCCTGCAGAAAACCGGGGATCTCCACAGTTCCGCCGCCGGGAGAAATTCCGTAAATGCCGCTGCCGGATGCAGAGATGCCCTGAAGACTGGGCAGCATGATTTTCTCCATCACCCCGGTTTGGGTGGTGCTGAGCTGCCCGTACTCCAGCTCGGGGATCTGGTAGTCCACCACATTTTTTCCACCGTAATTGTAGCGGGAGCCATAGACATCCCCATAGGAAGAGGAGGGATAGTATTCCGGGGTGCCATCGGTTTCAAAGGAATAATCGGCAGCCTGTGCGCTGACCGCCATCGCAGAAAGCATGGCAGCCAGAGTCAAAGTCAATGAGAAAAATTTTTTCATACGGGAGCCTCCTGTTCTTCTTCAGCGGGAACGGTAAATTCATGCCAGTCATTGTGCTTGCTGGCTTGGATCGTGTAAGTATGGTCACTCTGCGGGAAAGAAACGGTGAACTCGCGCCCAGCCAGATGCCTGGCAAGGGATTTTTTCACCTCAACCGCGACGGTATCTCCCGGATTCAGTGTGAGAGCGCCTGCATCGATAGCGGGAATCTCGCTGTCAGGCTCCACACGGAACTTTGCAATCAGCCGGTACTCTCGGGGCTTGCTGTCCGGAACATACACATAGACATTTTTGCGGCGGCGCAGCAGGATGAGTGCAGCGGCGGCGATGCCCGCGCAGAGCAGCACGGCAGCGATGATCAGCAGCGGAGCGGCAAGGCTGTCATTATCCCAGATATGTGTTTTCTCGGGGACGATCTCACTTCCGGTATAAACCACGGTATAAGTGATGCTGTCCACGCCTTCCGAAGTAACGGTTCCGTGATATTCCGCCGTGGTGACATAGCCTGTGGCAGCCTGATAGCTGCTGGAGGCGGAATAGGTAGCGACCGCCTGATACTGAGCGGGAACCAGCGCCTCGCCGACGAGCGCCGTGCCTGTGACCTGCCATTCCACATTGGCAAGGGCGAGCGTTTTCCCGTTTTTGACGGTCGTGGCCGGCACATAAGACATGTCGTTGCGGTCCAGATTGCCGATCACCTTCGTCTCGGTGGTTTTGCTGTATTTGGTGGTGTAGCCGGACGCCTCTGTGGAAAGCGTGGTATGATCCAGCGCCAACTCGCCGGAGAATCCGTCTTTTTCATAGGGCATACTGGGCGAAAGCTCTGCGAGGATCTGCGCAAGGTCATTTTTGGCGGTATTGACTGTGACGGTTTCCGTTACAGTTTTGCTTTCCAGATACGGGTGTTCCACCTTTGTGGTATAGGCCCAGGTATAAAGATAACCGTCGTAGGAAAAGTCCTCTTCCTTCAACTCATCTGGGTCAACCTCCGGGGAAAGCGTGTAGGTTTTTACAAGCCGCTGCTGGCCGTTCAGGTTTTCCGCTACCAATGAATCGGGAACCTGAGCGGCAAAAGCGCTGACCGTCAGCGATATGGCAAGCAGCAGGCAAAGGGCCAGCTTTGATAAGCTCTTCATGGTGGCCTCTCCTTTTTTACAAATTCTGTTTGATGATTCTGGTGATGATGCCGACGGCGATGCCGCGTTCCTCATCCAGACGGGTAACGGCAAAGCTGACGTCGTCTTTTTTTCCGGGCATTCGCCGGTCATAGCAGGTGTGGGCAACCGCGTTGACACCGTTGTTGAGCCGGATGAACACAACGCCGTGGCGCACATCGGTCACTCTGCCGGCATATTTGCCCTGCAGGACGCATTTATCCAGATTGCTCTGGTTGGCGGCGGACGAAACGCTGCGGATATCTGCTGTGATGGAAATATGGTTGATGTCGCTGCGGTCAATGGTGAGCACACGGACAAGAACACGGTCGCCGACGCTGTAATACTCGCGGGCGTCACCGAACCATGCGGCAGACAGATCGCGGGCGAAAATCGTACACTCCACGCCGAACACTTCCACTCGCAGGACTTTTTCCGCAACGCCTATGACGCGCGCCTGTACGACGCGCCCTTCATAAATCATGGGGACGCCATCTTCGTTGGTGTCCAGATAGAAGGTCTGACGCTTACGGAGCATGGCGGCCTTGCGGCTTGCCACAACGCTGCGGGCGGTGTTATCCAGACCCCGGACGATGAAATCGATCTCCGCGGTGAGCATGGTCGCAAGGATACTGTTCATCCGCTCCATAAACGGCTTGTATTTCGCCCCATACGGAACGGGCCCGGAATAGAGCATCATTTCTTTCAGCGGGATCGCAATGCGATAACCCTTGTAGTCAACGACAACGATAGTACGGCCGGAAGGGGTCTGCTCCACGCCGTCCAACGTTCCGGTCAAAATACGACCGGCAATATGCGAGGTCTTGATCTCATGCCAGATGACCTCACGGCGTTCTTCTTCCGTTTCGATACGGTCTTTTGCATCAACGGTCAGAATGTAGGAGTCACGGCGTCCGGCAGGTGCGGGAGGTGCAGTGGACTGCGGAGCAGCTTCACCATCTGCGGATTCCGTTTCATCTTCAGTGGGCGGAGCATTTTCCGCATTTCCTTCCAGCAAAAGCGCATCCAGAGCATTTTCGCCGCTGCTGTCAAGGGGTGCCGGAGTGCTGCTGTTCAGCTCCTGTAAAATGCTGTCGTACTCCGGATCTTCCGCTGCTTCATCGGAAACAGGGACCGTCTCTGCGGCATCAGCGGTGTTTTCGGCATCCGGCTCGTTTTCCTCAACATCTGCTGTGCCGCTCACATCGCCGGAGCCGAGATCAACTTCCGGGGGTTCTGCCAGCGGAGTTTCCGTGTTGTCGCTGCCGGCGGCCTCCACCTGCTGCTCAGAAAGTTCTTTGGCGGATTCGGTTTCCATGAACTCTGAGGAGAAATCATCAGGGGGCGGGATCGTTTTTTTCTTGGGCATTAAGTATCCTCCTTTTTCTTCATAATGGATTCTTTGGTTACGGCAACGACTTTTTCAGCCGACGCAGGCTTTTTCTTTTGCGCCGGCTTCTTATCCGCTGCCTGAGATGGCGGCGCCGATGGAGTTTGCTTTTCCTGCGGCTGATTTGCCCGCCATGCAGGGACATGGGAGGCGGCCTTGCTCGGCCGCAGCTTCTTCGCCTCGGGATGTTTGGAATAGTCGTACTTATCCACCTCCAGTACATTCTTGCCCCGAATGAGGATCAGGGCTTTATCAATATCCATACGCAGCACCTCGTCCATGGTCATCAGCTTGCGCCGGCCGACACCGCTGGTTTCCCGGTATTCAGGCGTGTAATTGGATACACGCCATGTTCCGAGCTGTTTGGCTTTACTGGTGACAGAGATACTGGCCTCGCCGGTCCGGTCAGAAATAAATTCCGCCGTCAGAGCATCTGTACAGCCAAGAAAAAGCTGCACATCGCAGTTGCCCAGAATTTCCTGCCACTGGTTGTAGGGATAGCGGTTCTGAAGGCCAGCTAAGTTCTGGAACACACATGACATGGACAGGTTTCTGGAACGAATGACCGAAATTTTTCTCGATAGATCTGGGATCACTCCACAGGCACACAGCTCTTCACCAAGTACATGAACAGGAACCGGAAGCTCCCCGCCGGGACATTGTTCGTCCGCATAGCGAACCAGGCGGATAAACACGAAGGAAAGAAACAGCGAGGAGAGGAAATCAAAGGTGCTGTCCTGATCGCTGGTAATGCAGTAATACGCGCATGGCTGCTTTCCCGGGAGTTCCAGATCGATCTCGTTGTAGGATGTGATGTTGCGAATATCCCGGTTTTGAAAAACCTGCAGTCTGGAGCCGAGCCCGATGATAACGCCACCGCGCACACCCTCTGACGCCTGCTTGAAAATGCTGTATGGCGCTTTGGCAGGATGCGTAACCGGAAGAACACCAAAAAGCGCGTTCAACTCCTGTTCGGAGCTGGCGGCAATCAACTGATACACCTCGCCGATATTTTGCTTTTTCTTGGGATAGCTGGTGGAAACATAGAGGACCAGCGCCTTGAGCAGATTCATTTCGGCGCTGTCCCAGAAGTGGTCGCGTTCCTCGCCGCCGGTATTCTTGATGATGACGTCACAAAAAAGCTGGGCCATCAATTCCTGACCGCCGACCTCCGCAAGACAATTCCATGAATCGGAGGCTGATGGTGTGACCAGATTGAACACACGGACGGTGTAGCCTTGATCCCGCAGATATTCGCTGGTCTTTTCATAAAGCTCGGATTTGGGGTCGCAGATCACAAGGCTTGACTTCCGCGCCGCGCATTGGAGAATCATGTTGACGCAAAAGGCTCTTGTCTTCTTGGAGCCGCTGGCGCCGTAAACCGCAAGATTCCCGTTAAATCGAGTCTTTGGAGGAATACAAATGACCTGATGATCCAGCTCTCCGAGAATCGTACCGGAATGCTTGCGAATATCCGGAACAAGATCAAGCACCCCCGCCAGCTCCTTGCGGGACATAAATCCTGCGGTGCCGTAGGTTCCCTTGTCGGAATAGACAAGGTTGCGCCGCCGGTCGTATTCGCCGCCTTCGCTGTAGCCCATCCGCATGACCATGAGGATCAGCAGCGCCAGCGCACCGATGCAGAGGCCGAGGCCATACAGCCCATACGGAAAGTGGAAGGCTGCCGCAAGGCAGGGAACGAATCCGGCGTCCGGGAATGCGGGAGACGTCCCAAACACGGCGCCGGCCTCCTGCCATGCACGGTAATTGGAAAAAAGCTGCGAGAGGTAGCCACTCCCATAGAGCAGCGCCAGCGCAGCGATTGGAATGATAATGAAAAGCTGAATCAGCTTCTTTTTAGGAATAGAGCACGCTCCTTTCAAACTGTTGAAAATCAATGCTTTGCAGCATCACACACTGCCCGCAGATCTCCCGCAAGGCTTCTTCCTGGTAATCGAAGCAGATCAATGTCCCCGTCATTCCGTGCAGCTCCAGCGCGGTATCGAAACGCCGGATGCGAGGAAAATCACAGGTGTAGGCGAATAGAACAGGATTCCCCTCGCTGTCAATGGCGTCGTTCTCGACGCGCCAATTTGGTATCCCCTCATGGAGCCCGTCTGCAAGGATCGCATCGAGCGTCCTGCGCTGCTGCGTGTCGCATAAGAGGCGAAGGATCGCTTCGCCATAACGGTCATTGGTCAGATAGTAGAAATGCGGAAAGCTGCCATCCAGCAGGAAATAGCTGTGCGCGTCCGGCTGCGTCAGGATAGAAAGTTGTTCCATGGTGGAGCCGAACACGATCCCGGAAATCTCCGCATCGGGCATGACCCCTTCGGTTTGCAGCAGAGCTTTGAACCGCAGTTCAGCCTTGTACTCCCATTTCATCTGCGCTTTGGCGGTGTTATAGGTCAAAAAAATACCGCCATCCGTCAGCAGGATGCCGGTTGCGCGTGAACTTTTGATTTTCGTCCCTTGCGGGCCGATCTCTTTGACCTCTCTGGAGGTGTAATAGGCGGGGATTGCCGCACTTTGGCTGGCAGCGGAAAAAGGGGCCTTTTCCCATGGAAAGGCCGGAATGTCAGCGTTGTGCATGATGGTCAGGATCTCAGCCATCCGGTGAAGCCGGAGCCGTCTGGGAATTTCGCTTTTGAGCTTGTTTGGCTCAGAACTGCCGGTCAGGTAGGCTGAAAACCATTCGGGAGCATCAGCCAACAGCAGCCGTTTGGCTGACGAGGTGAGCCGAAGTCCACGCAGGCCGTCTTTGGAGAAGGTACGCAGCAGCCCATCTCGCCGGAGAGCGGTAACGACACTTTCGAGGTATGCGGAACCACCCGGCAGGTGGCTGATTTGACGGATGGGGTATTCACCGCAGAGGGCGGTTAATGTCAAAAGAAGATAGGGCAGCGTATTTTGAGCTGGCAGCTGCCGGGGCTTTCGAGGCATAAACCGTGCTGCCTCCTTGTACGATATTTTACCGTAGGGCTTTATAGCTTGGGTAATTTCGCGGCCGGAGAGCCTTGAAAAAACGCAGTATTTTCAGCGCTTTCAGGGCGCTTTTTGTACCTAGGAAAATAAGCGCCCATAAAAGGTCAAAAATCCGATATGCTTTTTACACCATTCTGGCGCTCTGCAAGCCAGGCCGGAAACTGCGTGCTGTCCATGAGAAAAAGCCGTGTGCAATCCTCTTCGCCCAGCTCCGTGGTGTTGTAGGCGTCGCACAGCAGCCCATTGTCATCCGTCAAGATGAAGGAGGCCGCAACATCCAGAAACTGCTTCAGTTCCAGATTGTCATAATCGCGGATACGGCGCTCTGGCAGCTCCTGCGCATAGATATGGGAAAAGCAGACCACACAATGCTGAAATTGCGGCATGGTGTGGTGGGCGGCGTAATCGGAGAGCGCGGAGGTAAACGGATCCAACAGGAACTCCGTGCTTTGGCGCTGCCTGCGCTTTGGCAGAAGGCACGGGAGCTTGATCTCCAGAATGCCGTCATTTTCGCTGATCTCAATACCCTGCATGGTTTCAGCAGACCGCAGATATTCCTCTTTTTTGATGCTGGTAGTGGCATAGATCAGGTGGCGCAGCCAGCAGGTGATCCGCTCGGCCCGCAGCGCCGCATCCGTGGACAACACCTCGTAGTTGTCGGGATAACGCTGGATATCCGTCGTGTTCATGGCATAGAGCGCATTGTTCAGCCGTTCGATCTCAGCCAGAATAGATGTAATTCTTTGTGATATGATGGCCCTGTTCAAGAAAAAACTCCTTATTCGATTTGATAATACTGCACTTCGCCGCCCGAAGAGACGGTACAGTAGCCACTGGTGTTTGGCGTGTGGATCTCGGCGATCTGCTCCGGCTGCTCAATCAGAACGATGTATTTGGGCGGAACCTCTTTTACCGCGGAGAGCATTTGGTTGATAAGCTGCTCTTTACCCGGCTCCGCATAAATGATCTCGTAAACTTCACCATCCGCAAAAAAGATGATTTTTGCGGGGTACTCGCTGACAGAGTGATATTCTACCTGCTCCATAAAGTCGGTAAGAACCCAAACGGCCTTTGAAAGCCCGTGATCGATGCCCTCCTCCGCATCAGCGGGAATGCGGTAATACTCGCCGCGCTGCACAATGCGGCCCTGCTTTTGCAGGTAGGACAGCAGATTCCGGATTTTGCTTTCCTTGTGCGGATAGAGCTTCAAAAGCTGCATCTCCGTCAGAGCGCGGTACATGGAAACATCCCGCAGGATGCCGGCGGCTTCCTGCCCATAGATCTGTTCCCTCGTTTTCATTGAAACATCTCCTCGTTATGCGTATTGAAGCCGTATAATCGCCGTATTGCTGTTGGTTGTGGAGCGTTATACGTCTTAAATGCGTATTGTGTACGGATTAGCATGGATGCTGCTTTGGCGCAGCACGCTGAGCAAGCTCAGCCAGCTCCCGGCGATCCGTGGTGATCAATTCCTTTTCCATTTGACTGCACTTGATCTCCACGGCAATATTATTGTTATTTGTGCTGATGAGAGCGCTGCCGCGCTCAAAGTGCGTAATTTCCATCAGCTCGGCTTCAGAAAGGTGAAGAACACCCTGAACACGCTGGGCTTCCTCCTCTTCCAGATTCAGCAGGATCTTCGTTTTGCTGTTGTTGATGATGCCCTTGCCATATTTACCGTCGTCCAGCGCAAAAAAGTCATTGAGGTCCTGTGTGGCGCAGACAAGGCTGCCGCCATAGCCGCGGATCGTCTTGGCAAGCTCCAGAACGGATTCGGCGGCCTGCCGGTTGCTGCTGGCGCCGATGAGCTGCCAGCACTCGTCCACGAAGATGGCTTTTTCCGCCGTGCGGTTCTCTTTGGCCTTGTCCCATACAAAGTCGAGAGCAACAAACATCCCCACCGTCAGCAGATCACCGGTCAGCTCAGAAATATCAAGGACAATGTACTTGTTGTCCAGCGCCACATTGGTTTGCTGATTGAAGGAGCGGGCAGAGCCGTTGACCAGCCGGTTCAGGATGTTGGCAAGGCGCTTTGTTTCCGGAGAGGCGGCGAGAATTTCATACAGGTCTCCCAGGATCGGCATTTCTTTATAGCACCCTGGATTTTTCGGCTGTTCCAGAGAAGCATTGTCATGTGTGATGCCCTTGACCCCGTAGGTGCAGATCATGGCATCATCCAGAAGCTGCCGCTCCTCGTGGGACATGTCCGGAATTAAGAGGCTGAAAAACGTGTGCAGCCGCTGAATTTTGGCTGCCAGCAGAGATTTTTCCGCGCCGGGGCCATCCAGCAGATCGTCCACGGACTTATCTGCCTTGCGGATCTCCATGATGTTGATGCAGTTTTGAGAAGCCGGAGATATGGAGATAAACTGTCCGCCGATGTTGGAACAGGCCCGGTGAAACTCATGCCCTTTGAGCGGCGCGATGATAAAGACCTGAATTCCCTTGCGGCGCATACGCAGAGCCATCAGCTGAAGTGTAAAGGTTTTTCCGGCTCCGCTGGTTCCGAGAATGGCGATATTGGCATTCTTGTAGACGCGGGAATCGAAGATGTCCACGATGATGAGAGAATTGTTGTGTTTATTGACGCCGAGAAGAATACCGTTGTCATCGCACATCTCATAGCTGGTGAAGGGATAGCAGCTGGCGGCTCCCGTTGTCAGAACATTACGCTTAGACCGCTCATAGAGCTGGCGCTCCAGAGAAACCAGAGGAAGAGAGGATAAAAAAGCCTGCTCCTGACAAAAGGAACAGGTCTGCACATCCATATCCTGCGAGAGCAGGAGCTTTTTCATTTCCGCGACCTTCCATTCAAGGTCATCCACGCTGCCGGCTGTGACGGTGATAAGCAGGTTCAGATAATAAAAATCCTCATTGTTGGAAAGACCGTCTTTTAGAAAATAGCCGCTGCGGATCGCACCGTCGAGGTCGTCAAAATCCGTGTTGGTGTCGCTGGTTTCCTTAATTTTGCTGCGGTTGATACGGAGCTGCTGCCCCAGCTTTCTGACCATGCGGTCCTTTGGCTGCCGCGCGAGAAAGACGTCCAGATCGATCCCGTCGCCGGCGTTGACCAAAAGGCTGAGCCAACCGGCGGGAACGCGCGCTTTATAACCATCTGATGGGACAAGAAGATAGGCATAATACAGCCCATCTACACAGAGGTAGTTTCCATGGGTAAGGTCGATGCTGTCAGGGGCATAGAACTCGTTGACGGGAATAGTGTTGATGTCCCGCCCGGCGGCCATGTAGTCCGCCAGAACGGACTTCACCCGCTGATAGAACGGCTCACTGCTGGCCCTGCGGCAGAGAATGTTATAAAGGATCTCCGCCGTGGCGTCGTCCTCGTTCTCAGGGGAAATGACCTCGTTGCCGCACTGCCGCAGATAATTTGCCGCCGTGCGTGCGGCCGTTTGCAGAGAAGCGATTGCATCCTCTTCCTCATGGCCGCGTTTGGTGCCGGGCAGCGGCTCATACTCGAAAATGAGGAAAAAGCGCCTTGTGATTGCCTCACGGGAGCCAAGCTGCCGAATGAGCTTCAGGTAGTCTTCCTGCAGGACACGGCAGCGCGGATCCTGCTCATGCTCCAGCTCCCTGCGGACGGTATCCAGATGCCGGTTAATGTCCGCACGCTTTGTCAATGCCTTGAATTGCACCTTGACCGGGGCAATTTTCAGATAGGAAATGAAGGAGTAAATGATGCTGCGCTGCTCTCTCGCGCTGCGCAGCAGGAAGTTGACGGGAACCACCTCTACAACCTTAACATAGCGGTGATCTCTTGTATAAATGACGCCGTGCTCAATCTTCTCGATAGGGATATAGTCCGCCAGGGCATTGAGCGGCTGAACGGCTTCTTCCTCCTGCAAGAAGGTCTTGAACTGCGTCACGCTGCGCTGCTTCAGATCAACAGAAAATCGGCTGCGGCTTTTGGGGAGCGGAGGATCTTCTGCTTCGCAGTCGCTTTTCCGCTGCTGCGCCCAGCTGGGCAGCAGCGTTTTTCCATTTTTGCCGCCCTGCGTCCCATCGCGTGAAAGGATTCTGCGGTTGTGCAGAAAGCAAAAGAACAGGCGGATAAAAGCGGACAGGCTCATGCCGGATACGCCAATCAAAGCGAGAAGCACCAGCGGAAGAGCCGTCAGGCATAAAATCACGACGCGGACGGTGATGGAAAACGGAAGGTGCAGAACCGGCACACCAACCGCGAGGCCAAGGATGACCGCCTCAATCGTATTGCGGGTTTTCAAAAGCCCGCCGAAGAGTGTGCCGCCCTCCATAAAGTTGGGAGGGATCACATAAACCTCAAATTCTTCCGGTTTCATAGACAGCCTCCCTTACATCCGGTCTTTCCGCTTCGGCGGATCGGGCATCTTCTTGACGATCTCCTTATGATAGTCGATTTCACCGTCCGGTGCGGTAAATGGCTTCTTGATTACAGTGTCAACAGCATACTGCTTGTACCATTGGGCGCCATCGGCAGAGAAGACTTTCTGGTGTTCACCGTCCGGCGCGGCATATTGCCCGGTATGGTACATTCCAAAGGAAATGCCCTCCGGATGCTCCGGAGAATACTCTGTGCCGGTGATGCGCCCGCCGCCGATCTCAATGTTGGAATAGGATATTTGCGGCGCGGCGTCTCCCTGAGCGGTAATGCCCATATAGGAGGACAGCGCCTGTGACGCAAACTCTCCGGTGATGGAGCCAGTGGAGTGCAGGTCTCCGGCTGCGACCATACCGATCACATCGTTGGCAAAACGTCCGCCCTCCAGCATGGAATTGGTAAAAATACGCCCACCGAGGCCAACGGAATGCTGCGACTCCCTGCGGAGTGAGGAAACCGAGGTGGTTCGGGTACTGGAAGCAACTTGCTGATGGGTCACGCCCATCTGCGACTTTTGAGAAGCGCTTTCGCTGCGCGTCTGCTTTGCCTGATGAACAACGCTTGCTGCCTGCCGCTCGGCATTTACAGTACGCTCCGTGGCCTGATGCGCGGCGGACATGGTGGCGGAAGACGCTTTCTGCGTCGTTTGCGTCGCAGTTCTTACGGCGTCATTGGTGATTTTCCGACTGACAACGCCGGCCAGACCACCTTGCAGAAAGCCGGAAGATCCGGATGCGGCGGCGCCTGCGCGGCTGGAGGCTCTGTCGGCAAAGTTCCCGACAACTTTTCCAGCCATGCCGGCAGCGAGGGAGACACCCTTGAATGCCACCATCGCCTCACCCAGCATGGAACCGCCGGTATGCCCCACGTTGACGCCGATGCTTGCCATGAAGCTGTCGATTTTCTGCGAGACTTTGAGAAAGCCAACCGCGCAGAGAAACCAGACCAGGACATTCCCCGTCACGGCCTCGCGGCTGGAACTGCTGACTGCGGCTTCGACATCGCTTTCCTCCAGAGCAAACGCAGGTACCGCCAAGGTGAGCGCAAGCAAAAGAACGGTGCCCAGCAGCGGAATGATTCTATGATATTTCTTCGTGGTAATGACCTCCTACATGGAAAGCGGATTTGAGATGAATGTGCCGACCATCGTGATAAACAGCCGAAGACACCATGCGTTCATCAGCAGCAGGAATATCTGCCCGCCGAACATCCGGCACCAGCTCTTAAAAATATTTGCGGTGGATTGCGATGCGCCCATGGCAAAGGCTACCGGTGCGGTATAGACCAGGACGCCCAGCAGTACATACCGTTCTGCCGCTTCAAACAGCAGCTTAATGTAGTTCCACGCAAGAATCAGTGTCAGAATCAGAACGATCAGCGCAACGCCGCCGTTGGCACAGACGCCGATGATGGTCAGCAGAACGGAATTGAAGCTGGCAAAGTCCAAAGAAGGAAGCTCTGAGGACAGTATCCACGCATAAGGCGTTCCGCCTATCGTCAGCGCAATGTTTACGATTTCATCTGCATAGTACGCAAGCACAATGAACAGAATCGCCTTGGCGGTCAGCTTGACCGGATCCTCTGCGTCCACGCCCAGGCCCAGTCCGTAGTTCTTGAACAGATTCCAGACCCAGCCCAACAGGATCAGCCCGATGGCAAGTGCCACCAGAAGGCTATACATGGTTTCCGCTGCGGGAAAATATCGCAGAAATGTGTTCATGTCACAGCCCAATGCCCCCAAAACAGAGGTGTTGATCATATCCAGACCGTACATGATCTGCTCTGCGATCCACTCTACAATGCCATCTAAAATGCCCATGATTTACGAGGCGGTCCACTGCCCGCCGCTGAAGAAGGGCGTAACATAGCTCATAATGAAGCCAAGGCCATTCAGCACGGCCCAAGTGATAATGATTCGCTTGAGCCATGCCCGGCTTTCATCGACGGTTCGGCCGCTGCGGGAGAAATTCATCATCAGCAGTGCGACTGCGGCCGTAACGATGGCTGCAATCGTGGAGATGCCGAGGATCTGCGTATAGACATCCCGCATGATCTCATTGGCCTTCTCCCACACGGTTGCGGCAGAGGCCGGCTGACAGAGAGAAGCGGATAGCGTGGCGGTCAGAAACGCCGCATACAGCCAACGGCCGATATTGCCACGTGGCTTTTTCCCAATACGGGGAGACGGACACTTGTGCTTCAAAAGCATTACCTCCTTGTGTTGCCCAAAAGCAGGAAACAGCACCCAGCGAAAGCCGGATGCTGTTTCATTGACCGCAGAAGGGCATAAAAAAAGACGCACATCAAAAATGGCGTCCTCCTGCGGCTGCTTTTGGTTTGTTTATAGTTTTGAGCATACTTAGTTTAACATACGGCGATTTTGCGTTCAATAGCAAAACCCTTCCAATTTCCTCCCAATTCTCTTTCAAAATACTCTCACACATCTGGCGGGAAAAAGCAGTCCAGCGTTTTCAAAGTGTCCTGCGCGGAAAATCCCCAAAGGACAGAGCTTAACGCTTCCACGGCAGCTTTGCGCAGGCGGTAGTAGGTGCTGAAGCTAATGTCCCTGATATGCGGGTGGAGCGCCTCAATGATCTCCTCCACATTTTTCAGCTTCTGTGGGGATAAAAATGAGTAATACAAAATCCAGTAGTACACCTCTCCACTCTGGTGATGCGTGCGGAGAAGGTTGACGGAATTTTCAAGCAGGGTCAGCATTTTGTAGCTGCGCTCAATGCACCTGGCATGATTTTCGATGTCCGTGCCGCCGAGATCCGCGCCTGCCATATAGATGGACTCCAAAAAATCTTCAATGCTGCAAGCATAATCAATGCGAAACTGATTCTTGACCTGCCGGATAGACAGTTCCAGACTCCATGTTACATCCCGATATTTTTTGAGCAGTCTCCATGTGTCGTGATAGCGGGCATCCTCTTCCGGCCGTTTTTCATACATCTTTCCTGACATTGTCGCACGCTCCTTCCGCTTCAGCATTTGGGATGATCGTCATTTCAAACCGATACAACGGACTGCCGGCGCCGCAGCAGATCGCAAGTCCCGCTGAGATAGTGCCTTTTTCTATTCCTACCGTGCAGTCGTCGGATAATGGATATAACATATATTTGGATTTTGGGCATGAAAGGCAGGAAATGCCTTGCGCTTCAAGGGTTCGCAGCACTTTTCGAACGAAGTACAGCATGTGAGGTTTTGAAACGCTGGGAAGCTCTGTTGAAACGCAGATCTGCTCATCAGAAATTGAGCCGGACTCTGGCGAAATGGTATCTGGCACAGATACGCGAAGGTTCAGACACATAGCAACCTCCTCTTTGTCTATCATGACATCCGAAATTTGGAACATGGTTGAGAGATAATTCTTTAGGTAAATTACCGTTCCGCTGCGGCCTGGGAAAGTCAGCAGAGAAAGATAGTCAAAATCGGCCAGTTTTTTGAGCAGCCGCCCCACGCTGGAACGGGAGATTCCCCAGCGTGCGGATAATTCGCTGTAATTGACGAGTGGATTCCCTGTGCCGTTTCTGAAATACGCAACTGGCCCGATCTCAGAGCCGCGTACTTGCTGATCCTTATAAATCGCAGAGATCCAAAGATCCAGAATGACATCCATCTCAGATGCGCGTCCCGCGGAGATCAACTCCGTTGCCGTTGAAACAGGAATGAAGAAAAAACCGGAGTCTTTTTGGCATGGGCAGTTATAATCGAGCGCGGTGTTATTGCGCCGCCAGTCCGTAATGGAGAACTTTACGATATGCCCGCGGCCGAGGCGGGTAAATGTAATGAGCTGCCGATCCTGCAAGGATTTTAGGATTGCAAATGCCTGGTAGTGAAAGCGTACACGGAACCATTCCGTGATGTCAGTGATGGAGCAGATCCATTCGCCCGGATATACCGTGTATGAGATCCCGTCTATGCGCCGATAAGAGGTTCTGAAGTTGGCATAGGAGCAAAGAACGACATAATAAAAAAGACCGGAGCATCCGCCTGTGCGAATGCTCCGGTCTGCAATCAGAGTTTGCATAAATTCTCGATAAATTCGGCATCGTGGATAATCTACAACCTGCCTGAGTTCAAGCTGATAGTCTGCCATGGGTGGCCTCCTGTCTGTTTTTTGTTGGCGGAATATGTTGATAGATAAGGGAATTTGTGTAGTATAGCCTTATCAAAGGTTAAGAATGTATTGTGTTAATTGAACATCATCAGGGGCCATCGCCGCGCCCATGTTGTTTGCGTCGGTGACGCCCTTGTCGACGATTTTCCCGGTTGTCACGTGTGTGATATAGGGCCCCTTGCCCTCGCACGCGAGGAGGCAGCAACCGCTGCCTGTGGCCGTCCACTGCGCGGTCGGCGTGCGCTGCGAGCCGTAGGGCACCGGCATGCGGTACTGCCGCTCGGCGGTGCAGAAGTGCGAGGAGGTCAGCGCCGCGGCGCAAGAGGCATACCCGCCGTCGAGCATCAATGCGGCGAGCGACAGGCTCTCGCCCATCGTGGAGCACGCACCGTAGAGTCCATAGAATGGGATGCGGCTCTCTCGCAGAGCGAACGACGAGCCGACGCACTGGTTCAAAAGATCACCCGCGAAGATGAGGTCAAGGTCACTCACCTTGAGCCCAACCTTTTCCAGCGCGCGGGAGAGCGCGTGGCGCTGCATGGTACTCTCACCCTTTTCCCAGGTCTTCTCGCCGAAGAAGTGATCCTCGCTCAATTCGTCAAAGTATTCGCGCAGCGGGCCTTCGCCCTCGAACCGCCCGCCGACGGCGGCGAACGAGAGGACGGAGGGACATGTGCGCAGGCGGCGCGTCTGCGCGCCGACGGTTTTTTGCTCCATCACGCTCTTCCTTTCCGATGGATTTAGGGGAATCGTTCAAAAGTGGCATTAGTTTCTGCCGTTTTTCCAAGAATATGAGTACTTGACGCATATTGCGCAAGATGTTATGATAAAAATACATTGATATAGGAGGATTTTTCCGTGAAGCATGTGATTTCTACGACCACTGCCCCCGGCGCCGTCGGCCCCTACTCCCAGGCGATCGAAGCAAACGGTTTTGTATTTGTCTCCGGCCAGCTTCCGCTGGACCCGGCGACCGGCGCATTTGTTCCCGGCGGCACGTCCGAGCAGGCGGAGCAGAGCATCAAGAATCTGCTCGCGGTGCTCGAGGCGGCTGGCTGCAAGGCTGAGGATGTTGTCAAGACGACCGTGTTTATGATCGATATCGGCGATTTCGGCGTTGTCAACGAGGTGTACGGCAAGTATTTCTCCGGCGAGTGCCCCGCGCGCTGTGCGATGCAGGCGGCCGCCCTGCCCAAGGGCGCGCTGGTCGAGATCGAGGCCATCGCGGTCAAGCCGTAAAGCGCGAAAACCAAAAAGAAAAGGGAGAAACAGCGGGTTTCTCCCTTTCTTTTTGCGCACGGACACGGTATAATATTCAAATTACCATATGATATTTTACTTTCCGGGAGGAAATGGAATGAAAGAAGAAATGCGTACCATCGGCTATCTCTGCCCCGCGTGCCACAAGCGCGTCATCCAGCAGAGAAGCGTGTTTGCCCTGAGCGCCTCGGGCGCGGTCGTGAGCTGCGAGTGCGGCGAATCCAGCCTGACCATCGAGGCGGAGGAAAATAAATTTCGCCTGAGCGTGCCGTGCGGCGTGTGCGGCGAGGAGCATTTGGCGGAGTGCAGCGCCGACAAGCTTCTGCACGGGCGCGGCATCGGCCTTGCCTGCCCCGATACGAAGATACTCTGCTGCTTCATCGGCGAGGACTACGCCGTCGAGCACGAGATGGAGCAGCTCTCGCTCGCGGCGGCCAAGGAGCGCGAGCAGGGCGACGACCCCGCCGCCTTTGCCGACAGCGTCATCATGTATGAGATCCTCTCCGAGCTCAAGGAGATCGCCGCGCGCAAGGACGGTATCACCTGCTCCTGCGGCAGCAAAAGCTACGGCATGGAGATCCACAGCACCTACGTCGACCTTGTGTGCAAAAGCTGCGGCGCGAAGCTGCGCATCCCTGCGGCAACGGATGAGGACCTTGACCGCCTCTGCTGCCGCATGAAATTACAGATCAAAAGCGAGTGAGGGAAGACTATGATCGGTTTTCTTGCGAGTCGGTTCATCAAAGACTATCAGAACACGTCCGACGCCGCAGTGCGGCGCGCTTACGGTGTGCTTTGCGGCGCGGTGGGCATTGTCATCAACCTCTTGCTCTTCGCGCTCAAGCTGTTTGCGGGGACGCTTGCGGGCTCTGTCGCCGTCACGGCGGACGCCTTTAACAACCTGTCCGACGCGGGCGCGTCCATCGTGACGCTGCTGGGCTTTCGTTTGGCCGGGCAGAAGCCCGACCCCGAGCATCCGTTTGGCCACGGGCGGCTCGAGTACATCTCGGGTCTCATCGTCTCGATCGTCATCTTGCTGATGGGCTTTGAGCTGCTGCGCGACGCCGTGGGCGCGATCCTGCACCCCGAGGCGGTCGAGTGCAGCGTGCTGACAGTGGCGATTTTGCTGATTTCCATCTGCGCCAAGTTTTATATGTACTGCTACAACCGCGGCGTGGGGAAGAAGCTCAACGCCGCCGCTATGCAGGCGACCGCGGCGGACAGCCTGTCCGACTGCGCGGCGACCGCGGCGGTGCTGCTTGCGACACTCGCGGGCTATTTCCTGCATTGGCAGATCGACGGCTGGTGTGGCTTAGTCGTGTCGCTGCTCATCTTGTGGGCGGGCGTACAGGCGGCAAGGGATACGCTCTCGCCGCTGCTCGGCCAGCCGCCGTCCGAGGAGTTCGTGCAGGAGATCCGCGATATTGTGATGGCGAATAAGGCCGTGTGCGGCATCCACGACCTTGTGGTGCACGATTACGGCCCCGGCCGCGTGATGATCTCGCTGCATGCCGAGGTGCCCGCGCACGGCGATATTCTCACCCTGCACGACGAGATCGACAACGTGGAAAAGCAGCTGCACGACAAGCTTGGCTGTGAGGCGGTCATCCACATGGACCCCATCGTGACGAACGATGAAGCGGTGAATGTCACGCACCAGAGGATCGCAGCACTGGTGCGCGGCATCGACGAGAACATCTCCATCCACGATTTCCGCATGGTCACGGGGCCGACGCACACGAATGTGATCTTCGACGCCGTTGTTCCCTACGGCTGCAAAATGAGCGACAGGGAAGCGGAGGAGAAGATCAAAAAGGCGGTACACGAGCTGGATCCGAGCTATTTCGCTGTGGTACAGATTGACAAGAGCTATGTGAGATAAGCGCACGCGCGCAAAGGAGAAGCTATGACGGACGAAGTCAAGAAATTAAAAGAACTCATCGACGGAACGGACAACATCGTGTTTTTCGGCGGGGCAGGTGTTTCGACCGAGAGCGGTATCCCGGATTTTCGCAGCGTGGATGGCCTGTATCATCAGCAGTGGGACGACCCGCCGGAGACGATCCTGAGTCACACGTATTATGAGCGCTATCCCGAGAAGTTTTTCGCCTTTTACCGCGCGAAGCTCCTCTGCGAAGGCGCAAAGCCCAACGCCGCGCACTTAAAGCTCGCCGAGTGGGAAAAGGAAGGGAAGCTCAAGGCCGTCATCACGCAGAATATCGACGGGCTGCATCAGGCGGCGGGCAGCAAGAATGTCCTCGAGCTGCACGGAAGCACCTTGCGCAACTACTGCGAGAAGTGCGGCAAGTTCTACGACGTGTCCTACATCAAGCATTCGCAGGGCGTGCCGCGCTGCACCTGCGGCGGGCGCATCAAGCCCGACGTGGTGCTCTACGAAGAGGGCCTGGACGAAAAGACACTCTATCGCGCGGTGGAGTACATTCAGGAGGCCGACGTGCTCATCATCGCGGGCACATCGCTCGCGGTCTATCCGGCGGCGGGCCTCGTGCGCTACTATCGCGGACACAAGCTCGTTGTCATCAACAAGACGCCGCTCGACCGCGGACTTGGTGCAGACCTTGTCATCACGGGCGCGGTGGGGGAGACGCTCGCACAGCTTTAACGCAAAAAAGATGCCGGAAAAGTTTGGAAAATCTGAGCTTTTCCGCCATTTCTCTTACAGCAAGATTTTTTATTTTTTCTCTCAAAAAAAGGTTGACATTTGGCCTATTTTGGGCTTATAATAGCCAAGCGGTCGTTGAGAGACAGCCGTTTGAAAGATGAACATGCGGGTGTGCTGGAATTGGCAGACAGGCTAGCTTGAGGTGCTAGTGTTCGTATGGACGTGCGGGTTCAAGTCCCGCCATCCGCACCATCTTTTTAAAAATTAAATATGCGCGAGTGGTGGAATTGGCAGACTCGCTAGATTCAGGTTCTAGTGTTCATTACGGACGTGCGGGTTCAAGTCCCGCCTCGCGCACCATGATTGATCCTTGAAAGCATTGTGCTTTCAAGGATTTTTTCGTTTCTGCGATTCTTTGACCCTTATTTATACCCTTTACGGCTTGGTCACATTGTGGATGTATTGATCCATTCTGTTTGCGCTTTCATGCTTCATGCTGCTTGTGGCATGGGCATATACATCAAGTGTGAATGCCGCCGTTTGGTGTCCAAGGTTTTCCTGTACAGTTTTGATGTCATCGCCGGACTTTAGACTGTTAACGGCGTAGGTGTGGCGAAGATCATGGAACCTTGTCGCATCAAGGTGAAGGCGGCGCATGACTTTTTTGAATGCAAGATAGACCGTTTGATTGCAGAGGTAACGGCCTGTTTTTGTGGTGAATACAAGATTGTCTGAGTTCTCCCAGCCATCTTTCAACCGTGCTGCCCATCGCTGCTGCCGGATCTGCTGTTTTTTAAGTGCATCCATCACACCGTCTGCCGCTTCGATGAGGCGGGGACGGTCGTTTTTTAGACTGCTGAAGCAATACTCGCAAGTGCCTTTTTTCTTGCCGTGCTGTTTGTTTATCAGCAGTGTGTGTTTTTCAAAATTCACACAGTCCCAAGTCAAACCAAGCACTTCTCCTTGCCGCAGCCCCGTGAAAACGGTGACGAAGTACACCAGCTCGTAGGTATCTCCGCGAATCTCCTTAAGAAACGCGCATAATTCATTATCTTCCAGAGGCTTTATCTGTTTTTTCTCAATGCGCGGCAGCGTGACAGCTGTGAGGGGATTATTGCGGATGTAACCCATTTTCTGAGCTTGTTCCAGAGCACGGTGTAATACTCCATGCACATTTTTGATGGTCTTCGGCGAGAGCCATTTTTCTGTTTGCAGTTCATTATACATTTGCTGGATCATGGCAGCAGTTAACTTTGAGAGGGGAACAGCCCCTGACATAGGGAATGATATTTAGCCTTACATGATCTTGATAGCTCTTGCGAGTAGCGGGCTTTACGTTGCCGATGTATTCTTCTACCCACGTATTCAGCCAATCTGCGGTTTTGAGTCGGGGAACATCCGTATATGTTCCCTCATCGATCTCCGCGGTGATTGCGGTGAGTTTTTGCCGCACTTCCTTCTGCGTTTTGCCATAGACGGATTTTTGAATCTGCTTTCCCGTTCCGGGATCGATGCCAAGGGTATAGCGTGCCTCCCAGCGTCCGTCAGGGCGCTGGCGGATCGTGCCGCCGCCCTTGGCTCCTTTTGTCATTCGTGTTGCCAATGTTTCCTCCTTATCTTCTGAAATCATAAAACGGCCAGTCAGTCCGTTGTTTTATCGCTGTTTGTCGCTGTCGAGCCATGCGACAAAGTCTTCGAGCGGCAGCTTGCCCGCTATGCAGGCGTCGCGCTTTTCCCGCGCCGTCTTCGACCATGCGGAGAATTCTGCCTTGCTCATCGTTCCATACCGCACACGGGCGTTGTGCGCCTTGTAGGAGCGTGTAAACTCCCTCGCGGCAGGATTCTTCATTTGCCTGCTCTGATACTGCACGACGGCCCCCATTTGGCGGCAGGTCTTTTCCGAGCCTTCCATCAACCGTGTGCAGTAGTCCTGCGTGATGTTGCCGGTCACAACAAAGTATCTGCCGCAGTTTTTACACTTGTGGATCGGGAGCGGCAGGCGGAGACAATAGGCTTTCAGGTAGTTGTAGAGGTCTCGCACGGTGTTGGGATAGAGCACCTCGCGCAGCGCTGTCCTGATCCCGCGCTCGCGCAGCAGCTCCACGCTGTAATGGTAGGCGCTGTCATACGCCGGACCGTCCAGCATGACCTCCTCGGTGGCAAGCTCGCCGTACCTCATATCGTCGAAGCGGAGCAACGCATCGTAGTGCGCCTCGCGGTATCTCTCTGCCGTGGAGTAGTCCGGCTGATAGCGGTCGTCCAGGCATCGTTCGATCAGCGCCTTTGCATCGCTGACGATGGCTTCAAAATCGTTGGCGAATGAAAGGACAATCGCTGCGTCAGCATCCTGACCGTGCGCGTATGTCGATTCCAGCTCGCTCAGCTCCTTTGCGAGCAGCCCAAAGAACGGATGCACTTCACAAAGCGGCAGCGACAGCTTCAGCAGCTTCCTCCATGCGGCCTCGTCCTTTTTCGTTTGTACCAGCTTATTGATCTCAGATAATACGCAATAGGCCTCGTAAAAGTCCGCATCGTAAAGGTCAATGAGACATTGGCCGAGATCCTGCGTTTGATCGAGATAGGTCATGCGGCTTTCCAGCGTCTTGTCATATAGTGCAAAGCATTCTTTTCGTTCCGGGGTGATGTAATACCGGAATTCCATATGTTCAGGAAAGATCATAGCCGCCTCCTGTTAGATACAGCAAAATGTGTACGTTGAATTATCTATTGACTTTTCCGTACAAGCATTATACAATCATACCATAATAGTTACATTGTGTATTATAGTCTTTATAGTCCATAATGTCAACTACAATTTTCGAGGAGGTCACACATGAACAACAACTATGAAAATCTTCCTACGGTGCTGAATGCCAATCAGCTCGCGGAGGCGCTGGGTATCTCGCGTGCGGGAGCGTATCAGCTCCTCAACACGGGGACCTTTCCCACGCTGCGCATTGGCAAGCGGCTGCTTGTGCCGAAGGACAAGCTCATCGACTGGATCGATCAGAATACGGGAGGTGGGAATGGCAACTGAAAAAGAAACGACTGCCCCGATTCCATCTGTTGCACCAGATGGGGAGCAGCCGTCCGCGCTTGCACGCACAGACAGTATAACAGAGATTAAAGAACCGCACAAGCGGTTTGGGAAAATTCAGGCCATGACCATGCCGGAGCTGATGGAAACACGCTTTCGCGT